>JADMIO011460585.1_pt1 | contig 101996 bp, 93 predicted proteins | sample 8958161 | NCBI WGS metagenome assembly JADMIO01 (sample SAMN16585339, study PRJNA669376) | soil metagenome | isolation source: Crop rotation soil | place: USA: Cullars Rotation, Alabama | collected 2011 | reverse complement strand
GCCGCGACTTCAAGTCACGTGAATTCCAAGCTTCGGATCCCACTGTGCTGGAAAGATCTAATAGCAGCGGATGCTACTCCAGCGAAAATCATCATTGAACGCGACCCGACGCTGCTTACGACAAATATTCAGGTCGCTTTTCTTTCGGGCTCTTTACAGGATCCAGCCGACAAAAAAGGTGTAGCGACTCTCTTGGCGCAACTCATGTTACGCGGGACCAAAAGCCGTACGCGCCAACAGTTCCAAAGCGAAGTGGAACGCCTTGGAGGATCCATGTCCTCCGCGACAGATCACGACAGCCTTGTTTTTAACGTCGAGGTCATTCGGGAGAACACCGACAAGATGATGCTGCTTCTGGAAGATGTCTTGATTCATCCTTCCTTTGACAAAAAAGAGTTCGAACTGGTCCGTCGCGAGATTAATAACAAGATCCAAGCCTTCAAAAACAGCAATGGCGCTTTGGGAGGGCTGGCTCTCCGCAGAATGCTTTACCTCGGTACTCCTATGGAGCTTCCGGACTATGGAACTCTAAAAATGCTAAAGACCATCACCATTCCGGATTTGCTCAAGTACTACAATCAGTATTTCGCTCAGGCCAATATGATCGTGGGAGGAATTACGTCGGCCGACGAAGAAAAAATCAGCAAGCCTCTGTCTAGAATTATTTCCCAGCTGCCAATGGGTGTAAAAACTCCAATTATCAAAGTAGAACCTCATTCCGGAAGTTCCACCCAAGTAGTTCTCGTGGATAAGCCTAAGACAGAAACTGGAACCGTCTTAATGGGGCAGAAAGGGATTGTAGCGGGCGACGTAGATCGATTTGCTTTGGGAGTGGGTGATTATAGTTTCGGTGGAGAAGCTTTCATTGCCCGTCTATTCCGGGTGGTGCGCGCGGAGTTGGGATATACCTACAGTATTGGGTCAACCTATGGCGGAATCAGTCCGTCTAACCAAACCGGCATCTACGTAATTTCGGAAACCCCCAGTGTAGAATTCACCAGTAAATCGATTTTTAAGGTACTCGAAATGTGGCGCGAATACCGCAAAGATGGATTGCAAGATGACGAACTCAAACTCGCCCAGGAAAGCCTAGTAAACTCTTACCCCTTCCAATTCGCCACAGCGGCAGGCCGCGTTGTAGCGCGCATGTTCACAGAGATATATGGAGTTCCCGTTCCTCCGCCAAAAGAATACGAATCCATTATCCGGGGCGTGACTAACGACCAAATCAAGAAGGCGGTAAGTGCTCGCCATACCGATGAGGGATGGATTATCGTTGCCGTAGCGGATGCAAAAGTGTTTCTTCCGCAATTGGCGGAAGCCCAGAATGACGTACCTGCCGACAAAAAGCTCAAGATTTCGAAGACTTTTACTCCGGCTAGCCTGGTCGAATAAGATGTCATTGCGGGGCAGTATCCTTTTCTGTTCTGCTCGGGTAGAAGCCCCGGATGAACAATGCTCAGCCTCTTTTATTCTCGGTTCTGATTTTGAAAGCCAGCCTAGCTTTCGCAACCGTAAGCGGTAACCCGTATCCAAATGACCAGAGCGACCGCTGCGCCGAAATCATGGTTTCCTCGTTTTCTTCTAAGGTACAGATTTTTGGCCAGCCCCTGACAGACGGCCTAGTTCTCTATCGACCTCTCAATGTTCAGCCGATGCTGGTTTGGGCGGGCTACCCGCTTAAGCAGAGAGCAGTGAAGTTCGCGGACTGGCATACGCGCTTTACCGCCGCGGTTTCACCGGATGGAGGAACAGTCGCGTTAGGAACTGAAGCAGGCCAAATCCAGATTTCTAAGATTCCCGATAATATTATTCTCCAAAACTTCATTCCGGTGGGTCTAAATCCAGAGAGTCCTAAGATTCGGGCGTTGGCTTTTTCTCCAGATGGCAAGCGCCTTGCGATTTTTTCTTATAACTCTAATGGCTGGCTGTATAACCGGAATGCTCAAGGCGAGTGGAAACTAGAGAAAGCTTTTGAAACAGGTGAAAGGCTGATTCACGAAACTACTTTTTCACCTGATGGACGTTGGTTAACGTTCAACACTCGCTGCGGCACTCATTTTTTGTACGATTTGAATTTTCCAGAAAAAGCGCCCCGTGCCCTTGTGATGCCCCCCGATAAGAGGCTGGTGGATCGCACCAAGCATTCAGGTGGTTCCGTTTTTAGTTGGGACTCACGGTATCTAATCATGGGAACTTCGAGGACGGAGCGAGGACCCTCCACATTGACACAGGTGTGGGATACCCAGGAAAAAAAGTGGACCGGTTTCATGCAGAGTGGAGAAAAAGCATCTCAGCGGTATATTGATCAGGTCGAGCTAGCGGAAGTTGCGAATTTGCCAGACAATCCTCCCTCCTTTGGCGCTGTACATCCATTGCGGGGAAGACCAGAGATTGTCTTCTTTCAAAATGATCTTCCGAATGAACTTCCCATTTTCGATATCTTACAACGACCTGAAAGGTTAACGACGTTCTCTTGGAATTACCTTACCGGCGAGAAGGTAGAACTACGCTATTCGGAAATGTTCGACGATCGGTTCGCCCAGATCACTGCCTTTGCGTCATCCCATGATGGAAAGTTCCTCTTGATGGGAGATGTGATAGGCGCCCTTCGGGTCTACGATGCGGAGACAAAGGTGGAGCTTTTCTCTACTCAGGCATTTCCTTACGAGTTTAGCCCCTCGCCTTCGGGAATGCTTGGCGTTCCAGGTACTAACTTTGAGTTAACGGGCATTGCTCATCTTTGGATGTTGGAAGGGGATCTTGTGTTGGTGCAGTCACTGGATGGGCAGTTGAGGCACTTTAAGTTAAGCGATTTGATTCAAACTGCGCACCGCTAATTGTAGGCTTACTGGCCTTCTCGCCCCATTTTGTCCAATTCCTTTTTGCATGCAACGAGAAGATCCATGGCCGACTTCTCGGAGTCCGACCGTCCGGTCGCCACATTTTTGGTAATAAGATCTAAAAGTTTTTTACGATCGACGAGATTCGGAAACGCATCTATTTTATTAACAACTGCTGTGACGACGTTCTCGCGAAACTTGTTTGTCCTGCGCAGAGATAAGGCAGCCACCACCGCTTCTACATCTGCAGTTCCTTTCTCTATGCTTTCCAATAGGGCACTTTGTGCCTCTTTTGGGTCAGGTACAGGGTGATGCTCAGGATTTACCCTAGTTGCTCTGTCGAACGAACGATTTGCTGGCAGCCCCCAGCTTTCCCGCGCAGCGGAATCAATGAGAGGTGCTAAGTGGGCTGCAAGATCCTTTCGAATCGCAGCGACTTTCTCATGGCCTAGGACCTCGAGAACTTTCAAGCGCGATTGCTTTTCCATTTGCTGTATCTCTTTCGCAATATCACGCCAGCTAATACTGCTAGGATCTGCTCCCGCCATAATCATTTCAGCTAGAGTTTCAGCTTTGCTTTTGGAAAAGCCACCATGGTTCTCAATGCGGTTTGCGAGGGTGTAATTAAATGCCTCTACAGCAACAGAGGAACGCGGAGAGCCTTCAACTATATATTCTGCGGCCAGCATTCGATTCAGCGGATCTTTGTCCTCTTTAAAAACCTTTTCCATATTCTTTTGAAGAGTTAGAAAAGGTTTTTTTGGTAATTGCAAAAAAAGTTGTCGAGTAAGTTCCGAATCGCCGTGAGTGGATACGGCTTCCGCCACTCGCTGCCATCCGCCTTCATCTTTTTTTAAGGGGAGAATCTGTTGGCCATTTCGGAAGACTTCCGCAAGATCCTCCTTTTTGGCCGACGCAATCACTTTGTCCAATTTAGCTGCATTGTCTTCGTCTCTTTTTCTTCTATCTTCCGCCAAAAACTGAGAACTGGAAGGTAAATCTAATGCTTCTCGCATTCGATTTACTTCGGGTCTGTTGCTCATGGAAGGTTTCTGGCTCGCTACCCAACGAGTAGCGACTAGTCGGGCTAGGGATTGAGTCTCTGGATCGGGAGCGTGAGCTAAATCATAGAGGTCATTGGGGTCTAGACTGTTCAGCATAGTCGAACTGCTTGCTCTATCTTTCGGAGCATCAGAGTAAGCGAAAGAAGCTATCCCTAGAACATCCGGAGTAACCGGTATGAGGCCAGTTTTTTTCTTTCGGCTTTTTATCTCTAGTCGAATTCTGCGTTTGAATATTTCTAGCATTTCCGGGTTGGTAAAGTTTCCAGAAACAACCTCGGGTCCTAGGCGGTTAAGAATCGCAGTACCGGAAATATATCGATAAATTTTATCCTCATGGAAAAGGTCTTTTTTTGCGGAAGCCTCCTGTTTAACTCTATCTTGTGTCTGGGAAGGAAGCCTGGGGAAAATACGAATCGCGGCAAGCGTTGCTGCATTGGCCAATTGAGGGTCGGAAAGAAATTCCTCAATGAGTGGTTTGGGTGAGGGGATAAGGTCTCTCGAAATAAAAAGAGTTTTGACTGCTTCGGATCGGACTGCAGCAGGTTCCTCCGTCGCACTGCGTGCCACGGTGAGCAAAGCATCCAGCTGAGCTTTAGTTTGGACCCCACTTTTATTGAGCAATTGAAATGCTCTAAGCCTGGTTCTTTCCGATGCATTTCGGTTAATTGAGATTTGTACTGCGGCATCTACCACCTCCGGAACTCCTCGGTAGATCATTCTGTCGAAGTAGTCTCTGGAGACCAGGTGCTGCGTGACCTCCGCTCGCGGATGCTTCGCCAAGTAGTCAAATCCAAATCTGCCCCATTTCCATCGAGCTATCACCATGGGGAAGAGAGCGCTGTCGCCTTTGTCTAAGACTGCTTGCAAAACCTGCTTTACTGTAGCTGTAGGTTGCTTGGCAGAACTGAGCCAGCTTAGAAACTTCTCTTTTTCACCGAGGGTATATTCGTTTCCCGTAACCCCTTTAATCATTTCCTCAAGGGAGGCCTTTTTTAGCGCCTCCACATCGCCGGCCGTAGCGACGAAGCTCATGCAACTCAAAGCCACGGCACACAACCACTGCGTAAAAGGTTTCAATTTGATTCCCAATTGTTGGATTATGTTTTTTTAATGATACCGCAGCTACGAAAAAGACGACAGATCATGTCTTTTGGGGGCTAGACCCAGGCCAGAATTTCGTTCTTGAGATTGGGCCCGCAGGTAATAAAGCTTTTGGCGCGGATAGTCTCTTCACCATTCATTGCGAAATATTGTCCGCCCGCTTCTTTCACCAGGCAGGCGAGAGGAGCGATGTCCCAAATGCTTACAATAGGATCGACCATGGCATCAACGGCACCGCGGAGGACTTGTGCATGACCAAAGCAATCGGTGTAGCCGCGCACAGTGTCGGTTTTATCGATGAGAGAATGAAGAAAATGTTTTTTGCCGGCATCTTCAAAAGCGCCGACATCCCCGATAGAAATGAACGCATTATCGAGACAAGCCTTTTGTGAGATGTGCAGTTGGATTCCGTCACAATAAGCGCCCAGCCCTTTAGCCCCCATGTAGGTTTCGCCCAAAGCAGGAAGCACCATGATGCCCACCACGGGCTCGCCACGATGAAGCAATCCAACGAGTGTTCCAAACAAAGGAATTCCGCTGATAAAACTGCGGGTGCCATCGATAGGATCAATCGTCCATACAAATTCTGCGTCTAAATCTTTATTTCCAAACTCCTCACCTAGGATACCGTGAGATGGAAAAGCTTTTTCTAATTCTAAGCGAATAAACTCTTCGGTTTTTTTATCGGCAATAGTTACTGGAGTGCCGTCAGGCTTGGACTCGATCAAAATGGCTTGCCGAAAATAAGAGAGACAGATCTCCGACGCGTCTTCCACAATATCGGTGGCTTCTTCTAAAATTTCTTCAAGGTCTTTCATTTCGGGCATTAGGTCTCGAGTAAGTTAGGGCGAAATCAATTCGTTCTGCGGCTTATAGTAGCTTTGATTGTAAGCGCGGTGTAGGGAAGTCCAACGGCCGTCACTTTTTTCCGAATCCATTAAATTCTGTACGCTTTGAACTTTGGAATCCATATCATCCAAGCTGTGCAAGATCAGCGCTTCGATAGTTAGCGGAACCTTGGGCGAACCATACTCTAATCGGCCATGGTGGCTCAAAATCATGTGCTTGAGTTGGTATTCTAAATCTTTGGGAAAGCCCGGGATGGATTGAATTTTTCGATCAACGATAGTCACGCCAATTGCAATATGCCCCACCAGCTTACCTTCATCGGTATAACCAAATGGACCTTCATAACTGAGTTCAAAAATCTTTCCGAAATCGTGAAAAGCTGCGCCGAAAATCAACACGTTTCGGTTCACGTTCTTGTATTGAGCTTGCACCACGTCAACTAGACGGATTACCTGGAGAGAGTGTTCCAGCAACCCACCCAAATAGGCGTGGTGAATGGTTTTGGCGGCGGGGCAGATTTTGTAACGAGAAGAGATGCTAGTGTCTTCCAACAGCGACAACCCCAACTGCTTAGTCCAAGGGCAATCGAGGCCGCGAAAAATCTCGAGAAGTTCTTCGTATAGAGCCGTGGTACTCGCGTCAGTCGCCGGCAGGTAGTCATCCATACAGGCATTTTCAGGAGCAATCTTTACGAGTTGGTCGACGACCAATTGCAGGCGGTTCTGGAATTGGTGGGCTTTTCCGAAAACGGCCACCACGTCCCCTTCTGCAATTTCGTCCGCAATTTCTTCAACGCTCTCCCACACTCGCGTATCCACCATTCCGGTGCGGTCGCGAAGGAGCAAAGCCAAATAGGGCCGGCCATTCTTGTTATAGAGAACGCTCTTGTTTTGAATCAGGAAAGTAGTCCGCACCATGTCACGCGGACGGAGGTCTGCAACGAAAAATTCCTTGGTGAGCAAGGCCTGCGGGTATCCAACTAGTTCAGTGTCCGACATGACCGACCAGCTCTACATGCGGGCCAATATAGTGTCAAACCATTCAAACACCTTGAACCGCAGGGGTTTTGGCTATAGAAACAGGCCAGCTTTTAGGAGGAAAAATGAGCAAAGTTCGTGTTGGGATTAACGGTTTTGGTCGGATCGGCCGTATGGCGGCTAGACTGCTTTGGGAAGATAAGAGTCTAGAGCTAGCAGCGATCAACGATTTGACTCCGCTCAATCAGAACGCTCACCTTTTAAAATATGATTCTGTACACGGACCTTGGGGCCACGATGTCATTGTAGACGGCCAAGCTATCAAAATCGGCAACCAGAAAATCCCCGTATACAGCCAAAAGGACCCCTCTGAGATTTCCTGGAAAGACGCAGGCGTAGACATTGTTTTGGAATGCACGGGAGTATTCATCGATCGTGCTGGCGCAGAAAAACACCTCAAAGGCGGCGCAAAGAAAGTAATTATCTCTGCTCCCACAAAGGACGCTCAAGATGTTGTTCCTACCTATGTAATGGGAATCAACCATCAGTCATACCGGCCCGAATTCAATGTTGTTTCTAACGCTTCTTGCACTACCAACTGCCTGGCGCCTTTGGTGAAAGTTTTACACGACAATTTCAAAGTGCAGCGCGGTCTTATGACTACCGTGCACTCTTACACCAACGACCAACGGACTTTAGATATTGGTCACAAGGACATGCGCCGAGCACGTGCTGCTGCCCTAAATATGATCCCTACTTCCACGGGTGCTGCAAAAGCCGTGACGTTGGTAATTCCCGAATTAAAGGGCAAGCTTTCTGGAACTTCGGTACGAGTGCCAACTCCCAACGTATCCTTGGTCGATTTCGTTGCTGACGTTGCGGAAATGGTCACAGTTGAGAAGGTGAACGATGCTTTGATCCGCGCTTCGAAAGAAGGACCGTTGAAAGGCATTCTGAATACCGTTTCCGCTGAATTAGTTTCATCAGACTTTAACGGATCGCCATATTCCTCGTCGGTAGACTTACCCTCCACCATGGTTATTGATGGAAATATGGTGAAGGTGTTTTCTTGGTACGACAACGAGACGGGCTTCACCCGCCGGATGTTAGATTTGGCTACACACATCGGCAGTTCGCTTTAAAAAAATGCATTAGGGAGACTTCATGGCGCGGTACACGCACCTGCAAGATATGAACTTAAAAAGCCGGCGCGTATTCGTGCGCGTCGATTTTAATGTTCCGTTACGCAGTACCGAGAGCGGGCTGGAAGTAGCGGATGATACTCGGATTGAAGGAGCTCTTCCGACGATTCGGCACATCATCGAAGCGGGCGGGAAATGCATCTTGGGTTCGCATTTGGGACGCCCCAAAGCCAAGCCAGAAACCAAGTACAGCCTTGAGCCCGTGGGCAAAGCGCTGAGCCAAAAACTCGGAAAAGATGTAATCCTCACTGACCGGTGCATAGGAGACGGAGCGCGCGGGTTGTCTCGTCAGATGAAGGACGGCGATGTTCTTTTGCTGGAAAACCTTCGCTTTGAGCCGGGAGAAGAGGCCAACGCTTCTGATTTTGCTCAAAAATTGCAAGAGCTTTGCGAGTGCTACGTCAGCGATGCTTTCGGCACTCTCCACCGCGCGCACGCTTCCACAGCGGGCTTGGCTCGCCTATTTCAGGGGCCAGATCGGGGGATGGGGCTCTTGGTGCAAAAGGAACTTCAGTATTTGGAGCCGCTCAGGGATCATCCTAGTCAGCCGTTTGTGTTGGTGATGGGTGGGGCAAAAGTCTCCGACAAGATTGGTATCCTGGAGCATTTCCTTCCTAAGGTGAATACGGTGATTGTGGGTGGCGCGATGGCCTACGCTTTCTTGCGCGCAAAGGGTGTGGAAGTTGGAAAAAGCTACTGCCAAGACGAACAAGTAAATCTGGCCGCTCGCCTAATGAAATCTGCGGCAGCTCGGAACATCCAACTACTTTTGCCGGTCGACCACGTCGTTGCCAAAAGCATGGACGACAATACCGGCCGTACGACCAACAATGAGCAGGTTCCCGACGATATGATGGCTCTGGATATCGGCCCTCGGACGGTGGAACTTTACGGCAAAGCTTTTGAAACTGCGGAAACGATTTTCTGGAACGGGCCGATGGGTGTTTTTGAAAAACCGGCCTTCGCCAAAGGCACTTTTGATATCGCTAAGCGCATCAGCCTATCGAAGGCTAGGAAATTAGCGGGCGGTGGAGACTCCGCAGCTGCCATCAGTGAAGCGGGTTGCGAGCCGCAATTTGACTTTATTAGCACGGGCGGCGGAGCTACTTTGGAGTACCTAGAAGGAAAGGGTTTGCCAGGTCTGAAAGCTTTAGACTTGGATAACCGGTTGGGAATTTAATGCGCACTCCTTTAATCGTCGCAAATTTCAAAATGAATCTGGGAGCGGCCGAAACCGCGGCCTATCTGAGTGCGTTTGTTCCCAAGATAGCCGCGCTAAAGAATGTGGAAGTCGGTCTGGCCCCGCAAGCCCCGCTTTTGAGTGCGGTGGGTAAAGGAATCGAGGGTTCGGGAATTCGCCTTGCTGCTCAGAACTGCGGCGTGGATCGCTCGGGTGCATATACAGCCGAATTAAGCCCGGTACTTCTTAAGGAATTGGGGATTACCTGGGTAATACTGGGCCATTCCGAACGCCGGCATGTTTACGGCGAAAGCGATACATTGGTCCAGAACCGCTTCCGTGCTGCTCTGAAGGAAGGTTTGCAAGTCATTCTCTGCGTCGGCGAAACGCTGGAGGAGCGCAAAGCTCAGAGAACTTTGGTTGTAGTCGCTCGACAGCTCGAAGTTTTGGGCTCGGTAGGCTGGCCTTCTGCCTTCGACTATTCGAAGTTTGCTGTTGCCTATGAGCCGGTATGGGCTATTGGTACAGGCGAGACGGCTACACCGGAACAAGCTCAAGAGGTTCACCGTTTTATTCGGGGTTGGTTGGCAGAAAACATCAACCCATCTGCCGCCGAGTTGATTCGAATTCAATACGGAGGCAGCGTAAAACCCGACAATGCAGGGGTTTTGATGTCTCAAAAAGACGTAGACGGACTCCTGGTGGGTTCCGCTAGTTTGAAGGCAGACGGATTTGCCGAAATCGTCCGGAATGCGGTAGAGTCCAGACGCTAAAAGATTATAGGTTTTCGTTTTAGGATTTTTTTAGGATTTATTACAGAGGAAACAGTCAGTGACGCTGATCATTATTTTGCACGTAATTATTTCTGTGTTCTTAGTTGCAGTCATTTTATTGCAGCCTGGTAAATCCGACAGCGGCATCGGCTTCGGCAGCACCAGCCAAAGCATCTTCGGCAGCCGCGGCGCCGGAAACATTCTTACTCGCACCACTGCCATCGCCGCAGGCATCTTCCTCAGCACAAGTTTCTTTTTAGCTCGGCACCGAATGCAGGAAACGGGTGGCTCTGTCATCCAACAACCTCCTGCCTCTTCTTCCGGAGCTTCCACAGACAGCGGAGCAGTCCCCGTGACCGTTCCACCGACTGGGGAATCTACCAAAGCAACGGAAACCCCAGCTAAGCCTGCAGCCGCTCCGAAAAAATAGGAGCCTGCTTAAAATGCGGTCGTGGTGGAATTGGTAGACACGCATGTTTGAGGTGCATGTGCCGAAAGGTGTGAGAGTTCGAGTCTCTCCGACCGCACTCAAAAAACAAAAACAACAAAGCCCCAACAAAAAAAGGACCAAGCCATAAACTCCTCGAGCGAAGCGCGAGCTTCGCGTCCCGAGACTCGAAGGCCGGACCCGCACGCAAAAATCGAGCTACGGGAAAGACCCAAGTGCGGGGAGGCCCGACCCCAGAGGCGGCCCAAGGGGCCGACCGGCGGGGCGAGTCTGCAAACAATAGATTCTTGGGAATCAAGCACCTCCGGCCCGGGGCGAGTCACCATTTTCGCCGCTTTTGCCCTGACTCCGCGTCGCCACGTCGTCGGCGTCGCTCCGCCGTACAGGAAGTACGACTCCGCTCCTTCTCCTAGCGCTCCTTGATTCAGGCCAAAATCGGCAAAAATGGTTTCGTTAGTGCTTGCCCTTCGTGAGAACGGGGATCTCTATGTCGGCTTTGCCGACAGAGGCGGCCCTTTGGGCCGCTTGCCTTGGGGCAATTGGCAACTTCACTTCTAAAAAGATTGAAGGTAGCGAAGGGCGAGTTCCTCGGGGGTGTAGTACAGAGATTCCGAGGCAGTCGTCGTCGGTGGGAAGCTTGCCTTGATCAACATGTAATTGAGCAGAACACGTGCGGTTCGACCCGTGCCATCTAAGGGAAAATGTATTTTGATGAAATCGGAGTAGAGGGAAAAAATTTCGGGTAAGTCCGTCTGAGAGTTTATCTTAGCAAGGCGTACGAGCCAGTCGCGAATTCGCCCGGCACTTCTTCGGGAGGGGTGCAAATTTGGCCACGCTCCGCGAATTGGGCCGCGGTTCAGTGCATTGCGGCGTGACCGAGCGTTCCGTTTCACTATTATCCAGCCAGATTGAGGATTGGATGATGAAAGCTCTTTTGGTTAGTTTGGTCTTAAGTGGCGGAGTTGTTTTTGGGGTTACCGGGAAGGGGCGGGTTGTGGGGCATTGCCACAACATTAAAAACCCTTCGATGAAAACCAGTTTTGAACTTGATTCGGTGAACGAGCCGTTTAATCAAGACAATATTTTAGGACACGGGAAAGCAGGGGCATACCGGTTAAAGGCTGCCTTGTGGGGCGCCGGTAGATCGAGTGACTATGCTTCGTCTATTAGTTTTCGCTTGGAGCTGGCAGCGTTGAAAGAAGAGGTTGGCCGCGACGCAGCTCAATCTATTGCTTCGACATATTCCGCTGTCGATCACCGACATTTTTCTTTCAACAAGGAAGAAGCAGAAAAGGGATCCGATTGGAAAGCGAATTTCTCCGGGGGCGACTACGATATTTTCTGCGAGGGAAAAGCATTTTTCCAGACTACCGCTCATTGGGTAGATCTTGGTGATGGAAAAGTGCACCCACTGACCGAGTGGGACGTTTCGCGGATGGGTTTCACTGCGCGGCATTTACCGGAAGGAAAAAGGTTCTGCGGAGTTCGACTCACTTCCAACAATCCCGACGAAAAAACGCAGCGTTCTCTACTTGCCTGGATTGGAATGACGAATAACCTCCAAAATTTCTATACTCCGTTCGGCCAAGTTTTCGACATTCGCGAAAATGTGCGAAGCACAAAAGGGAAGCCGAGCTTGAAGCTACAGTTTCAAGCTTCCGGAACATATTTGATTTGGGAAACGCGGACGCTGGACGGCAAAACCAAGTCCAGCTTTCTTGAATTCATGCAAAACCAAAGATTCTCTAAAGAGTTATTTAAGACTCTGGAAGCGCAGGCGATTGGCTGCGAGCGGGAATAGAGCTTCCGGTTAAGTAAAAATAAGCGCCGAGATTTTTCCGAGGCACTCGTCGATGACCTTAGAGTTGGCGTTTTCGATCCATTTTGCTTTCCTGGCTTTCCAATCCAGGCTTTTTAGATGGTCCGACAAAACTGCTCCTTGAATGTTTTTGCCAGAAACAATTACTTCAAAGGGGTAGCCTTTTATATTTGAAGTGATCGGGCAACAAACCGCCAAGCCAGTTTTCTTGTTGTACGGCCGGGGAGAAAGAACTAGTGCTGGGCGGCTGCCCTTCTGTTCGTGACCGCTTTGCGGTGTGAAGCTTAGCCAGATGATATCTCCTCTAGAGGGAATGTAAGCCATTACCAAACCTCTCTGCCTTCGGATCGGAAGTCTTCTTCTCCATGCAGGTTGTCATCTGTAACTAGTTCCAAGAGCATTTTCAGTGAAAACTGCTTCTTTACAGGAAATAAGACCAGCGTGCCGTTGTGGTGTTCAATCTCAACCTCAGAATTTTCCTTCAAGTGAGCTTTTTCTACCAAAGCTTTTGGTATTCGGACTCCCAGGGAGTTTCCCCATTTCTGTATTTTTGCAGGCATAATTACTCCTAAAATTTGAGTATATACAATGTTTATATGTAATCTAGCCATGAGAAAGATAGGCGATTTCCAGCCCTCTGCCTACATTGCGAGGGGAGCGGACGCGCGAATCAAGCATGTCATTTAGATTCTGGCTAGCTCTTCGGTCGTTGCTTGTGCTAACACACGCGCTGTGAGAACAGGTCCTGGGCTAAGCCTACTATTTGGCGTTTTTTTCTTCCTTGGCGATGGCCTTTGCCTCGCGACCCAAGCTTCAAAACCTCGCTGTTTCGACTACCTACGGGAATGGGGTGTGCGCATTCTAGAAAGCGACGATCCGGCATTTTCGGATCCCGACTATGTCGCCGCGGTCATTAAGGCCTCGGTGCCGGCTACGGTACCCTACTTAAGCCTCCTTCCTAACGAGCATACGGGCCTGCATGGACGGTTTCATCGCTACTTTTGTCCCGGAACGGATTGCAATCAAAACTTGGAAGTTCTCCGGTTTGTGCAATCTGGTACGGAAGCGAACAACATGCTTTATGAACTCGCGGAATTCGCTTTTGAGAAGCGCACCGGAAAGAAAGCCACGCGAGCTAACCTACTTTATTTTGGTATCCCCTATGGCGGAACGTTTGGGCGATCTGCGGAGATTAGCTATCGGTATCAGGTATCGGGAAATGTAGAGCATCTTTTTAAAATCCCAACACCACGGCTTACCTACTTTGGAGCACTACGGGGCGAAGACATGGAGCGCATTCCCGAGCTGGAAGATCAGGCATTGCAGTTTATTCGGACTCAGGTTGCGAATGAAGAACTGCAAATTGGTGGAATATTTATTGAGCCGATTTCTGCATTTACTGCAGTATACGTTTATCGACCAGAATTCATGCGACGCCTGCGTGAGCTAGCTGACGAACTAGGTGTTCCAATCTTTGCCGACGAAATCTTAACAGGTGGGGGACGAACTGGTTCCTTCTGGGCGTTTCATCACTATGGGTTGGAAAATTTTGAACCGGACGTTATTACTTTTGGAAAGGGTTTGGTCGTCAGCGGAGTTGCCCAAGTGGGACGGACTGTGGTTGTGGGCGGAAGGACAGTTATGCGCTGGACCTGGCCTAGTTGGAACTCCTTTGATTTTGGCAAAGAGCAAGTTTATCCACAAGTGCTATTGGACAATACCTCTCGCGCTCATCCGCTAGTGTTGACCCAATCCATTCAAGTGATGAAGGCTATTCGTGATCGAAATCTTGCGGGCAACGCGGCAGTGGTCGGAGACTACATGGTTCAAAAATTGAAAGACTATGCCCATAGCCAATCTCTTTCCGACGAGGAGATCCGAGGGTTTGGTCTTCTGGTTTTTGCAGGCGGAAAGATAGGCGAGCGCCTTGATAAGCGAGTGAAGGGTTACAAAGGTCGCTATACCCCACCGCTCACTCTTACTACTGCCGAAGTGGACGAAGTTTTTCAGATTCCCTAGTTGACTCCGCGCACCATCACCTGTGGCTGACTTCCAGTAAAATAGAAGACACACCTACCTGGAGCATCAACTATGTCTGCCGCCAAAGTTCTGTCCTTTCAAACGGATTTCAGTCGTCCCGAACTCAAGGCGTTTCAGCGCTCTTATAAGCCAGGGGATTTGCTGTTTAACCAAGGCGACAGCGGAAATTCGCTATTCGTAATTACCGGGGGAACGGTGCAACTCACTGCCATCCGTGATGAGCAGGAATTGCATATTAGTGATCTGGAACCTGGCCATGTGCTGGGTGAAAAAGCGATTTTAGGAGTGAAGCCACATAAAAGATTTTTTGGCGCGCGCGCCAAGAGCGCTGTAACGGCTCTAGAGTTCACTGCAGCAGATTTTGATACTTTGGAGAAAACTAGTCCCAAGGTGGCGATAGAAATCTTGCATCGGGTTTGCAAAGTGTCGGTAGATCGCTTGGATCGCATCGATCATTTGATTAAAGTTCTACGCCCTGCTGATAACGTCGATCGCCTAGTTTATATGATTGTGCACTTTAGCCATTTCGAAGGACGCAAAGGTACTGATGGAGTGCGGGTGCATTTACCCATCGATACTGTTCGCTATTACGTAGCAATGAGTCCGTTTGATATTGAGCAATGCTTGGGTGAGTTAAATAAAATGAATGTGTTTGTTAGTCTTGGATCGGATGACTATTTGTTGAAAGACCAAGCTGCCTTGATCGGATCGATCCCTCAGCTCAAAGAAGCTATTCCTACCATTACACCTATCTGACGGAGCTACTTCCGAAGCTTCTCCACAACCGACGCTTTTTGCCTGTCTAGAGTATCGTCCATTCGTAGTGGATGCTACTGATGGCGATGGCATTGCAGACTATAAACAATAGCTTAGCGATCTCGCCCCAAGCAGAATTCCGTAGTCGTATCCAGGCCAGCAAGATCGCCAGCTCATAGCCCACCCAGCTTGCGTGGTAATAGTGAACCGTCGGGAAGAGCCTGGCCGCGATTTGCATTGCTAGGGCGAATCCAATTACCAGCACACTAAGAAACCAAACTTGCGAGACATAGGTAGAAATCTCGGGGAGTAGCCTGAGTCTTTGGCGGGTACTCCAGAAGAGTCCGGCGGCCCCGAATCCGAATCCGATCAGCTCACCGATGGATAACCATCCACCAGTCCGTTCTGAGAGCCCAATCCCAAACTTCAGTGCACCGGGCGAAACGACCCAGAAACCTAGATAGAGCTGCTCCCACGCATAGGCAAACCAATTGGCCTGAACTCCACCTGGCTCTCCGCCATGAGTAAAAAAGAATCTCAAATAGGGAATCAATGGAATTGCAAACACAGCAAGCGAAAGCGCGATTAGCTTTTTCTTTTCTAAGAGCAATCTCCAGTGAAACACCAGGAAGTGAGTAGCCAATGCTGCGATCAGAGCCAGCGCCATCAAATGTATATTGAGGCACAGCGAACAAAACAAGGCAGTGGCAACAAGCCAGCGGTTATTCTGAAAACGCGTAAAGCAAAGGTAGCTTCCTACAGCTAGCAGACTCACTGGAATCAAGATCGGATTATCCCAAAGCGTTCGAGAAAAATGCCAAATCTCTGGGATCAAGAAGATGGTTGCTACTTCCTCGAAACTACACAGGCCTTTTAGAGCATGAGTGAGTAGCAGAATGCCAGCCAAGGTTAGCAATGTAATAAATGCGGTTTGAATATAACGAAGAGTCAAAGTTTGATCGCTAAAGTGCAACAAACCCTGCCAAATCCAAACGGGTACCGGTCCATAAAACCGACCGCGTGTCCCCATCAAACCATGATCGGCAATGCGGCCTTCGGCATTGAGTTGCTCCGCCATCAGCCGAAGTGCTCGTTCGTCTCCGACTAAATCAGGCGCGACCGGCATATTCATAAACCGGAAAACCACCGCCCAAACAATTAACGCCCGCGCCGACCATTGGAACAGCAATTGAAAGACTGGAACGGCGCTTGAGAACATCGCACGAGTCTACAAACCCCTACCGGATTGGGCAAGAAAGCTAAGCGAGCCGCGTTCCATCTAGAAAAGTGGCCAGGCCATCTACGAAAGGTGCCCATCTACTCCTCAGCTGAAAAGGTAGCGGGTGCGTTTTGTCTTAACCGATGTCTATTTTGTGCAAACCAACTTGGTGATAAAGAGCCCGTCTGGGACGGGGTATGCACCCGGTTTACCATCTACTTTCGCCGGCTCATTAAATCGATGCCCTTCCAAGTGGGTGACGTGCGCATCTTGGTCATAAGTAAAAACGGTGAAAAAAGCAGGTAGCGCAATTGCGGGAAGGTTGGTTTTAGCCTCCGCGGAAATTGCTGCAGAATACCCAAACAATCTGCATAAGCCACTTATGTTGGAATTGGGATGAAAAGCTGTGTACTGTCCCACTCCAAAAGTATGGCGCCACTCCTCGACTTTCTCTATGTCGCCGCCATAAATAGCCATCAAAGCAGGTCGATATTTCTCGAACTCAGGATTTGATGGAGCAGCGAGATAGGGACGGATAATCTCAATGTTTCCTTCCTCACCTTTGCGTTTGGTTTGGTAGAACGGCAGCGGAGCATCGGCACGCTTGGAAGGAGTCTTACAAAAAATTGAATGCAGAGTTGCGGTCTTATCCAGCTCTACAAAATTTCCGTCGCGATCATAAATGGCGGCGTCTTCACTTACAGGACCTTCTATCGCCACTATAGAGCTGGTTTGTTCGTAACCCTTACAAACTCCATCCGCGTCGGAAAGTTGGCTAATTGGATGTCTCTTGTGGGGAGCCGCCCGCATTGGCGCGCTTCGCAAGCTAGTAATGTGAACGGCTTGGCCACCTGGCAAAATGGCTATCTTGTTTATCTCCGTCTCTGCCGTTTCTTTTTTAGCGGCGGTTGCGAAAGAGACAGCGCAAGTTAAAGCTAGTAGAGATAATTTCCACATTCGATAGTGCTCCATAGTCGTGGAAGCAATCCTGGGACGCCTTCAGGAATCCGGCAATGGGCGCAGCGTTACAGCATTGGCGATTTTCATTTCTGTGGCGTTCACCTACTATTAGGAAATGCGCCCAGCAAGACGTCAAATTAACTTGTTGTTTTGTCTAGCACTGCTTTTTCCCTCGCTCACTGACGGAGCTTATCCCTGCAATAATTTCTATGGAAAGCTAAGAGCTTCCAAGTATTGGGGAATGGGAGGCGCGGTAGCGGTGGTGGGTGCTTTAGTGCTTCATAGTCGCATGAGGCAGGGGGGAGAGCCTGCTGAGCAAGAGGAATTGGAAGCAGACGGGGAAGGTATCCCTATCATTGAGTTTCCAGATTTAAGCGACCTCGCCAAGCCTAATAAGGCAGGAGAAATTCCTGCTTTGGTTCTAGTTCCCGAAGGCCATTTTCTTCTGAATACGGAGAAGGCCAGAGAGCGACTCAAGGCGAAGATTGCCGGCAAGGCAGTTTATGCGTCGGAAGGTGTGGTCGTAAATTCAACCACCGACCCCTCCACCGTAGGTGTGGAAGATCCGCTGGCCTACCATTTTGGTAACCACGTAATTGCGTATCACCAACTGCGACCCTTTCTAGGAAAGAATACTTCGGATATGTCTTTGGAGGAGGGGCTACATATTTTAAGTTACGCCTCCAGTTCGCTTGTTCAGCCTGAAACGGAAAAGCTTTGGAAAGGAATTCGGCCAAAAGTCGAAGAGCTTTCCGCCAAATTTCCAGAGTATGCCAAATTTACAAAACTGATGGATGGTCTGTATGAGCAGCCTGATATCGTCAGGCAAAAGTCCTATTTTGAGGAAAACCAGCGTCAATGGGTAAATTCTTTTGCAGCGCTTGCGTGGTTTCTACAAGGAAACCTGGCGGTGAAACTTCGCGAGCTAAAAGACACTCCTGCCGCGGAACGCCCCGACTTGACCGTGGCGACGAAATTAGTAAATGACCAGCCAGTATCGGACGATGAGGTGATCTCTGCCTATTCTCAAGGATACCGGGAAAAAAAGTTGGCGCACAATGCTGCGGAAGGATTTGTGAAGGCAGCCAAAGACGAAAAAAGCTTTTACCTTTCTGTAGGAGCCGAACACGTCGCACCGCTCTACCGGTTTCTTAGAAAATCTTTCAATAAAGCAGGGGGGAAAAAGATCCCGATTACTATCGAGCACTCAGTTCTTGAGTCAGAGACGGATCCAGAAGCAATTCGCGAGACTAAGCGGTTCCAAAAGTCCTGGAGTAAGCTCGGCAAAAAATAAAAAAACACAAACTGTGCCCATCTACTTTTCAGCTGAATAAGTATCTGGTGCATTTGATGATTCCAAGTCTGCCTCCGCTCCGCTAATCTGGGCCTATGGGAAAATACAGACAAAGTCCTAGAAATAAAGTTCGACACTGGAGCAGCGGTATCGGATTACTTCTTTTTACAATGGTGGTGGGGCCTGTCTGGTTTATGGGGTTGCTGGCTACGCACTTCTTTTTCTATACCGAAACTCGATTTACCAATCAGACCGATCGTCCCGTGTATGTCACAGCGATTTCCTCCGGAAATATTTATTGGGTAACCCGGAAGAACGGTATCTTTCCCTTTAATCCTAATCACGCTTACAACGCCATCTACCTCAGGCCCGGTCAAACCGCGATGTTTCAATGGGACTGGGATGACTCCATGATTCACGGTTTTCGCATCGAAGGTGTACGAGAAAGACCTGCGTATCTGCAAACTACTCCCAATTCAACCGGCTGCTGCGAACCGTCCCAACATAGAGAGTACATCTTAACGAACCACACCCAACTAACCCCCGTTCCTCCAGAGATCGAATCGATCAAGGCATTTACTCGGCTAGACCGCTGGATAAGCTACCTAACCGAGAACTGCGTCCAGTTCCTGGTATTCACGCCGTTGTTCATCCTGTTTGTGTTTTTATTCGGAGAAACATTCGTACCGGAATACCGATGGTTTGCGAGACGATATGATGCACTTGATTAATTGGGAACTGTGCGCGTGCACAGTAAATTCGGTTTTGTGATGGATTTTCGAGAGGCGCAGCTAATACCTTGGAGAGATTCCGAGCTTAAAATTAGCTATCTTAGTCGGCAAGAGCATCCCGAATGCTTAGTGCTGCTGCACGGCCTGCAATCCAGCAGCGAACTATTCCGACCATTCTTTACGGATCCGCGGTTTCAGAAATACTCTTTGATAGCACCCGATCTTGTGGGGTTTGGACAATCGGACAAGCCAGCCAAATTTACCTACAACCTTGAAGATCAAGCGGAGATGGTTACTGCATTGGTAAGTAAATTAGCTTTGCGAAACGTGATATTAATTGGCCACAGCCTAGGTGGGATGATTTCCACCCTGCTTATGGAGACTCTTCCCGAAATTGAAAAGGTTGTAAGTCTCGAAGGTAATTTAGTCGAAGCGGATTGCGGTGAAAGTCTACATGTGAGCCGAAAATCCTTCAGCGAGTTCTCGGCTCAGTACAAGCGCTCGGACTCTCCCGACTACGCCTTCTATAAATCCTGCTGTTCGATCGTCGATTGGTCGCGCAGTGGAAAACTCCTAGATATTTTCGAAAGTTCTCATGCACCGAGGCTATTAATTACTGGCGGCCAGAGCAGATTTGTATCTCGCCCACAGGGGAACGGGATTGTCCTAAAAGAAATTCCGGGGGCTGGACATTTTTTACTTACGGACAGACCTGTCGCGGTAATGGACTCAATTAGTGATTTTCTTGGCACCTCTTGAGATGGGGCTTGCGCGGATTTGCGGAAAACGGTAAAGAGCTGCGGGTTCCAAGTACAACTCCTTAGTTTAAATTCATGCGGCTCTTTCTTTGTATTTTAGTCCTTTTTTCAATGCTTCTGTCGGAGGCCGCTTTTGCTATGTGTTCGCAGAGCCTTAGGAGGGGGGGGCGGCAATTTGGGAATAGTCGAAGTGCTTTGGTAGAAATACTGAATGAGCATTTTTCGCAGTTTGCAAACTGGTCAGAGATTTCTGCCACTACTCCGGAAGATACGGCATTTAAGTTGAATGTAGGGCGGCAACTTTGTCATCCAAATAAAAGCGCTCTAGAGGCAGCTCCAAGATTGATAAAAGAGATAATTGCCGCTTTCCAGCGCTACTCTGAGTTGTATGACTCCAAGGCTGTGGAGGAGCAAATCGCGGATTTTCTGGCTGAAGAACAGGCCCTGTTTAGTGACGTAAATCTCTTAGTTGAGGACACGAAAAGTGATGAAGTTGCCAAGCTGCTAAAGAAATCCAAGGACCCGCTTTTTAAAGAAGAAACCTATCCTGTCATCCGAAGTTTGTCCTATTATACTGACCGGCTTGTACTGCATATAATCGAAACCCGCGATCATCGGCAGCCCTATGAACAGGGTTACAGTTGGTCTCCCAATCCGGAAGGCGTCAGAGAGCTTTCTGATACGACAGCCCGCAGCCGAGCATTCGGGCCGGAAGGGCTTGAAAAAATTCCTGATAACCAAATTAATCCCCTGCGCGGCGAAGACCATCAAGTTATGGGCAAGTAAAACAGCCCGCCGAGGAAAGTCGGCGGGCTATCGAGCATTTATCCGGCTAATTTCGCTCCCAAAACATCTAGTCTTTCGATTCGGGGTGGCTGAGACAACAGCTCTGGCGCCTTGGCCATGAGCGCAGCTGCAATGGGCCCTTCTAAGTGCGCCTGTCGACCTTGCTCATCGAGGAATGCATCGAATATTCCAAAGGTTTGACGGCCGAGTTGCAGGGCGAACCAAACCGGCGTTGTAGCCTCTTCCTTTGCGAGCTCTAACCCCGCTTCCAAGAACTTCGCTACCTCTGCTTCTTTTCCTACTTTGGCCTCTAGTCTTACAAACAATGCTTGTTTCATTTATTTCTCCTTTCAAGAGATTCGGTTTCAAGGAGTGATAGCCACTTAGTTTCCTGTTGTGAAGTACGCACAAATAAAGCATATAGTGTCGAATTGTATACCGTGACGCTTTAGAGGTTTTATGGCGCGCAAACAGAGACATCCGGACTATGAAAACTGTCCTATTGAGGCAGCCCTAGATTTAATAGGGGGAAAATGGAAGGGTGTAATCCTCCATCGTCTGCTGGACAAGACTCTGCGGTTTAACGAGTTAAAACGGACGATCCCTCGTATCACTCAACGAATGCTCACTTCGCAATTGCGAGAGTTGGAGAAAGATAAATTAATAAGTCGAGAAGTCTACGCTCAGGTTCCACCCAAGGTGGAATACTCCGTTACGGCTAGAGGGAAATCTCTCAAAGGTGTTCTGGGTGAATTGATGGTTTGGGGCGAGCGCCATTCTTAGGATTGACCTTTTACTGCTTTTTAAACGTCTCCCTGAACCTTGCGTGAGCTGCTTCAAGACGATCACTGAATTCGGTCTGGATTAATCTGATTTCGTCGCAGGCTTTCTGAAGATTTCCGTATCTGACAGAATCGGCTTCACTAAGCCTTGCGGGGTCGATTTGCTTTAACTCTTCTTTAGATTCTAGAAGCGCTTTCAAAACTTCAAGTTCCGCAGTACGGCCTTTAAGTACATATTCTATCGTGGAAACCATTTCGCCTTCGCACTGTTTCTTTGTATATCCGTTGGCGATACAGATTTCGAAAGAGGTTTGGTGCACTGTAATCTCATCGGCGGTTCTGAGAACATTTCCTAAGAGAGTGAAATATTGCAAGCCTAGTTTGAACTGAATCCTATCGAGCGCGGAGATCGCTCCGGGATATTGGTGGTCGATATCGAATAGCGTTACTTGGTCTTGTGCGAAATCCTGTGCGAGGGCGACAATCTCCGGTTTTTGAGAGGGCCTTTTTTCCAGATGGTTTGATTGTAAAAACCGTGGAGCAGTTCATGAACGGGTGCGGTTAAGCTGGCGGATGAAGAGATGATGGCAATTCCTTTTTCTAGGTAAGCATATTTGGTGCCGTCCTCCAGAGTGTTGTACTGTTGTGAGTGGGGAAGAATGAACTCCGCTTGCGCCTTTCTGCCATCAGCCCAAACCGTAAACTCATAGCCTCTGCCGGTATTGAAATAGTCAAAAAGTTTTTTATCGGCAGCTTCAGGTTCGTAGTTTTGAAGGTCCGGCTTTTCTTTTACTCCTTCGATGGGCTTTTTTAGAATGACCATCTGATAGGGATTGTCCGGATGCAATTTGTTTCTTGATCTCCTCGGGCGTCTCGACTATCGAAACTATCGGTGTTTCCATTTTAGGAGGCGCAGCTTCTACCACTGGTGGGGGAGCCTTTCGGTCGCAACCAAATAGGAAGGCGGTCGTTGCCAAAAAGATTATGAATCGATTGTTTTGCATGCCGGAGTTTTAGCGGATTTGAGAGGGCGGGATCAAGGTGCGTTTTTCGGCACATCTATTGGACATTACATGTAGATTCCGCTAAACCTCCAGCCGAATGAAACTCTTCAAATTATTGGTCTTATTGGCGCTCTTTTCTCCCCTGTCTGCACGTGCAGACGGAGATTATTGGCCTAGATTTGTGGCTTTAGTCACGGGTTTGGCCCAGCCAGATTCTCTTCCGAATCCAGAGCTTACAGCTGAAGTCCATGCGCTATTGGCGGACCCTGAAGCAATTCGCACCATCAAAAAAGTTCTTTTCGATAAGACCAATCCCTGGCGAGTCATCCCCGTGGCGTCTCCTCTAGCCAAGGTGTTGAAGGCCACTGTCGGCGAGGACGAGCGAGCAGGCTTGGTCGTGGCTACAGGATTTCCGCTGTTGCAGGACGAGTTGGGGCTAATTTTTGATTTGTCCAATACCGACGCCTTGGACGCATGGGAGGCCGTTCCTCCAGAACTAATCCAGATAAAAGAGGCTCAGACAAAAGAGTCGCGACAGTATTCGGTCTTCAAAGCAAATTTGGTCAGAGTACGCACTCGCCTGTTTATCTATCTTGCTGCGCTTAGCGGAGCGACATTGTGGGCCCTAAACGAACATTTCCCAGGAATGGTCCCCTCTATTTCCAACTTTTGGGACTTAAGCAAAACAAACCAGTTCATAGCTAATTCAGGTCTCTTCGCGTTAAAGAATTTGGTTATCTTCACTACTGCTTGGAAAATGTTCCTAAAGACCTGGGCGGGGAAGCACCTAGCTGCTCCAAACTACGATCTTTTGGTGAGTTCACTGGAAGAGCTTATTCTCGTTTCTCCCCAGGAGACAGTTCCTTATTTGGCTCGGACCGCGAGTGCCAAGAAGCGAGAGGTTCGTCTTTTGGAGGATGCGACCTTAGAGGCATTTTTTCGCACGCTGCATCTTCCGGAATCGCGGGCCGTGCTAGCCGGTTTGGCTATCCACGATGTGGAGCTCGGCCACATCGATCGCGCGATGGAAACTTTACAAAGATTGAGCGCTGTTGCTGCCCCGGATGACCCCATTGTTCAAATGAGTCGCCAGGTCCAGCGGGTCCATATCGCTAAGAAACGGTTGGAAGAAAAACTGAACTCGCTTCGCACTCGCTATGTTATTAAAAACGTAGCTTTGGTTTCTGCCTCGGTGACAGCGCTTCTCGTAGCGGGAAGGGCTCTAGATCCGGACTGGGTTACAAGAATGAAAATTGTTGCCAGTCAGATCGTTGCCATAGTGGGCTCTCCATTTTTGTTAAGACAACTCTGGCATATTCATCCTGAAAAAGCTGAGAAGTCTGTAGCCTTGGAAATGGAAGAATTTATTTCAGCACTTTCGGAGTTGCTCGAGACAGGTTCTCGAATCAATTTGGAAATTGTAAGTAAGATCGCGATCCCGGACGACCATACCCATCCCCTAGTGCAGGCTGCGGCCATCCGAGCAATGAGCCGTTCGAGACATCCACGCGTAATCAATCAGTTTAAGCTAGTCGCAGGTAGTAACTTGGACGGTCGTGGTATCGCCGGCGCTACCGATGAATTCTTTGGACATTACTACGATGGGAACCTTGGGTGTATCGTTGCCTTACAAGAGACAGTTCTGGAGCGACAAAGAGCCGCAGCTCTTTCACCGCCCGCAGAGGCTCACGAATAGTAATATCAGTGGTTAGTATTCGGTTTGCGGCCAATACAGATCAAATTATTCCCGATATTCGCAATTTTATTGATCATCAGATCGGTCTTCTTAAGCAGTGTACTCTTCTTCATCGAAGACCGTGAGTGGCTCTGGAAATAGACGATATCTAAACCCACTTCGCGCACCGTACGCTGCAAAGTTTTCGGAGTGAATTCTACAAGATGCTCTGGAAAATCCCCTTTTCTCCAGCTGTTCTTTTTTAGGCCCCAATTATTTGCCAAGTGGTCGATGTAGTTTTTTATCGACGCTACATGCGGAACTTCGACAAACACTATCCCGCCTGGTTTGGTTAAGGCTACTAGTTCGCGCAAAGTCTGTTTGGGATCGGGGACGTGTTCCAGGGTGTGCGCGATGTGAGTTGCGTCAAAATAGTTTTCGCGGCCTTTCATATCGGCAGTCGTGCCGCATACGAATTCAAAAGGGAGGTGCTTTCTCGCAAAATCGACCTGCGCCTGCGAGGTTTCTAAACCAGTCGCAACGCAGTCTTTGCCGTGACAAAAAGCGAGGAACTGCCCGCAGGAGCATCCGACATCTAGCAATTTATAGGGGCGCGTTTTACAAAACTTATCCAGTAAGTTTTTCTTAAATGCGAAATACCCATTTGCTTCTTGAGAAGGGTACGGCTTGCCTGCGGTATGCTTGATAAACTCGTCGCCATACCAAGAGTAGGCCCAATTTAAAAAGTCCTGGTTGTACTCAAAACGCGGATTTTGAAAAATAAAAGTGCAGTCTTGGCAGCGCACGTAGGAATATTGAAATTCTTCTCCGTAGCGCTCGTAGAGGCCGTGTTTTGCGCTCCCGCAAAGCGGGCAGTCAACGTACACTTGATTTAGCTTCTTCCAATGGAAGAGCTCACCGTTCAATATTGCCATGCGAGATTTATAGAGCAGCCGCGCTTCAATTGCTAGGCGGAGCTGTGTTAAAAGCTATAGATGAATCTTTACTATTTTTCGGTCTTAACAGCGATTGTCGCCAATATCGGCTACCACCTCTCGGTAAAATTTGTTTCTCACGACGTAAACCCGTTTGCCTCTCTGGCAGTGACTTATGGAGTCGCCTTGGCGTGCTGCCTGATTCTCATCCCATTTGTGTCCAATACCGGATATAGCGGCGCGTTTCAGAATTTGAATTGGACCGTGTTTACCCTGGGAATTTCGGTGTGTTTTTTGGAGCTGGGTTTCCTATTAGCGTACCGGGCAGGATGGAAATTGTCTGATGCCGGACTTGTAGTGAATGTGTCGGTAGGATTGCTGCTTATTCCTATAGGCGTCTTTATTTTGAAAGAGAAACTATCGGCCTACAATTGGGTTGGCATTGGACTAGCCGTGACAGGCCTGTTTCTGATCGGCAAAAAGTCCTAATAAATTTCCCAGTCAAATTTCCCGGTATCCAACCGCTTTTCCCCAACCGTGAATAGGTAAGTTCGTGGCGGAGAGAACGACGCGCGAATGAGGGGCTACAGTAGCGCCACCTTCTAAGGTCTTAGCGTCTTCGCCTGTTTCCAAAATCTGCACATTTTCCAACAGCACCGCGGGTCCTAGAATTTGCGCATAGTGTTTCTGCAAGTGCAGCGAAGGGACTTTGCCCATATCTACTTTGGGATGGCTTTGTTGATTGGCAGCCACAGTGCATTCCAATATTACAGTCGCCCCAAGGTCGGTCTTACGAAGATTGGAAAACTGAAGGTCATCAATGCACAGGTCAATGGAATGACCGTCCATGGCGTACTTGTTTTGGAACATCCGCAGATTCTGGCTCATAGCTGCTTCCTTATGCCAACAGGTGTATGGACCTGCATTTATAGCATGTGAGCAGAGCGTCTTGAAAGCCCCGGATTGTGGGCCCGGGGAGGACCACTGTGGAGCACTGGAGAGCAGCCCCTAGGGAAAGTCTTTAATAGGCGCTAGAATTTGTTGGTACCGCTCTAGCAAAGACGTAGCGGTAGCAAAGACAGCTTTGAAGAAATCCTTGTAATCAATCGCTCCAAATTGGTCGCTATTCTTTAAAGTAACGATCTCGGTGACGTTACCAGGCTTTAAAGCCTGCGCCTCTTTAACCCGCGCGTCCGATAGGTTGGCGTCCAATACCACTAACGGAATTTCCGCTTCAGAATAGGCTCCCAAAGTTTGTAGAAAATCCTTGGTGCTTACCCCCGGGAATGGCTTGGTGCCATTACCACTCACGGTACGCACTACGCTGTAAATCAGGGCTAGGACGTCGCGGCTAGCAGTGAGTTGATTTTTTGCATCGACCATCTTGGGACGTTCTTTGATCAACGCTTGCCAAAGTGCTGGCGGCGCAACCTCTTTTAGAGAATAGGGAAGGCGGCTGGCGATAAGCACGTCGTCAAAGGATGAAGACTTCACCACGACGATGTATCGGTAGTCGCGGGCAGGGTATATTCGAAAAATTTCTTTGAATGCTTCTTGCATTACCGCCATGCTAGCGACTGGCTGACTTGCAAAAGGCTCTGCCAACGCTGCTTTACGGGTTTCCTTGGAAAGCGCCAAGGTGGCCCCCTCCACTTTTTCAGTTCCTGGCATACAGTAATTTAGCGGCAGGAAACTGTGTCTATCTGTAAGAGGCTGTTCCAACGCGGTATTTTTTAACAGTGCGAAACCAGCTTCGTAACGAGGATTGCTTTGGCAAATATTTTCCTGCAGGTGGGAGCTCTCGCTGTTCGCCGTTGTGGCGATAAGTTCAACTTTGAGGAATTTGGCAATCGATGCCAAGAATGCGCGATCTCCTTCCGGAAGTTTGCCGAATTCCTCAGCGTCTGCGGGAGAAAGTCTGCTAGTCGCTACCATCGGCTTAGAGGTCGGCTCTTTCTCTGCTTCGCCTTCGCCCTCTTCATCCCCATCTGAATCTTGCATCGGCAGTGCCGCCGCCCCAGTCATTTGCGTGGCCATAGGCATGGGCTCTGCCTTGGCGGGAGGACCAGAGAGAATAGCAATAAGCTCTTCTAGATTTTTAGAAATGGAAGCGGAGCTCGCGTCCATCACGTCGTTGTCGACATAAATTAAAACCTGTTTGCGAAGATCTCTGCGCTCAGCTTCACTAATACCGGGAGCCTCAATTAAAGGAATCGCGTCCCCGGCTTTGCGCCCTTGTTTTGCGCATCCTAAAGCCAAGAGAGTAAAGCTTACGGCAGCTAGTCTAAGAGTAAGAATTCCCAGTTTCATAGTTACTCCAAAAGTTTCTCAAAGTGTGTCGCGAAGTCTGGTTCGCTACCCCGTTCGGAAGAGAACAGGCGCTTGTAGTTAATCATATTGGGCTTGGCGTCCCCGTCTAGTGTGTAAAGTGTTCCGATATTACGAATTTCGAGGGGGGTATAATCGCCGGCTTTCAGCTTCTTCAATTCTTCGTTGCTGGAAAGTTCAAGCGCGGTTTGATTGCCCTCTAGAACTACGGCGCGGAAGTACATTCCTTTGCCCGGATCGCCGCCACCTGCAAGTGATAGTTTATTTAGAAAATCATATTTTGATAGCGGTGAAACCGGAGTGCTAGCTGCTTCCGGCAATAAAGAGTTGCGCAACGAATCCGCCACCTGGACTAGGAAGCTGCGGCTTGGATAATCTTCAAACTTGCTATGTTCTACATCGGGAACTTTGGAAGCCGCATCCAAAAGGGCATTTTCGAGTTTCTTGCTGAACGCAAAATCAGCTCTCGCAGCGTTTAAAATCCTGACTACGTCGTCACCTGTGAATGAAAATAAGGGCCGAAGAACATTCTCCGCATCCGAATAACTCTTCACCACTAAGATATATTCAAAGTGTTCTGGTGGAAAAGCACGCTTCAATTCGGTCAAGAAATCTTGAAAAACCGATGCAGAAGAAAGCGGCTGCGACTCTTTGTAAAAATCGGGTTCCACTTGGATCGCTGACGTCTTAGAAAGTTCCCAGCTAGGAATCTCGCGCACATCTCGATCAGCTGCCGCTCCACAAAGTTGCCAGGTCTTAAAGCTCTTTCCATACATTTTGGTGACGGGCGAGGAACCATTTCGAAAAGAGGCCAAGGCCGCATTGGGACCGCTCTTTGCACTCAAGCCGACTTTCAGATAGTTGGCCTCCGTTTCGGCACGGTCATTGAAGAGTGCGATCGAATGTCGAACAAAGTTGAGCATCTTTTCAAGTTTTGCCAACCCGGTTCTAAGGTCTGTGACCTTCTTGTTTTTTTCTTCTGAGCCCAGGCGCGTATCGCTTTCCACTTCTTCCAATTCGGTAGCTAGTTTGGAATGGATGTGGCGAACATGGTTATCTAGGAAATCCATGAAATGCGATTGTCCTTCAAAGAGTTGAAGGCGAATGTCATTGGCGTAATGAACTAAAACAGGTTTTCTGGCTGGTCCCACATAGGGCCGAGTGGTGGTCTTGTTCGCTTTGAACTTTGAAACAGCGGTGGACGGGTCCGCGGGATCTGCGGCATTTGAGCTCGCAGAAGCAACTAAGGCCCCCAAAAGAGCAGGCAAAACCCATGATTTTGTCGAAAAAACCACACAACCTCCGAGAAACGATACTGTAACAGTGCGGGGCGTTATAACATTTTGCGAACTAAGACGGAACTAGGCGTGAATAGTCACCGGTAACTTATCAAAAAGTTAGGCGTATTCTGGGTGGGGTTGGGCCTACGCGATTTTGAACAAATCCCTAAGGAAATTCAGTATTTCTGCCGTATTCCATGGAGAAGGCCTCGGGCATGGCTTTCGCATTCTAATAGGAATAAGGGGCAAACGTGGGCCTGAAGTTCCACATTCAAATACGCGTCTTTTTTGCTGCTTCTCTGCTGCACGCTGCAGCTCATGCCTCGATGCCTGGCAAGCCTGTTCAGGGCTACCAGAATATATGTCAGGACGAGAAGTACGATGCCTGGATAAAAAATACTGCGGGTGAGTGGAAGCTGCTGAAGATCAAATCAGACGGCACTGTCCGACTAGAAGACAACTCTGAGTTTGCACCAGGAGCTATGCGCGAGCTCTTGATGGGATATTTCGATTCTAAGCATCTCTCCGAGATGTATGGGGAGCGCCACGAATTTGTTTTGAAGGCGGTGAAAAAATACGCCAAAGAAATTGCTCAGTGGGACGCGGAAGACGCTAAGAAAGCCCAAGATGCTAAGAACGCGGCGGAAAATGCTCGCCGGGATGCCGAACTTGCATCCGCCCCTCAAACTTCTCCGGGTGCTGTTAACGTGAATGCTCCGGGAGCTTCCCACAGCGGAGCAACTGCCGGCGGCGGTAGCCCACAAATGCACGCAACCGCGCCGCAAGGGTCTTTCAATAACAACCCTAACTTGCCGAATTTTGGTCCGACCCTATTGGATTGCAACGAAGGCAATTACAGCCAAGCAGATATTGCGCGCTACGAAAATCAGAATTATGGACCCGTCGCTGGAAACGCTCCTCGCGAGCACTTCACAAATGCTACTCAAAGACTTTTTCAAAACCTGGGCAAGGGCACAGGCAAGATGGTTGTCGCCTACTACGGACCTCGTCAGCCGGATCTAGAAAATGTGATAGCGACGTGGCCTAATCCAATCGCGCGAAAATTGGTAGAAGTGCGCAATTACGATGTCGGAACTCCTGAGTATGCCCATAAACAAAGCTTAGAGGGATTGGGAGACAATATCGCTCTGAACGCGGTGATTCTCGATGCCCGCGGCCTAAAAGTTACCCGTTACACTAAAGGGTTTAACCCACCCGGAATGGGCAGTGTGCTTTCCAAAATAGTTCGCTCGGTATTGCAGGATAAAGAGATTGGGCTCTTGCATCGGTACCGTTGCGCGCTGCAGGTAATGCAGCAGGCGCAGGCCGGAAATCAAATGACTTCCGTCGGGCCGCGTTCCCTCCAGAGCTCGATGCCTGCAGGACAGAGTGCTCATGGGATGCATCCGCTTCCAAATTCAGGAGGAAATCGGAAGTCCTCTGGCCACGCCGGTATTCCGGCCGGTATGTTAGAAAAGTGTGCTGCTTGTCACCAGAATCAGGCGAGTCGTTATACCCAACTGCAATCGTTGATGACGCCCGAGTCTATAAAGATGGCAATGGATTCAGGTCTGGTAACTGCAGATACGATCGATCGGATGGTGCAAAAGATGCCCGGCGTTTCGGAAGCGGATCACCAAGCTTTGCGTGATTACGCTATCGAGCATTCGGCTGCTGCGATCAATCAGCGAGTTTCCTACACGGCTCGACAGCCTCGTGCCTTTATTAGCCAGTCGGATATGGGCAGCATTCCGAACTTGGTGGGCGTTGAGGGGGAAGCGCTGAGGAGCATTCTTCCAGGGGCAACTTTCTACAATCAGCAGGATGCGCCGCCATTGTCTGTCCATCAGTCAACCTACACAGGACAAGAAGGAAAAGTTTATGGAAAATTGCTTATATCGAATACGGACGTGGCGGGTGTATTCGCAAGTAAGGACCCTTCTGGGGGTAGTGCAAACCGAGATATCCCCTGGAGAAATCCGGGTGGAATGGATTTTGTTAAAAACGCGGGGCACCGGTCTAATTTCTTCGTTCCACCGGCTTCTGGCTCAATGATCGATTCAGTTCGATTAGATCGCGACACAGGAAAAACGCAGTGGGTTCCAACCGGGCCTGGAAGGAGAACACTGCAGAACATTCTCGATCCCGTCGTCACGCACCATATCGGGGGCGAAAGTAGCATGCAGAGCTACATGCATGCCTCCAAGGTGAATGCAGGAACTGCCACGGGCGAGATTCTCACTGTCCGTAGCCCCAGCGGCAAGGATTTCACATTTGAAATTCGCACTCGCTCTATGACTCCGCAGGGGTGGGTTTACGATGTGTTTCGGCCGTTTGCGGACTCCGACGAGTTGGTGGCAGCCGTGAAAGCTAAATATCAAGGTAAGTGGGCTGGCAATCCAGTTGTTCAGAACTTCTTGCGCGCCTATGAAAATCCTAATGCCTTACTCACTACCTCTGATGTTCGCGCCACCTACGCGAGCGAGAGTGTCCGCATCAATTCAGAGAAAGAAAAGTTAGGGGTAGGTCAGTTGGACGGCTCTGAATTTCATTCCCCGGTTGCAATAACGGAAACACTCCCCCCGTTGCCCCCGGAATTGGTGGAAGAACTTCTGACTGAAACTCCATTTAAGTCTGTATTTGGAAAGCCGTGGTTGAAGACGGCTCAAGGGGAAGGTTGGGCTCCCATTGTAAAGGGATTCGGAATTGTCCCAGAGGGCTACACGGGGCACCATATTCCGATGACTGCCCAAGGGTGTACGAATTGCCATAACGGTGCTTCGCGCCTCGCTCGTCAGTTCAATCCTCCGTCGGGAAGAATGGGAAGGTTAAATTTACCGGAGAGCGACGGCGCTCGGGATTGGTATGATTCCGTTCGTGGAACCATGCAACAGCCCGTTGCAGGAACAGATTTAACTGCGGGGTGGATTAGTGCGCCCATATTCGACCCCCGCGCACCCGTGGTAGGTGATCCCGTTTTTAGAGAGCAAGAAATTCGCGCTAACCCTGCGCTGGAAAAGGGTGGTCTGATCCGATGGGACTTTACCAATGGGAAGCGCTAGCTCTTGTTCGCGGAAAACCAAGTTTGAAACTGCAGCACCGACCAAAGCTTATATTGATGGTTTTGATTCCCCGATAAATGCTCTTTCCAATATTTTCTCACCAACGGAATATTGAGATAGCCGCTTTCTCGCAAAGCCTCCTCCGACAAAATCGATTCGGCCCAATCGCGCAATCCTGTACGAAGCCAAACATCTACAGGAAGGGAAAAACCCTTCTTAGGTCTGCGGAAGAAGTTCTCCGGGAAATGGTGCTTGAGAACTTTGCGCAGCAGAATTTTGGTTTGTCCTCGATGCAATTTCCAATTCACCGGCAAGGACCAGGCAAATTCTACGATCTGGGGATCGAGGAGCGGGACGCGCACTTCTAGCCCTTTGCTCATGCTGGCTCGGTCTACTTTCTGCAAAACATCGTCGGCAAGATAGGTAGTGAGATCGAAGTACATCATTCTGCTTACGAGATCATTTATTTTGGGGGGGATGGAGCCGGCGCGCACTCCCGAAGGATATTCCTGGCCTTTGGAAACCAACATCTCTGGCTGCGGCCATTGCGAAACTAACGCACGGTAAATCTCATCCGCTTTTCCAGAAGATAGAACCAGCGCTAGCTTATTCAGTTTCTCTGTAGGGTTGTTCCACCGAAACTCGGGAGGCAAGTAAGTTTGTAATTTTTGATAAGCCGTTTCCCAAACCCCGGTGGGAAGCAGCCCAATGAGCTTTCCCAAGGACTGCTGAACAAACTTTGGCGATCGCCCCAAAGTATTTTGCACGGAGTCCGCCCAGCGGTACCGATCGTAGCCACCAAAGAGTTCATCTCCTGCGTCGCCGCTTAGTGCCACCGTAACTTTCTTTCGCGCCAAGGCACTCACTAAAAGAGTAGGGACTTGGGACGGATCTGAGAGGGGCTCGTCGTATATATCTCCCAACTGCGGAACTATTTCTTGCGCTTCCTTGGGTGAAATTACCCATTCGGTATGGTCCGTTCCTAGATGTTCGGAGACTTTCTTGGCATAGGGTGCTTCGTTGTAGGCTTGTTCGGTAAATCCAATGCTAAAAGTCTGGATGGGTTTCGAACTCTGCTTCTGCATCATCGCTACAACTAGCGAAGAATCCATTCCGCCCGATAGAAAGGCCCCCAACGGAACGTCGGAGATCATCCGCTTCTGCACCGAGTCCTTAAGCAATTTTTCGAAGTGAGTTTCTGCCTCCTCCAACGTGCCCTTGAAGGCATTTTCTCGGGCATGCAGAAGCCTTTTCTCAACCGACCAATACGGTTTTTCGACCACACTCTGTCCGTCGGCCAGTTCCAAATAGTATCCGGGGGTCAGCTTAGTAACTTCGCGAAAAATGGTGTGTGGAGCGGAGAAGTATCCAAAACGGAAATAGGATTGAAGCGCAGACTCATCGATCCGAAATTGTGTGCCAGGGTATCCTTGGAGCGCCTTGATTTCAGAGCCGAAGATCCACGCTCCTTTCCAGTTGGCATAGTAGAGCGGCTTTTCACCAAACCGATCGCGGGACAAAAATAGTTTTCGGTTTTCCGAATCCCAGGCCGCAAAGGCAAACATGCCGTTGGCCTTTTGAATAGCTTCTTCTACTCCCCAAATGCAGATCGCTGCGAGAAGGACTTCTGTATCGGAATGTCCGCGAAAAGGATGGGGGTACTTACCTGAAGATTCGACGGCTAACTTAATTTCTGCGTAGTTATAGATTTCGCCATTGAACGTAATTGTCCAGCGGTGGTCGGGAGACTGCATTGGCTGTCGTCCCGTTTCGGAAAGATCTAAAATGGCGAGGCGGCGAAATGTCAGCATGCATTCGCCGTTAGAATCCCGCCAAGTATCGGCATCATCAGGCCCGCGATGCGCGATGCGTTGCGACATCCTCTCCGCTATTTGCCTAGTTTCTGAATCCGACCATCTTCTAGCTGGGTCAAAAAATCCTGCGAATCCGCACATGTAAGTTAGTTTAACACGTCCATGTCATTGTCATTGAACGGCAATGCTTCGGTACATTCTCCGCTATTTTCTCTTTGGCCTTGCTCGACTTTCGCAACCTCAGTACAAGGAGAGGCTTACTAAGGGGCCGCGGCCATATTAATGTTGTTTAGGGGGGGCTATGACCAAACAGTTTCCTGTTTTGGCAGGACCGTGCGTGATTGAAGATGAGGGGCTGGTTTTAGAAATCGCCCAAGAATTGTCACGGCAGTTAAGGGGCTTGGAGATTGATTTTTACTTCAAAGCTTCTTTCGATAAGGCCAATCGTACCTCTATTGATGGATTTCGAGGTCCAGGATTGGTTGATGGGCTTAAGACGCTACAGAAAGTAAAGAGCCAGTTAGGTTTGAAGGTAGTTACGGACTTTCATACTCCCGACCAAGCGGCCGCTTTGGGAGAAATCGTTGATTGCCTGCAAATTCCTGCATTTTTGTGCCGACAGACTGATTTAGTAGTGGCGGGTGCCGAAGCCGCGATTCGGCATGGTCGAAAACTTAATGTGAAAAAAGGGCAGTTTTTGGCTCCTTGGGATGCCAAAAATATTGTTGATAAAGTTTCTGCGGTAAATCAGAAGCTCAGTGGAGAGCGTCTTGTTTCGGAGTTCTTGTATCTCACCGAACGAGGTGTTTCATTTGGCTACAATTCTTTGATTGTGGATATGACCAGTTTTCAATACATGAATCAACTGGGTGTTCCGACTATCTACGATGCCACGCACTCCGTACAGAGCCCTGGTGCGGGAGCTGGGGGGAAATCTACCGGTGGGAAGCGAGAAAACATCGAGGTATTAGCTCGCGCTGCGATGGCTGCGGGTGCTACCGGTGTTTTCTTGGAGTGCCATCCTGATCCTTCTAAAGCCAAGAGTGATGGACCGAATGCTTTCTTCTTGGAGCACGTCGGAACTTTTGTTCGGCAGTTGTTGGCGATTAATAAGCTGGTGAGCGACATGCCAAAAGTCGCGGCCCCCTAGTGTCGCTGCGAGGAGCCCTATTTGCCCGAAGGGCAAGAGGGCGACGAAGCAGCCCCCTTCCGTCGAATATCTCCCTTGCGAACCGCAGGTGAAGCAAGCTCCCAACTACTAAAACTTTTCGAATTCCGCACTGCTTCGCTGCGCTCGCAGGGGAGGGATTCGGAATCAGGGGATTGCTTCGGCTTCGCCTCGCAACGACATTCGCTGCCTACAGCAAATCGTGAATACGTAAAATACCTAATACGACATTCTGGTTATCGACGACCGGAGCGACGTTTAACGGAGATTTTCTATTCTCCATAAACTTCAAAGCTTCTACTGCCATTAAGTCTGGACCGACGGTGATGGGTTTGCGATTGAGAACATCGGGGAGGGATAGCTCTAACATTTTAGTGCCGTGTTCCTTCAAAAGGGAGCGAATATCTCCATCGGTGAAGATGCCATCCAGTTTTGCAGAGTTTGCCGATACGAAAACCGCGATCCCCAAATGAGATTTGCATAACGAAGCCACGACGTCCTGCATGGTAGCCTTCTGCAAATCCAAGGTTGTCGACGTGTCCAAGGGCACCATCAAATCTCGCACGCGAGTAAGCAGCCGCTTGCCCAACGTGCCCCCAGGATGAAACTTTGCGAAATCTTCCGAACGGAAGTTTTTCATTTTCATCAGGGTTACGGCCAGAGCATCTCCCACGGCCAGTGCTACCGTAGTCGAAGAAGTTGGCGCTAGATCCAGCGGGCAGGCTTCCTTGTCCACGGGGCAATACAAAACTAAGTCAGATTCTTTCGCTAAAGATGAGTTCTTCGCAGAAGTAATGGCGAGAACTTTTACTCCCAACCGTTTTACTGCTGGGAGCAGTTTTACCAACTCTTCGCTCTCGCCGCTTTTGCCAATAGCGATCACAATATCGTCCGATGAAAGCAGCCCGAGGTCTCCATGCATCGCATCGGAGGGATGTAGGAAAGCTGCAGCAGTTCCGGTGCTATTAAAAGTGGCAGCAATTTTTCGAGCAATCAAACCGGATTTTCCCACGCCAGTAAGCACTACTTTTCCCGGACATTGCGATAGCAGGTTGAGAGCTTCGTTAAACTCGGCCCCCACGTGCGAAATCATTTTTAGAATGGACTCGCCTTCTAGGCGCAAAACGTTTCGAACTTGCATCAGCCAGTCGGTCTGAGCTCCGATGACGCCCGGTGAGCCTTGTGGGGCAAGGGGGGGCGACGGCTTGGGGTCTGATTTCGGGTTTGGAAAGGTTTCTAGATTCATCTGTTTGAGGCTGGAATTTAATGCTGGTTTCGCCTAGAAGTCCATGTTTTAAGCGTTTCATGAAAGTTATCGCAGTTATCCCCGCTCGGTTCAACGCTACCCGTCTTCCCGGTAAACCCTTGGCGGATATCGGGGGTAAACCGATGATTCAGTGGGTTTACGAAGCCGCTTGCCGGGCCAAGAACGTGCACGAGGTTTACGTAGCAACCGATGATGAGAAGGTGGCCTCGACCGTCCATGGGTTCGGAGGGCAGGTAATGATCACCAGCCCCGATTGCCAGTCCGGAACGGATCGCGTGGCCGAAGTCGCTTTGCGCACCGACGGTACTATTTATGTAAACGTTCAGGGCGACGAGCCGCTCATAGAAGCGGATGTTATCGATTCTACGGTGCAAGTATTGCTGGAAGGCGATTTCTACATGGCGTCTGCGGTTACCAAGTTATACACACGCGAAGATCTCCTTAATCAGGCGGTGGTAAAGGCTATCGTCGCTCGAGACGGCAAAGCGCTCTATTTCTCCCGATATCCTATTCCTTACAGTCGCCAAAGCCCGCCCGATACCGGCTTTATTTGCCGCCGGCATTTAGGGATCTACGCCTATACTCGTGCAACTTTACTCGAAATCACCGCATTGCCGCCTACGGAGTTAGAGCGGGCTGAATCTTTAGAGCAATTGCGTGCTCTAGAACATGGGATTGAAATAGGACTCACCGAAGTAACTTCGTCCTCAGTTGGAATTGATACCCCGGAAGATCTCGCCGCAGTTCGCTCTCTCGTCGCACAAATGCCGCCGGAAACTATTACGGCTCGTAGGCGCTAACTGCCTGCGGAATCCAGCGAACGCTGCGCAGTTTCAAGGGTTGGGAGTGATTCAATTTTAGCATTCCGTTTTTTACCGAATACCAATGGGGGCAGCTGCCCACGGGGATTCGAAATCGAATCCCTTCCATCGCGTGGGTTAGCCACTCCATGTTTCCGGTTGGCATTTGGATCTGCATGAGGTCTTCGGACGTTTCGTCTAAAAGTAGTTCCAGGCTTGCCGCATGGCCGGCCACGCGTTGGGGGACGGGGATTTCGGTCGTAAAGTACTGGCCGTTATTTTGAGTCAGAAAAGTTTCGGTGCCTTTGGCCGCGCTTTCTTTCGTAAAAGGACGGCTCCAATGAGAGAGGATGTATCCCCAATCGCAAGTAGGGAGATCGCGGTAGAGATCTTTAATCTCTTCCTTCACCAAATCTCGACGTTTCAGAATTAGGTTTCCGGCTACCCACTTTACTGGCCGATAGTTTTCCAAAATATACTGTCCTACTAAGTAGTGCCGAACTTGGTTTTCAATGCCATCCCACCTTCCAAGAGCATTTTTCAAGGCGTAGAAATCGACGTATTCAGGGCGGTATGCCCGCAGTTCCTTGATTAAATCATTCTGCAAAATAGGATTAATGGACAGGCTAACGTACGGGAAACGAGTTGCCGGAGGGAAGCCCAACATGTGGTGGGTCAAGAAAGGCTGATTGGTGAAATCGAAAAGAGGCCCAGTGAATTTCTCTTTCTCAAAATATCCTCGCAGGTCCTTGAAGATTCCTGCCACTTCATCATTCATATTCAGAGGGCCGAGACGCGGCTCAATTGAGTTGGTTGCTAATGCTACCGGCGCGGTGGGAGGAAATAAAATCTTACTGAGGTCGCCCCAGCGGAAAAATACGAGTAGGGAGATCAACACCCAACAAACAGGGTGCGATGCAGGCCCAGAAGGGTGGCTGCCGCGAATGCGGTACTCTAGCCATCCTACAAAGCGAAAGAAGAAATAGTAAAACAGTACGATGCTGGCGATCCAGAAGTGGAACATGTGACTGTAGTCCGCGCGCGACAGAAACTTCTGGAAATAGAGAACTGAAAATACTCCTGCACCGAACATGGCGGTTTCTACTGGGGTCAGCTTTTCTTTCCGCTGCCAGCGAGAGAGGAAGAACCAAATGCTAGATGCCATGGTAATCGTCAGCAGAATAAAGGGTGTATCGCCGATAAATCGGAACGATGACAACCCGCCCGAGTAGCGATGTTTACTAGCGGTCTTTAGGTGAAAATCCAAATAGGGACCCAGAGCATCGAAATATAAAAGAACCAGGAACCCTACCGCCACAAAACTCAGGGAAGCCAGAAAGAAGGGCCACGTAAATTTGAATTTCTGCAACGAGAACTTGCTACCCCGTTGTTCCTGGATGTCGGCAAAAATAGCAGCGGCGCCCAATGCTAGCCCCCAAAAAAGCGCTTCTGCCGTTACGAAAATGTGCAGAACGGCTACGAACGAAAGAAAGCCGACTCGCGGTATTGAAGGGTTTTCGAGATAGAGAATGAGAAGATAGAGCGCCAAAGGAGCTAGAAGAAACCGGTACATCATCGGCTCGCCCAGTGCGCGAATAGGAACCTGCGTCGCAAGCGCAATGAGCAATAGGTAGACAAGATTTGATCTGAAAAGTTTCTGATAGAGCAAACCTAAAAGCAGTGCTCCAGCCATTACGACCCAAATTGTAAATCCGTTAGATGAGCCCCAAACTGTAGGACCCCATGCGAACATTCCGACAACGCGGACTAACACATCGTCCATTAAACCATGGACAAACAGGAAGTCCTTCCAAGGGATTTTTCCTAAATAGAGCAGCGAACCGGACACGATCCCTTCGCCTTGGTGAAAGAAATCCATGTCTTGTTTGAGGTGCTGACCGTACGGGCGGGGAAGAGATAGGAAGAAGAGAAGCGGGGCCACAAGGGTTAGCAGGATTGATTTTTCGCGCTCTTGGAGCGTCTCCGGCGAAACTAGTTTGAAACCGCGATCAAAAAATATCGTTACTATGTAGAGAAGAGTTGCCGCTGAAAGGGAAATTCCCAACCAAGTGGGAAACCAATCTACAGTAATTTGCTTTCCATCGAGAATGGCAATGCCGGTTTGATTCGACAGGCGAGAGAAACCTAGGAATAGGCAACTGGTGCCAAGTAGATTTAGAGCGCTGGTCCACCATGCGGATGACTGAGTGCTTTTGCCTAGTGCTTTGGCTGCGGCTTTTACTAGGAATACGTACAAGAATGCGCCACAGAGTTGCCAACCCAGAAAAGAAAAGCCGTTTATGTAAAATATCCGGGAGAAGAAGAAGCCTACCGTGAATGATCTAATCCATCGCCCATCTGCACTGCTTCGCTGCGCTCGCAGGGGAGGTGTTTCGGATCTGGGGCCTGCTTCGCTCCGCTCGCAGCGACCGACGACAGCTGGGAATGGTGCTAGTGCTAAGCGTCTGCGCAGATCCAAGTAAAGAAACCAGCTGGCAATGGGAACTAGCAGATACGCAACGTAGTGTGCATAAAAAATCAGGTCGATATTGTAGTCGCCATAGAGAGGCACACCGATAATCGGCGAGTTCATATGTAGGCTCTTTGGAAAAAAAGACACGAAGAGCGCGACGTTGATTCCGTGCAATGTCAGAAAGCAAGCTAGGAGTAGCAGGATGTGCCAAAACATTGAATTCTCTGTTTCTATTTAAGTCGCAAGACTGCTGCGATTTGCCATCCCCAAGGTGTATTTCCCATGTTGAGACGGAAGAGTCTTTGAAAAACCTTCATCGTAAAAGCTGCTGCAGGGCTGGAGGCTCCGCCGCTTCCATCCGCTACATCCTCGATAAGACGTTTCCCTCTCAGGATAACTGCCAACTTATACAAATTCATAAAGGGAAATCCGGCAGAGTAGAACTCTTGCACTTCAAAATCGGCGCGTTCGGCTTCTACCTTCAGAAGCTGCTTCGTGAAATGCCTTCGGTGTCCAATGTGTTTGTCGAAAGCCGATATGGGGCCAGCCGGAACCGTTACTACCAACCGGCAGTCTTTTTGCAAAAATGGCGCGATATTCTTCAGAACGGTCGAAGGTTCATCCACATGTTCCAACATTTCGGAGCAGACTGCATGGGTGGCCCAGCCCCGATAGCGCTCAGGCGTCTCAGCGGGTTCCATTAAGTTGCGCTGAATAAATTCTGCGCTGGGCATTTTCTTTTGCGCGATTTGAACGCCCGCTTGGCTAAGTTCCAACCCCAGCAATTTTGCTTGAGGGTAGACGGACTGCACATCGCGCGCAAAATCCCCCTGTCCGCTTCCGATGTCTAAAATGCGCTCTGGAGTCGAAGTGCCTAACAAGTCGAAAATCAATTTACGTCGATAAAGTTGGGCAGGGTTTTGTTCCGCCGACGCTGCATATTTGGTCCAGTGCGCGTCCCAATTGTCTTTAAGTTCTAGGACATCACTCATGGAGAGATAGGCCCCTTCTCACAAGCAGCAAAAGTATTGAGTCCGAACTTATGTTTAAAGCAGCGAATTTTGCTGGGCAAAAACCCGGCTTTCACCAGCATCGGCCAGAGTTGTTGTGGGTCGTAATACATTTTGTGATCTTCCATTTCAGCAGCCGGGCTTAAGCCCAGGCGAAATGCAGAAAACTCTAAAAAGGTTTTGCCGGACCAGGAGGGCACATTGATGAGGCATTTGCCGCCGGGACGCAGTAAGCGTTGGAATTCTTCCAAGGCTACCTCCGGTTCCCAAAGGTGCTCCAGCACCGACAGACAGAGAATAACGTCGAAACTCGCTGGTTCGAACTGTTTCAACGAGTTCGGCAGGGCCGCTTCCACGCAGTGAATATTTGGCGCATTCTTAAGCAACGGATTGAGCGAAACATCGTTCAAAGTAACGTGCTGCGCTTCTTCTGCGAGCGCTGAGCCCAGACGCGCCTGGTACCCGCAGCCGGCATCGAGTACCGATAGCCCCGAGAAATCGGCAACCCACTTGCGAACTTGGCGCACCGAAAGCCAAACTCCAAAACGGTCTACGACCGTGAGACGGTGGCTTTGCCCAAATGCTTGCTGACGAATGGTTTCACTCATACGCCGCTCTCTCTCGCCGCGAATTTTTTGGTGTGTTGAAATCCATGCAAAATGAGTAAGAAGCAAAAAGTATTGAAGGCGCTAATCATCAACGTTAATCCCAGGATTGCCAAGTACCCGGACGGAATGGGAATAGCCCACAGTTTAAAGCCATGACTGGCATAGTCGTACGCAAACCAGGCCACCAAAGCAGCTCCGGCCGCGAATAACCCAGCGCTAAACAGGGTAGTGCGGGTGTAAGTGAAACGGCGAAGCATCGAGTGGGTCAACTCGCCGGAGTAATCGTAAAATACCCGAGCGATCGCTCCCAAATATGTTGATTGCAGCCCTAATACAACGAGAGTCATGCCGAACAGCATCCAATAGAGAGAAAATTCATACGTCCCAATCTGAATCGGGCCAAAACTAAGCGGAATCACTAGGGACAGCCCTAGTGCTAAGGTCAAAAGACCCGGTCGAAATAAAAAGAAATCCGCGCCGTACACGAACATCTCCCGCATATTGATCCAGGCTGCTTTCCACGGCGAGAGCCAGCCCGATCGCCGGTGGTGGCTCATGCGACCTTCTTGGTCTCTAAGAAAACGAATGGGCACTTCGGTGGTTTTCAGCTTCATGCGCACCGATTTTAAGACCATCTCGGAAGCATATTCCCAGGATTGGGAACGCATCTGCATATTCAAAAAGGCCTGCTTAGTGATTCCCCGCATTCCACAATGAATGTCAGAAAAACGGCTGGAGAAAATCAGATTCAACAACCAAGTGGTAACCGGAGTTCCGAGATACCGGTGCAGGGGGGGCATGGCTCCATCCTCTATCTCGCCTTTGAAGCGCGAGCCCATCACAAACTCAGCCCCCTGCCGCATCTCTTGCACGAACGGGCCGATATTGCGGAAGTCGTAGGTACAGTCGCAGTCTCCCAGAATCAAATACCTACCCCTAATATAGGGAAGTGCATCGATATAGGCTCGGCCCAATCCGCGCTGGGGGGTTTTTAGAACCCGAGCGCCCATCGCTAGAGCGATTTCGGCGGTGCGGTCGGAACCACTGTCGATAATTAGGATTTCTCCTTGAACCCCTGCATTGGCTAACCCCTCCTGGCACCAGGAAACAAATAACGCGATTGTGGCCTCTTCGTTGAGGGCCGGTACAACGAGCGAAACTTCCGGATTGGGACAGTCCGAAAGAGGAGTCAGAAGCAGGATTGTAGGGTCCGTCGGCATTGGTAAATACCTTATAGGAATCAGCCGGAAAGTAAAAAGGCCCGCAAGGTTAAGATAACCTGCGGGCCTTAAAAAATGTTGCCGTTTACCAGCTGGACTTAGTTACGCCAGGGACGTCACCGACTGCTGCTAATTCGCGGAACTTAATCCGGCAGAGTCCGAACTTCCGGAGGTAACCCCGTGGACGGCCAGTGAGTGCGCAACGGTTACGTACGCGGATGTGAGAGGTGTCTCTCTTCATCTTTTCCAGCTTGGTTTGAGCTTCCATGCGCTCTTCCAAGCTCGTTTTCAAATCACGCGCTTTTAAGCGGAGTTCATTGCGAACCGAACGCGCCCGAAGGGACATTTCGATTCTGCGGTTATTCTTAAGAACAGAACTAGTCTTTGCCATTCACTACTCCAAAATTAATTCGTTGCTGCTTCGGGCTGTTCCACCGGCTTCTTTTTAGGAGCGATGGGTTTTCTAGCCTTAGCAATAAGATCCCGTTTAATTCTCAAAAGGCGGTCGGAAAGATTGTATTCCCGTTCCATCAAGACTGCGCGGGCCAAGCCGCCACGAGCATTGATAACCTTTAAACCAGAAGAGGACAGACGTAGCGTTACGGAACGGTCCAATTCAGGGATGAACCACTTGCGCTTTACCAAATTAGGAAAGGAAAACTTCCTCGTCTTAATGTTGGAATGGCTAACCAAGTTGCCGCTTAGTTTTGTCTTACCTGTTAACTCGCAAACCCGAGACATACTTCACCTTAAGTCTGAAAAACTAATTAAGACGTTGGGTTTAGCCCAACTCGCTACGGTTGGCAATCCTTTAACTACAAGGTTAAACAGCGTTTTCTCTAGAGAAGTTCCAGTTGCCAAGCCGGGCTTTTTGCGGGTATCACTGACCCTCAAAGTTTTTAGAAGGAAACCTTTATGGCAAAGTCGGGTCACCGAATCACAGTAACTCTGGAATGCACCGAAGCCCGCAAAGCTGGCGCAACTCCTTCGCGTTACACCACGCAGAAGAACAAGAATACCCATCCGGAACGGCTGGAAATTAAGAAGTACAACTCGTACCTCCGTCGCCACACTATTCATAAGGAAGTTAAGTAATATGAAAAAGGATATTCACCCAGATTACAGAGAAGTCGTGTTTCAGGATCTCTCTAGCGATTTCGCGATCTTAACCCGCTCGACGATTCAAACGCGTTACACCATTAAATGGAAAGACGGAAAAGAATACCCGCTAGCTAAGATCGAAGTATCCAGCGCATCGCACCCTTTTTATACGGGTATTAAGCGGTCCATGGATACAGATGGTCGCGTACAGCGCTTTATGAAGAAGTTCGGAAAGAAGTAAGGCGTTCTTCGACCACGATGTGGTCGAATTTAAACGTCTGCTCAAGCTTGGCCCGGTAAAATTCCGGGCCTTTTGCTTTTGGGCTTTCCACTACTAGCTCGCATGCATAGGTCTTGGGAGCGATCGTCCATACATGGATGTCGTGGATTACGGTCGAGCCATCCTCAAACAGAGCTCGAATCTTCGCGGGGTCGAAGTTTTCGGGGTGACCATCGAGCAGTTCCCAGGCTGTGTCTCGACAAAGACTAATCGCCCATCTCAGAATAATGAAGGAGCCCACAACTCCCATTAAGGCATCGCACCAGGGAAGGCTTAGCCATTTTCCGCAGGCTAGGGCGAAAATTGCAAAAATCGAAGTAAGGGCATCCGCTAGGACGTGAAAGTAGGCGCCACGGAGATTAGCATCGGAGTGGCCATGCGAATGGGAATGAGTGTGATCGGGGTCATGTTCGTGCGAGTGGCCGTGATGGTGATGGCCGGCTCCGTCCCCCAAGATCCAGGCGCAAATTAGGTTTACGATTAGGCCGATAAAGGCCACGGCAATGGCCTCATCGAATTGAATATTGTGAGGATCAAAAAGGCGAAAGAAGGATTCCACCCCCATAATGATCGCTACACCCAGAAGCACGACGGCGCTGGTATAGCCGCCCAAAGGAATGAATTTTCCCGTACCGAAGCTGAAGTGGCGATGCCACCGGTCCGATCGAGCGATTCGATAGGCTAGGTACGAAATGGACAGAGCCCCTACATGTGAGGCCATATGCCAACCATCCGCGAGGAGCGACATAGACTGGGTAACGTATCCGGCTGCAATCTCGATCACCATCATCCCGAAAGAGAGCAGCACAACCCATAAAGTGCGGCGCTCATTACGTTTTATGGAGGCATTACGCAGGACATAGTCGTGTTCGAACATGCGCAAAAGGATAACACAGCCTAGGGGTGACAAAAATTGCGCGTTGATCCGTCTTAGCTTCAGAGCGTATAAGCCTAGAACTTGTTGGAGGTCCTATGAAACATTTCGGATTATTGCTCATTTTGTCGGTAATTGGTTTCCAAGCTCACGCGGGGAGCGTGCGAATCGAAACTGAATCGGAAAGCAAATTACGTTGCGCCGCTGACGAATTCACCGTCCAACTTGCGACAAGAGCGAAAAAAGACCCTCTTATAAAGGGCTACAAGGTGAAAAGCGTTCGGGCGGAAAATATTGCATTTAACGAGGTTTTTTCGGCAGTTTTAGAGGACGAAAAAGGCTCCATTCTCGAGGCAGTAGCAAATCTTACCTTCTCTAAAAGCGTGGAAGTAGACAAAGAATTTCTTAATTGCTCGATTAACAGATCTATTTCCAATCAATCAGTTGCGTTTGGAATTCGAGATGGGAAGAAAGTTTTGGTCGAACAACGTGGAACAACTGAATACGAAAAGGTCCGTCCTTAAGCCTTCTCAGCTGAAATATAAGCAATCCAGGCATCGGAATCATCGCCCTTAGTGGAGCGTTTGAAGATTCCGTTGCCTTCTCCATTGCGCTTGCTGCCTTCCCAGTAAATATGGGTTTGGCTGAAACCAGCTTCTTTCAAAAGGTCCACTAATTCGGGAATGCTCCACATTCTCCAGTCGTAAGAGAATACTTTCTCTCGACGTTTCTTTTCGCCCTTTAGTTTATAGTGAATGTAGAACTTACTTTCGTGGGTGATCTGGTTAAACGAGGTTTGATCCCAGTAGTAATAATAGCCGCCATCCTGTTTCGTTTTATCTTCGTTAATGGTGTGAGTCGCAGGACCGCCGAAGCAATCGATAACTAAAAGCCCAGGACTGCTCAGCGTGCGGTAACAATTCTGAAAATAGGCCAATAGCTTCTGGCGTTCTTTAAAAATATAAAAAGAAAAATTGAGGGCAGCGATGATATCGACTTTGGGGAGATCGCGATCCAATACGTTGGCTTGCATCACTTGAATGCGGCCTTGTTCATTTTCCGTTAGGCGCGGTAGATAGTGAGCTTTTCCGTATCCAATCGGCTCTGGATCGAGATCAATGCCAAAAGCTTCATGTTCCTTTTTGGCGCGCACCCACGCACAGGAAAGTGCAAAGGCAGCGCAAAAATCCTCGCGGAAAGTCTTGGCCTTTTTGCCGGGAAAGGATTCTGTGAAAATATTAGAGAGAAAATCCGCGTCCTCTTCGGGGGACTGAACCGATTTTAGGTAATACTCATACTTATCAAATGGCTGGGCTTTGCGGGAGCGTTTGAACATGAGCGATATATTTCTTTCTTGAGAGAATTAGAGGTCTATTCGGCAATCTGCTCGGCATTTGCATCTGCTGCCGGGGCTGAGGAACTTATGGCAACAAGTTGGGGAATTTTCAACACCTGACCGACAGAAATTTCCGATACGGATGGGCTATCTTGGTATTTGCGCAAAAGCCACTGCGGAACCTCGAAGCGACGGGTGATATCACTTAGAGTATCGCCCGTTCTTACTCGATAGTCTGTAGTGCCCTCAACGCGGTAGGTATTAAACAGATCTTCCTCCAGAGCTTGGTGGTATTGGAGTCGACGAGTATTGAACTCTGCTAACCGCTCTTGGCTTACGGGTACTTTCAGCTGTTTTCCAAACGCAATGCCGTCTCCAAATTTTAGTCGGTTTGCTTTTCGAATCTGCGAAGCACTCACGCCTGCCCAATCCGCGAGGTGCCCCAGTGTTTCGTCCGATTCGACGGTAACCAGGTACTGATCGCCTTCATTGGGAGTTTCGAAGTGATAAGAGGATGGATTAAATGGTGGCAAGAAATGCTTGGCGATGGCTAATTCTTCTGCTTCTTCCGACGGCGGAGATATTAACCGGCGGAGGGAGTTGAAGATGCCTCCCGGCGCTTGCACAGCGATTTTACGCTCTGGCTCTGGAGCGAGTGCGGGGACGGGCAAAACTGGGGGCTGTTCTGCTTTTTTCCGGAACGGCAAAAGCTTGGCAGCCAGGGCAAGGGGGTTTTTAGACTTTACTGATTGCTCAGCTAGCACTGCGGTCGGAGCAGTTTCTAGTTTTGCGTACCATTCTTTCACTCGTTGTTCGGTCACAACCGGCGTCTTGACCATAGTTTTTGCCGGTAGCATTACCGACGATACAAAGACAGCTGGGCGGAATCCGGGATTGAATTTTTGAAGGACTTCCTTTGGTATGCCTGTTGTTTCGGCAAAGTATCGGATGGACATGGGCTTGCGAATTTCGATTTCCGTAAACTGTATTGGGTCCATCTTGGGCAATGCAGGAAAACGCGCATAGGGGTTTTCCGATAGTTCGGCGGCAGCAACAAAAGTGGCGTAGAAGTTTTTGGAGGCAAATCCGAATTTGCGATTCTGATAGCGATCGATAATCACGCTGATATCTCGAGTGCCCATGGTTTGCACGGCGCGTTCAATGCTAACGGGGCCGTGATTATATGCGGTCAGCGCCAGCGGCCAGGACTGAAGGCGAGTGTAGTTGTCCCTTAGGAAGTGCGCGGCAGCACGAGTGCTAGCGATAGGATCGCGGCGTTCGTCGAATATGTAATTCAGCTTTAAGTCGTATAGACGCGCAGTGGAACGCATGAATTGCCAAATTCCCGCGGCTCCAACTTTAGAATAGGCTTGATAGTTAAAGGAGCTTTCTACGTGAGGGAGAAACGCTAAATGCTCGGGTAAGCCTAGTTCCTTAAATACCATTTTTATTTGCTCGAGATAAATCTGTGACCGTTCTAGGCCTTGGAGGTAACGGTCTGACATTCCTTGCTGATGGCGGATATTGTCAGCCATTTCTGTGATCTCTTCGTCGGATTTCTTGGCGATTACTGGGAGAAGTTTGGTTTCGTCCTCGGTCAGGCCCTCTCTCTTTTTAGCTACGATAGAAAGCATCCACTCCTTTAACTGTGATTTCCTTTCTTTAATAAGTTTGTTCAGCGCTCGACCCGAGACATTTCCATAAACGTACTTCTCGTACACGATGGAGAGATCGTTGCTATCGTGAAGGAAAGATTCGCCGCTATGGATCTCCGTATAGACCTTCTTCCAAAAATCGACGCGTACACGCAGTGCATCGTCCACAGGGAAGTTCTCGGGGGGAAGTTGAGCATTAGAATTAGAGGAGAATACAGCAGTTAGAAATACACTTATCACTAAGGTGAGGATGAATCGTGAGATTTGCATTGGGTTTTCCGTACGGGAAGAGGTGTGGCGTTGCCGTGTTTATCAGTTTACCACGTACTTTAGGGGTTGGTCTGCTTCCATGCTAAACTCAAACTGAAAAAAATTCCCCGGGGAGCCAATGAACTGGAAAAAACATTTTTCCCTGCTTGCCGACGAATGGATGGCTGAATATTCCTGCCAAACCCCCCAAGCCGCGCTGAGTCGTCAGGCTCCGTTAACGCGACATGGCGGCAAAGGCGTGTTTGTATTTCCTTGGAATGACGGCGCATCGCCCTCGATCGATGCTGCTCTTTTTGGAATGCACCAGCGACTGTGCGAAAAATTTCCTACACTTGCTGTTATCGGCGATAAACGCACCTTGGAGGCTGCACCGCGAGGCGGGAGTTATATTCTTTGCAGCCCGTCCTACCCCGAAGTTTCCCTAGTGGCGCTGCGATCAGCTTCGTGGGTAATTAGTGCAGATCCTTTTGTTACGGCGCTAGTTCGTGGTTGGGACATTCCTTGTTACGATCTCGCCCTGGAATCTCCGGCGGCAATTCCGGCTGGTGAGAATCAAATCTATCAGTGGCTCGAGTTGGAACGTTCCCACTTCGCCCAACCCAGACCTGCAGTTGCAAAAAAAGGGGAAGCGGAGTTTGGAATTTGTGCAGTAGCCGATAGCAAATTCATCGGATTTTTTTTCGGGTTGGTGGAAAACCTTCTGCAGGTTTGCGACGTTCCGTGGCGAATTTATCTCTTGGCCCTGGACGAGAAGGCTAAAGAGTTGGCCTTAAAACAGTATCCTAATCTGCCAATTACGGTGTTTTTGGCATCCGAAGTTTGGGATCCTGTGGAGTGGAAGGAATTTCAGCATAAGCCAATCGCGGACCGGGCTTATGCATCTAAGCCCCGTGCTTTGTTGGCAGCGTCTCGACAGATGGGTTCCAAGCCGCTCTTTTTCAGTGATGTCGATATCCACTTCTTTCAGTCGCCGCTGGAGCTTCGTAGGGAGTTCGGCGATCACAAGCTACTTTTTATGCCCCAATGGAGTGATGTTTTTGCATGGGCACGTTTCCACGGAATGTTTAACTCCGGATTGGTCGGAGTACTGCCCGGGGGAGAAGGCTTTTTAAATTGGTGGGCAGATATGTGTGTGCCCTTTTGTCGGGTGGAAATGGAGAAGGGTTATTTTACCGACCAAGTATTCCTCGATATGGGTCTGTGGCACTTTCCGCAAATCGGAGTTTATCGCGGAATGGATCACAACGTGGCTCCTTGGAATCGGAAAACTTTAGGCGTTCACCGCACTACCCGCGCAAGTGCGGGGATGCAGTTAAAGGACGGACGCGCGGTAAAAAGTTTTCATGCGGCGGGACCCGACTCTAGCGGTTATTTCGAACTGAAATTTGCGTGGGACCAGGTGGTGAGTTTTTTCTCGGTGCTGGAGAATCCAGATTCCTTATCTCCACTCTATAAAAACACTTTAGATCAGCAACTGGTTCACTGGCCTGCTCTACGAGAGGCGATCGAAGTGCGGGCTAATTGGGCGCGGCGCTTGAGAAAAAAAGCTTCGGCAACCACCCCTAAGGACATTGAAGCTTTGCTCTCTTCTTCGGGCAAGGCTACAACTTCTTGGTTGCGTAAACTTGAGAACGTAGCCCAGAGTTTAATTGGTTTAATTCGGCAGGGTCACCCGAGTGACAATGTCTCCAGTGAAGAGCAGAAACTTTTAGTGGGTATCCAACAGAAATTTGCGTTTGCGAATCCGGAGCAAACCTTGCACACAGCTAGCCGGACGAGATAACAACAGGCATGTTTTTCGAACCTAATTGGTGGCAGCTTTACTTCCTTTCCGAAACCGCAGTTCGAGTGACGATGCTGCTGGTGATTCCCCCGCGGCGCTCACCTCAAGCAGCTAAATCTTGGCTTATTCTGATTCTCTTTTTGCCCTGGCCGGGAGTTCTAATTTATTGGCTAATCGGCCGGCTCAAACTTCCTAAATGGCGAAGAAAGCAGTTCACTGAATTGCCTCGGGTGTTGGCGGAGCCGCTTAAGCTGTTAGCGCGGCATGGAACTCAGGCAGAAAGCGAGCCTTCGGGACCGTGGCGGGCGTCCAGGATGCTGGCTCGTCGTCTAGGCTACTTCCGTGCGCTTAAGGACAATGCCGCCGAGGTTTTGACCGACTACGATGAAGGGTTGCACCGCTTGGCCGTCGATATTGATGAGGCCAAGGATCATATCCATCTCTTGTTTTACATTTTTGCCTACGACAAAGCCACCATCCCCATTATTGCGGCCCTAGCGCGTGCTGTGGAAAGAGGAGTCAAATGCCGTGTTCTCTATGATGCCTTCGGGTCGTCTGATTGGAAGAAAACGCTTTTACCGGCTCTAAAAAAAGCCGGCGTCGACGCGCGAGAAGTAATGCCCGTGAACTTGTTTTTTGGGAAGGGCTTGAGAGCCGATCTCCGCAATCACCGTAAGATCGCGATTATCGACGGTATAATTGGGTACACCGGCTCGCAGAACTTGGTCGACGCTCAAATCGGTCCGGATCTGTTTCACGAAGAGCTCATGGTCCGTCTTTGCGGTCCCGTAGTTGGTCAGCTGCAGTTTGTGTTTCTTTCGGATTGGTATTTAGAAACCGAGGAAGCACTGAACGAACCGTCGTTTTTCCCCGAACCCGCAGAATGCGGGACAATCACTGCACAAGTGCTTCCTAGCGGACCCGATTATGACCGCCAGAATAACGAGCATTTGATTATTTCGCTTTGCCATTTGGCTGAACACAAAATCGTAATGGTTTCCCCGTATTTTATCCCCAGCGAGCCCTTGATGCAGGCGCTACAGGCGGCGGTGTTACGCGGCGTAGAAGTGCATATGTTTCTATCGCATAAGACCGATCATTTAATTTCGCGCTGGGCGCAGGCGTCGTATTACGAGGAGCTGCTGGATAACGGAATCAATGTGTATCTCTACCAGCGCAAGTTCTTGCACGCCAAACATATGACTTTCGATGACGGATTCGCCTGGATTGGTTCCACTAATCTGGACATCCGCTCGTTTGAACTCAATGCCGAAATCAATGTGCTGTTCTATGACGAAGGCGTCGTGAAACAACTCCAACAAGTCCATTCAAAGTATCTTCGTTACTGCGAGTCGCTCGATTTGAAGAGCTGGTCGGAGCGGCCGACTGTTTATCAAGTCGGAGAGAATGTCGCGCGGTTACTGAGTCCATTGCTTTAATCCGGCAACATCATCATGATTCGGCGTTGCTCTTGGTACCAGTTCCGCAAGTTCGGTGCTAGGACCGAGTCTTTGAAGTCTGGCTTGCCTGCTAGCAGTGCCGAGTCGACCTTTGCTTTTAGGGCCGCTTTGATGCTGCTGCGGTAGGTGTCTGCCCAATACGGGGTGCTTCCCACTTCCGCAGCCAAGATCTGAGGAGCTAGTTTGCGGAGCTCCGCGGGATACTTGAAGTCTTTGACGATCACATCGGCCGTCTCTACTTTGCCGGTGAGAGTTTTAGACGGGTCTTCGGCCAAGATGATCTCGCGCGCTACTTTTGCGTATTGGCTTTCAATCTTGGATAAGAGTTCGTTCTCGTTTTGAATGCCATTTGCTTCGCGGGAAAGATTCAGCTTGTTTTCCGCATAGGCAGTTAACGAACGGCCCAAGAGGTCTTTCTCGTAGAATAGTGCAAACTCCTTTGCAATTGCTTCGATTGTTTTGCGTTCGCCTTCAGTGAAAGAATGCTCCTTGCCATCTGGGCCGATAAATTTGGAATAAGTAGAATCAAGGGCTTCCTTCACCTTTCCGACAAACCCATCACGGTTAAACTTCACTGAAGGAAGTGTGTTTTCTTTCTTGGAAGTGTCGAGTGTTAAGCCTAAGGGAAGATGGCCGAACAAGAGACGGTCGGTACCACCGACTAAGGCGACTTTCTTTTGAACCTCTACCCATTTTGCGTCCAGTCTCGTCTGGGGAGTCAGAAGCCCCAAAGGGAGAGAGTTCTCGATGGAGATCATCCGGATATCCGCGCGGAACCAACTTAGGCTACGGCGTAATGCTGCCGAAACAGGTTCCTGAGCATACTTTCTTAGGAAGTCGTTCGGAAACACAACGTCTTCCACTTTCTCAACGTCGTCCGAATCGACGGGGGCAACGGCACTCACAAAATTCTCTAAAAAGATATTGGGCATCGAGTCCATCGTCCGAGCGAGATCTACTTGAGCGCCCAAGAACGGGTCTCCGGTAGGATCGAAAGTTTCGCAGTCGCCGAATTTGCCGGCTTCTTCATCCGAGCAGTAAAGCGTCTTGTTTTCTTCGATCGCTTTGTTGTCGGCATATCCCCACTCGATAGCTGCTTGGTCGTAAGGAAGAACTACTTTGCCCTCTTTGATCAACTGACCGATGTAGGCAGCTGCGAAATACTCTGTGTATTCCATCACAGAAGAAGAAGGGATTTTGCTTGGCAAGCTGTCAAACTTTCCTTCGGTCAAAGCTTTCTTGGCCCATTCTCCCTGCTCTACGGCGGTAAGCGTGGCTAATAGATTCCCAGCAAAGTGGTGTCGCAATCCTAAGATGTGTCCTACTTCGTGGGCGACCACTTCTCTGACATAGTTCCGGGACATGTCGAGGATGTTTTGGTCGGTGGCCTTATCCAGAGAAACAAGTTGAGCTACGCCCTTGGCCATTTCGAACGCAAATTCGCGCTCGTTGTTTTGGCAGAACCCAGCAGGTTTCCAAGCGGTATCACTGTTAAATTTGACTCCAACTCCAGTAAATTCATTCTTGCCAAGATCAGGTTTAGTTGCTGCAGTTTGGAGGGCGCGAAGAACCATCCGTGCGCGCTGTACTCCGGAAATTCCGAATACGCTGGTGAGATAAGCCTGTCCGTGAAGCGCCTGACCGGTTCGTGGATCGGCAATCACGTCGGCGTAGGCAGAACCAGCAGCGTCCCAAGGTACCCACTGGACAATATTGTAGTCAGGATTCGGAGCAGTGATACCTTCGGGAGCCTTGCCAGTTTTCAGCTCCAGCCCCACAGGCTTGAGTGCGCGGCTCCAGTACATAATTCCGTCTCGAACGGCTTCTTCAAACAGCGGAGGAACGTTCGCACTGTAGTGGATAGTCAAAGGCTGGCGCTTATCGAATCGTAAGATTGCTCGGTTGGTCCGTCCTGTTTCTTTCTGTAAATTTCCGTAGCCTTTGAAAAAACGGACGTGCCGAGTGTTTTTTACAATCTTGGGTTGGTAGTCGGTTATTTTATAGGGCGCTAAGTAATAGCGCATTTGAAACTTAGGAGTTACTACTGGGCCCAGCAAAGTCTGAACGCGCGCCTGGACCGTCTGCTTAATCGTGATGCGACCCGACTTATAGGTGAGGGAAAGAACCCGGGTAGAGGAAACGTCCAAAGTGGTATCCAGCTGATCGCCGTCAAACTTATCGGCACCACCATGCCATTGGGCGATGAATAAACTTCTCATTCCGCTATCAAAATTTATCAGCACGGAATCTTCGGTTTGCTTTGCTACTGGAAACTTTGCGAGCAGGCGATTGGAAGGCAAGTCATCCGTCACTACAGCGCCATCCGTGGACTCATACATGTCCAGACCATCTGAGTAGAGAGAAAAGTAAACGACTTTGCCATTCATGGCAGTGCTAGTCGGAGAACCTTCTTGTGGAATAAGGGATGCGGAGAGAAGGAAGTCGGTTCCTTTTTGGGTTACTTTGCCGTCTTCGTTTAGGATTTGAAGCGCCGCTTTAGGAATAGAGATAAGAAAATCCTTATCGGCTCCCAACTCCGCTTCTTTCTTGTCTTCTTTTTTATCCGGAGTCGCGGGCTCGGTTTTCGCAGGTTCATCTGCCGAAACGGCGCGGAATTGGGACAATAGCTGCTCAGCCTTAGTGTAGGACTCTGCAGGGCTTACCGGTCTGTTACCGCATCCGCTAACCACTAGAATTGATAGAGATAAAAAAGACAAAGCGACGGCAGTGAACCGCATAAAACCCCTCCCACTAGTTCCCGAATAAACCGGCCTCTAGCGGTGTGTCAACGCGGTAATGTTGCGGCTTTTCGCTACACTGATAAAATAGAAGAACAATTCTAAATTCGCATTTTCACGCGAGTTTTCTGCATTCCACCAAAATCAAAAAAGGCTTTTTTTAATAGGCCATCACAGAGGTCTTCCATGCGCACCGAAGAGATCATTTCGGTAATAGGTTTGGGTTACGTAGGTCTTCCCGTCGCTGTTTCTTTTAGCAAAAAATATCGAACAATCGGATTTGATATCAACCAGCGTCGCTTGGACGAGTTGCGAAACGGACATGATCGCACGGAGGAAGTTTCCTCCGAAGAGCTAAAGCAATCTACTCTTGAATACGTGAGCGATCCGCACCGGCTGAAGGAAGCGACATTTCATATTGTTACGGTGCCAACACCGATTGATCGCGCCAATCGCCCCGATTTGCGAGCCATAAAAAGCGCTTCTGAAACCGTCGGGAAAGTCTTAAAGAAAGGCGATATCGTAGTATACGAGTCGACCGTTTATCCTGGCTTGACCCGCGAAATCTGTATTCCGATTTTGGAACAACACTCTGGACTGGTTTGCGGAACGGATTTCAAAGTTGGATACAGCCCCGAAAGAATTAATCCCGGTGATGAAACTCGACGTTTTGAGACGATTGTTAAAGTCGTTTCCGGAATGGATGAAGAATCGCTGGAACGAGTTGCAGTGGCTTATGGGAGTGTAGTGAAAGCTGGAATTCACCGCGCTCCGTCGATAGAAGTAGCAGAAGCTGCCAAAGTCATTGAGAACACTCAACGCGATTTAAATGTGGCCCTAGTAAACGAGCTTTCTCTGCTGTTTCGTAAAATGGGAATTGATACGCTAGACGTTTTGGCTGCAGCGGCTACGAAGTGGAACTTCTTAAATTTTCGCCCCGGCTTAGTGGGGGGGCATTGCATCGGGGTGGATCCATATTACCTAACCTACAAGGCCCAGGAAGTAGGCTACCTGCCCGAGGTAATTCTAGCGGGCCGCCGTCTCAACGACAGCGTAGGACGCTATGTTGCGGAGAGCTGTGTGAAGGCCATGGCGAACAGCGGGACGCCCATCGGCGGTTCTACCGTAACTGTATTAGGTGTGACGTTTAAAGAAAATTGTCCTGACACGCGCAATTCCAAAGTATTCGACATGATCGACGAGCTGGTATCATTCGGCATTAAAGTTCAAGCCGTGGATCCTCAAGCAGATCCGGAAGATGTTTTTGACGAATATAAAGTAAAGTTGGTTGCCCCCAAAGATCTTCGACCAGCGGATGCTGTTATTCTTGCGGTAGCTCACAAGGAATACCGCGATCTTCTGCCTAGTGCGGTAAAGGAGCTGGTCACTTCGTCGGGAACCGTCTTCGATTTAAAAGGCATTCTAGATCGTAGAGTGGCCGAGAAAGCCGGTCTTAAGATCTGGCGCTTGTAGTTAGCTCTCCAAAAATTGCCTAAATCGATTGGCAAACGGAGAATGCAGAATAGCTGCATCTAGGTTGTTGTGTCCGAATCCCGGAATCTCCGTAAATTGCTTATCCGGACCTTGGTAAGCTTGATAGACCTCGCGTCCTTGTTCAATCGGCACCAAATCATCTAGCGTGCCGTGAATAATTCTGACCGGCGCATTGGCTGTTTTTGCAAAATCCAATAGATCAAAACGATCTTTCAGCAAGAATCTCGTGGGTAAAAGCGGGTAATGCTTTTTTGCCAAATCGCACATCGATGAGAACGGGCTGATAAAAGCGACACGGTCGGCTTTTCCTTTTCCTGCCAAGTACCCTGCGACAGCAGAGCCCAGACTTTCGCCTACTACAGTCACTGGCAAAGTTCCGAATTGAGCCCGCACTTGCTCAAGCACGTATTCAGCATGCTGCAAAATAGCAGGCTGAGTAGGCTTGCCGGCAGAGGCGCCATATCCTGGATATTCCGCTAAAATGAGCAAATCCCGAGTAGGAACGAGCTCGTCTACCCAACTTCGATCCAAAGCTTCACCGCCATTGCCGTGGAAAAATAGAACAGCCCGACGAGGTTTGTCGGTCTTTCGGATGTAGCCTAAAAATATTCCCGCTGAATCAGTCCAACCTGAAAATGTAGTATCCCCTTTCCCATCGCGATCGCGGTGAGTTGGAGCGTATTGCAGCTGCCTTTGTCGTGCATAAGCCCACGCCACAAAACCGGCGTAACAGACGGCAAATAATAGAGACATCCACAATATTGTCGACACAGAGTCCTCAGGGGCTAGTTAGCAATAATTCCGTATTTTCGCAGTAAGCGCCCGAAAACTTCAATCGTGTGATCTAGGTCTTTTTTAGAGTGCTGGGATTGCAATGCGAGCCGGAAAACAGATTTGCCCTTGGGGACAGTGGGATACACAACTGGGAAGGTAAAGATGCCTTCTTTAATAAGATCCTGAGTAAATCGGAACATTACACCGTCATTTCCAATCATGACTGGAACGGAAGCGGTTTCAATTCCCAATATCGTGGCTCCGACTTCCTTCAACCCCTTCGCTAAATGGCGGACGTTGTCCCACAGTTTTTCACGTAAGGAGTTATCGGTTTCCATAATTTCTAGAGCTGCCTTAACACCAGCAACAAGGATGGGTGGCAGCGCCGCACTGAAGACAATCTTGCGCGACATATAATTCAGGTAAGTGATGACTTCTTTATCCGCCGCAACAAAGCCGCCCGTCGCACCTAACGACTTGCTAAATGTGCCAGCAATCATATCGACTTCTTTTTGCAGTCCAAAATGTTCGACTACTCCGTGGCCCTGTTTTCCATGAACCCCGATGGAGTGAGCCTCATCGACTAGGAGGCGCGCCCCATATTTTTTGCAAAGTGCAGTGAAGGCCGGCAGGTTCGAGATATCGCCATCCATGCTGTAGGCACCTTCCACCATCACCAGCATTCCGCCGCCATTGAGTTTTTCTTCGGACCGGCGCAACGCCTCTTCTAAGCGCTCAGGGTCATTGTGGGCAAAAACCCGAACGGTAGCACCGCTTGCGTAAGCGCCTTCCAAAATACAGGCATGCGAAGAGCCATCTACCAAAATGCGGTCCTTTTCGCTGCAGAGGGTAACAGCAGGGGAAGAAATGGCGTCGAACCCAGTGGGGAATAACAAAGCGGCTTCTTTGCCAAAGCTGGCGGCAAGCTTGGCTTCTAAATCCTTGTGGAGGTACGAAAATCCGGTGCCTACGCGCGAGCTTCCTGCTCCCACTCCGTAATTACTTAGGGTTTTACGGATAGACTCGTGGACACGCGTGTCAGTCGATAGATTGAGATAGTCATTGCTTGCGAACATGATCATGGTCCGCTTTTGACCAAAAAACTCCATGGTAACGGTAGGGCCCGGCTTGGATTCGATAGGCACGCCGTACTGCATGACTCCAGTCGCTTTGAGCTGACTAGCCATGTCGGCGTATACCCGAGCCTTCGTGAAAATATCTCTTTGGCTTATTCCATGTTCCACGCAGTGAACATTGAGGAGGTAGTCCCGGTTCGTCATCATGACGGCCTTATCACTTAGAGCTTGAATTTCCTCTGTGGTGCGATGCGTTACGGGTTGTGCGTCTGAAACGGTTTCGAGAGACAAAGCTTTCCTCCAATTTTTACGGTCTACCTTCGACGTTCTTTTTGCTACCATAACGCCGTTCTGTTTGGTACCTAGTTATGCCTTAAGCACCTTTAAGGGGGAACACCGGAGTATGGGCTCAACGCAGTCAGACGTAGAAGTATCTTACGGAGTCAGCAACGATTTTTTTCGGCTATGGCTCGACGAAAAAATGAATTACACCTGTGGGGTTTTTAAGGACGAGGAAAACTACTCGGACTCCCTGGAGGAATCTCAGTTAGAAAAACTCAGAGTTTTATCTGAGTTTGCTCACATCGGACCTCATACCGAGAGTGTGCTGGATATTGGATGTGGTTGGGGTGCGAACCTGGACTACCAGGCCACTGTTAACAAAGTGCCAGCCGTTCACGGTTTTACTCTCAGCAATGAGCAGTATAAAACCTGCGTTGCCCGGGACCTTCCGAACACCACCGTGACCTGCCAAAACTATCTTCATTACGAAGCTCCCCGAAAGTTTGATGCCGTAATGAGCATCTGTATGATGGAGCACATCGTAACTCCTGATGATGCACGTGCCGGGCGTCAGATTGATCTCTACCGCGATTTTTTCCGTAGAGCCCACTCCTGGACCAAGCCGGGCACCTATTTTGGCTTACAGGTAATTACCCGTTGCGGAACTCCCCGTACGAAGGCGGATCTAGAAGACGTGCGGCACTCCACCTATACGATTTTCCCGGGGGCGGTAACTCCTCGCGTAGAAGATCTTATCGTGGCGTCCATTCCTTATTACGAAGTGATGGAGATGAAGTCTCGTCGGAGGCACTACCGTCAGACCACCTTCCAGTGGCGCGAAGGTTTGCGGAAGCACGAAAAAGAAATCCGAGCAAAGTGGGGAGACCAAGTTTTCGTGGACTACGACCGCTATTTAACCACTTGTGTGAAGGCGTTTGAACAAAACTGGCAGTCCTTGCATCAGTTCTCGCTGAAGCGTCTGGACTGAGTAAATAATTAGGTAATTAGTTCGGCAATTAATTGAATTAGGTAATTTAACGGAGTGAAAAATGACTGAAGTTGATATTCTTGCAAAGTTTACTGAAGTAGCGCGTCAGGTAGAAAAGGGAAAGACCATTCCCTCCATTACCCGTGATTCCAAAATCACGGCTTTGGGAATCGATTCTGTATCGATGATGGAAATTATCGGCGTATTGGAAGACGATCTCGACGTTTCTATTCCGGACGAAAAACTCGCCCGCCTCCAAACTGTTGGAGATATTGAAAAGGTTATCCGCGAGCAAAAAGGTAACGCCTAAGCCGCGCGCGAGTGCAACTTTTGGAAGATTTCCAATCCATACCGACGTTGGTGGACCTGCTCACGGTGCGGGCAAGCCAAACGCCGGACGCAACAGCGTACATCTTTCTCAAAGACGGCCAGTCCGATGCAACTTCAGTGACTTATGCTGAATTGGATCGTCAGGCGCGCAATATTGCGGTGAGTTTGAGAGAGAAGGTGGAGCCAGGAAGTCGGGTCCTAATCAACCATCTTCCGGGTTTGGACTATATCGCTTCTTTTTTTGGCTGCTTGTATGGTTCTGCGGTAGCGGTGCCGGTTTATCCGCCGCGTTTTAATCAGAAATTGGATCGCCTTAATTCTATCGTTGCTAACTCTGCCCCGGGAGCTGCGCTCACGGCGCGGTCTATTTTGGAAAATATGCGGCCCTTGTTTAAGGACGCTGCAAACTTAAACTCTTTGCAGTGGATTGAATCCGATATCACCAAGGCGTTGGGTCGCGAGGCGGAGTGGACTCGTCCGAAGATCGAGCACGATACCTTGGCCTTTATGCAATACACTTCGGGTTCTACTTCAGAGCCTAAAGGGGTGATGCTTTCTCATCGCAGCATTCTTAATAATGTGCGTGCGATCAGCCAGAAGTTTGAAATTACTCCGGAGGACCGCGGGGTAGTCTGGCTTCCTCCGTACCATGACATGGGATTAATCGGCGGGATTTTGGTGCCGATTTATAATCGCTTTCCTGTAGTTTTGATGTCTCCTTATACTTTCTTGCAGCGACCAGGGCATTGGTTGCAGGCGGTTAGCAACCACAAGGCGACCATCACGGGCGGTCCTAATTTCGCTTACGATCTTTGTGTAAAACGTGTGAAGGACGAGAAATTAGCCGAGCTTGATCTGAGTTCTATCAAAGTTGCTTTCTGCGGAGCAGAGCCTATTCGAGCTTCTGTTATCGACGATTTCTCTGAACGCTTTAAATCGACCGGTTTTCAACGGAAAGCATTTTATCCCTGTTACGGACTTGCTGAAGCTACTTTAATGGTGTCGGGGCCTAAGGCTTTCACTGAACCTTCTATTTTGGCTATTGATGGAGATGCTTTAGAATCTTCAAGTTCGGTAAAGCCTGTCGACCCGGCAACTAGCACGAATTTTCGTCAGTTCGTCGGTTGTGGCAGCGCACCAGAAGGTCACTCCGTTAAAATTGTTCATCCCAGCACCTGCATAGAGTGCAAACCGAATGAAGTTGGCGAGATTTGGTTTTCCGGCAAGAGTGTGGCTGTAGGGTATTGGCAGCGTGAAGAAGTAAACAAGAGTATTTTCCATGCCCATATCGTAGGCGATCCGAAGACTGAGTACATGCGTACGGGTGATTTGGGCTTCTTATGGGAAGGTCAGCTCTATGTTACGGGCCGAATTAAGGATCTTCTTATTATTCGGGGTAAGAATTTCTACCCACAGGATATCGAACATTCGGCGGAAACTAGTCACGAAGTCGTCAAACGGGGGGCAGGCGCTGCCTTCTCGGTGGAAGATAACGGTGAAGAGAAGCTCGTTATCGTACAGGAGCTAGACCGTAGTTCCAAAGACGCTGACCTGGGTGAAGTCGTGCGGGCGATTTGCCAGAATGTTTTTGAGCACCACGGACTGCAGCCATATGCAGTAAGCCTTATCAAAACGAATTCCATTCCACTTACCTCCAGCGGCAAGATCCAGCGACACGCAGCGAAAAAGCTCTTCCTGAGCGGGGAACTTCAGGAGAAGATTCGCCACCTGCAGACTAGTTCGTAGCGGACAGGTCTGGTACAACAACGGGGAGGAATTCGGTCAGCTATGGCGTATGTAAATCCACTATCTCGTGAAAGTATGCGCAATCTGCTGCAGCAGACGAAAACTTTTGCGCAAGAAGATCTTCGTCGCTCGTGGACTCTGTGGATCTGGACTTTTATCGTCTGGGCCGCCGTTTGGGCTTGCACGTTTCCGTGGGCGCCATTGGTCGTTCGGATTGCAGCGGGAATCGGAGCCGGCCTAGTTACTGTTCGTCTTTTTATTTTCTATCATGATTACCTGCATGGAGCGCTGTTTCGGACGGGGAGATTGCACGAAATCCCTATGTGGATTTACGGGGTTTTAACTCTGAATCCTCCTTCGATTTGGCGTCGTTCTCATAATTATCACCATCAAAACAATTCTCAGATTGCGACCGCGAGCATCGGCTCTTTTCCCATTTTGACTCTAGAGCAGTACCGCGAAGCTTCGAAAATGCAGAGGATTATGTACCACCTCTCGCGGCACGGTTTGACCATGTTGTTCGGGTACTTCTTCGTGTTTGTGTTGGGCATGTGCACAAAGTCTTTTATTACAGATCCCAAACGGCATTGGGATTCGCTAGTAGCTCTGATAATTCACGTAGCCTTGTTGGGCGTGTTTTTTTATATCGGGGATTGGACGATCTTTCTCAGTTACTTACTGCCTTTGTCGGTGGCCTGTTGTGTAGGTGCCTATCTGTTTTACATTCAGCATAATTTCCCGGATATGAAGCTGACTCCTCGAGGAGATTGGGACTACGTGCACGCAGCTCTACAGTCTTCCAGCTACATGAAAGGGAATGCGTTGGTGCATTGGTTGACTGGCAACATCGGTTACCACCACGTTCACCATCTTAATCCTTTAATTCCTTTTTACCGCTTGCCCGAAGCGATGGCCGCGATTCCGGAGCTTCAAAATCCCGGTGTTACGAATCTTCGGCCAACTGAGATCTATCGCTGTTTAAATCTCATCGCTTGGCACCCTGTTGAAAAGCGCATGCTTTCGAAGCGGGCTTTGCGTAGTTACCTTAAACAAAAGCCAATGGTTCTCAGTCCGGTTTCTTAGCCGCTACCACTGCGGTGGAATTTAAATTTCTGTCTAAAGATAGTTAGTTGAGAGGCGCCCGTCGGAGCTGTATGAATGAGCAGATCGATTTGCTCGACATACCCGGGGTGTTCTACCAAGGGAATCACTAGCGAAAACATTTCAAACTGATTCCTGTCTAGGTTACTCGTTTTTAGCATGCGCCAGAGAAAATCAATCATTGTTACGATGGCGGAGTTCTCGATTCGAAGAAGGGGCCATAGTTGAGTCCCAACCAGGCTTAAGAAACTTGCGCCAAGTCCGCACACTCCGAGTGTCGGCGATAAAACGAGCAAGGGTAAGCTAAGTAGGGAAACCACGGCTGCCGGCTTCCCTACTTTTCTAAAACGGTCTGCATATTCCCATTCCGCGCCTATAGAGTTCGTTCTAACAAAAAACCTTCTAGCTAAAATTGCAGAGCTGCCCTCATAAGACGCTACTCGCGAATCCAGGTCGGGGTATTCCGCCACCGACTGTTCGGAGAATCTTTCTGCGAGATGTGAAATAGCAGCAGCGTTGCGACTTGGATTCTCACCATTTAGATAAATCGCTCGCTGCATTTTGCCACTCGCCGCGGCTTTTCTTCGCAACTCCACCATTTCGGCGAAGTGGGCTATCTGAGTCGGTGACTTGGAATGCCATCCAGCAAATCGGGTGAGAGGCAAAAGTATCTCTCGCGCATCTTCTAGAGTGATTTGTGATTGTCGGGAAATCTTCTGTAACGCTCGGACAGCTAATTCTGATCCGCAGTACTCAGCTAGGAGTAAGCCCCCCTCCGCAGCGGGCTGCCCAAGAACTAGCGCAAATAAAAGGGTCAAAATTTGAATGATTCTAGGCACTCGGCAGAGCATTTAGCAGAAGTGGCTAGTGTCTCGGAAGGCAAAAAAAAACTCCTGAAAGGTACTAAGTACCTTTCAGGAGCGGAACTGGTAAAGTTGTCTATTATCGAGCGGTTACACTCACCGAACGGGGATAGGAAATCTCAATACGATCGCCCGGTTTCAGGGTGGTCATATCGATTCTATCCCAGTGGATGATGATATCGTTAGTAGCGCGGTCGTAGGTCCACTTATCCGTGGCACTTCCGGTGTTGCCCAAGATAACTGTTCCCGCCAGTTTTACTTCAATCAATGCGGGATTAGATGGCGTGCCACTGAGGTGGATGCGCTTATGGGCGCGGACCATGGCTCCGAAGATCACTTTGTCGGCGTAGTCCTCTAGAGCATCTCTTACGCTGGTGCGGCTATGGTACGTGTAGAACGTTCCGCCAGTTTCGCGTACCAATTGCTGATAGGGATTTTCGCCGCGGGCGTAATCTTTCGTGCAGCTGTCGTTCTCGTGATAATCCGACGGGAAGGCCAAAGTCGGACACCGCGGAGCAATTGCACTAGTGCGGTGTGCTTTATTCTGCGCACTAGCTTTGCTCTGATAATACTTTACGTAGTCCGACACGTTCCAGCCAGCCGTCAGTGTGCCTGCTGGTTGCCAATCGCGGTACTGATCCGAGTGAGCGGTAACCACCATCGTATCCAACGGGACATCTTTTTCGAAGAACGATCCAATACCCGACATGCCAGGTACATCGCGGAAGAAGCGTACCATCTGGACCAAAGGTGAATTGTAAATCGCTAGACCCGGTGAACGGGCTAAGCGGCTGTTAAAGCTGTCCGCACCGTCCGTATCTTCCCAGCTAATCAGCAATCGACCTGATTTGTCTTTGATGGGCATGGCGTATTTGCAAGCATCCGACGACATGTAGATCGCCAAGTGATGAACTCCCGCTTTGTCTAAAGCACGGAAGTAAACATCGATGTCTTTCTGTAAATCGTGGATCAAGCAACATCCCGAACCTTTGCAGGTGGGGGAGTTGTCGATGACCCATAAGTTGTCGACGCGAGCACCGGGAACCACGTCGTCGATTCGAATGGAATCACTACCGGGACCTTCGGATTTCAGAACGTCGATGATGACGTCGACGTTGGCCGAACCTTGTCCGTTCGTTACCGACACCACGAAATTATTCGCGCCGATATCATCCTTGGACGGAGTTCCACTTAATCCACCGGTACTAGCTACGGTCAACCAAGGACGCCCACCCACTTTGCTAAATACTAAGGTGGTGCCGGGAGCGGGATTGAGAACTTTGTCGACTAGAGTGTTGGTGAAAAGCACATCCTGTTTCGCAGTAAAGCGAATCGGGTTTTCCTTCCAAGTAGGGCCTTGAGCGGGCCTTTTGATAACCTGGCCGAAAGCATCTACCTGAACCGAAGAGCTTGCATCGCTCACTTCAAACACCGCAGTGTACGCACCCAGGTGTATTTCTTCGGGTACACCGAAGATCTGTCCTCCTGAGCTCACTGACAACCAACTCGGACCGCTGATCTTTTTAAAGGTAAGTGCATCCCCTTCTGGATCGCGCACTAGAGCAGCAAGATTGAAGTTGAAGGCTTCTCTGACGTACGCGTCACCCAAATTAATTGGACCTTGGCTCCAGATGGGCGGCTGATTGCCGGTGCGAACACGTATTAAAACTTTGGCATCCGCGAACGCTCCTTTGTTATCCGTTACGCGAACGGTAAATTCATTGACACCGATGTTGGCTGTTTCGGGTACTCCGATGAATAATCCTGCCGAAGTTAGGTAGGCCCAGGTAGAGCCATCTACTTTTGAAAACTTAATCGGATCCCCATCCGCATCGGAGGCAAATGCCGCAATACTTTGATTGTAAGCTTGTCCCACGATCGCATCGGGCAGCACAATCGGATTGCGTGACCATGCTGGTGGGGTGTTGGCCGATTTTACCGTGATGATTACCGTTACATCGGAGCCTAAGGTTTCATTGCGAGCAGTCACAATGAAATTGTTATCTCCCACTTCAGATTCAGTAGGTGTTCCACTCAGGGCACCATTGGCAGCAATCGTTAACCAGGTGGGACCAGATTTTCCGCTGAAAGTCAGAGGAACTCCGTCGATATCCGTTACTCGACCTGCCAACGTATTAGAGAACGGCACTCCCGCTTTGGTTACGAAGCGGATGGGATCTTCTTTCCACGTGGGAGCTTTAGGGTCAGGCTGAACTTGGATGTTGAGGACTCCGGGTACGGCTAAGTTCTTTGCATCTTTCACCGTAAAGTTCAGAGCGTACGCTCCTACGTCCTTATGTTTCGGAGAAAGAGTCATCCGTCCAACGGTAGTGATCACAACCCAGTCTTTTTTATCGATTAAGTCGAAGGTGAGGGCATCTCCGTCTGGATCTTTGATGTACATCGGATCGGCTAGATTTACCGCGAGTGTTTGACGCTCTTTTACAACGAAGCTCAGTGCATTCTGGTTAATGATCGGAGGATCGTTACGGGGAAGAACGCGGCCTAACGCACCTACGGTTACTTTAAATTTACCGTCGGTAACTTCAAATACCGCTGTGTAGCTTTTTACGTCAGGTCTTTGAGGAACCCCCGATAGCTGGCCGGGGCCACTCAAGGTTAACCAAGCCGGTCCAGTAACTAAGGAGAAAGTTAGTTTATCTCCATCCGGATCGGTTACCAGCGGCAAAAGGTCGAATGCGAAAGGAGAACCTTCTAAGGCATCGGGCAAGATGAGAGGATCTTGCGCCCACTTAGGTGGCTCAAAAGCTTTGTCGACTTGGATCTTAACCGTTACATTCGCCGTTAGCTTTCCGTCGGAAACTTCGACAGTGAAGGTGTTGGGGCCAACGTCTCCGCGCTTTGGAGTGCCGGAAACCAAACCATTACCAGCGATATTAGCCCAGCCCGGTCCTGTGAGCTTTCTGTAAGTCAGTGTGTCGCCATCTGGATCGCTCGCGAAACCAGCCAAGTCTTGTTGATACGGTTCTTCGGCACGGCCGTTTGGAAGAGTAATAGGATCTTGCGACCAAACGGGGCGCTTATTCGCCTTTAGTACTTTGCCTATGGCATCGACTCGTACCGTCGCTTCACCGTCGAAGACATCAAACTGCGCGGTGTAGCTTGGCGTAATGTCGGCTTCCTTCGGAGTTCCTGCTAATTTTCCGGTAGTAGAAGAGGTCAACCATCCGGGTCCGGAAATCATTGTAAAAGTAAGAGCGTCTCCGTCGGCATCCGTTACTTGCGAAGCAATATCAAACGCGAATGCAGAGTCTTCTATGGCATTGGGCAACTGAATGGGGTTGTTGACCCAAACCGGTGGACGATTAACTTTATTGACCTTGATAGTGACTGTAGCGGTGGCGCTCTTGCCTTCCTTATCCTTTACCCTCACCACCATCGTTGTCGTTCCAACGCTGGCGCGCACAGGAGTACCGGTTACTACCCCTTTGTCGCTAATCGAAACCCACGGTGAAGTGCTAGATACTTTCTCAAAACTCAGCACATCTCCCAATGAGAGATCGGGATCGGTAGCGAAGGGAGCTACCGTATCGGAATAAGCGCTGCGCTCAAACGCTTCTGTAAGCTCAATGGGATTACGCGTCCAATAGGGTGGTTTGTTAATCGGAGTAACAGTAACTTGCACTACAGTCTCGGCGCTTCCCGAAACATTGTCGGTTACCTTTACTTTGAATGAGTTAGGGCCCAAGTCTCCTCGGGCGGGAACGCCGCTGATGGAGCCGTCGGACTTGATTGTCATCCAAATCGGGCCGTCCAATTTTTCAAAAGTAAGCGCGTCGCCGTCTACGTCGGTAACGTAGGTTTTTAGAGCTTCGATGTAGTTCTCATCTTCTTTGGCATTTTTCAGCACCAAAGGATTCGCACTCCACTTGGGAGGGGTATTGAAAACTTTTACCTGAACGCGGGTATTTACCTTAAACTCGCCGTCGGTAACCTCAACGACGAACTCCCAGGGACCGATGTCGGAGTTTTGAGGAGTGCCACTAAATAAACCTACAGTACTTACGTCAGCCCAAGCGGGCCCCGAAATCTTTTTGTAGGTAAGGGTGTTGCCATCGATGTCACTAGCAAAAGCTGCCAAGTTTGCTGTAACCAACTTCTTTACCGGAGCATCTGCGAGAACAATGGGATCTTTCGACCATTCCGGCGGCTTGTTAATCAACTTTACGTTGAACTTCACGGTAGTTTCGGCACTGTAGGTTTTGCCGTCGATTACAGAGCTCAGAGTTACGACCAACAGAACGGCGCCACCGTCTTTGCGAACGGGGTTTCCACTGAGTGACCCATCCGACTTGAAAGTTAGCCAGCTAGGTTGTCCCGATTTTACTGTAAACGTGACGGGCTGCCCTTCTGGATTGCTAACTAGTGCGGAAGTAAAAATGCTTTGTGCATAGGAGGAATCTTCAATTGCGTCGGGCAGAATGATGGGGTTAGTGGTGAAAGCGGGTGGCTTAATTACTTTGAGTACTTCGCCAGTGGCTACTTTCTTCGTAACCAATCCGTTGACTGCAGTCGTTGCTACAAGAGTGAGGCTGAAAGCTCCCACATCTTTTCGGATAGGATTTCCGACCAACTTGTCAGTGCTCAGAGTAATCCAATTTGCGTTTGAGCCTGTATATTCGATCGAGAAATTAATTTTTTCGCCGTCTGCGTGAGTGGCCAACGTCGTTAAGTCTACGCTGAATGGCTTGCCTTCGTCCCATTTACCCAAATTCGTATTGCCCCAAACCGCTGGGCGCGAGGCATTAAATTCGAATAAGATTGTAGCGGTGGGCTCTGTTCCAGGATCTACATTGGTAAGCGTTTCTGCGGAAATTAAAATGTTCGTTTTGCCTCCCACGGGAGGAGTTACGCTGAGCGTTTGCGCTGCATCGTCAACAACCGCCCAGGGAGAGGTTCCGGGAGGCATAGCTCGCTGCCACTTGATAGTTTCGGCAAAAGGCGAGGTAAGGACACTCCGCAAATTGATGACGGTGGTCTCTCCTACCGGCACATTCATTTTAACTGGGGTAGTGGGCACCGGAGGCCGACCCGCCGCAAACAAGTTTGTTGCGAAGACTGCGTGGATAAAGAATAGGGCTCCCGCGGTAAGCTGCCGGTAAAAGCTCATTTATTTCTCCTAAACTCAGTGTCCGAGTTCAATTTCTAAATTTTTGGGTTAAATCTTTTAGATCGGTGAGAAGCGCGTAAACTTCCCCGACGGGTAAATCGGCTGTTTTCAATCGAAACTTGATACGCAGTGGGTCACACTTTATGCTTCAAAGCATGACCGCATCTCAGATAACTCTGAATATTCTCCTCTTGTTGGCAGCTTTCTTAAACAGCGCATGCACTAGAACTCAAACTAGTGTTAACAACCCTGCCGCAGAGCCCCAGTTGGACGCCGCTCGCAAGCTAGTGCAGGAAAAAACGTGTACGACGTGCCATAGCTTGAATGGGCAACCGGGAGTGGGGCCGACCTTCATGTATCTGTACGGAAAAAAAGAAAAGCTGACGGATGGTACGGAAGTGCTGGTCGATGAAGCTTATTTGAGAGAATCAATTCAAAATCCCGCCGCGAAGATTGTCGCGAATCATACACCTACGATGCCCGTGGTTCCTCTGACGGAACCGGAGCTCAATCAGATAATTGCACTGATTAAGTCGATGGGGAAATAATCTGCCGCTGCCCTTGCAACGACGTGTAAAAAATCTTGACTTACCGCAGCCAAAGTTCGATCCACGAGGAAATCAATTAACTTCCTTCTGTGGTTTGGGGGGCATCGTGTTTAGTCGCATCTTCTTGTTTTCTCTTTTTGTATCTTCCTTCGCTTCGGCAGAACTAAGCGTTCCGAAAATTAGGTCTGGTCCTTACAACTATATGTCCAGCGCTCCGGAGCCTATTGCTAAAGCCGGGAAGGCGGTGGTTCGACTTTCCATTGGGCCTGGTTCGGGAACTGGTTTTTTTATTTCTAATGATGGATTGCTGCTTACAAACGATCATGTGCTAGGCGCGGAAGATTGCCCCTACAACGGATGCTTTGTGGAGATTACCCGCAATTTCACGGGTGAGGCCTCTATACCTGATAAAGCATTTTATTTTGTAACTCCCAAAATGCGCATTCCCGAGATCGATGTGAATCTGCATCAAGTGTGGGATGCGCCTCCCACATCGCGAGATGAAGAACCCTCGGAAAAATTAGAAACACCCGACTTTTTGGAGTTTTCCGAGAAAGGCCCGGAATTGTCTGGGGATGTCTTTGTGGTGGGTTTTCCAAAATCTGGCGTGCAACGCTGGAGCCAAGGGCCAGTTAGGGAATTGCGCGGCGACCGTTGCGGAGCAGAAGTAGGGCTATCTCCTGGATCCAGCGGTTCACCGGCTTTGAACAGCGAAGGAAAAATCATCGGCATTGTCCATTCCGGTGCTTGCCTTGGTGAGGAAACCACCGACATCGAATCGCGTCGCCACGTATCGTTTTTTACTTCCTCGCTGGCATACAAGCGATTCGCTGACCGGTTGAAAGAGGATGAAGAACATCTATCCCTGGATGATTTTCATGAGTTCCCCGCCGCAGATGTAGTGTCTGCCGAAGACCTTGTAGGCCTTCTCGAAGAAATGGATGAAGAGAAATTGCTCAATTTCATGCAATACCGGAGGCAAAACAAAATCATCGTTTCGCATAGTAAGTCTTCGGAAGAGCCCGAAGCGGAAGAGGGTTCTATCGAAGAAATGATTGCGGGAGCGATGGGCGCAGCAAAGAAACCTACGAAGAAAAGTTCCCTTTTTAGAAACAAGCCAGTGTTGGAAGAATTTCATGCCTCTACTTTGTTGGGAAAGCTTTGCGAACAAGAACTCTCCGACGGCGAAAATGCAAACGACATGATTTACGACTACCCGGCCTGTCAGCAAGCGGTCGAGGACTGGATTGAATGCCGCAAAGAAGAATACAACTCTAAGAAAAGCCCGATTCACGGACTGAGCGCAAAGGAAGCGAAGAAATGGGAATTCCGTTTTTGTCCGTCTGCAGAAGAGCAGAAAGCTTGGAAAACTGTTTTCAAACAAGTTGAGGAGTACATAGAGCTAAAGAGCGAAGATACTTTGGCGTGGGTGCTAGCTACCGCTGGAGTTTTTGAGACGTCGGAAAAACTTCGCCGCGAAAAAACGAAGTTAGCCTATGAAAAGTACCTAGAGTCGCACACCGACTTAAATATTTTGGAAAAGCTAACCGCAGTTGCGCAATGGACGACTAGCCTGGATGAGATAGTAGCCGATGGAAAATCGATACGTGCCGTCCTTAGTGATTACCAAGCGATTCCTGAACGCAATTTCTACATGACCCAAATGGTTATGACCTATCAACTTCTGTCGGAGTGGGAAACCAAAGAGAAGACCGAGGTTTTCAAGCTAGCTGAGAAATTTCTTACCGACAAAACAGTACCTTTTGAGCTAAAGCTCAGTGTAGAAAGCGCGCTTAGTAATTCTCTCTGAATACACGGCCTAGCGGGCGCTGGGTTGGCATCTTGCTTGCACAATTTTGGAGAATTCCTTTCGGGTAACTCCAATTGTGGGAGCTTTTTTTGAGGCTAGTTGTTTTCATTCTTATCGCGGCCGTGCCCCTGAGCCGGCCTACCTGGGCTGGTGAAAAGGCGCAGCAGTTTCCGCTGACTTCTACTTCGAGGGGGGAAGCTTGCCCCATCAACTTGGCCGCTTTGGGAGCCAAGCTGCCAGAAGGATCTTTGTGGGCAGTGGCTCCTGATTCTTCGCTTGTAGTGCTGGCATCGCCTGCTACCAAGAAAGCAAAAGCGCAACTTAGCTTGCGCTCGTTGGACGACCGCAATCTCGGAAGCCTATTCCCACCTTTACGTGCAGAAATTCCACTCGATCCAGGAGAGGAAGTAACTGCGCTGGCGTACGCAGACAACGCTCGGCGTGGAGATGGACGAGGACGAATCTTCGTAGGAACTTCTAAAGGACGGCTTGCCGTTTACACCAATGAGCTTGAACTAAAGACGGAATTTCCCGAGGCTTATCTTGCTGGGTATGAAACGCTACCCGTAACTCAATTGCATATTGGCCGACATTCTCCCGTTCTCCTTGAGGTGAAGACAGACCACGTGAATGTTCGTAGTTTTAATGGAGGGCTTTATAGTACTCTGTTGAACCCTCGCATGGCGGGTGAGGACAAAATCATTACCCACCCAAGTGGTGTGACGGATGTAGATTTCCGCAGGGGAACTCTTCCCACTTTCGCGACAGCGGGAACGGATGGCGCCGCCTACCTTTTCCAAGTGCGACGGGATAGCCCAAGGAATTACCTTACTCCGCGCATTCGTCTTGAGTCTGATTCTCCTTTGGAAAAGGTACGATTGCTTCCAGGTTCGGACCAAAGGATGGTAGTTGCGGACTCCGAGGGTAAGATCACTGCTACGGGACGGAAGTTCGAGAAAAGCCCAATCGAAAAGGTAGTGGTACGCGCGGCTACGTCGCAGCCAATAACTTCGATGGAGTTTGCTCCGGGTCCAGAGGATGAACCCAAACTACTAGTCCTGGATACGAGCGGTGCGCTCTCTATCATCAAGGGGAGTTTTGCCAAGGGTGGAAGGCCGGACGAGAAGCCCATTTATCATCCAGACTCTCGCTTCTATTCGGCAATCTGGCTCGACAATGAGCACATTTTAGTGGGAACGGCAGAAGGCGATGTAGAAAAATGGCGAGTAAGTGGGCGAGGCTTACGGGCACCGAACCGTGTGCTTATCTATAAGGGACCCGCGGAGAACCCCCAGCCTGCGCAGGATTTACGGCTGTCCGATCTCGATAGTAGTAAGTTCATTGTTTCCTATGGAGATGGGCGCCTAAGTTATGGAGATCTCAATATCCAGCGTACTGATAACCGCCCGCGCCAGCCTCGTTAAAACCGCCTCACAAATCGTCTAGGCTAAACGTATACTCCACCGACAGTAGGTCGCTTAACTCGTTGAATTCCTAAGGGGATTTTCATTTTGCCCAAACTCTGACGGCCGTCGAAAAAGTACACAGTTTTTTTCCAAGTGGCTTCGGGCACTTAGCCGAGTTGAACTCATTCACCGTTCTTTTAAAAAACTGAGGCTTCAAACTTGCGCTCACCCGCTGTCTTCGCAATTGTGAAGCCCACGCTCGATTGTGAAGACCGAGAGTGGTCTCCCTCTTGCACTACCTATCTTTGAAGGCAACACAGTTTAGAGGCTTTTATGAAACGCATTTTAATTACTATCGCACCGGCAATTTTCATTCTCTTCACTGCATGCAGTGGAAAGAAAAACGCTCCCGCTCCCGCAGCAGCTTGCGCGAGTGATGAGAGCTTAAAGAATTTAACCTGCGTATCGCAGATGGCTCAGCAAGTTTGCTGTGATGAGCAAACGGCCAACACTCAGACTTATGCGGCCTATTGCCAAGCAGTAGTAGGGAATGCCTCTACGGCTGGAGGATACGCTCTTCCAGAACCTCCAGCTCCACCGGCTCCTCAGCCAGTAATGCCTGCAGCAATCCCGGGTTGCTCAGCGCCTACTAAAGCAATGACTTGTCAGCAAGCGATGACCAACTTCGAATTGCAGTACAAAACCACTTACGCCACCTGCAAAAATGGCGAAAGTGAAGCTTGGAAAAAGGATCAAGGTGCTGCAGTAGTATCTTGTGTGGGAAGCAACATGGGAATCAACAGTGTTGAAGATTTTGCGAAATCTCCGCAAGCTCAGTGCATGGCGCAGAATGCATATCAGAACTTTGCTTCACAAATTCCGGCTTCCATTAGCTCGGAGATTCCTGGCGGTGCGATTTCGACCATCACGAATAATATTCCAGCATCTCTTTCTGGAGCGACTAGCACCATCAGTAACTCCCTTAGCGGGGTTGCAGTAGAAACCGTTTCTGGTGGCACTACAGCTATCGAGAATATGGCGGGTTTACCAGCTTCCAATACCACTGTGGCTAATAGCCAAATCGTAAATTTGGATATCCCGCTAGAGGGCGAGTAAGCCTAATAATTACTTGAAGCCGATGCTCTAGAGCCCTACACTCGCTCCTCTACAGAAGGAGTAGGTGTTGGGCACTCAAAAACATCCCGGAATTGCTTACCAGCCCGGATCGGTTGGAATCTCGTTCGAAGTTTATCCGCCAAAGAGTGTGGCTTCTACTCAAGCACTCTATCGAGTAGTTGAAGAACTAGCTCGCTGGAAGCCTCTTTTTCTTTCCGTTACTTACGGCGCGGGCGGTAGCACGCGCTCCCAAAGTCTCGAAATTCTAGCCGAGTTTAAACGGCGTAGCCGCATTCCACTGACTGCACACTTTACCTGTGTGGGATCTACCAAAACTCAAATCAAGGAGTGGTTGGAACAGGCGAGCCAGCTAGGTGTCGAGAATATAATGGCGCTGCGTGGGGATCCACCGGTGGGCCAGGATCGTTTTGTTCCTACTGAGGGTGGGTTTAGCCATGGAAGTGAGCTAGTGCATTTTATCCGCTCGGAGAAGTTCCCATTTGGAATCGGTGTGGCCGGTTATCCCGAAGCGCACAAGGAGTCTGCTAGTGCCGAGGAGGATCTGCGATGGTTGAAACACAAAGTGGATCAAGGCGCCGACGCGATTTACACCCAGCTGTTTTATAAGAATCAGGATTTCTACGCGTTCCGCGAAAAATGCGTCGCAGCGGGTATAAAAGTTCCCATCATTCCGGGGATTCTTCCCGTAGTTAGCCTGGACCAAGTTCGTCGGATCACCAAGCTTTGTGGTGCGACGCTTCCTCCGGGACTAGCGGCGCAGTTAGAAGCCTGCCAAGGAAACGCTGCTCGTCAATTGGAAGTGGGTATTCGGTTCGCCACCCAGCAATGTGAAGACCTGTTAAAACAAGACTGCCCTGGGATTCATTTCTATGTTTTAAATAGGTCGGATATGATTGAAAAAATCCTCGCCAATTTGGGAATGAATCCCTAGTTCGGGTCGAGAACTTTTCTGGTAAGCGCCCATGCTAACGCTCAACTCCTTCTTTTTAGCTTTTTGGACCATGTTCACCATCGTCAACCCGATGGGCGCATTGGGCCCGTTCCTGTCCATGACGGGAAACTATAGCGAAACAAAACGACGTGAGACCGCCATCCGTGCCTCCTACTTGGCGGGTTGTGTGTTGGCCTTTGTGGCTTTGGTGGGATCTTTCGTGTTCCGCGCTTTGGGGCTGACAATTCCGGCTCTACGAATCGCGGGTGGCATCTTATTGCTATTGGTAGCTATCGACATGTTGAATTCTCGACGCTCTCGAGTGAAGGGCACCGTCGAGGAAGACCAAGAGGCTGCGCTAAAAGAAGACATCGCGGTATTCCCCCTCGCAGTCCCCTTACTTTCGGGCCCCGGGGCTATTGCGACAGTTTTGGTTTTAGTGGATCGTTCCACCCACTGGACTGAGTTTCTAGTAATTTATTTTTCAATCGCACTTACCGCATTGTTGGTAGGAATGATTCTCGTTAAAGCAGAACTTATTAAAAAGCTGTTGGGAACCATCGGGATCAATATTTTGTCCCGTTTAATGGGGTTGGTGCTAGCTTCGACAGCGGTGCAGTTTATTTTGGATGGGTTGAAGGCAGCGGCGATTTTTAAGTAGTGCCTCCCCCCAAGATGTCGTTGCGAGCGATAGCGAAGCAGAGTGCCTTCTCAACTCAACCCGAGCCGCGCTTGCCGATGCCGATCCGCGAAAAGCGAATATCCGGCCCGTCAACCGCTCAAGCCCGGCGGCAGAAGTAATCTAGAATCAAGTCTCACCGAAGCCGGCGGGCCCTGTTGTCGGATGTTTAAGGCAATTACTCCATCGTGGATCTCACGGATAACCAAAAAACGAAATGCGAAAAACAAAAAACCAAAGGTCAAATTTAGGCTCTAAATTTAGTTGAACTTTCAACTTTAATTTTGGGCTTTGCTTTTTAGGTTTTCGCATTTCGTTTTTTGGTTATCAGACAGCTTTCGCCTTTCCACGAACCGTCTCCACGGGGAAACTTGAGTACCAGTGGGAATGGCAGCTTTAGCTTGGCCTTGTTCCTTCTGCCGGTTTTGTTCTTTTACTTTTCTAATGTGAGCACGCTTTGCCTTTTGCACTGGGTCATTCTTTTCCAGATAGGCTTCTCTCGCAGCTGCCCGGGCCTCGCCTAGGGAAACACTTCTGCCTAAACGCCTGGATTCGAGTTCCTGAATTCTGAGGTCTTCTTGGTACTCTTCCTCAGAGCAAGTGTAGGTAATGGCTCTGCGCCCATTCCCAATAGGCTTAGCTCTTTCTAAGGGACCATTCTCAGGCTTCGCATCAGCTACCATGAGTTCAATATCTCTTTGAGAACGTTCTGTAGCTTCTTTGATCCAGTACTTGGGATCATCTTTGATTACTTTTAAAATACGTGCAGCCTTGTTCACCGCAAGCTCACCTGAATCCACGGCTACTTTCAGCTCAGGCACTTGCTCAAACATCTCATTCACTTTGGTAAAGGCATAAGCGTCGTGTTTATTAAGGCCCAAGTATTCCTTGCAATAGGTATAAATACACTCCACGCCTACTTGCAGATAAGTTTTTCTTTGGCGGATGCCTTCGATGACCTGCATGAGTCGTCTGGTTTTTGATTCGATATCGCGGGTTAAATTCTTTGCTTCTTTATGGGCGGGATCAAACAAAGTACATGATGTACTTCCTTAAAAACAAATTACTGATTCAATATAGCAATGTTTATCGAGTAGTAAATAGAAATATGGGAGCGTGATAATGATTTTATCGTCGATAAACCAAGATCCTGACGTGAGATTGCTTCTGGCTTTCGCCCTCGCAACGACAGATCGCCTGCCCTAAACCGCAGACAATTCCACCGGCTTCAGCGCCCGATTCAACTTCAATCCTAGTCGCAAGCAAGTTACCGCAATCGATAACCATGCAATCCAAACCCACAAGGTTGCTTGCGGGAATTTACGAGCTAGAACCCATGGCCATAAGTTTGGCATATATTCCGAACCTAGTCGCACTACGCTTTCGCGGTAGACGGAATTGCCCACAGTTTCTTCCAGCGTTTCCCCACTTAACTTTAGACTTACGTTTGTAGCGCGGCGGGCGAGTTGGCCGCTGGACCAGGAAAGTAGCAGCTCTTTCTGAGGTTTTCCCTCGGCAGCGTTTTGGGTGTACTCGAGAGCATTCGGCGCCATAAGTGAAAGTACCGAAAAAAATGTTCCAATTGCTAATGCAATATAAGTTGCCCCTTTGGCGAGTTCATTATTCTTAAATCGCTGAAAGCCAAACCAAGCGGGTAGTGCGAGCAGCGAAGTGAGATGCATTAAGTAGCGCACTGACCAACACTCACTTCCATCGGGATTATTCAGGATGTGCCCGTGAAAAATCACCGAGGCCGCAAGTGCAATAGCGCACGACCATCCAAATCCTGCTTGGTGATGAAAGGCTTTACGCGCCCCCCAAAAGCTAAGCAGAAGTGCGGGGGCCAGAATTAATACCCCTTTTCCCAACCCAAATAGAAATCCCCAAGCAATATCCCATTGAAACGACGTCCAAGTCACTCCTAGGTCTTGGGAGTGTGCCAAGTCGTATCCCATAGAGAATGGGGAACCGAACCGCAGGTAAGCAAACAGAAAATGGAGAGTCGCCGGGACGCCAGCGCCGTAGAAAAAGTAACGGGCAACCAGCCAATTTCTTTTGAACTGTTCCGGGGTTCGACGATAGTAGTCGAAAATAAATCCTGCCATAGGGAGAAAAAAGAAAACTGAATTGAGTCTCACCAGAACTGCCATACCTGTTAAGAACCCGGCCCAAACTAATTTTCGCCGGTCTTCAAATCCTCGGTCCAAAGCGATTTTAGTGAGGCTGAGCGCAGCCAATCCTAGGGCTGCCACTAAACTTTCTTCTTGTGCTGATTGAGCAGAGTAAAACAGAGCAGGCGTTGTCAAAAAGAATGCGACCGAAGCTAGGCCCGATTCTCGACGGGAAAGCCCCCAGCATTGGAACCAAATCCACAGCGTGTACATCCAGCACATTCCCGCCAAGGGAACGTATGCGAGCGCTATCGGAAGTTGGCTTAAGGCACTTTGAGTTTTGGGATTGCTACTCAATACAGTTAGCAGAGCTCCTGCAAAATCAAACGGCAGAAAAACCAAACTCTGCCCGATGCCGTAGAAAGAAGTTCCAAGCCCGTGTTCGTTCCAAACCAGTCCAGCGTCTACCGCAGTTCCGCGTTCAGAAAACACCGAACCCGTGCTCCACAACGAGCGAGATACTTGGGAGCGGATGGATACGTCGACATCGGTTACCCGCGCTGGAGAAAACAGGCAGAGGAGCAATCCCCAACACGCCAAGAAATGCAGTGCCTTGCGATCTGCCCAGGGGGCAGGCCAATAGAAGGGCGCAGGCCGTTCGGTCTCGGCAGCGTCGGAGAGGATCAGGCGAAGTTTAGGGGGCATTGGCAGTCTTCTTCAAAGTTGGTTCATCTTGGGTTGGTTCATTCTGAGTCGGGTCTAAAAGACAGTCTTCGGCGGAATAGAGAAAATTGAATTGGAATATGTGCCACAGGGCCGCGACGCCATCTTTCCAGCCGATTTTTTTTCCTTCCATGTAGTTGCGAGGAAAATAAGAAACCGGGAACTCCTGAATGCGCAGCGGAAACTTGGCCACATAGGCCGTCACTTCCGGCTCGAACCCGAACCGATTGCAGCGTAAATGGAAACGTTTCAAAACGTCTGCTCTAAAAACTTTGTAGCAGCACTCCATGTCGGTTAACGAAATCCCGGATGCCCAGTTCGAAAGGTGGGTGAGCAAAGCATTTACCCAGCGATGGTAGGTGCGGTGGACTTGGTTGGCGTCGCGTCGAAAGCGCGACCCAAACACCACATCTGCGTAGTTTTTGATGATGGGATCCATCAGCTGCAATAGGTCCTTGGGGGCGTACTCTAAGTCGGCGTCCTGAATGGCAATTAGTTCGCCCGTTGCTTGTTGAATTCCGAACGACACTGCGGAGCCTTTACCCTCGTTTACAGCTTTTCGGAAAACACGCACTGCAGGGTTTTTGGAGGCCAGACTATCAAGAATTTTAGCAGATCCGTCGGTGCTGCAGTCGTCCACAAATACATACTCAATCTTCAACGGCCACTTGATGGCGGCTAACACCTTGAAAAGATTCTCAATATTACGAGCTTCATTAAAGACAGGGATCACGAGGGAAACCTTCTTAGCTTTAAAGGGACCTCGTTTAATTGGAACGACAGTAGGCATGCTGATCTTTTCGGAAAAATCAGGCGAAAACTCCAGTATTTCGCCAGATTACTCTAGAGATATCGAGCGCGACGGTGTAGGAAGGGGCACTTATGAATTTCTCCCGTTTTAGTCATGCGCCTGTCGGCCTACTAGCTGTACTTTACCTTGCGTTCTATTTGATGCCGGCCTGCGCAAATACCCCAGCGATTCCTTATTCCCCATTGGGCGATGACTTCATCACGGAGCTGCGCGAGGGGTGGAAGGATATCCCGATTTTGCGCAAGATAGTGGATACGGCTCAGGCGCAAGGAACCAAAATCTGGTTGTCCGACGACGGCTTGGCTCCCTATGCATTCCATCAGGTTTGGAAGTACCTCCATTCTCACAGAGCAGATAGCCGCTTCCGGGAAGATCTTTTCGATGGCAAATGGTTCAATATCTACCGTCCCGGCGATCGCGTGGCCCTGATTCTTGAGGGTACCAACTCCGCCACAGAGAAAACGGAAAATTGGTTACAAGCGGAATATCCTACAATTCGTTGGCACATCGTCCGGAAAAACTCCCAGGGCTTTGTCGGTAAAATGAAATTTGCCGACTCTTTGACTTCCGATACCTTCGCACGCGGTGCGCTGCTAATTACCGATAAAACTGAAAATAGTTATCGTGAGCGGGATGCGTTGCAATGGGAGCAAATTGCCGCACCTCAGTGGTTAGACGACTTGAAAAAAGGCAAAATTACTTTTCTGCCCTATACCTCCGCTGCTGTTTCGGTAACTAAAGCAACTTCCTTCCAGGGACTAGTGCGAGCAGTTTCCAAAGCGAATCGCTATGGCATAAGTCTTTCAGGACTCGCCCCGAAGGAATTGAAACGCATTTCAAACGAGTTTTATACCTATGCCCGGCATCAACCCTTAGATCCTAATCTGATTGGCTGGTTTGCGTGGTGGGCGCCGCAGGTGTGGACGCATAGTGCAAACCTCGAGCATGCAGTTTCCTCAATGGAGCGCTTAGAAATGATTCCCGCTCTTACTTCGCTAACTGCTCACCAGCACTATGCGGAGAGTCGGGAATACGGTCCCAACTTAGTATGGGCATCTCTGCTGGACCGCCTGAGTACCACGCGTCCTCTGCCTCGGTCGTCGATTACAGGGGCCTCCCAGGATTTTGGTCGTCGTGGAAAGGCCGTCATAGCTGTGGACACGCAGCAGGAGTGGGCATGTGCTGTTCTCACACCTCTAAAGGACGTCGTAAATTTCTTTCCCGGACCTTGGGATGCGCTGTTCGCTCAGACAGATCCTGGCGTTCTCCATTCCCATTTGGGAATTTTGCCTGTAGCGGCAGATAAGATAGCGAAAACCATTCGCCCGTCCCCGTACTCAGTACAGATTGTTTTGGATTCCAATGCGCAAGTAACCGAGTTCGCAGACGTTCCCCATTCTGGTGTCACAAGCGGCCAAGCTCTGACTCACCAGCAAGGTGTTCACATAGTACGTCCGCTTCTAGAGCAGAAGCTTAGTCCCCAGACGATTAAGGAGCTGCCATCTCAAGCGGGAGGCGCTCCTCTCGCGATGTTGCTTCCTTTGGGTGTGAGCGAAAGTGATGTCGACTCCTGGTTTGAAAAGCTGGATATAGAAATCGGAAAGCTGGAGAGATTAGGTTCCTCCCCCTCCGCGAAACGGGATGACCAAGCAAAGGAAGTGGGCAAGGTCTTAAACGACTTCCTACTTTTCTCGTTGCCTGGCTATGAGGCGCGTTTGGTGCGGTACTTAAATCTCTGTAAGAGCCTTAGCGACATGCATTTGCAATTTATAGTGGACGAATTTCGCTCGCACCCCCTGTTCTTTTGGAGATTTCGGTTGGTTCTCGAAAAGGAATTTACGTTCCTGAAAGATAGGTTTGGCTATTCCGAAGCATCTCATTTTTTTAAGTATGCGGCCGAAAGTGATTTGATGGATCGCACCGAAGAGTGGTTAGGGCTCATCCACTTTATTTTGTCCCAGCCCATAATTCCTACCGTGGCTTCCCATCTCAAGACAGAATTTCGGGGCTTTGTAATCGATTCTAAAGAGTTCGCACGTAAGCCCATGTCTATCTCGATCTATAAGGATCTCATTACTGACTTCGAGCTAGGCAGTTTTGTAATCCATTCGGTAGCGAGATTCTCCGACGCAATAATTCAGAGCCACGGGAAAGAGGCTTGGGTCGAGATGGTCGATTATTTACTCGATCACTTGACCATCGCCGATGAAAGTTTTCCGTTTCTTTGGAGCAATGAGGAAGATCCCGCTAAGCGAACAGCCCTCTTCAACTCGGCAGATGTGGCCCGTTCGGTAAAAAAGGAAAACGTGGATCGGGCACGGATGGCGGGCCGATTACTTCCTCAAATTTTACAACTACCAGCCAGCGACCCAGATGCTGCGCGATTACTAAATCGAATCGGGTGCTCTTCATTCCCAACTGCGGCAAAGGCAGAGGCACTTTTCGATGTCGTTGGTTGGGATGATCCGCGGGTGGATACTTTCATCGATCTCCTTTTTGAAAACGCCATTGAGCCTCCGACTGAAGGGGGAGGATTGCGGGTCGCAGCTTGGGCATTGGTAAGTCCAGCGACTTTTAAAAATTTAAAGTTCGAACTCTCCTCCGCGCAAATGGTTATGCGGCTAGAGAGAATACTAATCGGAGTTTTAAACTCTTCGACAAGTCCTCCGGAAGGGCAAAGGTTGTCCAAAGATTTCCATGGCGCCCAAGTCCGATCCCTTCTTGCAGAGTGGCGAAGTCCTAGTCCCGTAAGCGCCATAACTGACCTTCAAGAACCCATTGCCCGGTGGAAGCGCTGGACTGCACTTGATAAACGTGAGGATCGCACCAAAGCCATCCAGGAGTATCTGGCCTCCTGCGCTAAAGAGCTCAAAGAAAAATCCCTTGAGAAGCCGCCCACCGACGACTAGAAAGAGCACTTCAATAGGAGAATAGATGAAGTTCATTCAAGCGCTTTTAGTCCTCGTAACGTTGGTGAGTCTTCCTGCCTGGTGCGAAAACCCGGCGCCAGCGGCAGCGGATAGCCGTAAAACGGGCTTCTTTCTAGCCCCCAAAGTGGGCATAGCGATAACTAATTACTCCACCACCGGCGCAGCGGGCGGAATTGGCTTTCAGGGCGGGGTAGTAGGGCAATTCTTTTTTGTTCCCGCGGTAGGTGTTTATTCGGCAGTCGACTTAGTAGCTCGCAGAATATACCCCTCCGGTGATCCTGCTGGAAATGCTTTGTATGTCGACGTACCCTTCGGTGTTGCTTTTCAATACCAGGCCAACTCTGTGATGAACGTAATCGGGCTTGGAGCGGTGTTCATGTTGCCTACTTCTAGCTTTACCAGCGGAACTACTACACTGACTCTAAATCCAATGGTTGGGTTGGACATGTCCATCAATAGCTTCTTCCCAATTACGGAAAACTTCGAAATGGGCCTAGTCTCGAACTTCCGTTTCTCGTTTGCTTCGCCGTTCGCGATTTACGCCAGCGCTTACATGCTAGATGTGCAAATTGGCTTGGGTGGACGAGTACACTTCTAAATTGGATTTTTGTGCCTTAGTTGAACCCGCACTCCCTTTAGGATGATGGCGGAGTCCGAACGCACGGGCCGGAGAAACACCGGAGGCGGCTTCAAGGGCTCTACCTGTAACACTTCTAACTGGGCTGAGTAGGTGGCCAAATTAAACAGCGTTGGAGTGAGCTGCCCCAAGAACGTTTGTTGTCCGGAGCGGGGCTCGGCGAAATATCCGTTGGTGTCGTCGTCAAAACCGAAAAATAGTGCAGTGTGATTACCCACAAAACCAGACGGGCCGTGCATGCTGAGAGATAGTATCGAATAGCTGATGTCGAATCCCGGGTCGGCGGCAAGTAGGTCTGCCTGAGTAACGGTCTTCAATAGAAATCCCTGTCTTTGTCCCGCATTCCGCACGTCTGCGGCGTTAGTTGAAAACACTTCTATTTTCGCTTCGAGTGAAGAGAACGGGAGGTACATTTCGCGGGCTGCTCGAGCGATTTGAGGCACCAACTGTCTGCCCGCCATTCCCTTTCTGATTGTTTCGATATTACTGTCCGCAAAATTCGAAGGAGAAATTCCCATGGCTCGCACGCTGGCCCTGACCGCGTTTGCCAATCCAATCGGGGCGCAGGTATCAGGAACAGTTTGAGTGAGAATTTTCGGCTCGCATGCATAGGCCTGTAAAAGAAGCCGACAGCTCAGAGTAGAGCCTGCAAGTGGCTGAGGTAGAGCAAAGACGACGAGCACTAGGGGTAAAAATCGAGAAAAGTTCATGGCCGCCGTGCTTCTAGCACAACTAGAGCTCACCCCGCTACAGAGGGTTGCTACGAAAAATTCCAACCAGACGCTGCAAAATAAAACAGTTGGGTCTTAATAACCGACGTTTCACCGGGAAACAGGGGTCTTGTAGCTGGCACACGCTGTGCATAAGCTCTTCTTCATAAATGAGAAGGAGTATGAAAATGAAATCCCTTACCAAGTTTGGAACCTATGGTTTCCTGAGCGCTTTACTGGCAGCCCAAGTGGCAACATCCCCCGCACTTTTTGCTGACGGTAGCTTGGCCGACAAAGCAGATCGTGCCGGCGTCGATGCTAAGAAAACGGGCCGGGCAATGAAACGCGATGCAAAAAAAGCAGGCCGCCAAGCGACTGGCCAGGACAATGCTTGGGATGATGCAAAAGATTCCGTAGGCGATGCTGGAAAAAATGTGAAAGACGAAGTCGATTACCAAAAGCGTAAATCCGACAGAAATGACTAAAATTCTTTTAACCGGCGCGACTGGGTATGTGGGAGGACGACTCGTCCACCGCCTGGTTGCCGCCGGTTATCATGTTCGCTGCCTTGTAAGGCGTCCCACCGAATTTGCTTATCGCAATCTTCCTAATATCGAAATAGTCCGCGGGGATGTCTCCGATCCATCCACCCTCGTCGATGCTTTTTCAGGCGTCGAGCAAGCTTTTTACCTAGTGCATTCCATGGGTGCTGCGGGGAATTTCGAAAAGAAGGATCGTGAATCGGCGGAGAACTTCGCCAAGGCGGCTTCGAAGGCTGGGCTAAAACGCATAATCTACCTCGGAGGCCTGGGAGATTCTTCCGAGAAACTCTCGGCGCATTTGCGTAGTCGGCAGGATGTCGGGGAAGCGCTGAAGAGTAGCGGTACACCCGTTATAGAATTTAGGGCTTCTGTAATTATTGGCTCGGGCAGCTTATCTTTTGAGATGATTCGTAGCCTTGTTGAGCGTCTTCCCATCATGGTCACGCCCAAGTGGGTCAAAACAAAATCGCAGCCCATTTCGATTTCGGATGTTTTGAGTTACTTGCTCAAAGCCTTGGACCTTCCCTTTGAAACCAGCAGGGTCTACGAAATTGGCGGCGCGAGTGTACTCTCTTATGGGGAGATGATGGAAGAGTATGCAAGTCAACGCGGCTTGAAGCGCCACTTCATTTCGGTGCCGATATTGACTCCGCGCTTGTCTAGTCTTTGGCTAGCGCTCATTACCCCCGTCTACGCCAAAGTAGGCAGGAAGTTGGTGGAGAGTTTAAAATTTCCTACCGTCGTCAAAGATGCTGCCGCATTGCGAGACTTTGAGATTCGTCCGGTGGACGCAAAAACTGCAATTGCCAAAGCGCTTGTCAATGAAGAGAGAGAGTTTGCAGAAAGCCACTGGTCGGATGCATTTTCCTCTGCCAGAGAAGACTCCCATTGGGGAGGTGAGAGATTCGGCTCTAAGCTGGTGGATGCCCGCACGATTCTATCTCCCTTTTCTCCACACGAGGCCTTTGAACCCATTCAACTTATCGGCGGACAACAAGGTTGGTACTACGGAACCTGGCTGTGGCAGTTGCGCGGGTGGATGGATCTCTTCAGCGGAGGCGTGGGATTGCGCCGAGGGCGAAGAGATCGGGTTTCGTTGCGCGTAGGAGACTCCCTGGATTGGTGGAGAGTTGAGGTTTTTGAGCCAGGAAAACTTTTAAGACTTAGAGCGCAAATGAAAGTGCCGGGACGCGCCTGGTTGGAGTTTGAAGTATTGCCCGAAGCCGGGGGAAGCCGAATCAATCAAACTGCGGTTTTTGAACCTAAGGGTTTGTGGGGAATTCTCTATTGGTACTCGATCTATCCGATTCATCAGATTTTGTTTAGGGGAATGCTGCGCAAAATTGCGAAAGCCCCCGAGCCGGTATCTCTTTTGGTCGACACGAAGCAACAGGTCACCTCGTGAAGAACTCCGCAAACAAGAGGTTATTGTTGCTAATAAACGCGGGCTCTCGCCAAGCAAGGGAACGCCGCGACGAAATTGGGCCTGCTTTGGAAAAGCACGGGTTTGAGATTCATCAAGCGTCCGAGCCACATGCAGAAGGTTTTGAAACCATCATCGAAAGGTTTGGCGACAAAATGGATCTGGTTGTGGGAGCAGGGGGAGATGGCACCAGCCTTCATATTGCTACTGTGGCTCGTCGATTAAAACTGCCTTTTGGAATTATTCCATTGGGAACTGCTAATAACTTGGCTCGCTCGCTTGGAATTCCTTTGGATATTGAGGGGGCGGCAGCGGTAATTGGTGCTGGAAATCTTAGGTCTATCGATATGGCAGAAGTGAATGGGAAGCCATTTTTTAACGTATCCGGAATGGGCCTGAGCACTCAAGTGAACAAGAAAGTTCCTTCTCACGCCAAGAAGCGGTGGGGAATTTTAGCCTACATTGCTTCAAGCTTGAACCTTCTGAAGCACAATCGCCACTTCGTTGCGGAAGTCACATGCGACGGAAAAGTTCAGCGATTTAAGTCCAGGCAGATTTCGGTCTGCAATGGACGGTTCTACGGCTCGGGGCTTTCCATCGCTCCGGATGCTGCGATCGATGATGGGCGGTTAGACCTGATCAGCGCCCATGTGGATAAGTGGTGGTTGGCACCTTTTTTGGGCCTATTGTACTTTTTCAAACGCCACAGTCCCGAGCGCGGCATGCGCCTACTAGAGGGCACTAATATCCATATTCGAACGGTCCCTATCGTCGATATAGATACAGACGGCGAAATCACTACCCGGACGCCAGCGGACTACTCGATCCACCGGAAAGCAGTCCAAGTCTTTGCTCCGTACTAAAAGGTAGTCGGTACCTTTTAGTACTGCTTCGCGACCAGGACCTTAAGCGCCTTTGGCACTACCTTTATTTCAATTGGCAATTCTCCCGCGGGATCACCGTCGCCACGAACTGGCAGTGGTTCGCTGGCTTGGATACGGGCCGAACGTTTTATTTTTAAGTGAGTAGCTCGTGCGGAGTGGGGGTGGCGAAGGCGAATCAGGTCCCAGGCAAGCTTGAAATAGTCGCTAAAAACGCGGGCGTGAATAATACAGATATCTAAGACCTGATCATAAGCTCGCACCTCGCGGGCCCATTGCCAGTCGGCAAAACCGAAATCGCCGACGTTTGCCACCATCACAGTGGACCCGCGCAGGGAATGCTCTTTATCGTCGGCTAAAATCTCGAACTTCCAATCGTGCCTGTTCCAGACTTCCTTCGTTACTTCCCAGCCATAAGCTAGACGTCGAAAAATCCCTTTGGCTTGAGCCGAAGCTTGATGAGACGCATTTGCATAGAGTCCCATACTGAGATGAGAGAATACTAGCTTCCAGCCGAGCTGGATCGCGTCCATCTCGAGGATATTGAAATCGTGGAGAAGCTTCGCAGCGTCGACTGCTTCCAACGGAATTTCTAAGTGGCGGGCAAGTATATTGGCCGTGCCAGAAGGCAAAATAAGCAACGGGAGCTGTGCTGAGACTAGATGCTCCGCGACTCGCGCAACTGAGCCATCGCCTCCTGCTACAGCGATGATTTGCGCTCCTTGTTGTTTAGCTTTGGAAATCGCAGCCGCAATATCTAAACCTTCTTTAAGTTCCGCACTGCCGACAAGCGCGCTTCCCCAGGCTTCGGAAAGCATGAGCTTCAGATTATCGGTGTGACTACTCCCCGCTTTCTCATTTAAAAAAACAAAAACAGAGGGGAGATTATTCGGCATGCTTTTGGCATAGTAGGAGAGAGCGAATGAAAAGACTACTCCATATCTCGGATCTCCACTTCGGGCCTCCTTATGTGAAGGAAGCAGGAGAAGCGATTTTAGATTTTCAAAATGAGGGCAAAATCGACGTCGTGGTGATCACGGGCGATCTCACTCAAAGGGCGAGGACCAGCCAGTTCGTCTCAGCAGCGGCTTTCATCACCAAGCTTCGATTGCATAGCAAAGTAGTAGTAATCCCCGGCAATCATGACATTCCGTTGTACCGCTTTTGGGAAAGGCTATTTAGCCCCTATCGTCTATTCAAATCGCTGATCTCCCAGGATCGGAATACGGTTTTGCATGAAGACGAGTTTACTATTGTAGGGCTCGATTCTACCCATCCATTAAAACGAATCAAAAATGGTCGACTAGGGAGTAGGCGATTAGCTTTCTGTGAAGAGGCGTTGAAACAGAGCCAGCCTGGAGCAACAAAGATCGTAGCCCTTCATCATCCTCTTTTGTTGTCGCTGGAGTCAGAGTTGCCGGGCGGCCTTTTAGAAAAGTTCTCTCAGTGGGGAGTGAATGTCGTAATGAGTGGTCATGCCCATACCCGGCTGGTAAAAAAAAGTGGATCTATAATGGTCGTCCAATGCGGCACTTCTACGTCCTCGCGCGGTCGCGGCGAAGAGGCCGGGAAAAACTCCATCAACGTTGTTAATTTAGAGTCTCATCAGGTAAAGGTCGACCAACTGGAGTTCGATCCCGCAAAAAAACAGTTTGTGTGCGTCGCTGAATTTGAATCACTTAAATAGGTTTCACGAGCACTAAGATGTGTTCAAAATCGTGGTAACCCCGGAAGCGATCCGCAATTTCAAATCCGGCTGCTTCTGCGATAGCTTCCATTTGCGCAGGCGCCATCCACGGGTTTTCCTTGGCCAGCACCGTCATAGAGATAAGCATCATGTAAGCCATCTGCGTATCGGTAACGTGGGAGCCGTTTGCGATTGCATCCTCACCAAGGGTTATCTCTCCCTCAATTAGCTTTTGGAGATTCTGCATGGAAGGATCTAAATCACCCAGGATAAGCATTCCGCCGGGCTTCAGAGAGCGCCATATCTTGCGAAGCAGCTTAACCCGTGCGGAGGACTCTAAGTTTTCGGCGTGGGGGAAGGTGTAAAGCACGTTATTCAGGATCGCTGCATCGAAAAATCTCGGATATTCCTGGTCAAAGTCGGAGGTTAACCTTAGCTCGCGAATATGGTGCATTCCGCGTGCGCCATCAATTTTTGCTAATCTCCTCTCTGCTAACGTCAGCATCTCTGACGAGTGATCGAACATGTAAACAGTTCTGCCGGGGGCGCCTTCTAGTACGGCCGCAGACGAAATACCGACACCAGCGCCGAAATCAGCGATGTTCACGGGTTCTAAAAGAGAGCCTTCTGGCAAGATTCGGGCAAATCGCTCGGCGAGCTCGCGCATAGAAGAATCAAAACCTACTAGGTTATCGTAGACGGGCGCATAGCCGTTCCAAGTCGAAAGTGTTTGAATTCCCTGGGGATCAATCGCTTGACCTTTCCACCGCAAACGGCCTTCGGCGGCGGCAACTACCACCTCCCGTACCCGATTCAAAGGCAGGGCTTTGTTCAACAGCTCCACCACGCAGGCGGAGGCGCCCATAGAACTGAGCATAATTAGAGTGGTGAAAAGTGAGCGCATCGTGAGGCGCACCCTAGCACAGGACACGAAGGCATCCCAGCCGCTTTTAGCCCAAATTGAGGGGCATTCTCAGACGAAAAGGCGGCTGCAGCATGATAATAAAGGATATGGCACTTACCTCCACCATGTTGCGTTTTGTGATCGATCTCTCCGATGTAGATAGGGGAGTCTACCAGCGCGTCGAGCTGCGGATTCCTCGGCACCCATCGGAGTCTGGTCCGTTTCTCTTGGCTCGAATTATCGCTTACTTGCTCAATCTTCAGGAGGGCCTGGAGTTTACGGGTGGAATTTCTTCTCCTGACGATCCTGCTCTATGGGTGAAGGACCTAACCGGCCTGCTTCTAACCTGGATCGATATTGGAAATCCCACAGCGAAACGTCTCAACAAAGCCACCAAAGCGGCGAAGACTGTGAAGGTCTATACCTACCGAGATCCTAAAATTCTTTTGGACGAAATCGCGAGCGAAAAAGTTTATGGCGCGCAAGGAATCGAGATATATGCGTTCGCTCCTAGTTTTATCAGCCAATTGGAGCAAACCTTAGAAAGGGACAACACCTGGCAGGTGCTTCACAGTGAAGGGGAGCTCTCTATCACTGCGAATGGCAAGGCCTTTGATACGGACCTGACACTGCACCGAGCGGGCTAAAGCTTCGCGGGTGGATTGGGAGGCACTTCTTCTGCTTTTTCTCGGAGGAGCTCATCACACTGCTCTCGAGCAAAACTCATGTGGTCGCCCAGCATTCTTCCGTAACCATTACCTATGTAGAGGGATCTTCTAACAAGCCTTGCAAGAAGCATTATTTTTTCAGTGGAAATTTTGGAAGCTTTACCTGTCCGATTCACTTCTTCGAGCAATTCTGAAGAGAAGGTATTAAACACCCGTTGGATTTGTTCTACTCCGGCAAGGGAATAGTACCGTTTCGATACCAGTCGCTCACATGCCGCGGTGATGGAATAGAGGATCGCATCCGCTTCTGCGACAACGGGTTTGATAACCTTTTCCGTGGCGCCTCTCAATACAAGCGCGGTAATGAGCTCCAATTCGGTCACGTCTCGATTGTTAGGCCGCGCCCTCTCCACATAGTCTTTAAAAATTGCATCTTTTTCGTCGTCGCTCAGTTTGAGCTTATATTTATAAGCAAATGCGAACATGACTGCGATTGGCTTGATGAGGTCATCGATTGTTACTGCGTTCTCGTATACAAAAATCCACCGATCTAGTTTGGCTTTATCAGTGGCGTCAATCGGGGCAGGGATTAGTTCCTTAAGAGGAGGAGCAGGGAGTTTCTTGGGCTCCGGATCTGCTGCTCGGATCAGTTGTGGCATCAGAGTGAGCGTTAATAGCGTTGCGAAAAGAGCTTTCATTTAATTCTCCGTACTTAAGCGCGTGTACTGCCTAGTTGTCGTTTTAGTCAATATAATTGTTTAATTAGACAATTTGTTCCCTCAGTTGGCTATTTTTCTTTCGTAGTGAACCCTAATGAAATTAGTTGGTTAACCCCACTCCATTGTGTTTTTTTCGCTTGGCAGGTATTAGTCTGCGCAATGAAAAAAGTTTCAAAGCAAGCACTTACCTATCAAGTCCCTGGCTTGGCACCGGGTCGGGGAGACCTGCGACGCGTTCGGATTCTCGAGGCTACTATCGAACTTATTTCTGACGAGAACATGGAAGCCGTTACGCTTAGTTCGGTGGCGGCACATTGCGGTATTCGGCGATCGCACGTGGCTTATTACTACCAGGAGCCTTCTTCACTCATCCGCTCTGCAATTGAATATGTTCTATCAGTGGGGCAATCGATGGCCGTTGATCACATTCTCTCCGCAACCACTGTGGAAGATAGATTACGCGCATTTGTAACTTCCAATTTTCGATGGTTTCAGAAAAACCCATCTCATAGCGCAGTGTTTGGTTTGTTTCATTACCTGTCGCTGATTAATCCAGACTACCGACTTTTAAATAAAAAAGTTTCCGAAATGGCAGAGCATCGCTTGAGAGCCATCATGTTGGGAGCAAATCCCCAAGCAAGTCCGGGCAAGGTTGATGAAGTAGCAGCCGCGATGCGAGCGCTGTTGGTAGGAAGTTTGGCGCGTATATTTTGCGAGAAAAAATCACCTTCTTCCCAAGCACTGGCGAAAGAAGAACGGTGGGTTTCCGACCAGTTTGTCTACTTGGCAGAGCAGGTATGGAAATAAGTCGCCACATTTTCCTGCTACTTATTTTGCTTTCGTCCCGGCCTGTTCTTGCTTGGAACGAAGGGCACATCCCGCGATTAGAATTGGTGCAGTTCGAGACGGAGAGCGAAGTATTTAATCTCTATGCTGTCACTCCCTTTAATGCGCAGGAGTACCTGGATAAATTTGAAGGCGAAGAACGCAGAATAAAACGCCTCTATTTAGCTGCCGACCTGATGGAAGCTAAGGTTATTTTAAGCAACGTCAGATGGTTTCTGACGGAGGTAAGTTTGCGGGACGATATGATTCCCGAGGATAAAAAGGCAGACATAAGGAAGCATTTTGCCAAGATCATGACAGGAAAATACCCGTTCTTCGTTGTGACAGCCTTTAACAACCCCTACCGCATCTTTGAAGTTTTCGGCATAGCCTACGAGGACGAACTTGGGATTCTGCCCAATGAGGGGCGGACACTAGGAAGGGGGCTCGCAAAAAAACTGGATCGGCCGATAGTGAGGACAGAGCCCGTACCTATTCGATATGTTCCGCGTTTCGGAAAGCCTGTCGTAAACGAAGAGATAAGCTCCGTGCTTTCTAAGATACCTCGCCGAACCGGGGGTGTTCTTGAAGCAAGAAGTCTTGGGAAGGCAAAAGACTCTCCTCACAATTTTCTTGAGGTGGCCATAAGTTTTGCGGTGTCTCGGGGCAGATTGCTGTGGGATGAAAAACTAGTTCCCGCGACAGAGCGAGGAAGTCCTTTGACTGGCGATCTATTGGCAGAGGTGCAGGCACTTCAAAAAAAATACCCGGAGCTACCGAACGAGCTTTTGTTTCCAGAACTTCAAGAGCACCTTGTTGCCGAATGGTTCTATGCTCACACGCTCACCGAATCACGAGAGCGGCTCTACAGTTTGCTTTTCGGAGCAAAGCAGGCCGTAGACCCGTTTCCAGATCCGGACTTTCAAGGTCGCTTTTCACATTTTCTTAAGGGAACACGCGATGCCGCAGAAAAGTTTTTAGGAGCTGCTTCGATGTTTAAGATGCTCAACCCCGCGGAGGGGGAAATTGTTCCCAGTCCGCTTCACCCGATTGGTTGTTCAACTCTGGTAGAGAAGGATTTCTATCAAAGACTTCCCGCTAAATATCGAAATGCTATTCCACGCGATCAGCCTATGTTTATTCTGGGACCAGACCTTCGCAAGTTTCATTTCCCAGTTGTGGAAGATTAGTTGCTCACCGCGGTATTTCTTTTGGTCCATTGTGTGCAATAAAAAGTAGAAACTTCGAAGGGGAATCATGCGAAATTTTTCACGTTTAGTTTTGATAGCTTTGTTTGGCTCACCAATGGCTTTCGCGTCTACGTCCACTACCTGTAACCAGGGAGTTGTCTGCAATAACAACCCTATCTACTGTTCAGCTAGCGAGATTGATGGCCCCGGAATCTCATGCGGTATCCGGCGGAACTATCGGTTTTGCAGGTCCGCAGATAAGGCTGGCACTCCCAAGACCACCTATATTTGCTGCAATCTCGAGGGCGATGGAATCTCTTTTACCGACGCTGCTTTCTCCTCTACCGAGAAGACCTGTCGTTCTAATTAGGCTCTGGAAATCCTCCCCCCATCGGTGCTAGAAACCGTGCTTTCGTCCCTGGAGTGAAAATGAAAGCTTTTCTAGCGTTTGCCATGACCCTGTCTGCCCTCTCGTTCGGGGCTGAGCCGATTGAGACGTCCCGCACCACAACCGGAATTAGCAACTTTGGGTTTGAACTTTTTCGAACTCTGCATGAAAGCAAGACGACGGAACCGGTGGCTATCTCCCCCCTTGGTATCGCAGGGATATTGGAACTTGTGATGAAGGGTGCCGAAGGGCAAACGCAGCAAGAGCTTGTGGCGGTACTTCATTGGGGCAAGCAGGGTAAAAATAGGTTGAGTGCAGAGCAACTTTCCTCTGATCTTAGTTTGTTCCGATACCAACTCAAGGCGGCTTACGACGGCGGTAATGGAGGTTTTGAGTTTACTAATGCAACGGGGTTCTGGGGGAATACCAATCCAGAAGTAGGATTTAGATTTAGTGGATCTTATTTGGATAAGTTTAAAAAAGAAGACAAAGAAAAAGATAAAAAAGAAGGTGAGAATAGGGATGTTTTCGCTACATTTGCTAGCGGAGATTTTGCGCAGCCTGAGACTGCCGCGGATATAAATAACTGGTTTGCAAAGCAAACTAAGGGGAAGGTTCTGCAGATTGTAGAGAGTTTTGGACCTCCGCGGCTTTCGTCAGATGCAAGCTCTGTCCTGCTAAATATGGCCTATCCCAAAGGGAACTTCATCGTCCCTTTTTCCCAAATCGAAAACGGGCCCTTCACGGACTCGACTGGCAAAGTGTCAGACGTAACCTTCTTATCAAGATCGGGAGCTTTTCCTTACTTCGAAAGTGAAGACTACCGCATGGTTTCCGTCGCAGTGGGAGACTACCGGCCTAATGGAAGTGTTCCCTACGAAATTGCACTCGATATTATTACGGCAAGATCAGCGAAAATCGATGAAGCCGTCCGAAATTTATCCGGCCGCCAGTACGAGCATATGGTGTCAAACCTCAAATCGCGAGAGATAGCGCTTTCTATTCCAGCCGCAAGAGTTAACTCTAAAAGCGGTCTGAAGTTAGGCAAGTTACTCAAGCAGATGGGCGCGGGAATGGCTTTTGGTATCGACGCGGAGCTAAGACCGTTGGGTTCTATCGCCTACAACAGAAACTTCTACTTAGAGCCGTTCACCAAAATATCTTATGAAGTCACTCCTTTCGGTTTTGAGACCGAAGAAGGGAAAGTGTATAGGGCAGTTTCTGGCGCGCGGCCTTCGGAAACGAGATTCTTCAAAGTAGACGGACCTTCTATCCAAGTAATACGCCACATCAAAACAGGGCTTCCCTTACTCATCGTGCTAGTGGACGCGGGAGAAAAATATTCGCAAGAGCGAATGGCCAAGCTAAATTCTAGTAGCTAACGTTAGATTGCCAGTGTCCCTGTTAGGGCGAAGTCATTTGTTCGATGGCTCGCAATAGTCCCAAGTGAGATTGCGCCCCTCGGCTCACTGCGACGTTCACTTGGTGTTCATCCAAAGTGTCTACAATCAAAAACGGGGAGAAATTAAAATGCCTCGTTTCCCAGAGAGGAAACACGGCGGGTTGAACGGTAATTCCTGGGACACTGGACCCCTCTATTCCCAGAGTATTTACTGCTACGCGATCGGTGCTGCGAATAATGATCGGGGCAATGGATAGTTTCCAATCTTTACTCTGATAAGCGAGGCGGGTGCGGGCGATTTCAGTATGAATGGCTTTGGACATGGCCTGTCCCAGTTCGGGGGATTAGAGCTGCTGCTTCCAGAGTTTAAGAAGCTCTATCCATCCTTCGCGGTCTAGGTCGGGTAGCTTTTCAAGGGGAGAGGGCTGCCCGCCGAGGTCGACTTCAAGGTTTACAAAGCCTCCAAGATTGATACGGATAGCGGCCGGGGTCCAATCGCCTACCTTTTCAATCAAATCCGAAATTCCGTGCAGACATTTGACCGCTTCTGCTCTTAGGCGAGAGTGCAGGTTCGCCAACATTCCATCCAGCTTTTGTATACTTCGAGCCCGCGCCCGATCTATGCGGGTGAAGTGGTATCGACGTTGGAATTGAGAGCGAATTTTCTGCCAGGGAACGTCTGCATCGTTTTTCGGAATTCGAATAGAAAGCCGGTGATGGGGGAAGTTCTGTCGGATCCAAGAGGATTGGCCATGGTAAAGCCAGCACCAACCGCGTGAAAGAGCCGAACACCTTGCGAACTCCGTGTCCACTACCTGAAAAGGCAACGCACTTACAAACTCGGTTCCCTGCCTCTGACTATGGATGGCTGCGTCCACATATACTTGCTGCAACCAATCTAAGAAAGGCTCGTTTTCATCGACTGCCTCAAAAAGCTTCGCCGTCGCAGTGGCGGAGCCTTGAAACACAAAAGCTTTGGAGAAGGGGAGCTGGGGGGACGGCACATTCAATTGGCCGAGGATCTCGGAAATTTGAACTTCCCTTGCCGATAGCAAATCCTTCGCGCACGGCAAGGGAGTGTCAGAACTGAAGCTTGCACCTGCCATAAGACAGGACAGAAAGAGTAAAAAAATCCTCACCAGATGCGACTATCAAGAGGGGTCCGATATGTCGACCTGTTGCTTAAATGCTTAAAAAAGGAGAGCGACGCTAGTTTACTAGCGGCGAGGACGTCCTACCCGGCTGTAATGGCACACGATTTTCGGATTGCGGTAGGTGAATGCATCATGGCGAGCATTCATTTCGATGGTCGAAACACCCGCACGGCATTCGTAGCTATCGCAAAAGTAAGTTTCCCGCTGTCTACGGTCGTTGTTCCAGTCCGCTAAGATAGCGTCTAGCCGCCCGCCGTAAACCCGCTCCCAGATCATTCCTCTTGGAATGGAACATTTGGAGCCAGGATCCATCTCAAAGTAGCCGATGAATTCTTCGCCCCGTATCGGGCCCCGTCCTGGATGGTTCCGAGGACCGAACTCAGCAGATAAAGTGGAAGCGAAACCTAGGAAAGCCAGACCGGTTAGTAATAAGAAACGCATTTTTCCCCCTAATACTTTTACTCGGGCCGCACGTAGCCCTAGTTCCGATTCCAGCTGGAATTAGAGCCGAGGTCAAAGTAGCAACCAGAGTTTACTAAGTTGTCGTTAACGTCCGTCTACCACCTACCGAAAGTTAACTCTTAAACCTACGAGCAATTGTCGAAAGGATTCGATATTTGGCTCTGCATACGTTTTTCCTAGCGGAGACTGGCGAGTCTTTATGTAACCCACCGTGATCAAGCGGATCGCTTCCATAATTTTTTCCGACGCAGCATAGCCCTTCTCATCCGTTGCCGAGGCACCATCATTAGATTTAAAACCGAGTCGGTTGATGCCTGCAATCACTTCCTGTCTTTCCGGCTCCGCAAGGCGACTGGCCAGGAAGAGGAGCCTATTCTTGACTCCAAAGTTTGAGCTGAACGCTTCATCGATTGGTAGATCTTTTAATAGCTTGATAATCGGTTGCACTTGCTTGTGCACAATCGCGCGCTCCGCATTGTTACGACGACGGATTTGGGTAGCGCCTTCAGTGGACCTCTGTGTAGGAGGTGCTACGACGAATTTTTCGAACTCCTCGGCGAGATGAAATCTTTCGGGGTCAATCCCTAGCGGGGTTCCCATCTCCTCACCGGCCGTGTTCCGGGTTTCTGCAACTATTCGCAACCCTCGAACAAATCTCATCTGAGCGCCAGGGTTTGATTTTGATTCTCTTCCATCGCTGCTCAGAAAACCGACTTGTCTCAGTTTGCGAACGCCTTGTTCGCGATGAAGCGCAGGCAGCCCGGTCAAAAGACTTTCTAAATAGGTAAGTGCTCCATTTGGCTCTGTCAGAGGGTTTACTCCTTTGACAATGTAAGCACGGGCTCCGATGGACGGGTCCGCAAAATCCGAATGGGGTGTGGGTAACATTCGGTCAAGCTTTCGAAGATCGGTTGTGGAAAGGGCTTCTTTTAGATTGATTTTTCTTCTTGGAGGCGCAACCGAATTCCATGCTTGAGAAATCACTCTGAGAATCTCATCTGTCTTTTTCTTGGCTGCGACGCCCCAATTCTCCGTAGCTATTTTGGCAAGCACCGGCGAGCGAACTTGGGAGGGAAGGCGGTGAGCCAACCAATCAAGCCGGTTTTTTACGGGGAAACCCGGTTGCTTGGAGGCGCCAGGAAGTTCATTTACCCATTTCCATCTGTCTGCCTGAGGAGCGGGCTTTCTTTGTCTCAAATAATCGACGAGCCTTTGCAGCTCGGATCCACGATGCAGCTGAGAAACATCGATAGTTTTTTCCGACGCGCTAGCGTTCCAATATTTTACAACGACTACTAATCCCGACAGGACTCTTGCGGCCGAAGCTTTAGATTGTTTCGCGTTCACACCATCCCAGGGTTTTATGCCTAAAGCCTCGATATCCGCAGTTGCATTTGCCCGAACCTCCTCCGGAAGTTCTGCGACCATTCGGCGGAGTACATCGATGACGCCATCTTTGGACGTTGGCCCCTTAGCGATCTTGCTTCCTTTGTAATTTTGCGTGAGCGTTGCAAGGCCCGAGTTTGGCCCCTCGACAAATTCTGCCAGGATTGCAATCGTTTCAGCGTCGAGTTCTTGCTGGTTGAGTTTCCCGAGCAATTCATCACAATCCTGTGTGGCATTTGCCGCATTGAGCACATTAAATAGGACAAGAAATGGGATCAAAAAGCGGGTTCGCATGTGTAAAGTTTATTCTATTTCGCTGATGATTGCTCACATCTCCTTGCCTGTAATTTCTCCACGTTGACACCATAACTCTATGGGACACTTCTCCTTGACGGCTTTATTCTTTTTCCCCCAACAAGAGGCAAGCGGTGCTTCGTGGTAAAATAATTCGCAGACGCTAAATTTCGCCCGCGCAATGGAGGCCTAGTGAACGAGCAAGTTAAATTCGCCAAAGGTAAAAACTATTCTGTTCTGCACACCGGCACACCTTCTAGCTGGAAGGAACTTTATGGAACGTTCGGCAGCTTCGCGGAGCCAGTGCGTGGCAAATACTTCATCAAAAATAATCTTGATATGAAGGGGTTAGAAATCTCCATCAACTCTTTTCCTCCAGGGCGCGAGATGCCGTTTATTCATCGCCACAACAAAAACGACGAGCTTTATTTTGTTTTATCTGGAGGAGCTATGTTTTATATCGATGGAGAATTTCAGGAATTGCTACCCGGATCATTTATCCGGATGGCCCCAGGAGCTGAACGCTCTTTCAAGTCGCATGATAAGGAACCTCTTCTAATGATTGTGGTGCAATTCCCGCACGACAGTGAGGTAGTCGATGACGTTAAAGACGGAATGCGAGTTCCCGGCGCGGTGAACTGGCCGGCGTCAACGCCGTAAGTTCGATCTACCTCGTCAATCACTTTAACAATCCTACCTTGGATAACTGCAGGTTCGGCTGCCATCTCCGATGCGGATGTGGGCCTCCGCTCTGTTGTACCTTACCCGATCAAAAACTTGTTCGTAGGCTTCGCACTCTTCGGTGGCATCTTCAAAGCAGAAGTGGCAGGGGTCTTGGTCGGTGTGGTACTTGGCGCTTTGGTAAATACGTTTCGTTTCGCCACCATTGCCGCGACTGCCGCCTTCATAAGTGATTTCACAAACTACCGAGCAATAAACTGTATTTCCACTATGGGTTCCAAAGTTGCCAGCCTTGTATCCAGGGCTGTTTGGACCATTCTTGCCCCAGGCAGCTTTAGGGTCGGGCGGCGCGGGCTGGATAGGCTGAGCGGGTGCTGTTTGCTTCGGACAGTTGTAACAAGGCGGCTGCGCAGGTGGTGCATAAACTCTCCTGCCTCGGCCTGCGTGCGCGCCCACTGCGGTGAAAATAAAAACTAGAGAAACCATTCGGATAGTCAAATTCTTCATATTCCCGGCTTAACTAGCGAACTTAGTTAAAGCAACTATTTTATATGAGATAGGCCTGGCCAGGCGAAGCCGCAGCCAAACAGCCTAATAAAGGGCACGCCAATCTTACCGGTTTTGGCCTGAATCGAGGAGCGCGACGAGAGAAAGAGGATGATAGCATTAGTTCATAGAGGCAAATTTTGCCCGGAGGCCCTGCCTTAACCGCTTCTTCTATCAACTATCCACTCATGCTATCTACTAATTTTGCGTAGCAAAATTTGGGACCAGTTGGAATCGAACCAACAACCCCCAGATTAGAAATCTGGTGCTCTATCCGGTTGAGCTATGGCCCCGTAAATGTCTGTTTTTAGCCTCAGAATGAGGTGGCCAGAAAACTATCCTATAGGTGGCAGGCAAGCAACTGGTTAGGCCCTTTCAGGCCACACTTCTGGGTATTTCTTGCCAGGACTGGGCACGCTCCTTTAGGAACACTGTGTGTTGTTTCGATTCCAGGTCTGTCTTTTTCTTTGCCTAGCACTTACTTGCCATCTGGCCGGTGGCGTAAGCGACCCCTATCAACAACGCCTCTTAAGAATTTACGACCTGACCTATGAGCGTGAGCCTTTTACCGCGATCGTTATCCAGCCCTTCGCTCTTCGTCGCGAAATTGGTTTTTGGGGAATGGACAGCCTGCTACATGACTATCTCTCGGTGATAGAGTCTCTTCGAACCCGCCTGTACCCTGGCTATCGCCCCACTTTTTTAAGTCCTCGCGCTGGTTTAAGCGCTAATGACCTGGCCGAGACTCTGTTAGTGCAGGGTCAGGAGTGGCTACTAGGCCTTTACGATGAGAAAAAGAAATTCTCGAAGGACGCCAAAGGCTGGATGCGGGAAGCGTTTCAAAAGTCAGAGAGTATTCTTCGACGCAATTCCTCAGTAGTTATTCTCATCAAGCGCCGCTCCGTTGAGTCAATAGTGCGAGATGGTCTTGGAGAAGTGCACTCCCTTCTCCGAATCGTTGCATTGTCTTCTCCAGATGATCTGGCACCGATGGAAGAGCGATTGGTAGGAACCAAGGCGGAGGCGCGATTTGCGCGGCTAGAACCAGAATTTAGGATGGGCACTGAACTCATTTGGATTCCCCATGAAAACGGGCGTCCCGACGTAGGCGGCTCCATTGGTCGAACTTTGGGCCTTACGTTAGTGCCACTAAAAAATTCTTGGTGGTACGGTGCCTCAGCAGAAGCAAAGAATTTTTCTCGACGGAAGAATCTTATCCTTCCTATGTTGGAAGTTGGAGTTGCTCACGGCTTTTTAAGCCGAAGTCCCGAGGCAATTCCAAAAAACCATCCCAACAATCGGCGTTTGGAAACTATAACAACGGGTGGAGTATTGATGAATCCTTGGCTAGGAGGTGAATTAATGTCTCGCATTGGGCAGGTAGTGTTGGAATGTGACGACGAAGGCACCCATGAATACTTTTTAAGACGAGGCTTCACCGATATCCGGCCTCCGTTTGAGAACCCTCATATGCCGGGGAGTTATACATATTGGATGGAGGCCTCCATTGAAGATGTTCATACCAAGGTGCTTCCGAGTTATGCAGGGAATTTACCTAGGTCCAAGGCCACTACCCTTAAATTGCGCGCTTCAAACTTTATTAGAGCGCAAAGTTGTGCGGGCGAACTTGAGGCCCTCTACGTGGTTCGCACCGAATGAAGAAAAATCCGAAATCCGAGTTAGCTATGTCAAAAAAGGAGCTGCGGCGTGCTGAGATTATTCTCTCTGTGATTGAATCGATAGCAAAGGAAGGATTCGAGCAAACAACTCTGGACAAAATCGGAAAACGGTTTGGGATGCGTCGGTCCCATGTCGCCTACTACTTTAGTGGGCGAGAAGAAATGCTGCTCGCTAGTATGAAACATGTCGCAATGACTGCGCAGGCGATGACTATGGAGCGAGTCGCGAAGGCAAAAAATCCAGCCGAAGGTTTAAAGGCTATTGTCGATGGGGCTGTTGATTGGATAAAGGACTACCCTGACCATTCCAGCGTTCTAATGCTTTTCTATCAGATGTGTACGCATAATTCCGAATTTCGAAAACTTCAGAGGGAGTTGCGAGCGGTAGGATGTAAACGATTGGAAACCATCCTGGTTAAGTACCTTTCGACAACAAAGCAAGATCCTCGCGAAATTTCTTGGATCGCAAAGCAAATCCAAAACCTTATCACCGGCTGCCTACTAGATTTCTCTGTTTCAAACTCAAGCTTCTCTTTTCCACAACTTAAGAAAAGTATTCTTACCGCTGTCGAAGATCTAATCCGTGGTCATGTTAATAGGTAGATCTCGATATTTTGTACAACGTACAAATTTAGTTTACTTCGATAAAGTTGCACCCTAGTGTTTGTTTGTGCGGCACGGTGCCGCCATGGTTGGATAAAGGAGAATTACATGTTGAAGTATGTATTATTGACAGCGTTGGTTGCGGGAAGCTCCGCTTTTGCAAAGTCTGAAACATTTACAATTTCCCATTCATGTACAGATAGGACGATGTTCTGCGCTGAGGTGGTGGGCACTCACTCAAAGGGAACTGCTCGGATCAATAACCGAAAATATTCTGCGACAAACAAAAGCGGCGAAGCCACTTGTTGCCAGCTTGCAAGGCAAATTCGCGTGGATGCATGTAAAGAGGGCAATGAGTCTAAGAACGCAGTCGTTACTTGTAACTAAGCGGCAGCTGCACCGTGAAGCGGGCGCCTTTTTCCGGAACGTTTTCTACCTGCACGGTACCGCGGTGAACCTTCACAATTTCTTTAACGATAAATAGTCCCAGGCCCAGTCCTGGTACACTGTTGGCGGTGGCAGAACGTTCAAAGCGTTCGAAAATCTTCTCTTGGTTTTCTGGCGGAATTCCGGGGCCGCGATCTTCAACGGTTAGGAAAGCATTTTCACCTTGCAGCGAAAGGCGAATGTGGATGGGTTTTCCTGGGGCGTACTTTATCGAATTAGACAGTAAGTTGGTAACCACTTGTTCGATCCGAGCAGGATCCCAGTGACCGATCATTTCTTCGGGAACGTCGAGGAATATTTCACAGCCGGCTTCGCTGAGTTGATCTTTTAGTTGCAGGGCGCTTTGTCGAACGACTTCGGCTAGATTGGATTGTTCAGGAAGAAAAGACATCTTACCTTCCCGAATTTGTGAAACATCTAGCAGTGTATCAATTAAGCTATTGAGCCGATTCACTTGGCGGTCCAACGCCGTCAATAAATCCTCCGAATCGGCCGTTGCTCCTTCGTCTGGATTTCGATGTGCTATCTGCAGCTGCAATTTTAGGGAGGTGATGGGAGTTCGTAACTCATGAGAGGCGATGGAAAGAAATTCGTCCCGTGACTGGAGAGCGGCTTCTAGGCGTTTCACTAAGGACTCGATACTTTGGCGAGCTGCTATTTGCTCTCGGAGTAGCAGCAAAACTTTGCGTTTTGAATTTCGTCGTTCTTGGATAGCAGCCGCGAGGAACATTCCCGTCATGGCGATAGTGGCCACGTAGATATCTAAAATCAAAAGCGTAGAGGGGAGAGCTTCTCCTACAAAAACTCCCATCTGATGGAGAGTTCCCCACACGGCAATTATGGAAAGCACCAAAACTAAGTGCACCACTTCGTGCATGGTAAAGCGCAGGGCTGCCCAGATAATCAGTGGAAAGAGGGCGAATGGGAGGGGGTGCATTCCGCCCAGAGTTTGGAGTTTAGTGAAATCGAGAAAAACTAGGCTACTTATCAAAATAACTAAGCCGACTAGCACCGCTTTTTCGCCAGGGCGTTTCACAGTTGGGCAGCCAACGTCCCGAGCAATCCAAGAAAAAAGTAAAGGAGCGACTACCAAGTTGGCGAGGGCATCACCCGTCCACCAAGCCACCCAAGCCGAAGGTGCATCGGATAGGGGGATGATGCCGGATATAAGCAAAGTCGACACGCCGACCGTAGAGCTAATTACCGTACTGACACCTGCCCCGAAAAACGCTAGCCCTGCGACATCTCGCACCCGGCCTAAGTTCGGGTTGAATTCATTTACATGAATCAAAAGCAGGGCGCCTACAACCGCTTCCAAGGTATTTCCTACGCCAATCCCTACGGCACTCAGGATTCCGGCTCCATTTAAATAATTGGCGGCAAAAGCTGCCAGGAAAACCGCTGGCCAAAGCCGGTATCCAAATAAGGTCAAAGCGGCCAGGGCAATTCCGGTCGGCGGCCATATCAGCGAAGCGAATCCTCCTCCCGCTGGGGAGAGGCTAAGACCAAAACGGGCAGTAGCTAGGTAAGCTACAAAAAGACCTAATAAGCGGAAGAACAAGGGGACCGAAATACGCATGCGCAGGCCGGTTTTAACCAGGTTAGGGCGTTTTCGCAAATTATGGTGTTGTCCTGGGTTTGAAAAAGTGAAGAGAGGGGCACCTTAGAACAGATGGTGCTGAAATCTTGCTTCGCTTCAAATTCCGGCTAGAGTCAACTGATGTATCTCTGTATTTTTCATAAGCTAGCTGCCATTTTGATAGCACACACCGTGATCGCTTCGGAACCTAAGTGCGGGTTTGATTCCCACTGGGTTAAGGCGCATCATCGAAATGGATATACTAAGGGAAATGGAACGGTGGTTAAGGAGGCTGATGTTGATGCTCATTGTCGGAAAAATCCCGCAGGATATGTGACGTGGTTGCCAAAACTAAAAAGTTCCATCCCTGAGTATTGGGGGAATAAGACCGAGCAAGTCTTGCAATGGACGGAGGACGAGAAGGAGAGGCTTTTTGAAGCTCTCAGTGAGATCCCGGATCTATTGAAGCGGGATTTCGAAGCCATCCATAGATTGAAGAATCTCGAGCACCCAGAAAACCCGGCATCTACAAAGGGTGTAACTTTCCAGCACATTGGGATCCTAAGCTTAGAATTCCACGTGGACAAGTTGTCGC
>JADMIO010932572.1_pt1 | contig 102003 bp, 74 predicted proteins | sample 8958161 | NCBI WGS metagenome assembly JADMIO01 (sample SAMN16585339, study PRJNA669376) | soil metagenome | isolation source: Crop rotation soil | place: USA: Cullars Rotation, Alabama | collected 2011 | reverse complement strand
CCCCGCCACAGCGCACGAATCAGCAGCCATTCTTCCGGCGACGGGACCGGGATCAGCCGCACGCCGCCCCGCGACTCGGCCTCAGGCGAGATCGCATAATCCTGCTGATAGCGCGTCGATCGCGCGCCGAAGCAGACGACGCGCGACTGCCAGCCCGACGCCGCCAGCTCGCACAACGAGCGCGTCACCTGCACCGCGCGCGGCCCGGACAGCGGCGGCATTTCCCAGCACACCGCCAGCAGCTGTTTCATGCGGTGAGACGCAGACGCTCGATGATCCGGGCGGTGTGGGCGCGCCAGGTATGACGCTCGAGCACGAGTTGCCGCGCCGTCCGGCCGAGATGCTCGCGGCGGACGGGGTCGTCGATCAACGCGGCGAGCCCCGCGGCCAGCGCCGCCGGATCGCCCGGTGCGACCATCACCGCCGCCGGATCGGGTCCGCCGGCGCCGAGCACGTCGCCGATCTGATCGAGATCGGACGCGACGATCCCCTTCCCCATCGCCATGTACTCGAACAGCTTGGTCGGCGATCCGAAGAACGGCGAGCCGTCGGCGTTGGGCACATGCGGCGAGGCGAGGATGTCGCACGCGGCGAGATGCGACGGCCCCTCGGCCTGCGCGACCAGCCCCGTCAGGACGCACACCTGTTCGAGGCGGTGCCGGACGATCGCGTTCCGCACGTCGCCCATGCGCACGCCGTCACCGATCATCAGCAGGCGGACACGATCGCGCAGGTCCGGCCGCGCCTCGAGCAGACGCCCGAACGCGTCCGCCAGCACCTCGGCGCCGTGCCACGGCCCGAACGTGCCGATGAAGCCGACGACGATCCGGCCGCGCAGTCCGTACCGATCGCGTATCGCCGATCCGTCCACGTCCGGTGAGTAGATGTCCGGCTCGACGCCGTTCGGGTTGACGAGAATCTTCGCGCCGGGCATGCCTCTCGCGACGAGCTCGTCCTTCATCGCCCGCGACACGACGACGACCAGGTCCGCGGCGGCGAGATTGAGCATCTCGATCCGCGACGACAGCGCCTCGTGTTCGAGCGGACTGCCCCAGTGGCGGCTCATCCAGATCTCCGAGCCGTTGTATTCGACGACGAACGGCACGCGGCGCTCGACCGCGAGCCGCACGCCCGAGTAGTTGTTCAGGCTGTAGCGCTGGTAGACGCAGGCCAGCGGCCGATCGCCGATGTGCCGGCCGATCGCGGCGTCGAACGCCTGGTTCATGACGAAGCTTGGCAGCTCGGGATATTCCCAGAACGCTTCGAGCGGCGCGACGCAGTGCACCTCGATGTCGCGGCGGACGGTCGGGATCGCGTCGGTGGTCAGCATGATCGGCGATGCGGCGAACTCGTCGAGGTGGTTGATCACGCCGGCGATATGACCCACCGAGCCGCCGGCCTTGAGGCCGACGCTCATGTCGCTGCGCAGGTACAGCGGTGCGGCGGCGGGATCGAACGCCGGCACCGCCGTTCTGGCGGCAACGCGCTCGCGAAGCGCCGCGACATCGCGCGCGACCGCGTCGAGCAGGTGCGTTTTCTGGAACGGCTCGCGCAGCGCGCGCCAGGTCCATCGCGCCAGCAGACCGGCGGTCAGCGGACGCCGGCGCGCGGTATCGTCTTCGACGTAGCACGGGCCGCGGCTGAGGAGACGGAGCATCAGGCCAAGCTTGAGGGGACGGCCGATGCTCTCGAGCCGGTGCGTCAGCAGCCGCGCCTCGTCGTAGCGGAAGATCTGCGACGGCAGCGTGCCCTGGCGCACCCACTCGTGCAGCCGATCGACGGTCGTCGTCGTCTCGTTTCCGGCAACGTGCCATTCGCCGGATCCGTGGCGCAGCACGGTGAGACGCCGCATCAGGCGGCGGCGGGCGCCTCGCCCGCGATGTACTCGCGCCACCACATCGCGAGGTTGAGCAGGTACCAGACTTTCGATCCCTGTCCGGTCTGCAGCAGGCGGGCGACGGCGCGGCGATCGAGGAGATCGGTCTCGCCGCAGAAGCGATCGAGCTGCGCGCCGGCGAGCGCGGCGAGGCGTCCCTCGAACAGCTCGTCGACCGGCACGCCGAATCCCTGCTTGCGGCGATCGATCAGCGCGTCGGGGACGAGGCCGCGCACCGCGGTCTTCAGCAGATGTTTGAGGCGTCCGCCCGGCGCCTTACGCGCCGACGGAATGCTCATCGCCAGCGCGACGAGCCGATGATCGAGGAACGGCACTCGCCCCTCGAGTCCGACCCCCATCGTCATCTTGTCGACGCGCATGAGCAGCAGTTCCGGCAGGCGCAGATGGAGATCGACATAACTCATCCAGGAGAGCGGAGACTGATCCCACGCACGGGCGCGGAAGCGATCGTGAATCGGCGCGAGCGCGGCCCAGGACGTGAGGCCGTCGAGCGAGCGCCGGAGCCGCGGCGACAGCAACTGCTGCTTCTCGCCTTCGGAAAAGGCCTCGGCGCCGCTCCAGAACAGCGGCTGCCCCGCGCCGCCGCGGCGAAGATACTCGGTCTGCCAGGCGTGGCCGTAGCCGGCGCTGGTGAGCGCCGCCGCCGCGCCGCTCTTGAGCAGGCGCGGCACCGGCCAGCGGTCCATCCGCTGGCGTTCGAGCGCCTGCAGCCAGTTCGGATACCCGATGAACATCTCGTCGGCGCCTTCGCCGAGCTGGCACACGGTGACGCCGCTGTCGCGCGCGAGCCTGGCCAGGTAGAACAGCGGCACGCACACCGGATCGGCGATCGGCTCGTCCTGCAGGTGCACCATTCGCGGCAGGAAGTCGACGAGCTCGTCGGCGCTGAGGCGGTACTCGTGGTGCTCGGAGCCGATGCGCGCGGCCATCTCGCGCGCGTAGTCGAGCTCGTTGCGGTACGTGGTGTAGTCGCGGTCGTAGCCGATTGAAAACGTGCGCACCGGGCGCGTTTCCCCTTCCGAGAACAGCGCCGCGTTGGTGCTCGAGTCGAGGCCGCCGGACAGGAACACGCCGACCGGCACGTCGCTGACTTTCCGCAGCTTCACCGACGCGCGCAGTTCCGACAGCACGCGCCCGGCGATCTCTTCGTCAGTCGCGGTCCCGACCGGTTCGACCTCGTCCCACACGTCCCAGTAGCGGCGTTCCTCGATCGAGCCGTCCTGGCGGACGCGCAGCCACGAACCGGACGGCACCTTGCGGATGCCGTCGAACAAGGTCTGGGGCGCCGGCGTCGTGAGGAACGAGAGGAAGTGATAGAAGCTCTCTTCGTGGATCGCGCGCGGCTGATCGGGATCCTCGAGCAGCGCCTTGATCTCGGACGCGAAGGTCAGCCGGCCGTGATGCGCGCTGTAGTACAGCGGCTTGACGCCGATGCGATCGCGCACCAGCCACAGCTCCCGCGACCGCGCGTCCCACAGCGCGAACGCGAACATGCCCTTCAGCCGGTGCACGACGTCGATGCCCCACTGCTCGAAGCCGTGCAGCAGCGCTTCGGTGTCGGAGTGATCGGTCTTCCAGCGGTGGCCGCCGAGCGAGACGAGCTCGGCGCGCAGTTCCGCGTGGTTGTAGATCTCGCCGTTGAAGACGAGCCACAGCGTGCCGTCTTCGTTGCACATCGGCTGCGCCGCGCAGTCGGCGAGATCGATGATCGAGAGGCGGCGGTGGCCGAAGCCGACGCGGCCGTCGGCATCGACCCATGTCGCGCCGCCGTCCGGGCCGCGATGCCGCATCGTTTCCCGCATGCGCGTGACCAGCGGCTCGGTGACCACGAACGGTCCCCGGTCGAACGCGAGCACTCCGGCGATGCCGCACATCAGAGGCCGCGCCTATTCATAATCGAGCAGCACGCCTCTGAACGCGCGGAAGAACGCGCTGCCGACGGCAAAGACGATCAGCGACAGGCTGACGTAGACGAACGCGACGCGCAGCGACGGCAGGTGCCCGAGCAGCAGGCTGTCGCGATAGACCTCCAGCAGGTAATAGACCGGGTTGAGGTACAGCACCGCGGCGAGATTGGCCGGCACCATGTCGACGGTGAAGCCGATCGGCGAGACCCACATCAGCAGGAACAGGAACAGGTTGATGAAGTAGCTGATGTCGGGAAGACCGACGGCGATGCTCGACAGGATCCAGACGAAACCGAACAGCATCAGGATCTGCAGCGCCCAGACGATCGGCAGCCAGAGCACGTGCAGCGTCAGCGTTCCGTTCAGCGCCGACAGCACGATCACCACCGAGAGGCCGACCGCCTGCGTCGCCGAGGCGACGAGCACCGCGCGCACCGGCACGAGCTCGATCGGCAGCATCACGTTCTTCACCAGATGGATGTTCTGCTTGATCGACACCGATCCCAGCGTGATCGCGTCGATGGTCCCCATGTACGGCACCAGGCCGCAGAACACGTACAGCACGTAGTCCAGGCGGCTGAATCCCGGGAACCGGATCTTGAACACGACCAGGTAGACGAACAGGTAGACCGACAGCAGCAGCGCCGGCTGCAGAATCAGCCACGCCGCGCCGAGCACGCTGCCGGCGTATTTCTTCGAGAGCTCGACGCGCGTGATCGCGACGAGCAGCCGCGCGTTCGACGCGAGCGTGCGCGCCATGCCGGAAGTGCCGCGCGCGATGGCGGACACCGGGTCAGACATGTTCCACGCTCCAGACCGTGCGGCGGCCGCTCCCGGCGGCATGCCGCGCGACCGCCAGCACCGCATCGAGGCCCGCGCATCCGACATACGCGAGCATGAAGAGGTGCGCGACGCTGTAGAACTGCAGACCGTAGTCCGCCAGCTGCGCGATCGCCACCAGGCCGATCGACAGCGGCACGAGCAGCAGGTTCAGGACGTGCACGCGGTGACGGCCGTCGATCACCACACCCGCGCCGAAGAGCAGGCACGCGAGCAGGGTGACGAGCGGCGGCGACGCGGGGATGTCGGCGGACTTCGCGCCGACGCTCAGGCGATACGGCGTGTTGTGCAGGAGCACGCGCGTCAGCCGCGACCGGAAGATGCCGCCGAACCACACCGGATCGTGCGCGGCGGTCTCGACGTAGTTGTTGCGATGGAGAATCTCTGAATATTGCGATGCATTCTGCCCGTAGTAATAGGAGATCCCGGCGCGATCGTCGGCGAGAAACCCGTACTTCTCGTCGAAATCGCCCAGCCCGGACCACAGCGCCCACCATTGGGTCGCGTAGTACGGATCGCCGGCCTCGGCCCGCTTGCCGCCGTATCGTTCGACGATGGCGTTGGCTGTGGCGAAGCTGGCGCGGAAGTAGACATTCACTAGTGTATTGGTGGTGACCGCGGACAGGAGAAAAAGTCCGACGCACGCCAGCTTGCGGCGCGCCGGCTGACGCACGCACACCAGCAGGGTGACGAGTGCGCCGACGAACACGCCGACTCCCTCCAGTCGGATTTCGTACTGCAGCGCCGCGATCACCCCGGCGATGGCGATCAGCAGCACGACCATCCGCGGATGCGCCGCGATCCGCTCGGTCGACAGCACGATGCACAGCGCCGCGACCACGAGGCCGGTCGAAATCACCGTCGGAAAGATCGTGGACGCGTCGAGATGATAGAGCTCGAACACCTGAAATGCGTCCGAGCCGCACAGCAGCGCCACCGCCAGGCCGAGCAGCGGCTGGCCGGCATAGGTCAACGCCAGAAACACGGACACCAGCGCGATCGTGAACCAGATCGCGTGCGCGGTTCGCATCTCGGCCGTGTCGGGGCGGCCCTTGAGGATCGCATCGGGATAGAACAGGAAGATCGACGCACGGTTGTAGACGCTCGGCTCGGGCGACAGTGTCGGGCCGATCGCGGCAAGCGTCGCCGTGGCCTCGTCGATCGTCGCGGTCCTGCGTCCGGCGAGGTTCACCGGAAATCCGCCGAAGTGATAGAAGAATGCGAAGTACTTCTGATGGTTGACGCCGAGGTTGATCACGTTGCGGTAGAACCCGTCCGGGTTGTCGCGGCGCTGGAGAAAGCTGGCCTGCTGCCAGACGATCGCCGCCAGCGACAGGAGGACGAACGACGCCTTCAGCGCGGGACGGCGCAGCAGATCGCGCTGGCACGAAAGGTCGACGATCGACGCGAGAATGCCGGGCGCCCCGTCGTCCTGCGTCATGGCGTCTCGAGCAGGCGCGCGAGCAGCCCTCGCGCCGGCGCCGCCGGCGTCCCGCCGGCGCAGGCCTGCCGGATGTTGTTGCGGCACGCCCACTGCGTGAACCCGCCGGAAAAATCGATCCGGCCGTCGGCCGCCACGACGGCCCAGCCTTCCTGCACCGACACCAGCTGCGCGGCCACTGCGGCTTTCGCGAGATCCCAGAGCAGGTACTGACCTGCGCCAATCCCGATCAGGAAATGGCGCGCATCCGGATGCATCGTCATCGTGTGAAAGCTCTCGCCCATCGTCGGGCCGACCTGCTGTTCGACGGCTCCGGTGGCGAGATTGAAGATCTGAAACGTCGGCACTTCGTCCCACCCGCCGGCCTTGAGGAAGGCGACGCGGTCGCGTCCGTTCAGCACTTGAATGCAGCAGCGGATGCCGAACGACAGTGGATACGATCGCAGCGGTGTGCCGGCGTCGACGTCCCACAACCGCAGGATCGCGTCGGGCGGCGCGACGCTGCGGTAGTCCTTGTAGGTGCCGCCCTCCCAGTACGCGCCGGTCAGCGCCTGCCGCCCGTCGTTCAGCAGGACGACCGTCTTGACCATGCCGCGATGCGCCTTCAGCAGCTCCGGGGTCCGATGGAACTCGGAATCGGCGCCGGTGCGCAGATTCCACCGGCGCACGTGCTGATCGTCGGCCGAGGAGATCAGGTGCTCGCCGCTGGCGTCGAACACGAGCGACGAGATGCCGTAGTAGTGGCCGCGCAGGGATCGGGACGGGTGCACGGGACCAGGTGTGCCGATCTCGCCGGCGAAGTCCCACAGCACGAGCTCGCCGTTCTGCGCACCGGCCGCGAGCAGCCGCTCGTCAGGTGACAACGCCAGCGCGCGGATCCACGTACCGGCGCAGCAGCGGAACCGCGTGACGATGTGGAAGTCGGCGACGCTGCGGACGACGACGGTGCCGTCGGCATGGCCGGCGATCAGGTAGCGGCTGTCGCGCGAGAAAACGACGCTCATCACTCGCGGCATCCGCGCATCGGTCGAGAACAGCCGCTGGCCCGAACGCAGATCCCACACGTGGAGCCATCCCGAACACGCCGGCGGCGGACAGAAGTCGATGCCGGGCCCCTCGGATCCGGTGACGGTGAGATACCGGCCGTCTGCGGAGAACGCGGTCGGCGGCAGGAAGAAATGGTTCGCCAGCGGCCACGCGTCCGCCGGCGGCGCCGCGGCGGGCGATGGCGACATCGCCAGCGCAGACGTCACGACCAGCGCGGCTCGCAGCCGGCGCATCACGCTCATGATGAAGACGACGGCACCGGCGTGATGCGAAATACGAATTCGGAAGCGGCGGACACGTCGGCGGTGACGACGATGTCGATGGCGCGGCAGGCGACGCGGACGCCGTACGACGGCGAATACCAGGCGTCGGACACGATCGGCTGCATCGCGCGATCGAGTGAGAGCGCCCACCGGCCGCGGCTCGACGCCAGCGTCACGACACCGTCACCGGCCTCGACGGCAATTCCCGGCGCGGCGTGGAAGTGCCAGCGCAGCGAATGCTCGCCGGCGCCACGCAGGCGGTCGGTCACGGTCAGTGCACCGTCGCGCTTCGCCAGATGGAATGTTCGCTCGTGGGTCACCGGCGACGGCAGCCGCTCGTAGCCGGTGTGGCGGCCGCGGTACTCGACGTGATCGGCACCGTCCTCGAACTGCAGGTGCTCGACGGTCGACGTTTCGAACAGGCGGAACAGGTAGTCGAGCTTCAGATCGTTCTGCTCGACGCCGTCGATCTGCAGCGTGTTGTGGTACGCGGTGCTCCGGAACCGATTGCGCTCGTCCGGCTTGGACGTATACAGATAGCTGCCGGGGTCGACGATCAGCGGAATGCCGTCGGCGTGAAACTCGAAGCTGAGGAGATCGTTGTGCTTGTGATTGCCGAAGCCGTTCGTCCCGACCCGGCTGTTGGTGACCAGCAGGTAGGCGTTCGGCGTGGGCGCGACGGCGATGCCGGCGTGCGCGAACAGACGCGGCGCGGCCGGCGGCGGCGCGTCGCTCGACGCGATCGCGGCGATGTCGTAGCCCCACCATGCGGCTTCCCACAGGCCGGCGTCACCCGAGATCGCCAGCCACGACGGTTCGCCGAACATGCACGCCGCCGGCGCCAGGATATGACGGCCGTCCTGCGGCTGCCACGTGCCGTAGTCGGTGAAGATGTGCAGCCGGCCATCATCGGCGTCGCCGATCTGCGGCATCAGGCCGTCGGGGCGAAGGACGGTGGCCATGAACTCCGACATCCGCCGCAGGCTCGCGCGATACGCCTCTGACATCGGCGCGCCGTCGCGCTCCGCGAGGCGCGCGCCGGCGAGGAACAGTTCCAGCACGAGGCGGTGGTACGGCACCGACGACTCGTAGTCCGCGCCGTCGTCGAGCACCTGCACTTTCATCTCCTGCTCGAACCAGTCGCGGCCCTGGCGGAGCCAGCGCGCGCCCGCCGGCAGATCGGCAAACACGATTCCGAGCGCGTAGAGGCCCGCGACATTGCTGAGGAAGTGATTGCTGGTGACTTCGTATTTGTTTTCGAGGTGGCGCTCGATGAAGACCCCGGTGTCGAACAGCGCCTCGTACGCACGCCGGACGACGGCGCCCTGAAACGCAGCGGACTCGCGAATCAGCTCGAACGCCAGCGCCCAGTTGAACGCGCGGATCGCCACGTCCATCGTGACGACGTACTGAATGCCGAAGCCGACGGGATTCTGCTCGATGAAGTCGGCCTGCTGACGGACGATTTCGAGCGCGTAGCGTTCGTCGCCGGTGAAGCGGTAGGCCTGCCCGAGGGCGATCCAGTGCTGGCAGCGGCCGATCTCCCACGGCCACTTGACGTCGGCCATTCCCGGGCGCATGGCCGGCTTCCAGTCGGCCGCGCGAAAGTCCGTCCGGAAGCTGACGCCGGCGGCCGGATCGAGCGCCCAGTCGATCGGCTGGTAGCCGTCGGCGGTCTTCGGACGCGCGGCATCGACCGGCACCACGTTGCCGCTGCCGAGGAGATCGAATTCGTGGCGCAGCGCGCGCTCGGCGGCGGCGATGGTCTTCTCGACCTGCGCCGGGAACCTCGCCTCGAGCATGTCGATACGGCCATCCGGCAGATCGGCGTACAGCCTGCCGCGGCCGCGCCGGTCCGCGAGCCACACCTCGGCGAGCTGATCGATCCATCGTTCGGGCGCGTCGGCCGGCGGCGGCGCCGGCGTCGCGGCGATCGGTGTCGCCGGCGCCTGCGCGGCACTGCGGCCGAGCACGCGGCGCAGACGGTTCAGGAGTCCTTGTGCGGTCACGATAAGGGTTTCGTCGCCTTGATGATCACGTTCCATCCCATGAGCCGAGCCGCGAGATCGAGCGGCAGCCACGTCAACCACGCCGGCCGCTCGTTCGCCATCAGCTGACGCTTGTAGACGACGCGATCGGTGAACCCGTCGAACAGCTTCTCGAGACGGGCAGCCGTGTAGACCTTGACCAGCGGCCGCGCGTCGTTCTGGCTGATCTCGACCGAGCGGGACATGATCTCGCCTATCGAATAGTGCTTCAGCATGTCGCGCTCGAGGCCCAGCCGCCACACCAGCTCGCGCCAGTAGTGGATCGAGTGTTCCGCGTACATCATCACGATCGCCTTGCCGCCCGGCTTCAGCACGCGCCGGATCTCTTCGACGACGCGGCGCGTGTTCGGCGTGTGATGCAGGACGCCGTTGCTGTAGACGAGATCGAACGATCCGGCGTCGAACGGCAGCCGCTCGGCGTCGTGGTGGACGAACCGGCCCTGGAGTCCGCGCCGCTCGAAGTTCTCCTGCGCGAGCGCGAGATGTCCCGCGGACAGGTCGAGATCGGTGACGCGCGCGCCGTGGCGGGCGAACTGGCTGAGGTCCGTACCCATGCCGCCGCCGATTTCCAGCACGTCGTGCCCGGCGTGGCGCTCGAACTCCATCAACGACGGCATCCACGGCCCGTACTCGCGGTAGCGATACGCCTCGACCTCCTCGAACCACTCACGTGTGTGCGGGTCGGTGGTGGTCGCGTAATGGCTGCCGACCGGATTGTTGTTCCACTGGTCCTGCACCTGCTCTTTGTACGCGTCGCCGGTGTCGACGCGGCCGTGGCTGATCCGCTGCGCGGCGGCCTGCGATTGACCCTCGCGCGCGAAGCGCCACAAACGCTCGACGTGGCGCTGCCAGGAATACGTGTCGAGCACGGCCTGGCGCGCGTTGCGGCCGAGCGCCTTCGCGATTTCCGGACGGCGCGCGAGCGCGACAACGCCGGCGACGAACTCGCCGACGTCGCCGGGACGGCACAGCACGGCGCGCTCCGCCCCGACGCGCAGATCCGGCCGCGCGACGTCGTCCACTCGCAACGCCGGCGACAACACTTCGCCGAGCTGCTCGAGATCGCTGCAGACGATCCCCTGCTCCATCGCCATGTATTCGAACAGCTTGGTCGGCGACCCGAAGAAGCGGCTGTCGACCATGTGGGTGTTGTGCGGCGACACGAAGATGTCGCACGCGCCCAGCAGCCGCGCGCCTTCCGCCTGCGGCACGCGCCCGGCGCTGCGGACGCGATCCTCCAGGTGGCTCTTGGCGACCGCTTCGTCGAGCATCGGCTTGTGCGAGCCGTCGCCGATCAGCAGGAACTTCGCGTCAGGCGCCTTGTCGCAGATCTGCGGCACCGCGGCGGCGAGCACGTCGATGCCGTGCCAGCCGCCGAACGTTCCCGAAAATCCGACGACGCGATCGCCGTCGGTGAACCCGAGCTCGCATCGCAGCGCCTTCCGCGCCTCGTCCGCCGGCGGCGCGTATTCGCGCGGATCGGCGCCGTTCGGGTTGACGAGAATCTTCGCGGGATCGACCTTGCGCGCGACCAGCGAATCCTTCAGCACCTGCGAGACGACCGAGATCAGCGTCGCCTGGCGGAACGCCGCCTCTTCGGCGCGGACGAAGATCCGCTCGTACTCGAGGCTCGTGCCGTTGAAGCTCCGGCTCATCGAGATCTCGGAGCCGTTGTATTCGAGGATGTACGGAATGCCGAGGTCGCGGCTGACGAGTGCGGCCGCGAAGTTCCCGAGGCACAGCCGCTCGTAGATGTACGCCGGCCGGTTGATCTCGCACGCGACCTTGAGAATCGGGTAGTAGTGCCAGGTCGCGGCCAGCAGCGGGATCTCGTCGGCCGAATCCGACGCCCGCGGCATCACCACCTGCCGCAGGCCGAATTCGTCGAGCATCGGAAAATGGCTCGCCATCAGGCAGACGAACTGCTCGGTCGCCGCCGCGAGCTCGCGCGCGACGTAGCAGGTGTGGCCGTAGCTGCCGCCCGACGTCAGCTGCACCCAGTAGTCGGTGCGGAGATACACGCCGGTGCCGGGAATCCGATCGGCGCTCGACGGTTCGCCGATCGCCGCCGCGAACGGCACCGGAGCGGCATCGCCGTACAACTGCCGCAGCGCGATGGTGCAGCGATCGGCGATCTCGGGACCAGCGTCGGGCTCGCGCGGCGACACCAGACCGGTGAGCCGCCGCTTGATGCGGTCGGCGGTGCAGACGGTCCACAGACGCCAGTAGCTCGCGAGAGCGCCGCTGTCGATGCACTCGATCGCCTGCTCCGACGGCCAGTAGAACCACACGCGCCGCCGCTGCTTCAGCACTGCCGCGGCAAACCGCAGATGTGACGAGCCCGGCCAGCCGCGCTCCATCGCGACGATCACGCCGAGCAGCTCGGGACGCTTCGCGATCTCGGCGAGCGGATCGAGACAGGTGGCCAGCGGTCCGAGCCTGATCGTCAGGCGATGCCGCTCCGTCGTCTCGGACAGTCCGGCCTCGGTGACGGTGGCCGCCGCGCCCAGATTGGACGCGACGTAGAGGCACGAATCCATGGCGGGCGTGGTCACGCGCTGGGTTTGACGGCCTTGATGATGACGTTCCAGCCCATGAGCCGGCCGGCGGTCTCGAGCGACATCCACTTCAGGATCCACTCGAAGTCTTCCGGCATCTCCTCGGCGATCATCTGGCGTTTGTAGACGGCGCGGGATTCGAACCCGTCGAACAGCCGCTTGAGGCTCTTGCCGGTATACACCTTGACCAGCGGACGCGCGTCGTTCTTCGTGATCTCGACTGTGCGCGACATGATTTCGCCGATCGAGAACGTCCGCAGCATGTCGTACTTCAGGCCCTTCTCCCACACCAGGCGGTACCAGTAATGCCACGAGTGCTCGGCGTACATCATGACGATCGCCTTGCCGCCCGGTTTGAGCACCCGCCTGATCTCTTCGACGACGCGCCGCGTGTTCGGCGTGTGGTGCAGCACGCCGTTGCTGTAGACCACGTCGAAGCTGTTGTCGGGAAACGGCAGCGTCTCGGCATCATGATGGACGAACGTGCCGGTCAGGCCGCGCAGCGCGAAGTTCTCCTGCGCGTGCTCGAGATGGCCGCCGGACAGATCCACGTCCGTGACGATGGCGCCGTGGCGCGCGAACTGGCTCAGGTCGGTACCGAGGCCGCCGCCGATCTCGAGCACCGACTCACCGCGATGGCGCCCGAACTCCATCGTCTCGAACATCCACGGCGCGTAATCGCGGTAGCGGTACTGTTCGACCTCCAGGTACCAGTCGAGCGTATGCGGCTGGGTCACCTTTGCGTAGTGGGAGCCGACCGGGTTGTTGTTCCACTGATCCTGCACTTCTTCCTTGTAGGCGTCGCCGGTCGCGACGCGATCGATCTGCGGCGCCCGCTCGGTCGCCGTCGGTACCGGTGCCGGTGACGGTTCGACCGGTGCCGGGGCGGGCGCCACGCGGACGGCGCGCACCGGCTCGGGCGGCCGTTCGCCGGCGAGAAACCGCCAGTCGCGATCGATGTGCCGCCGCCAGGAATAATGATCGAGCACCGCCTGCCGCGCGTTGCGACCGAGCGCCGATGCCACGTCGGGTCGATCGACGAGCGCGATCACCGCGGCGACGAACTCGGCGACGTCACCGGGCGTGCAGAGCACCGAGCGCTCGTCGGTCACCGCGACCGGCCCGCGATCGAAGTCGGCGGCACGCAGCGCCGGCGACAGCACTTCGCCGAGCTGCTCGAGATCGCTGCCGACGATCCCCTCGCCCATCGCCATGTACTCGAACAGCTTGGTCGGCGATCCGAAGAACTTGCTGTCGACCATGTGGCTGTTGTGCGGCGAGACGTAGAGATCGCAGGCGCCGAGCAGCCTCGCGCCCTCCGCCTGCGGCACGCGGCCCATGCTCTTGACCCGCGCGATCAGCCCGTGCGCGGCCACCGCCGCGTCGACCAGCGGCTTGTGCGTGCCATCGCCGATCAACAGGAACCTGGCGCGCGGCGCGCGTGCGCAGATCGCCGGAATCGCCTCCGCCAGCACGTCGATGCCATGCCAGCCGCCGAACGTGCCCGAGAACCCGACGACGCGATCGGCGGCGTCGAATCCGAGCTCCGCGCGCAGCGCCTCGCGCGCCGGCCGCGGCATCGGTGCATAGACGTCGGGATCGGCGCCGTTGGGGTTGACGAGAATCTTGTCGCCGTCGATCCCGCGATCGATCAGCGAGTCCTTCAGCACCTGCGACACGACGGTGATCATCGTCGCCTGCCGGAACGCGAGATCCTCGATGTCGACGAAGACCGCTTCATAGGTCAGGCCGACGCCGCCGAAGCTGCGCGTCATCGAAATCTCGGAGCCGTTGTATTCGACGATGTACGGGATGCCGAGCTCGCGACTCAGGAGCGCGCCGCAGAAATTCCCCTGCACGAGCCGCTCGTAGATGTACGCCGGCTTGATCGCCTCGAACGCCGCCTTGAGGATCGGGTAGTAGTGCCAGTGCGCGGTCAGCAGGTCGGTCTCGTTGCTCGAGTCGGTATGGCGCGGCAGCACCACCTGATTCAGACCGTAGTCGTCGAGCAGATTGAACCGGCTGGCCATGAAACAGGTGAACCGCTCGGTGACCGCGGCGAGCTCCTTGGCGACGTAGCACGTGTGGCCGTAGCTGCCGCCGGATGTGATCTGCGCCCAGAAATCGGTGCGCAGATAGACGCCCGTGCCAGGGACCGGGTGTTCGCGCGTCGGCACCGCCGGCGGCAGGGCGCCGAACGGCACCGGCGCGATCTCCGGCCACAACGCGTGCAGCGCGCGGCGCGTGCGGTCGGCAGCGACGGCGCCCGGATCATCGGGCACCACGACGGGCGGCGGTGGTGCGACCGCCATCGCCCGCAGCAGACGCTCGGGTCCGTGACGAAGGACCGTCCAGGACGCCTGGACGCGTTCCCACAACGGCCATCGCGCGTTGCGCGCGCGCCGGATCGCGCGATACACGGTGATGAACGCCCACAGCCGCCAGTAGGTGCCGAGCCGGCCGCGATCGACGACTTCGATCGCGCTCTCGTTCGGCCAGTAGAACCAGACGCGACGCCGCCGCCCGAGGACCTTCGCCGCGAACCGCAGGTGCACCTGTCCCGGCCAGCCGCGCTCCATCTCGACGATCGCGCCGAGCAGCGTCGGCATGCGATCGAGCTCACCAAGCGGATCGAGGCATTCGGATTCCGGGGCGTCGGCGATCTCCAGCCGGTGGCGCTCGGTGGTCGCCGCGAGCGCCTCGTAGCTCACGATCCTGATCGCTTTCAGGTTCGGGGCGACGTACAGACACGATGCCATTCCCTACTCGCTCCCTTCGGCGCGATGGAAGAGCAGGTCCTCGATGTGCAGCGCCACCGCCGTCGTCTCCACGATCTCCTCGAACGGAATCGGCGCGCGGCCGCCGCTCGCGAGCGCGTCGCCGAGCAGGCTGAACTCCTCGGCGTGCCCCTTGTCGGGATCGCCGCTCTGCCACAGCACGCTGCCGTCGCTGGCGCGCGTCAGCTTCTTGAAGTCGTCGACGACGAACGCCTCGCCGTCGCAGAACACCTCGATGCGCTCCTTGCCCATCCCGGATTTCGGGCCGAGCGCGGTGTAGACCAGGTTCGCGACGCTGCCGTCCTCGTAGCCGATCGTCGCGGAGAAATTGTCGTTGCGCAGGTAGGGCAGCGTGCCGGGATCGATCGACGTCGCGGCGATCGACTTCACCGGCGACCCGGTGAGCGACCGGAACACGTCGTACATGTGGCAGGCCTCGCCGAGGTTGCGGCCGCCGCCCTGATCGCCCTGCACCCAGCTGTCGAGGGGAATGTAGCCGCCGTTCAAGCGGTACTCGATCATCAGCGGCGCCCGCCGCGCCGCGACCAGCCGGCGGATTTCGGTGACCGCCGGCGAGAAACGGCGGTTGAAGCCGACCATCAGCAGCGGCTTGTCCTCGATCGCGTTGTAGGTCGAGATGATCTCGTCGAGCTGCGGCCAGGAAATCGCCAGCGGCTTCTCGACGAACACGTGCTTGCCGGCCTTGAGGCTCTCGATCACCTGCGCCGCGTGCTCGTGATGGCGCGTCGCAATCACCACGAGCTGGAACGACGGATCGTCGACCACCGTCTTCAATTCGGTCGCCAGCACCTCGACGCCGTTCTCGCGTGCGAAGTTGCCGCCCTGCGCGCTGTTGCGCGTGACCACGCCGCGCAGGAAGTAGCGATCCTTCCGCTTCTTCATCTGCGGCACGAGCATGCTGATGCCGAAGGCGCCGGCGCCGACCAGCGCGTAGTTCACCAGCTCGGTGCGCGCCGGCTTGTGGCCGCGCACGGTGATGCGCGTGGCCTCCGGCGGCTCCGGCAGGCTGCGCGTGTCGTCGGGATACCGGATCAGCACGCCGAGCGGCGGCGTGCCCGCCGATCCGGCCAGCGCCGCATACGCCGCCTGCGCCTCGTCGATCGTGATCACGCGATCGATCAGCGCGTCGATGTTCAGGCGTCCCGAGGCGATCAGCTCGAGGTACGCCTGCATGTTGCGGTTGAGCGTCCAGCGCACGTAGGCGAACGGATAATCGCGCCCGTCGCCTTCGTAGGTCTGATCGTAGCGGCCGGGTCCGTACGACGTGCTCATCAGGAGATCGATTTCCTTGCGGTAGAACGTCGCCCGCTGGACGTTGAGCCCGACGTCGCCGACGATGACGACCGTGCCTTTGGCGCGGGTGACCTCCATCGCCAGGTTGATCACGGCGTCGGATCGCGTCGCCGCGGTCATCAGCGTCCGATCGGCACCCATGCCGCCGGTGCGATCGCGGATCAACGCCTTGAAGCTGTCGGGATCGCTGGCGCCGGCATCCATGCCCAGCGTCCTGGCGCGCTCGACCCGCGCGGGATCGAGATCGAGGCCGATCACCTGACAGCCGGCGCTGCGCAGCAGCTGCACCGTGATCTGGCCGATCAGCCCGAGACCGAGGACCGCGACGCGCTCGCCGAGCTGCGGCGCCGCGCGGCGGACGCCCTGCATCGCGATCGATCCGATGGTCGCCGATGCGGCGGCGCTGATCGGACAGCCGGCCGGGACGCGGCACACCAGATTGCGCTTCACGCTGACGTAGTCGGCGTGATTCGCCTGGCCGGCGCCGGCGCAGGCGACCAGATCGCCGGCCGCGAGATCGGTGACGCCCGCTCCGACGGCGACCACTTCGCCCGCCACCGAGTAGCCGACGTTCCAGCCCTGCTGATCCATCTCGCTGTACGGCAGCCCGCCTGGCGACGGCGGCGCCATCGAGACTTCGATCGTGTCGAGCGTCACCCGCGACTGCCCCGCACCCGCGCTGGAGATCACCACCGTCACCTGACGCGAGTCGGCGGGGTTGAAGATGAGATAGTCCTCGAACCGGCCGGCGTCGAAGATCTTCGACCCGAGCCACTTGTCGCGCGCGCCGTTCAGCAGTCCGATCGCGATCGCGCCGTCGTGAACGGTGCCGACCACGCGGACCAGCGGCACCTGCCCCTCGGGCACGTCGATCGCCTGCGTCATCGCCTGGTAGCCGCCGGCCGAATCATCGGTGGTCAGCTCGAGGCGTCCGTCGCGCGCGTCGAACGCCACCGCCAGCGCCCTGGTCCATTGCAGATCGCCGATGCCGACGATCGGGCTCAGCACCGGCTTCGGCGCCGGCTTCAACTGCGCCAGCTGCCGGCGTGCGATCGAGGCAACCCGGCGCGCCGCCTTCTGCGGATCGCGCCACGACGCCTTGAGATAGTGCGTCGCGAGATTCGCGTAGGCCGCGCCCTTCTCCACCGTGCTCGCGTTCTCGGAGGTCGGCGCCAGCGGCGCCTTCAGCGGCGCCAGCTCGGTGCCGACGCTGATCAGCGAGTACTGCACGCGCACCAGCACGCTGCCGGCTTCGATCACCGGCCGCGGCACGCGCGCGACGACGACGCCGCCGCTGTTCATCAGGATCTGACGCATAAGTAATACGGTCCTTCAGTGAGCGCGGCCTGCCCGCGCGTCGAGTCGATCGAGCGCCTGCCGGCGTTCGCCGCTCGCGAGCCGCGCGGCGGTGAACATCCAGGCGCGTTCCACCGGCAGCGGGCCGGCGTATTCAGTCACCAGCACCGACGTCTCGTGCCGGACGCCGTAGCTCGGCGACACCCAGCCGCGGTCGAGCCGCGACGCCGCCGCGTCGCCGTCCAGCGCCAGCATCCAGAGCTCCTCGTTGCCCGCGGTCAGCCGGCAATCGCCGCCGGCGAGCTCCGCCGTCAACGACGGATCGAAATGGAAGCGCCAGACGACCGTGTGCGCGCCGGCGCCGTCAATTCGATCGCGCACGATCACGCTCGCGCCGCCGCTGCCGACGAAGATCTCGCGCGACGGCATCACCGCGGGCGACAGCCTGGCGTAGCCGTCGTGGCCGCCGCGAAAGTAGTCACCTTCGTCTGTTTGCTCGAACCGGACGCCGACCGGATGCGCATCGTCGTGCAGCTGCCAGAGCGCGTCTTCGCCGATGAACCGGTTGAGCTCTTCGCCATCGACCTGCGCGACGTTGTGAAAGGCGGTGCTGCGAAAGCGGTTCCGCCATTCGCGGGACGCGGTGTAGAGGAACGCGCCGCAGTCGGTGACGACGCCGCGGCCGTTCAGCGCGAGCTCGAAGCTGAGGATGTCGTTGTGGCCGTGGCCGCCGCGGCCGCGCATGCCGACTTCGCCGCAGTCGATCACGACGTGCGCCGACGGGCTGCGCAGGATGTAGAAGCCGCCGGCGGGAAACGCGACCGAGTCGATCCGGCGGGGAACGGCGGGCAGCCGATCGAAGGCCGCGGCGCCGTCCGGACCCAGCAGCCAGAACGACTCATCCCAGCACCGCTCCGCCGCGGCCTTCCAGTCGGCGCGCGCGAAACGGACGGCGCCGGTCGAGAGCATGTACCGGTGATCGTTGATGTCCTGCGTCCCCAGCTTCTGCACGCGGCCATCGTCGGCATCGCCAATCAGCGGGGCGAGCCCGCCGGGCTTGGTGTAGGCGGCGACGAAATCGATCATGCGCGTGAGCCGCGTCAGGTGCTCCGCAGGCACCGGTTCGCCATGCTTTTCGAGCAGCAGGTACGACGTGAGGAACAGCTCGAGCACGAGTCGGTGGTACGCGGTGGACTGTTCGAAGTCGACGCCGTCGCCTGAGACCTGCAGCGGCATTTCGTCGAACACGATCGTGCGGCCGCGCGCCAGCCATCGCTGCCCGCTCGAGGTGTGCTTGAAGAACAGCCCGAGGAACACCAGACCGGCGCCGTCGCTCAGGTAGTGATTGCCGTTGACGTCGGAGGTCTCGAGATGCGTGAACACGAACTCGCCGTGCATGAACAGGCTGCGCAGCAGCGCGCGCCGGAACGCGGGGTCGGCGCACGCGGGCGACGTCGCCATGAAATAGAAGCCCCAGATCCAGCTGATGGCGCGCAGCGCGACGTCCATCGCGCACGCCCAGTTCACGCTGTAGGCGAACGGGTTGGCGCCGATCCAGTCCTCGATCTCGGCGCGGTACTCGCGCGCGTAGCGCTCGTCGGCGGTGAGCCAGTAGGCCTGGCCGAGCGCGGTGAAGTGCTGACAGCGGCTCAACTCCCACGGCACCTTCACGTCGGTGGGCTTGTCGAGCTCCATGTACTGGATGTCGCGGCAGTACTCGAGCGCGTAGTGCCGGCCGGTCTTGAAGTCGTCGAGCCACGGCAGCTGCGGCCCGAGCGTCGTCTGTCCCGACCCGAGGAGATCGAACTCGTGGCGCAGCGCCGCGTCCGCACGCGCGATCACGTCGATAGTTTCACCCGGGTATCGCGCGCGGAAGTCTGCCGCATAGCGTTCGCGGCCCGACGGCGCGAGGAAGAACGGCGCCGCCATCTGGCGCTCCCACAACTGGTCGTACGATCCGGCGCCGCTGCCGGCCAGCACCGCGGCGTCGCGGAGCACGCGCGGATAGACGCGCGACCACGGCCGGCGGGCGGCGCCGCGCAGCTCGTCGCGCATCCGGCCGAGGACGTATCGCGGCGGCATGTGGAGCGCCTTGCGGGCGCGCCGCAACCAGTCGGGTCCCGGCATCAAGCGAAAAGAAATTTGTGCAGCACGGTCGCGATGCGTGGCGCGGTGTGGCCGTCCCACAGCGGCGGACGGCGATCCAGATGCGTGTCGCTCATCGCCGCCCGGAACCCGGCCAGAATGTCCGCCGGGATCATGCCGACGACGCGGTTGGTGCCGTGCGTGACGGTGATCGGCCGTTCGGTGTTGGCGCGCAGGGTGAGGCACGGGATGCCGAGCGCGGTCGATTCCTCCTGCAGCCCGCCCGAATCGCTGAGCACGAGTCGCGCGTGTGAGCTGAGGCTCAGGAAGTCGATGTAGCCGAGCGGCTCGGTCAGCGTGATCCCCTCGAGATACCGCTCGAGGCCGAACTCGCGCACGCGCTCGCGGGTTCGCGGGTGCACCGGAAACACGATCGGCAGCTCGCGCGCGATCTCGTGCACCGCTTCGAGAATGCCGGTGAAGGTCTGCGGCCGGTCGACGTTCGACGGCCGGTGCAGCGTCAGCACGGCGTAGGCGCGCTCCTTCAGATCCAGCCGCGGGCGCAGCCGATCGAGCGTCGCGATCGGCAGGTGCCGCATCAGCGTGTCGATCATGATGTTTCCGACGAACACGATCTTTTCCGGCGGGACGCCTTCGGCCTTCAGGTTGTCGTCGGCGTCCTGCGACGGCGTCAGCAGCAGGTCGGCGAGGCGATCGGTGACCAGGCGGTTGATCTCTTCGGGCATCGCGAGATCGCCGCTGCGCAGCCCGGCCTCGACGTGCGCCACCGGGATGCGCAGCTTCGCCGCCACCAACGTCGCCGCCATGGTCGAATTCACGTCGCCGACGACCACCACGAGGTCCGGCTTCTCGGTGAGGCAGACCTCCTCGAAGCCGATCATCACCTTCGCGGTCTGCACCGCGTGGCTCCCGGATCCGACCTCGAGGTCGCGATCGGGCAGCGGCAGCGCCAGCTCGCGCAGGAAGCCCTTCGACATCGCCTCGTCGTAGTGCTGGCCGGTATTGACGAGAATCTGGCGGATGTCCGGCGACGACTTCAACGCATCCATCAGCGGGGCGATCTTCATGTAGTTCGGCCGCGCGCCGACGACGTGCACGATCGTTTTCAAACCTGTAGGCCTCCGGTCAACGGGTGAATATCCGCGGCAGCCGCATCGATTCGTAGAGCGGGTAGCCGCTCCAGTCGCCGGGCACCTGCGTGTCGAGCCACAGCGGCAGCCGCGAGTCGTCGGCGACGCGCGCCACCTGGCCGATGCAGGCGATCGGCGCGTCGGTCACGCGAAACCCGGTGAAGCGCAGATCGACGTGATCGCCGGTGCCCTGCCAGAACACCGGCACGAACAGCCTCGTCGGCGTCGCCGCGGCCGGCGGTCGCGGCACCTGAAACGTCGACGTCATGTCGTGGCTCGGTACATCCGCATCGTACCTCACGGTGACCGCCAGCGGCCCGGTACCAGCGCAGTTCGCGCCATCGAGCGTGACGACCATCAGATCGGAGGCGCGGTGCTCGCCCGGCGCGTCGGCATAGTCGCGCGGCCGCCAGTCGACCTGCAGCGACGACGCGTCGGCGCTGAGGACCGCGAGACGCTCGCTCGGCGCGTCGAGATAGCCCTCGATCAGCCGCGCGACGTTGCGCGACTGAAAGATCCGCAGCGCACCGAGCGACACGGTGAGCGCGGCGACGACCGCGACCGCGCCGCCGATCGCTCGCATCAGCCGCGGCCGATCCCAGTCGCGAACGCCGGACCGCGCCAGCTGCGTGATCACCAGCGCCGCCGCCCACCACGGGATGACGCGCAGATGAAACCAGTGCCGCTCGTCGAACCGGATCGCCGGATAGCCGGCCAGGAACAGCACCGCGAGGGTCAGGGCCAGGCCGAGCCGCATCGACGAGGCCCACGCGAACATCACCGCCGCCAGCGTCAGCAGGACGCCGGCCGGCGCGATCGGCGCCGTCACGTTGGCCAGGCCGCGGTAGACGCTGGTGATCGTCTCGCTCGCCGAGAACGGCGGCATCGGGATCATCGCGTCGGGCATGAAGAGGCCGACGCGCAGGATCATCAGCACCGAGGCGTAGGCGCGCACGACGAAGTCGGCCGGAAACGTACGTGCCAGCGAGAAGTACAGCGCGCCAGACGCGGTGTCGTAGGCCGCGGTGCACAGCCGCGGCAGCGGCGCGCCCATCACGCGGACCGCATAATCGCCGACCTTGAGATCCGCGAACGTGTCGGTGGTCTGCGCACCGAAGCGGTACAGCGACGGCGTCAGCCGAAGCTCGTTCGTGAGGGAGTCGGTCAGGCCGAGCAGCGAGAAGTGGTACTGACACCCGCCCATGCTCAGGCGGCTGATCACCGGCCAGGCGACGATGCCGAAGGCGATCAGCAGCGCGGCGGCCGCGGCCGCGTTCCGGACCGCGTGCGCACGCAACGAGCCGGGCAGGAACAGCAGCACCATCACCGCGCCGAACGGCACCATGATCGCGAGATCGCCGCGGAACCCGTAGCCGATGCCGACGACGACGCCGTAGCAGGCGGCGAGTGCGAATGTGGCGGTGCGCGACAGCGGCCGCATGATGAGGACGCCGAGCACCAGGATCGCGGCCAGGACGAACGGCGCCTTGCTGTAGTCGCGAAGCGACAGCAGGTGCGTCAGGTTGACCGGCGAGAGCGTGAACAGCAGCGCGAGCGCCGCGGCCGCCGCCCTGGCGGTGACCAGCCGGAACAGACCGTAGAGCACGACGCACACGATCGCGCTCATCGTGGAGACGAGCAGGTCGAGCGCGACCCACGAGACGCCGGTGACCTTCCACACCGCCGCGGCCGCGCCATAGAGGTAGTACCAGCTCGCGTTTGCCGGCGTGGTCAGCGCCCGTCCGGTGATCGCCGGCGGCAGCCGCGCGCAGTCGAAGCGGTCGCGCGCGACGTCGAGGAATTCGGCGAGCTCCGGCGGCGCGGCGGTCGAGACGACGAAGCCGCGGCCGCACGCCATCATCACCGCCGGCTCGAAGTTCGACTGGTAGAAGAACGGCTGCGCACCGTGGGCGCGGAAGCTGCGCATCGCGGACTGCGACGCGAACAGCGACACCGCGAACAGCGCCGCCATCAGCAGCGCGTCGATCAGCGCCGATCGAGATCGCGCCGTCACAATCTCGGGCGCAGGTCCAGCGGCGACGCGGTGCCGACATCAGACGGCGGTACCAGCGACGACAGCCGCGAGGTGCGGACCACCCATGGCGGCAAATCCCGCGTGAACACGAGCCGGCGCAGATACGTGGAGAGCATGCCGAACGCCAGCAGCTGCAGGCACCCCATCGTCATCACCGTGAGCACGGTGCTCGACCAGCCCGGGATGGTGTTGCCGCGCCAGGTTTCGAGCGCGATGAAGATGCCGTAGGACAGCGAAAACGCGAGGCCGAACGCGCCGAGCAGGGTGATCAGCTGCAGCGGCACGTGCGAGAACCGGATGATGCTGATCGCCGCCAGCTCGTAATTCTTGCGGAAGGTGAAGCGGGTCGCGCGATCGCCGCGAACGACCTGCTCGTAGAACACCGAGGCCTTGTCGCCGGGGAGCCACGCCGCGAAGACGCGCAGCGAGCCGACGTGAGGCAGGTAGCCGACCACGCCGCGCAGCACGGCAGCGTCCCACAAACGAAAGTCCGCCTGCCCGGCCGAGAGTGTGAGCCCGGTGAGCGCGGCGGTGAGCCGGTAGAACCACGCCGACGGCAGCCGCTTCAGCAGGGGCAGCTCGCGCGTCGGGCGGCGGATTGCGTGCACGATGATCGCGCCGGTGTCGCGCCAGGCTTTCACGAGATCGGCGACGACCGCCATCGGATGCTCGAGGTCCGAGTCCATCGTCACGATCGCGTCGGGCCACGGGCCCGCGTTGCACAGCCCGGCGATCAAGGCCGCCTGGTGCCCGGCGTTGGCGGTGAGCGACAGGTAGGAGACGACGTCGGGATGAAGATCCGCGCTCCGGCGGAGCACGTCGAGGGTGCCGTCGCGCGACCCATCGTCGACGACGAGGACGCGGACGTCGGCCGACGCGTTGAGTTCGCGGCGCAGCGCGAGGACGGCGTCGATGAACGCGGGCAGCCCGGCCGCCTCGTTGAACGCCGGCGTCACGATGAGGAGATTGATCATCGACGCTGCGCCACAATGTACATGATGTCGTACAGGTTGAGATAGACGTCGAGGCGCGCCGGCACCGCGCGGCGCAGCCAGTCGCCGACACGCGGCGATCGCCAGCGCAGCGCCACGATGTTGTGCAGCATGCTGCTGATGCTGCGATACACACCGCAGTACTCGACGTGGACGACGGAGAAGCCGCAGCGGTCGAGCAGCCGGGTCAAGGATCGCCTGGTGAAATAGTGCAGGTGCGTGGGCGGATGGATGAGCCGCCAGCGGCCTTTCTGGATCCGCGCGTTGAGGCTGCCGATGTCGCCGGTGGTGATCGCGATCAGCGAGCCCGGCGGCATCTGCGGCGCGACCGCTTCGAGATATCGCCGCGGCGACGTCAGGTGTTCGATCGTGTCCCACAGACACACGACGTCGAAGCGGCGACGCGACAAATCGGCGGTGGCGACATCGCCGCACGAGACCGTCAAACCGAGCTCTTCGGTGGCGAAACGCACGCCGTCCTCGGACACGTCCATGCCGCTGACCTCGTCGAAGCAGTCGCGGGCGGCGTTGAGGAAGAAGCCATAGGCGCAGCCGATCTCGAACAGCGTCCGGTGCGACGCGTTCATGAAGCGGCGGAGCGTGGACAAGCGGCCGGCGAAATTCTTCTCGATGATCCGGCGGTCGTCGAAGTAGTTGCTGTACTCGTCGCCGAAGAAGTAGCCGCGCTGGTACAGCCGCGAGATCGCTTCCGGATCGAGGGCGAGATCGGCCCAGACGTGCGAGCACTCGCCGCAGCGGCGAAGGCCGGCATATCCAACCGGCGATCCGGCGCCGCCACAGACGTCGCAGTGCGTCACGCGGCCGGCGACTCCGCGGCGGGGGTCGCGGCGCGGGACAGCACCGCGTTCACCAGCCCCTGTACTCCGGCCAGCGACAGGAACATCGCAAAGAACGCGGCGTAGTTGTGGTACTGCTTCACGAAGATGGAGAACGTGATCGCCGACTCGACCTGAACCAGGCAGGCGGCCAGCGTCAGCAGCCCGAGCGCGAACGCCGCCGGCGCGCCGCGGCGGTAGTAGCGGACGAACGACGCGGCACCGATCGCGGTGTAGAGCGCGAGCATCCAGACGCCGTTCGGGAGCAGGGCGAGCGGCGTCAGCAGCACGCTGACGCCGTGTCCCGCGACGCCGGGCGACGCGCGAAGGACGCGCAGCATGTCCGCTCCGGCGACGGAGAACTTCAGCCAGTACACCCGCAGCATGTCGCCCGGATGTGTTCGCCAGAGGCCGCGGTAATACGCGAGCAGCGCCGCGTTGTAGCGCGGCCCCATGAACGTCGCGGCCGGATCGACCCGCTGCGCGATTTCCGGGCCCGCTTCGTCGGCCCAGCGAATGCCCTGCGCGCGGCTGAAATCGTTTTCCGGCACCGCGAGCGCCAGGACCAGCGGATGGCCGAAGGGATGCACCGCCCTGTAGCTGGCTTCGTCGGGAAGATACCGCGTGATCAACCCGCGCTGAAACCCGACGAAGGCGATGGCGAAGCAGGCCGCGAGCAGCGCGCCGCGAACCGTGCGCGCGCGCCACGACAACGCGCGGCCCCGCGCGCGCACGTCGTCGATCAGCACGCACGCGAAGAACAGCAGCACGACCGGCAGGTAGCTGGTGCGCATGTTGGCGATGAAGGCCGACAGCACGCCGGCCGCCGCGCCGTACCACACCAGGCCGCCGCGGCGATCGGTCCATCGATACCTGACCGCGAACCCGTGCAGCGCGACCGCGAGCAGCACCAGCGTGAACAGGAACGGGTAATTGGAGTAGACGAAGTCGGGCATCGCCTTCAGGATCATCAGGCCGCACAGCAGCGTCGCGAACGCCAGCGCGACACTGCTGCCCAGATCGAGGAGCAGCAGCACGAAGGCGGCGACGCACCCGATGCGGATCAGGTGAAGCATCTCGCCGAGCTGCGACAGCGACACGCCGGGCCGCAGCCGCAACAGGGCGCTCTCCAGCAGCATCAGCGAGTTCTCGCTGTTGACGAACGGCTCGTCGACGGACCGGCAGTACGCCTCGACCGAGCCGGCGCGGTCCGCGATCAGCGTGCGCAGCGGCACGGTCCGCAGCGCCATGCGGGCGGCGATCTCCACGGGAATCCGGATGTGATGCGAGAACGACGACGGCACGCCGCAGAACGCGCGCGCCGTCGCCAGATCGAGCGAGACGACCGCGTGCGTGTCGGCGAGCGACGTGCCGTCGACCGACCACGCCGCGCGGGCGATCACCAGCGACAAGACGACGATGACCAGCGTCGCCGCCGCCGACCAACCCAGCGACCGCGGCTCGTGCCACAGCAATCCGTCGCGTAACCAGCTCCTCGCGCGCACGTTCATCGATACGTCGCAACCCTGCCCGCGCGCCGGTCGGGATAGCCGCGCAGCACGATCCACCGGCACCAGCTGCCGACGATTTCCCCGATCGACTTGGCGATCGCGCCGGCGCGGGTCCCGGTGCCTTTACCGCGACCGCGTTTCTGAAACAGCACCGGCACCTGCAGGAACGACGCGCCGCCCCAGTACAACTTCATCATCACTTCCGGGTTGGTGAAGGAGCCTTCCGATTCCAGCGTCAGCGCCTGCGCCAGCCGCGTCGGGCATACGGTGACGTTCTGAAAATCGGCGAACGGCAGCTGGAACAGCACGCGGATCAGCGCATAGTTGGTGAGCGAGACGACGCCTTTGTAGAAGCTGTCGGAGCGGCGCCGCAGGACGCTCAGGGAAAACTCGCCGGGGCGGACGCCCTGCAGGATGTCGTACTCGCGCAGCTTGTCCATCAACGGACGAAACGCGTCGATGTTGTAGGCCCAGTCCACCGTCTGCGCCATGAAGTACTGCTTCGAGGCGGCGGCGATGCCGCGCCGGTAGCAATAGCCGGGACCGCGGTTGCGATCGTTTTTCAGGATCGTGAGCCACGGCCGCGTCGCCTGGAGCTCCCCCGCCAGCGCCCACGTCCTGTCGGTGCTCCCATCGTCGATCAGCACGAGCTCGTAGTCGTCGGACACGCTCGACAGGAACGTCTCGGCACGCTGCACGTACTCGGCAAGGTTCTCTTCTTCGTTGAGCGCCCATCCGAGCATCGAGAGCGGCGGACGAAAGGCCGCGGGTGTCTGCGGATCGGTCATCCGAGACGGTCCAGCCACACCGGCCAGCGGCCCTCGCGCGATCGCGCGGCGGCATGATCGAGGCACCACGCCGCCCACGCAGCCAGGTCCCAGCGGAAAAATCGCGCGCCGTTGATCTCGACGGTGGCGAACACCTCGGGGGGCGGCTGCATCGCCGCCTGAATCGTCGACGGCGCCGTGAGCTGCTGGAACTCGGGGCGCAGCGCTTTGCGCATCACCACGCGCGTCTCGCCGGCCGCATCGACCACGGTCGTCGAAAACAGGTGATCGTCGTACACCGGCGATGGATAGCCGGATTCCGCGCGTGAATCGATCACGTGGATGAAGCTGTTCGTGTTGAGGCTCACGCCGAGGCCGAGCAGCGTCGCGCCGCGATCGAGCATCCGCTGATAGCTGGAGCCGGCGCCGAACGGATCGCGGTCGGCCGGCTCCGAGCCGACGATCGCGTCCGCGTCGGCGCCGCGCGCCGTGACGCAGAAATCGGGGTCGAGGCTGCGCCGTGCACCGGCGGTCCGCCGGAACATCTCCGGCAGCAGGCCGATGGCCGCGGCGCTGCGGCGCACGTCGTAGGTCGGGCCGCTCTCGAGATATTCGCGGTGCGGCGTCTGAAACGGATAGCTCGGCATCGCGAGCGTGCCGCGCTCCCCCGTCCATTCGACGAGCGCCGTCAAGGTCTCGGCAATCCCGAATCCGGCGCGCTGCATCCAGTCGGCCGACGCCTGCACGTAGAGCACGCCGTGGCGCGGCACCTCGAGCATGTCGAGCAGCGCCATGACGCCGTTGTCAGCGCTGGTGGTCATGCGCCGCACCACTGCAGCGCGACGCTGGCCAGGTTGCCGGCGACGAGCGCGAGATGCGACAGCTCGAAATGCTCGTCGGTGCCGTGCACGTTGCGGCCGCCGCCCGGCCCGTACAGACAGGTCGCCGACGTGCCGCGCGATCCGCTCGTGTAGTGCCGCAGGTCGCAGTGACCGACGATGACGCTCTCGCGGAGTTCGGCGCCCTGACGGCGTTTCACCGTGTCGGACAGCAGGCGAACGATCGCGTTGCCGGCATCGCCGACGACCGGCGGCGTCTCGAGGCCGACAAATTCGATCGACGGCGGCTGCGCGAGCGGCCAGCCGGTCTCGCGGCCGACCGCCTCGATCGCCTCGCGCAACGCCTCTCTCGCGCCGGCGCACGTCTGCGGCGGTGGAAATCCATGCTGGCCTTCGATTACGCACTCGGCCGGGACCGATCCTGGCCACACGCCGCCGCGAATCGCGCCGAGGTTCAGGAAATACGGCCGCGCGCGTCCGCCCCATCCGTGCGCATCGGCATCGTTGCAGCGGCTGACGAATTGCTCCAGCGCGGCGGCGAGCATCCCGACTGCCGCGATCGGATTCGGACCGCCGGACGTCGCGTGCCCGGCCGCTCCCGCAAGCCGGATGCGAAACGACACCTGTCCCATGTGCGACACGATGAAGCGCTCCGGCCACGTGCCGTCGACGATGATCACCGCGTCGGCGGTGTAGCCGCGCTCGACGCAGGCGAGCGAGCCGTTGCCGGTCGACTCATCCTCGATCACGCTGGCGACGATGAGATCGCCGGCCACCGCGATCGCCGCCTCGCGCATCGCGTGCGCCACGAGCAGGCACTCGACGACGCCGGCCTTGTCGTCGCACGCACCGCGGCCGAACAACACGCCGTTCTCGATCGCGCCGCCGAACGGCGGATGGATCCAGGCGCCGGCGTTCTCGACCGGCACGGTATCGATGTGCGCGTTCAGCACGAGCGAACGACCGCCGCCGCTGCCCGCCAGCCGCCCGACGATGCACGGCCGTCCGGCGTAGTTGCGCGGCGACGGGTTGAACCCGGGATGGTCCTGAAGGGCGGCGGCATCGACGTCGAAGCGATCGACCTCGAGACCGATGGCGCGCATGCGCCCTTCGACGATCGCCTGCGCCGCGCCTTCGTCGCCGACGGTGCTCGGGATCCGGACCAGCGACTGCAGCAGCGCGCGGTACTCCGGCTCCAGCCGGTGGATCGCGTCGAGGACGCGTGGTTCAGCGGGATGCATCGGGTTTCACCAGACCGGCGCGCGTGACCACGAGCCGATTCACCAGCGACGACATGCCCAGCAGGTTGTTCGCCAGGACGACCTTGTACTCCCCGTCGGCCGGCACCTGGATGACGACCGAGAACACGCCGGTCTGCGTCACCTGCACCTGCGTCACCCACTGATCGCCGCTGACCAGGCCGAAGGTGACGCCGCCCTTGTCGATCCGTCCGTCCGCAATCACGAAGCTGTGACGCTCGAGATGTCGCGGCTTCATCTCGACGAGGTACAACAGCGGGCCGCGTCCACCGACGCCGCCCGCGCCGTCGACGCGCCACTCGCGCCCGTTCATCGTGAGTGTCTTCGACTGTTTGGCAACATCGGCCGGCTGAAAGGCCACCGGCGTGGCGGCGAGCGCGCGCTTGGCGACGCTCCTCGGCAGGTCGGGTGGAAACACGTACGCCGCCGGCGGATTCACGCGGCCCTCGACGCCGGCGATCGTCGCGTACGGCGTGACCTGCTCCCAACCGGGCCGCAGCTGCAGGTCGAGCAGCATCGGCACCACGGAGGGATCCCGCAGCCGCGACATCTTCACGAGACACCCGCTCGCCGTCGCCGGCAGCTCCACTCCTGCGAAGGCGAACGCGTCCTGCGCACGATCCGTCGGCGGCCAGCGGCGCACGTAGGCGGGAAACGCCACCTGGACCGGCTCGTCCGAGATCGGCGCCGGCACGATCACCGTGTGCGTGAAGTCGTAGCCCGGCGTGGTCGAGGCGTAGCGCTCGGTCAGATCGATCTCCATCGCGTCACAGCGATCGCCGCCGACTTCGGCGACCACGTACGACGCGTGCACGCCATCGTCTTCCGGCGCGGAGCGCGACAGCGACGGCACGTCGAACATCGCCGCACCGGACGATGACGCGGTGCGCACGACCGCGAGATCCTCGCGCGGCGCATCGACGACCGCGTGCAGCATCTGACGCACGCCATCCTGCTGATACCGGCGCAGCAGCCAGAGTGGTCCGACGATCGCGATCGCGAGCCCGCACCAGAGCGCCGCGGCCATCGCGGTGGCGCGCCACCATCCCGCAGCCGGACGGAGGATGCCGGCCGCAGTCGCCCCGCGCCAGCGGCTCACCAGCGGCGCCACGCTGCGCGCCGCGAGCGACGCCGTGAACCCGAGCGCCAGCCAGCCGATGAACTCGAGGTGGAACACGTGGCGCTCCTGAAACTGGAGCGCGGGATAACCGGAGACGTAGAGCACGAACAGCGCGGCGAACAGACCGAGGCGCAGGCTCGCCAGACTGAGCGCGGCGAACGTGATCGCGAACGCCCACGGCCAGAACGGCGTCAGCGTCCGCAGCAGCCACGTCCGCGGCTCGTAGGCGCGCTGCATCCAGCCGGGGGCGAACGCCGGCGCCATCAGCGCCGACGTCGTCGTCGAATGCGGCAGGCTCATGACGCGGACGGCCGAGGCATACACGCGCGCGAGCATGTCGGCCGGAAAGGTCTCGACGCTCTCGAGCAGATAGCGCGTGCCGGCGCGGTCGTACTCCGGTCCGTACATCGGCAGGAACCGGTGTTCGCCGAGGCGGCGGTCGGCGTAGTTGTCGATCATCGCCAGCGCGAGCTCGTCGCGATACTCGAAGCCCCATTCGTACAGGTGACTGTTGTCGACGCCGAGGTCGCGGCTGAACGCCGGGGTGAGGCCGAGCAGCACGAGATGCTGGCTCGAGCTGCCGCCGCCGGTCGCGTACGTCGACCACATCGGGTACATGGCCAGCATCACGCTGCCGGCGTAGATCGCGATCGCGGCGAGCCGCACGCCCGCCCGTTCGCGCCAGCCGATCGGCAGGAACAGCAGGAACAGCGCGACGAACGCGGGGACCGCGACGAGCAGGTCGTTGCGAAAGCCGACGCCGATGCCGGTCAGCAGCCCGGCGACGCACGCGAGCCGCAACGTTCGCCGGACGGTGAATTCGGCGGACGCGAGACGGATCGCGATCAGCACCAGCGCGAGCACGAACGGCGCCTTGCCGTAGTCGCGCAGATGCGGCAGGTTGTTCAGGTGCAGCGTCGAGACCGCGATCGCGGCGGCACACAATCCGGCGGCGATCGGCCCCATCGCCTGCCGAAAAATCGCGAACGCCAGCACCACCGAGATCCCGTAGAGCAGCGCGTACAGCGGAGACAGCGCGCTCCAGGCGACGCGCCCCTGGAGCCGCCAGGTCCAGCCCACCGTCGTCATCAGATAGCGAAACGCCCGCTGCATCGACCGGAACGGCGCCGGTGCCGCCGACGCGAGCTCGCCGCACGAGACATCGTCGCGCGTGCGATCGAGGAACGCGCGAAGCGCCGGCACCGACGCCGGATCGGGATTCACGTAGCCGTGGCCGCACGCGAGCATCACCGCGGGGCCGAACTCGTCCTGATAGAACCACGGTTTGCCGCCGGCCCTGACGAAGTGCGGCACGTACCAGCCGCCAATGATCAGCGATGCCGCGAAGAGGACCGCGGCGATCGCGCCGTCGCGCGAACGGATCAGTGGAGCTCCTGCTTCCCCGATCCGGTGACGATCGGGATCTCGCGCAGCCAGAGCTGCTTCTCCCAGACGTTCCGGTGCGTGCAATACCACTCGATCGTCCTGGCGAGCCCCTCGTCGAAGGTCAGCGACGGCGTCCAGCCGAGCAGCCGCTGCGCCTTCGACGCGTCGGCGGTGTGGCGGAACACCTGACCGGGCCGCTCGCCGACGTAGGTGATCAGCGATTCAGGCTTGCCCATCTGCCGCACGACATGGTGCGCGACGTCGGCGACGCTCAGGCTGACGTTGGTGCCGATGTTGATCACCTCGCCGACCACCCGCTCTCTCGGCGCGTGGACGATGCGATCGATCGCGTCGCAGGTGTCCATCACGTAAACCCAGTCGCGCTGCGCGACGCCCTGGCCGTGCAGCCGCAGCGGCTCGTCGAGCAGGCAGCTGGTGATGAAGCGCGGCACCGCCTTCTCGAGATGCTGGCGCGGTCCGAAATTATTGAACGGCCGCACGATGACCGCCGGCAGCTGGTAGGTCGCCCAGTACGAATACACCAGGCGATCGGCGCCGGCCTTGGCGCTGGCGTAGGGGCTGAGCGGCTTGAGCGGATGCTCCTCGTCCATCAGCGGCGTCTCGGCGGTGCCGTAGACCTCCGAGGTCGAGATGTGGACGAAGCGCTCGATCCGATCGGCGCAGCGCAGCACCGCGTTCGAGATCACCTGCGTACCGAGCACGTCGGTCTCGAAGAAGTGGTAGTTGTCGAAAATCGACCGCGTCACGTGCGTCTCCGCCGCGAAGTGGACGACCGCGTCGGCCCGCCGCATCAGGTTCTCGACCAGCGACGCGTTGCGGACGTCGCCGTACCAGAACTCGATGCGGCCGTTCGCGTTGGCCGCCTGGAAGTCGGTCGGCAGGTTGTCGACGCTGCCGGCGTAGGTCAGCAGGTCGAGCACGAGGATCCGGTAGTCCGGGTACTTCGAGTACAGGTGGTGCACGAAGTTGCTGCCGATGAACCCGGCGCCGCCGGTCACGAGAAATGTTTTCATAGACTCCGTTCGCCGCTCAGTATCGCCGCGCTGTCGTCGCCGCAGTTGAGCAGCAGGTCGATCGCCGACAGGTACGGCACGAACGGTTCGTGCTGCTGCGGATAGACCGGATGGCGATAGTCCTGCCAGACGACGTCGATGCCGCGCCGCGCGAACGCGGCCACGTCGAGATAGTCGCGGGCGGCGCTGCCGCTCAGATAGCGGTCGGCGCCGACGTGCACGCACAGATTGATCAGCCGCTCCGATTGCGCGCCGCCGACGCCCAGCGCCGACGCACGCACGACGTTCGGCGTCAGCTTCAGCCAGCCGGCGAGCAGCGCGGTCACCGCGAGATCGAGATCCACGATCCTCGTCCACCGCCGGTGCAGCAGCTCCTCGAGCTCCGGCACGTACCGCTTCACGTGCGGCGCCTTCGCATAGTACTGCCTGAGCGTGCCGACGTGCTTGCGCGCCCAGCCGCTCCGCGTGTCGATCAGCGTGTCGTTGATCAGCGGCTGGCCCTGGCCGTGGTGCAGCACCGGCACGGTCAGCCACGCCGGACCCGACGGCGACTTGATGCGGTTGCGGTTGCGCCAGCCATGCTTGTCGAACTGGACGTCGTCGTAATAGACGAAGACGTCGGAGCGGCGCATCTGATCGAAGAACCCGAGCCACGGCAGGTACCCGGGCTGGAGGACGACGAGGGTTTTTCGCGCGGCCGGATCAGGCATCGAGCAGGTCGTGGCGCACGCGGCGGGCCTCGATCAGGCCATCGGCGAAATACTTGGCGGCCCAGTTGACGAACGAGAACACGGAATAGCCGCCGTCGATCGGCCAGGCTCCCGGCACGCCGCCGCGAATTCCCGGTTCGACGTTGTCCAGTGATTGGCGCCCCTTGATCCAATCCACCATCTTGAGCCCGGTGTTGGCCATCGACAGATCGCGCAGGCGGTGCGCGTGCTGCAGCCACAGCGTCGCGAACTGCGCGTTGCCCGGCATGCAGGAGAACGGCTCGGCGCTCTTCCAGCCTTCCGAAAAGAACCCGGGCAGGAACAGGCCGCGGCGTTCGCACGCCTGCATCGCCGCGCTGACGTGGCGGAATGACGCGGTGACGTACCGCTCGACGCCGAGCAGCAGCCCCGCGTGCAGCAGGCCTTCGGCGGTGTACGCCATCGTGTGGGTCAGCGGCTTCTCGTCGTCGAGAAAGCTGGCGAACTTGAACCAGCCGTCCGGCTGCTGATGCTGCGCGACCCAGTCCAGATGCCGCACCGCCGCCGCTTCGAAGGTCGGGTCGCCGCACAACCGGCTGGTCCAGGCCATCGCCCACGCGACGCGTGTGTAGTACGACCGCGTCGGGTTTTTCGGCCCCGGCGACAGGCCCTGGCGAAAGATGCCGTGGTCGTCGACGCACTGCGCGAGAAAGCGGCAGGCACGGATCGCGGCGTCGAGGTACTTCGCCTCGCCGGTTTCCTCGAAGGTGCGATTCCAGCCGAGCACCACCTGCCCCGTGTTGAACGCCGCCGGCACCGGCGTCGTGTCCGTCCAGAAGCCCTGCGGATCCGCGCCGAGATAGCCGGCCTGGATGGCGCCCGACTCGAGCTGAATCGCGATTTCCCAGTCGGCGGCGCCACGCGCCGCGTCACGGTAGCGTTCGTCCTGCAGGACGTGGAACGCGGACCAGAACGTCGGGATGATGTAGCCGGTCGTCTCCGGGTACGGCGGCAGCCATCCATGCTTCATCGAATACGACGCGGCGAACCCGGCGGTGCCGGTCACGTCGCGGCTGCACAGCAGCCAATCGAGCACGCCACGCAGGTGCCGCTCGTCGTCGAACACCGGCTCCGAGCCGCCCAGCACGTCGCGAAAGAACACGTCCGCGTGCCCCGGCACCTCGGGTCGATGATCGCCGAAGGCGGCGACGCGCGCCGGATCGATCTCCGGTACCGGCGCAGGCGGCGCGGCATGCGCGGCCGACGGCGACGGCGACGGCGGCGCAGCCGCGGCGATCGCCTCCGGCGGCAGCCGCCTCCGCGTGACCGCGAGGCTGAGACACAGCGTTCGAAACGGCTCGGCGAGGCCGCCGATCGCCTGCAGGAGCGCCGGGTCCACCGCCGGATCGGCCGCGACGATCGACAGGCAGCGGGTTCGGAACGGCTCGTCGAACGCGCCCAGATTGGTCAGCGTATCCGGATCGACGTCGACGCCGGACGAGAGCAGCGAGAGGCACTGCATCCGGTACGGGTCGGCAAACGCGTTCACGACGTGGAGCGTCGCGACGCTGATCCGCGGGCTGGCGATCAGCGCCGACAGACATTGGCTGCGAAATGGATCGGCGTACGCCTGAATCTGCGTCAGCGTCTCGAGATCGACGCGGACACCGGAGAACAGCAGCGACAGGCACTGGGTGCGGAAGGGATCCGCGAACGGATAGATGGCGCGCATCGCGTCGAGGTCGACGCCGGAGTTGCCGACCAGCGCATACAGACACTGGCTGCGAAACGGATCGTCGAACTCGCGCAGCGCGCGCACACGGGCGATCGGCAGCGTCAGGCACGTGGAGAGCGCGAGGGCGGCCTGGCTGCGGAACGGCTCCTCCAGATCGAGCAGCTCGCCGAGGTGCGAGGTCGACACATCGGGGCTCATCGCGGCCATGTTGATCGCCTGGGCGAGGTGCGGATGCGCCGCCGCCTTACCCACGCGCCAGGCGGCTCGCAGCAGGCGCGCCCGCGCGCGCAGCGATTCAGAAGAACCGCTCATGCGTTCATGCCCCGCAGCAGCCGCTCGAGCGTTCGCTCCGCGTAGCGTTGAACGGCGGCGTGCATCCGGAAATACTGACGGCCGGCCCCGGACGGCTGCGGCACGGCGTCGATGCCGTCGACCAGGACGCGGCGTGCGGCAAGCGCGAGCATCACTTTCGTCATGTAGTAGCTGCGATCGCGAATCCTGACGAACGTGTCGGTCGGCAGCAGCGGGACCCTGGCCTGCATCACCACGTCGCCGGTGTCGATGCCCGGGCTGATGCGCTGGATCGCCACGGTCGGCGGTTCGCCGAGTATCACGCTCCACTCCACCGTGCCCATTCCACGGACGGCCGGCAGGCGGCCGTAATGACCGCCGAGGCAGCCGTGCGCCGCGGTCTCGAGCAGCGGCCGCCGCAGCAGATCGCGCCCGCCGGCGTAGACGAGGAGCTCGGCGCCGAGTGCGGCGATCGCGGAGACGTTCGCCGCGGCGTTGAAGTCGTCGACCTGCAGCGTCACGCGTCCCTGCGCGTCCGGCTCGCTGCGCACCGGCGCGATCGGCGCGCGCGATGGCGCACTCCGCTTGTAGATCACTCCTGCCGCCGGTACGCCTGCCGCCGCGAGACAGCGCATCAGATCGACGTCGAACAACGCCTCGACCGGCTGGTCGAAAGTGCCGATGACGAAGAGCCTACGCATCGAACAGGTCGTGCCGCACGCGGCGCGCTTCGATCAGCGCGTCGGCAAAATACTTGGCGGCCCAGTTGACGAACGAGAACACCGAGTAGCCGCCGTCGATCGGCCAGGCGCCGGGCACGCCGCCGCGGATTCCGGGTTCGACGTTGTCGAGCGCCTGCCGTCCCTTCAGCCAATCCACCATCTTGAGCCCGGTATTCGCCATCGGCAGATCGCGCCGGCGATGCGCGTGCTGCAGCCAGAGCGTCGCGAACTGCGCGTTACCCGGCAGGCACGAGAACCGCTCTGCGCTCTGCCAGCCCGGCGAGAAGAAGGCGGGCAGGAAGAATCCGCGCCGCTCGCACGCCTGCATCGCCGCGCTGACGTGGCGCCACGACGCGGTCACGTAGCGCTCTTCGCCGAGCAGGAGCCCCGCGTGCAGCAGCCCTTCCGCGGTGTAGGCCATGGTGTGCGTCAGCGGCTTTTCATCGTCGAGAAAACTGGCGAAGCGGAACCAGCCGTCGTCGTCCTGATGGCGGACGACCCAGTCGAGATGGCGGAGCGCCGCCGCTTCGAACGTGCGATCGCCACTGAGGCGGCTGGTCCACGCCATCGCCCAGGCGACGCGCGTGTAGTACGAGCGCGTGGGGTTCTTCGGACCCGGCGACAGTCCCTGGCGAAACACACCGGCAGCGTCGACGCACTGCGCGAGAAAGCGGCAGGCGCGAATCGCGGCGTCGAGGTACTGCGACTCGCCGGTTTCCTCGAACGTGCGGTTCCAGCCGAGCACCACCTGCCCCGTGTTGAACGCGGCCGGCACGGGGGTCTCGTCGTTCCAGAAGCCTTGTGGATCCGGTCCGAGATAGCCGGCTTGAATCGCGCCGGACTCGAGCTGGATTCCGATCTCCCAGTCGGCGGCGCGCCGCGCCGCGTCGCGGTAGCGCTCGTCCTGCAGCTCGTGGAACGCGGACCAGAACGTCGGGATGATGTAGCCGGTCGTCTCCGGATACGGCGGCAGCCAGCCGTGCTTCATCGAGTACGAGGCGGCGAACCCCGCGGTGCCGGTCACGCCGCGGCTGCACAGCAGCCAATCGAGCACGCCGCGCAGGTGCCGCTCGTCGTCGAACACTGGCTCGGAGCCTCCCAGCACGTCGCGGAAAAATACGTCCGCGTGACCTGGCACTTCGGGTTTGTGATGCCCGAACTCTCCTGCGCGCTCGACATCGATCTCCGGAATGGGAGGCGGCTGGTTGCCGATCGACGCCGCCGCCGGCGCAGCCGCGGCCGGCTGAGAGGCGAGCGCGACGGCGGCGCCAACCTGTTTGCGCGTCACCGCCAGCGCGAGACACAACGTCCGGTACGGCTCGGCGACGTCGCCGAACGCCTGCAGCGCCCGGGCGTCGACGCCCGGATCCGCGGCGAGCGCCGACACACATCGCGTGCGAAACGGTTCGTCGAACGCCTGCACCAACGCGAGCTTTCTGACGTCGACGTTTACGCCGAGCGAGAGCAGGCCCAGGCACTGCGTCCGGTACGGATCGGCGAAGGCGTAGACGACGCGCATGCTGTCGACGTCGATCGCAGGATTGCCGATGAGCGCGTACAGGCACTGGCTGCGGAACGGATCGTCGAATTCGCGCAGCTCGCGGATTTTGTGCACCGGCAGCGTCAGGCAGGTCGAGAGCGCGATCACGCACTGGCTGCGAAATGGCTCCTCGAGATCGAGCAGCGTCGAGAGCTGCGCGCGGGACACGTCGGGGTCGACCGCGGCGATGGCGAGCGCCTGCGCGAAGTGCGGCCGTTCGACGGTCTTCCCGACCCGCCAGGCCGCGCGCAACAGACGGACGCGGCCGCGCAATGCGTCAGTGGTGCGGCTCATGTGGATTGCCCGCCGATCATGTACAAGTCGTACCATTCCTGGAAGACCACGAGGGCGAGGACGCGGTTCACGTCCGTGTGATCACTGCCCGGCCGGTAGAGGCACTCGATCAGCCGATCGACTTCTTCGCCGCGGAAGAAGCCGTGCGCGGCCAGACGATCGGGGCTGAGCGTTTCGCGCACGTAGCCGCGCAGATCGTTCTGGAACCACTGGGTGACCGGCATCAGGAATCCTTCCTTCGGCCGGTTCACCATGTCCTCGGGAAAATACCGGAGCGCCGCGCGCTTCAACAGATGCTTGGTGTCGCCGCCGTCGATCTTCACCCGGCCGGGCAACCCGGCGACGAACTCGACGACGTCGGTATCGAGATACGCGGTGCGGACTTCGAGCGAATGCGCCATCGACAGGCGATCGACGTAGGTCAGGACCTGATCCGGAAAGATCGTCCGGAACTCCGCCTCGAGTACGCGATTGAGCGGATCGGCTGACGTCAGCGCGTCGAAGGTCTCGCGCAGCAGCTCGCGCGTGCTCGACCCACGCAGCGCTTCCGCCACCTCCGGCGCATAGAGCGCCCGCTTCTGCTCTTCGCTGTAGACCAGCAGCTTGGCGCGCCACGCCCAGTCGTTCGGCCGACCGTCCCGCGGCGCCGGCGCGTCATCCAGCAGCGATGCCAGATACTCCGGGCGCCCGTCGAACGGACGGATCACGTCGGTGTCGCCGGTCCTCAGGTATTCCGGATAGTGAGCCAGCGGCTGCGCCAGCCGGTGCGACAGGTAGCTGCCGAACAGCTCGTCGGCACCGTCGCCGGCGAGCGCGACCTTGACGTGCCGCGCAATCAGCTGCGACAGGAAATAGCTGGAGACCACGCCGGCGAACGGCTCGTCGAAGCAGGTCAGGATGCGGCGCAGGTTCTCCGGGAAGTTGCTGAACTCGATCGTCTCCTCGTGATGCTCGGTGCCGTACCGCTCCGCCGCCCACCGCGCCCAGCGCCGATCCGCCTCCTTGCCCGGCGTCGACGACGCGTCCGCGTAGGCGAGCGTGAACGTCTTGATCGGTCCGGGCGAGAGCTCCGCGGCCAGCGCGGTCGAGAGACTCGAGTCGAGCCCGCCGCTCAGGAAAAATCCGATCGGCACGTCCGACATGAGCCGCCGCTCCACGCCCTGCTTCAGCAGGACGAGAAAACGATCGACCATCTCGTCTTCGGAAAGGCCCGCAGTATCGGGCCGCACGTCGAACCCGACGTCCCAGTAGCGTTCGATGCGCAGCGGCTGCCCCGGCTCGAAGATCAGGCGATGCGCCGGCGGCAGGATCGAGATGCCCTTGAAAATCGATAGCGGGTGCGGGACGTGCTTGAGGCTGAGAAAGTGATGCAGCGCCTCGAGGTTGATCTCGCGCTCGAACCCGGGGATCGTCAGCAGCGCCTTGATCTCCGACGCGAAGAACAACTGATCGCCGCGGACGCCGTAGTACAGCGGCTTTTTCCCCATGCGGTCACGCGCCAGCAGTCCGATCTTGCGGCGGTCGTCCCACACCGCGATCGCAAACATCCCGTCGATGTAGCGCGGCAGATCGGTCCCGTGCTGCTCGAACAGATGCGGCAGCACTTCGGTGTCGCACTGGGTGTGGAGCACATGGCCGCGGGCGACGAGCTGCGGCCGCAGCTTCGGATAGTTGTAGAGCTCGCCGTTCTCGGCGGCCCAGATCGTGCCGGTCTCGTTCGACATCGGCTGACGCCCGCCCTCGACGTCGACGATGCTCAGGCGGCGGGCGCCGAGGCTGAACGCGTCGCCGCCGACGACGAACCCATCGTCAGGCCCGCGATGGCGCAGGGTCGCGAGCATGGCGTCGACCGTCGCCCGATCGCCGCGTCCGAAGACTCCGCAGATGCCGCACATGGAAAAGGGTTCTAAGGTTCTAAGGTTCTAAGGTTCAGGTTCGTGGTTCTGCGGGCGCGTAGCTGCCGGGACGCGCGCCCTCGTGGACCGGCGACTGCGGCGCCGGCGCGTCGATCGCGACGACATCGCTCAGGCGCCGCTCCTCGACCACGCGGCGATCCGGATCGACCGTGAACTCGGCGACGGGCACGAATTCGAACCGGCCGGACCGCGTGTCGACGGCGACCCACTCGAACACCAGCCGCGCGTCGGCGGTGCGTGGCACGGTGCGCGCGTACCGCAGCAGGCGCTCGGTGAACATGTCCCGCCGGCTCGGGTAATACCGCAGCGTCGTGAAGACGCTGGTGATCGCGATGCACTCCGCGACCTGGCGGTAGCGGGCCGTCCACGTGAATCCTTCGTAGTCCGACAGCAGCCGGCGGTCGCCGGCCGTCGGCTGGTGCCACACCCGCACGAAGAAGTTGACGATGTCCGCGGTGAACACGCGCCAGATGATCAGGCCGGTGAGGTTCGCGTACCGATCCAGCGCCCATTGCAAGGGCGCCGGCAGGCGGTTGTGCGCGAGCTGGTTGTAGAGCATCCCGACGCGGACCACGGGCAGCAGCAGGAGGTACGCCCAGAACAGCGCCGCGACGACGGCGTGATTCGGTGCGGGAGGGATCGCCTGGACCGCGGCACCGGCCGGCACGAACAGCAGGCAGCAGACGATCACCATCTCGCACAGAAAGCCGAGGCGGATCTGCGTCGCAATGAAGACGAAGCTCAGGAGGATCGCGAGCGCGCCGATCGGCCGCGTCGGCGGCAGCAGCATCAGCACTCCGGCAATCACCTCGGTGCCCCAGGCCATTTCGTTGAACACGCGGAACAGCGGATGCGCCGGAGGCCATCGTTTCCAGAATGACGGCCAGTAGCCCCACTCCGGGTTGACCATGCCGAGCTCCATGCCGGCGCCGGTTCGGTACCCGGACAGCAGCTTGTAGACCCCGGCCGAGATCATGATGCACGCGAAGTCGATCTGGAGCGTGAGCAGCGCCAGGGCGCGGAGATCCGGCGCGTACCGCGCGGTGATCTCGAGCAGGAAGACTGCAGCACCCAGCCAGAATGTGATGAAACCGGGCGCGCCCATCCCGCGCAGCACGCCGCGCCAGCGCATCCCGACAAACGCGTAGTGGCACAACGCCACGTTGACGGCGGCGGCGGGAACGACGAACACGCCGAACAGCAGACACACCGCCGATGCGATCCAGATCGCGAACACGATCGGTCCGGCGTACGGGTTCTGCAGCCCATCCACCCACAGGCTCGACTGCGCGTAGCCGCCCCAGCGTTCGCTCTGAAAATATCGCCGCGCGTGCGGCAGCGCGGCGATCAGCGTCAGCAGGAGCAGCGCGCCGTAGGCGCTGCGCACGAACGCCTGCATCCCGTCGGGCATCGACGGATACAAGGTGGACGCGATCATAGGGGCATGGCCGGCGGCCAGATCATCTGCTCGAACCAGCGCCTCGTCCGCCAATCGGCGGGGATGATCAGATCGGGCCAGAGCGTCACGCCGGCATCGTCACGCACGGTCGCGGCGGACGACACGGCGTCGGCATCAGCCTCGCTCATCCGCAGGCCGTCGAAGCGGTACGACGCGCCCTGTTGATACACCGGCATCATCAACGTGGAGAGGCTGCCGGCGTCCGAGCACAACACGTTGAAGTCGCGGTTCCAGTTGCTGGACGGCGGGACAGGCGGCCGGTAGGTCGATCGCACGTGGATTGCGCCGGCGGCGCGGCATCGAAAGCTAACCGCCAGATAATCGCCGGTCGCGTGCGGACCTTCGTGGTCACGGCCAAGACCGCCGATCGCGAGCGACACCGTGCCGGCGCCGGTGGCCGTGCGCGTCACCGGCCGGACGTCGCGCGGCACCTGTTGATACCGATCGACGAGTCGAAGCACGCGACCGTCCTGGTACTGGCGCGCCGCCGCAAACGCCAGCGACGCGACGGTGGCGCAGGCGAGCAGCGAGATGAGCGCGGCGCGCGCCGGCGCGGCAAAACGCGCGCGCGCATCGGCTGCGAGGCCGCGCCAGTCGCGCTCGCAGAACGCGTCGCGAACGGGCATCGCCGCCAGCAGGCAGGCTTCGGCGACGACCCCCGCGAGCCACCACGGGATCACTTCGAGATGAAAGATGTGACGGCGCTGGAAGATGAGCGACGCAACGGCGCCGACATAGACGGTGAGGAACAGCACGAACCAGCCTTGACGCAAGTCGCGGCAGAGCACGACGAAGAGGCCGGCGACCGCGAGCAGCGGCGTCAGGCCATTGAGCCACAGCACCCGCACGATCGCGGCGATCACGCGCAGGACGAGATCGCCGGGGAAAGTCGTCCATATGTCCAGCAGCACGCGCGTGGCGACCTCCTGCATGTCCCGCTCGTAGAACCGCAGGTGCGTCGTCGTGCCGGCGATGCGCCGGCCGTAGCTGTTGATCATCGCGTCGACGTACGGGTCGTCCCAGGTGACGCCGGAATCGTAGAGGGGACTCGACGCGTGCATCGACTCGGTCTGCCAGTCCTGCCCGCCGATCACCTGCACCGGCAGCAGGCTGCCGGCGGGGCCGAAGAAATTCCGGTAGAGCATCGTGCCGCCGCCGGCGACGACACCGGCGACGACCAGGAACACGGCGATCGCGCGCCGCCGCCAGCGCCCGCTGGCGACGGGCATGAACAACAACGGGGTAAGGATCGCGAACGGCACGAGGGCGATCAGATCCGTCTTGAAGCCGATGCCCAGACCGGCCACCAGCCCCAGCGCAAGCGCGGTCGCGCGCCACGGCGTCCGCGCCGTGCCGCCGCGAACGATCGATCCGCACAGCAGGATCACCGCGATCGCCCACGGCGCCTTGGCATATTCGATCGGCATCGCCGCGATCGCCAGGTGCGTCGGCGACCAGATCAGGGCGGCGGCGCACGCCGCGGCAATCAGCACACGCATGCCGAGACGGAACGTCAGATACGCGAGACCACAGGTGATCGCGTAGGACAGCGACTGAAACGACAGGAACGCGGCGACGGTCGCGCCCGTGAGGCGGAACCAGCCGTAGAGCGCCAGATGAAAATATCGCTGCAGCTCCCAGCTCGACCCGATCTCCGCGAACCTGATCCCGGCGATGGCGCTGCACGGAAAGACCTCCGTGTGTCGCGCGACGAACGCCGTCCACTGCGGCAGCGCATACAGCGCCGTGACATCCGGCATCCAGCCGAGACGGCCGGTGCAGGTCGCGAGCAGATCCTCGATGCCCGGCGCGACGCGAAAGCTCGCGCTCAGGGAGCGATGCGCGACGAGATACGCGGTCACCGCCACCAACGCGGTGACGACGACGTCGACGCGTCGACGGGTGAGTCGCTCATCTTCGCTGGCGCCGCTCATCAGGCGAGCCGGACGCCCTCGATCAACCCCGCGCGCCGCAGGTCCGGCCATCGCGCCGGCTGACCGTCAATCTCCACCGCGAGCAGCTCCACCGTCCCGTTGCCGCTGGCGACGCACATGCCGCCGGCGTCGCTGCGAAGGACCGTGCCGGGCTCGACCGCCGGAACATCACGGGCGATCGGCCGCGCCTGTCTCACGACGACCCGCGTATCACCGATCAGTAGAAACGCTCCGGGCCACGGCGCGACGAGCGCGCGGACAAGGTTCGCGATCGCATCGCTCGACGCGGACCAGTCGATGCGGCCGTCCTCTGCCGTTCGCATGCGATGGTAGCGGGCGCGCGATTCGTCCTGCGGCGTGCGCGGCGCGGTTCCCGATTCGATCGCCGGCCACCACTCGGAGAGCAGCGCCTGCCCTGTCGCTTGCAGCTTGTCGCGGACCGAGGCGGCGTCATCGCCGGCCTCGATTGGAAACCGGCGCTGCGCGATCACCGGGCCGGTGTCGATGCCGGCGTCGAGATACGCGAGCGTGACGCCGGTCTCGCGCTCGCCGTTGACGATCGCCCAGTTCATCACGTGGCCGCCGCGGTACTCGGGGAGCAGTCCGCCGTGCACGTTGACCGCGCCGCGCGGCGCCAGCGCGATCAACTCATCGGGCAGGAGCATCGAGTAGGACCACACCAGCAGCACGTCGGGACGGATCGCGCGGATGGCGTCGAGAAACGGCGCGAGGCCGGCGCGGCGGGGCTGCACCAGCAGCGGCAGCCCACGCGCCTTCGCGTTCGACGCGACGAGGTCGACGTCGGCGCCGTCGCGGTTGCCGGGCACGACGACGGCGGCCGGCTCGACGCCGAGACGCTGCAGCGCGTCGAGCAGCGCGACCCCGAGCGGGCCGTAGCTGAACACGATCACGCGTGCGCGCGGCACTAGGATTTGGTCGGCACGTCGTGATGCGGCTGGTAGATCTCGACGTCGACGCCGAGATCCTGCTTCATCACTTCCTTGACGTGATCGCCGGACGTCTTCAGCACCTTGAGCCAGCCGTGCTCCCAGTCGCGGATCCCGGCGAGCCACGCCGAACAGCCGCGGCACGGCCAGGCCTCGGCGCCTTTGCCTTCGAGGTGCAGCTTGCGGTACCAGTTGAACCGCTCGCCCTGCCAGATCTCCTTCAGGCTCGCGTCGTTGACGTTCGGGAACAGCGGCGCGGTCTTGAACGAGATGTCCTGGCCGCAGAGCGCGACGCGGCCGAGGGTGTCGACGTTCATCCGCTCGAACGGCCAGACGCACGGTTCCTTTTTCTCGACCGGCATCTTCTTGTAGAGATGCGGATCGAGCGCGTGACCGAGCTGGATCGTCGTGTTGTCGTCCCACGACAGGAACTTGCGCGTGATCACCTCGTCGACGCCGACGTCCTCCATCCAGAACCGGACCGCCGCGTCCATCTTCCCTTCCATGATGTCCTGGCGGATCATCGAGACGACGATGCGGTTGGTGGTGCGGAGCTGCTTGCGCAGGTCGAGGGCGGCGCGGACGTTGCCGACGTGGTTCGCCCACCACTGCTGCGGATCGCGCGGCGCGCCGCGATGCGGCGGACGGACGATCGCGTAGGTGTCGGGATCGCCGGCGTCCATCGAGAACTCGATGAGATCGATCCCGGCCTGGAGCACGCGCTCGAGCTTGCGCCGGTAGGCCGGCAGCGGACCGAACATGCTGCCGTTGGTGTTCATCCAGATCCGCGCGCCCCTGGCCTTGGCGTATTCCACCATCTCGACCATCTGCGGGTGGAGCATCGGCTCGCCGCCGCCGGTGCAGCGCATCCACGCGCCGTACGGGCCGCATTCCGCCGCCATCTTCTCCCACAACGCGACCGGCATCAGGTCGCCGTCGTGCGCGTGATAGAACTGACGCAGCTCGGAGTTGCCGTCCGTGTACGGGCACATCGGGCAGCCGAAGTTGCACGGGTAGATGATGGAGATCACCACCATCAGCGGGAACTCCTCCGCTCCCGGCCGCAGCCCGTACTGCTTGCCCGCCGCGTCCTCGATCGACTGCGTCACTCCTGCGATTCCTTCCTGGCCGTCTTGCGGTATGCCGCGAACACCTTCGTCACCGCCCGAATCACATCGTCGGCATCGGCGTCCGTCATGCCGGGATACAACGGCAGCGAGATGGTCCGATCTGAATAGTACTCCGCGTGGGGAAACATGCCCCGGCGGAATCCCCAGTGCTCGACGTAGTACGGGTGGAGGTGCACGGCGCGGAAGTGCACGCCGATGCCGACGTTCTCCGCCTGAATCGCGTTCATGATTGCGTCGCGGTCGGCGGTGAGCTCTTCGGTGGCGACGATGATTGGATACAGGTGATACGCATGCTTCGAGCCCGCGCGCCACACCGGCAGCTTGATCCCGGGAATGCCGCGCAGCGCCGCGTCGAGACGCGCCTTCAGCGCGACACGCCGATCCCAGAAGGCGTCGATTCTGGCGAGCTGCGGCAGCGCGACCGCCGCCTGCAGATCGAACATGTTGTACTTGTACCCGGGACAAATGATGTCCCAGTGCTTGTAGCCGGACGCGCTGTAGCGCTTCCAGGCATCGCGGCTGATGCCGTGCAGGCTCATGATCGCGACGCGCTCGGCGAGCGCCGCGTCGTTGGTCGTGAGCGCGCCGCCTTCGCCGCCGCTGGTGATGTTCTTGGTGGCGTAGAACGAAAACGCCGTCAGGTTGCCGGAGCCGCCGATCTTCTGCCCCTTGTACTCGGCGCCGATGGCGTGCGCCGCGTCCTCGATCACCGCGAGGCCGTGGCGCCTGGCGATCGCGTTGATCGCGTCCATGTCGCAGGCCTGACCGAACAGATGGACCGGGATGAGCGCCTTCGTCTTCGGCGTGATCGCGGCCTCGAGCCGCGCCGCGTCGAGATTGATCGTGTCGGGCTCGACGTCGACGAACACCGGGGTCGCGCCCTGATGGACGATCACGTTGGCGGTCGAGGCGAAGGTGATCGGCGAGGTGATCACCTCGTCGCCGGCGCCGACGCCGACCGCTTCGAGCGCCAGGTGCAGCGCCGCGGTGCACGAATTCACCGCGACGCAATGCTGCGCGCCGACGTACTCGCCCAGCTGCTGCTCGAACGCCTTGGTCTTCGGACCGGTGGTGATCCAGCCGGAGCGCATGGTCTCGAGCACCGACGCTTCTTCCTCGAGCCCGAGCAGCGGTTTGTGGTACGGCAGGAACGTCGCGCGCACCGGCGCGCCGCCATCGATTGCCAGCGCGTCAGCCATCAGCGTTTCTTCCCGGACACGAAATACTGGCCGCCGAGCGGCAGCCAGGCGAGCGCGGGCTCGAGGAAACCGACGACCTTCCACAGTGGCTGCGGCAGGAACAGCACGTAGCCGCGATCGAGATCGTCGAAGCCGGCGTCGCGGAACAGCGCGTTCAACCGCGCCGGCGGGATCATGTGACAGCCGCGATCGATCGGCGCGCGTTCGAAAATGCGCCTGGTCACCGGATTGAACGGATTGTGCTCGAACACGCAGACGCGCCCACCCGGAGCCACGACCCGCCGCAGCTCGCGCAGGTGGCGAAGCTGCTGCTCGTCGTCGATGTGGTGGTAGACACAGAACGCAAACGCCGCATCGAACGTCGCGTCGGCGAACGGCAGGTTGAACGGCTCCTGCACCGCCACCGGCCCGCGGCGCACCGCTTCCTGCAGCATCGGCAGCGACACGTCGGTGCCGATCACCCGCGCCTCGGACCGCAGGAACGCCGCCGCCGTTCCCTGGCCGCAGCCGGCGTCGAGCAGCCGGAGCGCGCCGTCCGGACGCATGCGGCGGCGCAGGTGCCGCATCAACGCGCGGCATTTCTGATGGATGAAGAACTCGCTGCCGCCGGCGAATCGCTGCCGCAGCGGATCGTCGAGCAGGCGATCGTACTCGCCGGCAAAGCCGTCGAACGACGCCGTGCGCGCCTCGTCGCGTTTCATTCGAGTGCGTCCCGGCCGCCGGACAGGTTCCGGGTGTCCTGCACGAGATAGAGCGGCCGCCGCTTCGCCTCTTCGTAAATCCGGCCGATGTACTCGCCGAGGATGCCGATGGCCAGCAGCTGCAGGCCGCCGAGAAAGAGGACCGCGACCATCAGCGACGTCCAGCCGGGAACGAGGCCGGCGCCGCCGGCCAGCTTGTAGATCGTGAACAGGACCATCAGCATCAGGCTCGCCGCCGCGAGCAGCAGACCGGCGTGCGACGCCAGCCGCAGCGGCTGGCTCGAGAAGCCGGTGATGCCGTCGAGGGCGAACTTCATCATCTTGGTCAGCGGGTACTTGGTATCGCCGCCGTAGCGCCGATCGCGGTCGTAGATCACCGGCGTCTGGTTGTAGCCGATCCAGGTGACCAGTCCGCGGACGAACCGGCTCTGCTCCTGCAGCCGCTTCAGGTCGCTCACCACGCGCCGCGACATCAACCGGAAGTCGCCGGTGTCCAGCGGAATCTCGATCGCCGTCATTCTCCGCATCAGCCGATAGAACAGCGTCGCCGTCGTGCGCTTGAACCAGGTTTCGCCGACGCGGGTCCGCCGCTGCGCATACACCACGTCGAAGCCCTCGCGGTATTTCGCGTAGAGCTGCTCGATCAGCTCGGGCGGATCCTGGAGGTCGGAGTCCATCACCACGACCGCCGCGCCGGCGCTCGCGTCGATGCCGGCGGTGATCGCGACCTGATGGCCGAAGTTGCGGCTCAAGTTGATCGCCTTCACCGCGCGATCGGCGTTCGCCAGCTCGAGAATCACCTGCCACGAACGATCGCGGCTGCCGTCGTTGACGATCAGGATCTCGTGGGAGACGCCCATCGCGACGAGCACCGCCTTCAGCCGCCGGTGCAGCTCGGGCAGACCGCGTTCCTCGTCGAACACCGGCAGCACGACGCTCACGTCCAGGCCGTTCGGATCGATCGGGGCGTTATTCATGTGCTCCATCCGCCTCCGCGGTGCGGGCCATCGTCGGGCGGTTCGTTGCGTCGCGCCAGCGGCGCAGCGTCTGATGCAGCGGCAGTTCCCGCCAGTGCGCGGGCAGCACCGCCGCGAGCAGCAGCGGGAATCGATCGGCGTCGGCGAAGCGGCTGACGCGTTTGACGCACGGCCAGTCGGCCGCGGCGATTTCGAGTCCGTCGATCGCGAGCAGCGCGGGATCCGGGCTCGCCGCGCCGGTCTCGTATGCCGGGAAGTAGACGGTCGTCACACCGCCGCCGGCCGGCCGATCGATGGCGTAGCTGCGTGAGAAGTCCACCGCAGGATCGGCGGCGCGATAGCGAAACGTCAGCGACGGCTGCGCATCCGGACACCTGTCCGCGCCGATCTCGACCGCCAGCATCTCCGACCAGATCGAGCGCCGGGCGGCTCGTGACCGTCCGCCATTCAGCGCCAGCCGCACGCGCCCGCCGTCGATCGGCGCCGGAGACATCGCCATCGGCTCGCGCGTCGCGTCTTCGTAGGTGGACAGCAGCGCCGTCGCCGTGCGCTGTTGATACGCGCGCAGCGCCGTCCACGGCAGCACGACGATCGCCAGAACGGCGGCGACGAACAGCAACGGCCGGCGCGCCCGCCGATCGCCCGCCGGTCCCAGCAGCGACAGCGGATCCGTGCGCCCCGACATCACCAGCACCAGCCACGAGACGGCGAACCCGAGCAGCCACAACGGCAGGAGCTCGAGATGAAAGATGTGGCGCGGATGAAACTGAATCGCCGGGTAGGCGCCGAGGAACGCGGCCAGCGCACACATGAACGCGGCCAGACGAACACTCCGCATGCTCACGCCGATCGCCACGAGCGCGAACAGCGGCACGCCGACGCCGGTGGCCTGCGACAGCGCGCGCTGCGTCGCCGACACGAGAGTGTTCACGATGCGCGGCAGCCAGCCGCCGGGGATCGACTGCGCACCGCCGTAGGGCAGCTCGAGCACCCTGATCACCGACGCCCATCCGCGCAGCAGCGCGTCGGCGGGAAATGTTTCCAGCAGCAGCAGGTAGTACCGCCGGCTGGCGTCCGCGTAGCCTGGCAGACCCACCGAGACGTGCGCGGCGCTGCCGGTGCTCCGCCCCCACGATGCGTCGACGACGGTGGCGACGTAACTGTCGCTGTAGAAATACCCGGTTTCGTACGGCGCCGGTGCCACGTCGAGCGCTTCGTCCGAATCGTGCGAATACCCGAGCAGCGCCCAGTGCCACAGGTTGCTGCCCGACGCGCCGGAGCCCAGGATGGGCGCGGCGGCGGCGAGGAACATCGTCATGCAAACTGCCGCGGCAGCGACGCGCAGCTTCCACGTGCCGGACACGTGACCAGGGAGAAACAGGCCGACCGCGCCGAGCACGACGGCCAGGTTCAGCGCGATGTCCGTTCGCACGCCGAAGCCACATCCGATCAACGCGCCTGCCGCCGCGGCGCAGGCGACGATCGTCCGCGGCGCACGCGGGCGCAGGACGCAGACGCCGGCGATGAGCAGGGTCGCGACAAAGAACGGCGCCTTCGAGTAGTCGCGCAGGTCCAACAGGTTTGCGAGGTGCAGTGGCGACAGCATATAAAGCGATGCGACCGCCGCGGCGGCAATCGGTGTCAGCGCCAGCCGGCCGGCCAGATACGCGAGCGCGATCGCCATCCCGAACAGCAATCCGACCAGGCGATCGATCCCGGCCCACGAGAGTCCGCTCAGTTTCCACGCGCCTGCGGTCATCAGCAGCAGATAGCGGGACGCGCGCTGCGGGCCGTCGAGTCCGTCGACCGGCACGTCCACAGGAATATCCGCGCACGAGATCGCGTCGCGCCTGACGTCGAGAAATGCGGCCAGCGCGCGCAGTCGATCCGGTGTGCCGGGTTCGGCGGCGGGCGGCACGACCGGCGTCGTCGCGCCGCGGCCGCACGCGACCATCGCGGCGGCGCCGAAGATGCGGCGGCTGAGGCCTGGCATGTCGGGGGTCTGCTTCGTTCGCCGCGCCGCTCCTGCGTACTGGGCGCCGATGCCGAACGCGATCGCAAGAAACATGGCGGCGACGACGGCGTCGAACAACCTCATGCCGACGGTCTCACTGGGTCGCCGCGCCGTTGACGCAGGCGTTCGATGCCGCGGCAATCGCGCGCGCCTCTCTCACGGTGTAACCGACGGCGGACAGCAGACACAGCGCCGCTGCCACGGCGGCGATCGGCGGCCACTTCACTCGAGACAGATGCCAGAGCGACGACAGCACAACGAGCACGCCGAACAGGTACGACAACTCGACGTAGCGAACGTACCGCGGTTCGTAGTGCACCATCCCCACCGACGCCAGCGCATACAGCGGGAGAAGTGCGAGCAGCAGTACACTAGCGGCATCGCGGCGTCGCAGCCAGAGCGCTGCCAGCACGAAGAGCAAGCCGAACGCATCGAGCGCCTGCCGCGCCCGGCCGAAGAACAGCGGCTGCAGCCGCTCGGACCCGAACAGAATGCGCGGGACCCTGGACGCGATTACGCGCATGACGAAGGCTGGATGATCGCGCCAGGCTTGCAGATACTCGCGCGTGAAAAACTGATTCGCCTCGATCGACGCCCAGCGGTGCCCGGTTGTCTCGAACACGCGATCGGCGGCGACGCGATCGTCCAGCAGGTACCCGTAGTCGTTCGGCAGTTCACCCAGGCCTTCGGACAACCCCGCGCCGCTGCTGGTCGACCCGATCATCCAAATACCATGAGCGCGGCGATTGTGCAGGCCCCACCCGCCGACCACGATCATGAATCCGGCCGCTAACATGACCATGTGCCGCGGTGGCGACGCAGAACGCCGGCTCCACCACAGCCACGCGGCGCACGGGATCAGCAGCAGCATCAGATCGGGCCTGACCAGTGTGGCCACGCCCATCGCCACGCCTGGAATTGCGGCTCGCCACGAGGCGCCGGTGCTCAGCGTCAGCAGCAGAACGAGCACCCACAGGAGCAGCAACGGCGCGATCGATTCGGCGAGGAGGAACACGGCGCCGGCCGCCCACAGCGGAAACACCGCATAGGCGAGCGCGCCCGCAGTCGCCCACGGCCGAGACAGCGTCAACCGGCGGACGAGCAGGTACACCGCCCACGTCCCCGTCGAGTCGAGCGCCGCCTGCGCGATCCGCATGCGGGTCACGTCACCAGAGACGGTGCGCGCCAGCGCTGCGAGAAATGCGGGATACCCCGGCGGATAGGCCAAGCTCGCATATCCCTGCCCGTGCAGCAGAGCGGTCGCCGCATTCAGATAGAAATCGGTGATGCCGCCGAAATAATTCGCGCGCGCCCATTCGACGTACGAGGACGAGCAGCCGCCGTACAGGTGGATGAACTGCAGACGCATCCAGAACGCGAGGGCCCACACCGCGATCAGCACACCGGCGGCGGCCGCGCGACGTCGAGGCTGAACAGCTGTCATTGTGGCGGTCATCGGCTATTCACCGAGCCGTTGATAAAGCGCCGCTGACTCCCAATCGGGAGGAAGCGTCGCTCCAAGCAGCAGCGGAAATTTCTCGAGGTCTGCAAACCGATACGTTGCCGCGATGCAGCGCGCACCGCCCCCGGACATGTCGACGCCGGCAAAATGCTCGAACACCGGCAGGAAGATCCGCGTGATCCCAGCCGCACGGAGGACCGGTCCGACGGCAATCGTCCTGGTGAAATCCTCCGTCCGCAGAGCGTGATCGTACTGAAACGTTAGCGACGCGCCGGCGTCGCAGCTCGCAGCGTCGAGATCCACTTCGACAAACTGGGGCCATTCTCCGCGGGAGACGTCGCGTAACGGCCCAATCGCGTCGGCCGTTCGCATTTTCGGAGCGGCGATGTAGGCGCGCAGGAGCGTACGTGCCTGACGCGTCTGGTACGAGCGAGCCGCGGCGAGCAGGAGCACCAGCGCGGCGCCGCCGGCGATCACCAGCGCGATCCCGCGGACCGCGGGCCAGACGTATGGCCGCACGTCGGGCACGCCCTCGCGCCACGACCACGCGACCGACACCGCCTGATACGCGACGAACCCGATCGCCCACCAGGTCATGAACTCGAGATGGAAGTAGTGGCGCTCCTGAAACTGGATCGCCGGATAGCCGCCGAAGTACGCCAGAAAAAACAGCATGAACGCGCCGAGACGCAAGCTCGATCCGCTGATCATCAGGACGGCGGCGAGCACGACCAGCGCCCCCTGGTTATCCAGAGACAGGCGCCGCCGGAGCAACCGTTCGCGCAGCTTGTAGACGAGGGTCGCCCAATTAGGCGTCGGCGGGCTCAACTGGTCGAACGGCAGCTCGACGATCTGCTGCAGCGACGCGTACGCGCGCACGGTCATGTCGGCCGGAAACGACGTGACGATCTCCTTCAGGTAGCGCCCACTCTGCCGATCGTACTCGGGCGAGCAGTACACGAGCGGCTCGGTGATGCCCTGGGTCCGGCGCGCGTATCCGGACACGGTCTTCACTACGTACGCGTCGTCGTAGACGTAGCCGAAATCGTACGGCGCCGACAAGACGCGGAGATGCTGATCGTGCGGCGGCTGCAGGCCGAGCAGCGCGACGTGCCACTGGCACCCGCCCTTCTCGAAGACCGACGCCAGCACCGGCGAGCTGACCGCGATGAAGGTGACGAAGAACAGCGCGCTGGCGCCGGCTTTCAGCAGCAGCCGGCGGTCCAATCGCTCGTCGAGGAACAGAAACAGCACGATGACGATCAGCGGAATGCTGGTGAGGAAATCGGTGCGGAACCCGTAACCAATCCCGAGCACGACGCCGTACACCGTCGCGAGCAGCAGCACAGTCCGCGATTTCAGCGGACGGGTGACGAGCAGGCCGAGGGTGAAGACGAGCGCCAGGGTAAACGGCGCCTTCGCGTAATCGCGCAGATGCGGCAGGTTCGCGAGGTGCGCGGAGGACACCGCGAGGCCGGCGGCGGGCACCAGCGCGAACAGCCGCCCCATCGCCAGCCGGCTCACGCCATACGTCAGCGCGATCACGATGCCGAAGAGGAGGCCGAAGAGCGGACCCATCCCGCTCCACGAAACGCCGGCCACCTTCCAGTAGAGACCGACGGTGTACTCGAGATAGAACCACGCCCCCTGATAAATGCCCTTCTTGCCGACTTTCAGATCGGGCGGCAGCTCGCTGCACGACAGGCGGTCACGGCGCCGCCAGAGGAAATCCTCGAGCGGCTTGGGCTGCTGCTCGGAGATGACAAAGCCGCCGCGGCCGCAGGCAATCATCACCGCCGGTTCGAAGTACAGCTGGTAGAACTCCGGCGTGCCGCCGCGGCTCGTCCACGTGTTCCAGAAGCTGGTGCCCCACACCGCCGAGACGACGAGCAGCGCGGCCGCGATCAGCAGATCGATCCGCCAGGCCGGTGCGGTGCGCCGGCCGGCCTCGAGACCCGTCGTGTCGGCCTGGGGCGTCACGCGTGCGGCAGGCGCGGACGCGCGACCGCCAGCAGCGAGCCGCCGATCGGCAGCGTCGCTCCCAGCTTCAGCCAGGCTTCGTCCACTCTCATGATCCAGTCGAGCAGGCCGTTGATCAGCGGCGGCGGACCGACGCGATCCGAGAATTCGGTCCGGGTATCGCCGGTACGCGGGCGCAGCCGATCGAACAGACGCGTCGCCACCATTACCGGAAACAGCGCGGTGACGAACGAGGTGCGGTAGATCACGTCGAAGCCGGCGCGCTGGAGCTTGGCCTCGAGCTCACGCACGGCGTAGCGCCGCTTGTGGTGGACCAGCTCGTCGAGCGTGCTCCACATCCACTGGTACTGCGGCACGGTGATGATGAACAGCCCGTCCGGCCGCAGCGCCCGCCGGACCTGCGCCATCACCGTCTCGTCGTCCTGGATGTGCTCGAGCACGTCGAACGCACCGATCACGTCGAACGCGCGCTCGAACGGGATGTCGGTGGCGTCGAGCTGGATGAACACGACGCCGGGCATCTTCTCCCGCGCGTAGCGGAGCCCCTGGAGATAGATCTCCGAGCCGGTCAGCCGCAGGTTGGGGATGCGCCGCAGCATGTCGATGACGCCGCCGTTGCCGCAGCCGATCTCGAGCACGTCCAGCGGCCGCGATCGATCGGTGAAGCGCTTGAACACCTGCGCGAGAATCCGGTTGCGGGTGCGGACCCAGAAGCTGCGCGCGGCGACGTCCGCGGTGACGTCGAACCCGTCGCTCGGATAGTCGGTGCAGTCGAGCGCCACCTCCGGCGCGTAGCACCGGATGCCGTCGATCATCTGATAGGTGCCGTGCTGTGCCACGCGTCAGTAGGTCGCCCGCACCACGTAGTTCGGCTTCTTCTTGACTTCGTCGTAGATGCGCCAGACGTACTCGCCGATGATGCCGAGCATCAGCATCAGCACGCCGCCGATGCCGAGGATCAGGATCATGATCGGCGCCTGCCCCGGGAACGGCACGTCGTGCGTGAACCGCCAGTAGGCGATGTCCAGCGCATAGACGAAGCCGACCAGCGCGACCAGCGCGCCGGCCGCGCTGATGAAGCGGATCGGCAGGTACGACGAGTCGAGGATCGCGTCGAGCGAGTTCTTCAACCGCTTCGCAAACGTGTACTGCGAGCGGCCGATCGTCCGCTTCGCCCTCGTATACGGGATGAACGTCGTCTTGTAGCCGAGCCACAGCAGGTCGCCCTGGAAAAACCGGTTGCGCACTTCGATGCTGTTGAACGAATCGACGACGCGGCGGGCCATCAGGACGAAGTCGAATCCGCCGGCGGGCAGCTGCGGGAACGAGATCCGGACGATGCGGTAGAAGAGGCGCGACGTCAGCCGCGACGTCCACTTGTCCTCGCGCTCGGCGCGATGGCCGATCACCAGCTCCGCACCGGCCTCGTAGTCGCGCACCATCCGCGGGATCAGCTCCACCGGATCCTGCAGGTCGGCCGAGAGGTGCAGCACGAGATCGCCGGTCGCGCCTTTGAGGCCGGCGAGAATCGCCGCCATCTGGCCGAAGTTGCGCGTGAACGAGATGATGCGCACGCGCGGATCGCTCTCGTGCAGCCGCAGCAGCTCCGCCAGCGACCCGTCATCCGATCCATCGTCGACGAACACGAACTCGTAGTCGTAGGCGGCGAGCTCGGTGGACAACGCGCCCTTGATCTTCTGGTAGGTCAGCGTCACCGCGTGTTCGTTGCGGTAGACGGGGATGACGAACGAGATCGTCCTGGCGGCGGTCATGCCTGCTCCTGAATGTGCCGGATCATGTCGCAGATGGCGTCAACCGCCGGCAACGGCAGCGTGCCGTAGAGCGGCAGGCACAGCACCTGCGCGACCGCGGCGGTGGCGACCGGCAGCAGGCCGGGCGCCGCCGAGGGCAGATCGCGATAGCAGGCGTACTGCGTGCACAGCGGATGGAAGTATTTGCGCGCGAGCACATTGTACGCCTTGAGCTGTTCGAACACGGCGTCGCGCGAACAGCCGAACGCGCCGGCGTCGATGCGGACGACGAAGTACTGGCAGCTGCTCTCGACGTTGGCCGGCTCGGCGATCACCGTGAGGCCGGCGATGCCGGCGAGGCGCTCGCGGTAGCGCGCGACGATGGCGCGGCGGCAGCGCAGCTCCTCGGGCACGCACGCGAGCACCTCGATCCCGAGCGCCGCCTGCAGCTCGTTCATCTTGCCGTTGATGCCGACCTCGCCGACCTCCTCCTGGTTCAGGATGCCGAAGTTCTTCAGGTGATCGAACGCCTCGCGGGTCGCGGCACGGCCGCAGGTCAGCGCGCCGCCTTCGGCGCTGTGAAACAGCTTGGTCGCGTGAAAGCTGAACATCGACGCGTCGCCGAACGTGCCGATGCCGGCGCCGTCGATGGTCGTGCCGAAGGCGTGCGCCGCGTCGTACACCAGCTTGAGCCCATGGCGATCGGCGACCGCCTGCAGTCCCGCGACGTCGCAGGGAATGCCGTAGACGTGGACCGCGAGAATGCCGCTGGTCCTGGCCGTGACCAGCCGCTCGACCTTCGCCGGATCGAGCGTCAGCGTCTGCGGATCGACGTCGCAGAACACCGGGGTCGCGCCGCTCCAGCTGATCGCGTGCGGCGTCGCCGGGAAGGTGAACGGCGTGGTGATCACCTCGCCGTGCATGTCGAGCGCGCGCACCGCCGCGAGCAGCGCGATGGTGCCGTTGTTGAACAGCGACACCTCGGGCACGCGCAGGTAGTCGCGCACGGCGCGGCCCAGCTGCTCGTGCTGATCCCCGGCGTTGGTCAGCCAGCGCGCCTGCCAGATCTCGGCGAGCCGGCGATGCAGCGCCTCGAGCGGCGGCAGCAGCGGCCGGGTCACGTAAATCGGTTCGTCGAACTTCTTGATGGCGGTCACACCAGATCGTATTCGTGGAGCATGCGGCGGACCGCGTCGCGCGGGTTGAACATCAGCACGTCCACAATCGACAGGGCGGGCACGAACGGCGCGTCGTACTGCTGATACGCGATCGGCCGCGACTGGATGAATTTCAGCTCGACGCCGCGTTCGGCAAACGCCGCCGGCGAATAGAGCTCGCGGCCGCCGATCGCGTTGATGTACCGCGTCGCGCCGAGGGCGCCGCAGATCGCGAGCACTTTCTGCTCGCCTTTGAGCGCGTGATCGATCGGCACGGTCGACGACACGACGATCGGCGTCCGGATGTCCAGATACGCCGCGGTCGCGACCAGGCCGTGGTGCAGGTACTCGAACAGGTTGCGCGGCGCCGCCGCGACGACGGCCTCGATGAGCGGAAAGACCTCGGCGAAGAACGGCGCCCGCCGATAGGCCGCGGCGAGGGGATTCAGCAGCGTCTTCGGATCGAAGTCGTCGGCGATCGATCGCGCCGCGACGTCGAGAAAATCCGATCCCTTCTTCAGCGGCACGGTGAAGAACGCGTCGGCGCCGTTCCTGAGGAACCGGTTGCGGTTGATCCAGCCCTTCTTCGCGTACTGGATGTTGTCGTAGACGACGAAGCGATCGACCGCCGCCAGCAGCTGCCAGTAGCCGATGTAGGGCAGAAAGTAGGGCTGCATGATGCCGAGGGTCACGCGTCGCGGCCGGCCGCCTGACCGGCGCCTTTCTCACACACCAGGAAGATGCTCGAGCACAGATCGGGATACTGCTGCCCGAGCTGAAAACAGCCCTCGAGGTACTCCGGCGAGATGATGTCGGTCGCGAGCAGCCGATCCCACTGGAAGTTCGCCAGCGCCTTGAAGAAGATGCCGGAGCGGTGGACGACGGTGAGACCGGCGGCACGCGCGTCGCGCTCGAGCGTATCGAGCGAGTAGGTGATCCGGTGACCGTGCTCCAGCTCCGCCGGGGTGACCGCGGCGTTGTGGCTGATCAGCCCCATGTGGACCGCAATCTGCCGTGACGCGGCGTTGGCGTTCGGGCACACGAGAAACAGCCGCCCCGATTCGGTGAGCCACTCGCGGCGCACGCGCGCCAGCACGGCGACCGGATCGTCGAGATGTTCGAGCACGTGGGTGATCACGACGTTGTCGAAGGCACGGCCGAGCGACACGGTTTCGAAGGTCCCCTGCACCATCGTCGCGCGTCCGGCCAGCGCCGCGCGCGCCGCACCGATCGCCTCGCCTGACGCCTCGACGCAGGTGACGTCGGCAAAGCGCGTCGTCAGTCGGCGGGTGAAGTCGCCGCGAAAGCTGCCGAGCTCGAGCACGCTGCCGGCCCTGAAGAACGGCTCGAACGCCCGCAGCATGAACGGGTGCATGACGTCGAGGTCGAAGGTGTAGGCGTACTTGTGGCCGAGGGCGTCCTGCGATTCGCGGTCGTAGTTCCGATCGGCGGGCGCCATCTATCGCTCCATCACGGCGACACCGAACCCGTCGCGGCCGAAGGCGTTGCCGTTGTACAGGAGGTAGGCGTCATCGCCGCACCAGAATACGTGAGGATAGCAGAGCATCTCGGCGTCCCAACCCGACGGCGACACGTCGATGCCGGCCGCCGCGTCGTCCCTCGTCCAGCCGCGGCGATCGCGCGACCACGCGTACCCGAGGCGATAGCCGCGCCGTGCGTTGGTCCGGAAGTCGGTCGCATGCCGGTAGCAGAAGTACATGTGCCACAGACCGTCGTGCTCGAACACGGTCGGCAGCGCCTGGCACTCGTCGGGCCCGAGCACGTCCGGGATGATCGCGGCGGCGTCGCGCTGCCACGACATGCCGTCGTTCGACGTCGCGGCGGCGATCTTGTAGACGCGCGCCGGTCCGGGATCCGACGGGCTCTCGACCCAGCGGGCGCCGTAGATGTACCACATGTGCCAGAGCCCGCCGCGGATCAGCACGAAGGGATCGCCGACCAGGAACGGTTCGTTCAGCGACGGCGCCATCACCGGCCCGGGTCCGACGCGCTCGAAGGTCTGCCCGTGATCGCGGCTGACCGCGAGACCAATTGCCGTCTCCACCGGCACGGATGCCCGCCGGCTCCAGCCGCACGTGAACGCGTGAATCCGATCGTCGTGCCGGACCACGTTGATCGGAAAGATGCCGTGCTCGTCGAAGCAGCCGAGGCCGCCGAGCGGCATGACGGTGTCGGCCGCGACGCGAAGCACGCGCTCGATCCGGCGATCGACGTCGACGAAGGCGACCCGACTCAGATACTGGCCGCCGGCGTCGCGGCTTCGCGTCGAAAAGTAGATGCGGACGAAGTCGTCGAACACCAGCGCCTGCGGCGATTGCGCGAACTCGGTGCAGCCGTCCGGCAGCGCATGACGCCGCGGATCGAACAGCAGGCCTCGCTTCAGCCATTTCACGAAAGCGCGCCTTCCAGTTCGGCGAGTCCGAACCCGTGGCGTCCGACCTGGTTGCCCAGATAGAACATCAGCGTCCGGCCATCGAGCTCGAACACGTGCGGGTAGCTGATCATCTCGGAGTCCCAGCCGTCGGCGGACACATCGATGCCGGCCTTGTCGTCGTCGCGTTGCCACGACAGCAGGTCGTCGGAGGTCGCGTAGCCGATCCGGTAGCCGCGTTCGCGCCCGCGATAGCCGAGGCTGTACCGGTAGCAGAAGAACATGTGATACCGGCCGTTCGCGAAGATCACGTCGGGGCTGGCCTGGCACTCGTCCGCTTCGAGGCGCGGCGGAATCAGCTCGCGATCCATCCGCGTCCAGCTCACGCCATCGTCGGACGTGGCTGCGCGGATGCGGTAGACCGGCTCGGCGCGAGCGTCGCCCGGAAGCCACTTCGTACCGGCGATGTACCAGAGATACCAGCGATCGCCGAACCGGCGGATCTTCGGTCCGCTGATCACGAACGGCTCGTGCAGCCCGGCCGGGAGCACCGGTCCACGCCCCTGCTTCTGGAACGTGACGCCTTCATCGCGGCTGACCGCGTAGCCGATGGCGACGTCGAACGGCACCGACGCACATCGCGTCCATCCACCGTAGTACGCGCGCAGCTCATCGCCGTGGCGAATCACCGACGTCGGGTAGGTGCCGAACTCGTCGAACGCGCCGAGTCCGCCGAGCTCCATGATCGGCCGCTCGGACATGCCGACGATGCGGAACAGATCGGCGCGATCGAGATCGACATAGGCGGCGCGGCTCACGTACTGGCCGTTGCCGTCCGCCGGCGGCCGGCAGGAGAAGAACACGCGCACGCACGTGTCGAACACCAGCGTCGCCGGCGCCTGCGCGAACTCGTGCATCCACGCGGGGCGCGCGACGGCGGCCGGATCGAAAATCCTGCCGCGCTTGCGCCACGTGAACATCAGAGCGCAATCTCCAGCACGTCCTTGCTGCCGCGGTCTTCGACGAGGCGGAACCCGATCGCGTCGTACATCGCTCTCGCGCCGGCGTTGTGCCTGGCGACTTCGAGCCGGCACGACGTGTAGCCGCGCCGTCTTGCGATCTCCAGCACGCCGCCGACCAGCGCGCGCCCGAGACCCGCACCGCGGTCGCGCGGATCGACCAGCACCAGGGTGATGTACGCCTGACGGCTCGACTCGTCGTTGCAGTAGAAGGCGACGAAGCCGCGGCAGCGGCCGCCGGCGATGTCCGACAGGATCTCGCTTCGCTCGCCGAGCTTGGCGACATATCCCGGCACGTCGGCCGCGTCGATGAACCGGTCGCCGTGACGCGCGTATTCCTCGAGGATGAGCGAGTGGATCGGTTCAGGCAGCATGACGTCGCGGCCGCTCGCGCGGCCTTCGTCTACCCCGCGCTGACGACGCGCGGCTCGGGCAGCGGCACGATGTACTGACCCTTGAAGCCGCGCTGGCGCAGCTTCGGGATCAGCTCGTCGGCGATGTGCCACGACAGCAGCAGCGCGTACTCCGGCTGATCCTGGAACAGGCGGTCCTCGTCGATCACCGGCACCAGCGTGCCGGGCATGTACTTGCCGACTTTGTAGGAGCCGGTGATCTCGACGACGCAGTCGAGCAGCTCGCGGTCGAGGCCGACGTAGTTGATCAGCGTGCTGGCCCGCGACGGCGCGCCGACGCCGTAGACGCGGGCGCCTTTGCCGAGCAGGCCGCTGAGCAGCGCGTGCAGCTGCAGCTTCGACATCGCGACGCGATGCTTGAACTCGGTCAGCCGGTCGGACAGCGTTCCGGCGCCGCGCTCCTCGTTCAACACCTGCTGCACGGTCGGCTGAACCGGCCGGCTGCCCTTGCGTGCGGCGTAGACGCGGATCGAGCCGCCGTGCGTCGGAATCCGCTTGGCGTGGATCACCTCGAGGCCGTGCATGTTGAGCAGATACGAGATGCTCTCGAGCGAATAGTGGCGCAGGTGCTCGTGATAGATCGTGTCGTACTGCAGCGTCTCGATCAGCGCCATCAGATAGTGCGACTCGCTGATGAACACGCCATCGTCGCCGAGCATGGCCAGGATGCTGTCGACGATCTCGTGGATGCCCTCGATGTGCGCGAACACGTTGGTGGCGGTGACCACGGTCGCCTTGCCGCACTGTTTCACGACCTGCGCCGCCGCCGCGGGCCCGAAGAACGCCATGATGCTGCGGATGTTGCGTTCGTTGGCGAGGTTGGCCATCAACGTCGGTTCGACGCCGCACACCGGATGGCCGGCGTTGTGGAAGTTCGAGAGCAGCGTCCCGTCGTTCGAGCCGATGTCGACGACCAGCTCGGTGCCCTTCAGGCCGAGCAGCGGCGTCGCCTCGCGCTGCAGTTCCGCGAAGTTCTCGCGCAGGATCCGCGTCGTGCCGCTGGTGTAGGGGTACTCGGGCGGAAAGAGAATCGCCGGATCGACGATGAGCCCGATCTGCACGAGCTGGCATTTGCGGCAGCGCAGGAGCTCGGCCGGGTACGCCGGCTGCTCGTGCGGCCGCTGCCCGACGGTGCGCATCTGGTTGACCGGCGGCAGGTAGCCGAGAAACAGCACCGAGTCGAGGTCCGGGCTGTCGCACACCTGGCAGCGATCGACCACGACGCTTCCGCCCGTTCCCGCCGCCCGCTTCATCTCACTCTTCATGGGTGTCTCCGCGAACGCTCACGCGCCCGCTGAATGTTCGTCGTACCAGCGCGCCACGCCCGGCAGCGCCTCGCGCAGCGTGTACTTCGGCTGGAACCCGAGCTTCATCATCTTGGTGATGTCCGGACAGCGGCGGTTGGTGCCGCCCTCCGCCGGCGGACCGGGGACGATCTTGATCGGGCGGCCGAAATGCTCGGCGACGATCATCGCCACCGATTCGATCGTCACTTCCTCGAGCGTGCCGATGTGATAGATGCCGCGATGCTCGCCGCGATCGAGCACGATCATCACGCCGTCGATGAAGTCGTCGACGAACACGAACGACCGCGTCTGGCGGCCGGTGCCCTGGATGGTGAACGGGATCGGATTGCCGGGATGCTGCTGCAGCGCCTTGAGGCGCGCGACGAACTGCGGAATCACGTGCTCGCGGCCCATGTCCGGGCCGTAGACGTTGTGCGGCCGGACGATGGTCACCCGTTTGAAATGATTGCGGCCGTAGTTGAGCGCGACGATCTCGCTGATGATCTTGCCCGCGGCGTAGGAATACCGCGGGTTGAGCGGATCCGGAATCGACAGGCCGACGCTCTCGTCGGTCGGCACGACCTTCGGCTCCTGATACACCTCCGAGCTCGACATCAGCATCAGCTCGGGGACGCCGCAGCGGATGCTGGACTCGAGCACGTTGGTGATGCCCTTGAGCGCGACGTCGAGCACGAGATCCGGCTTGGTGTAGAAAAACTCGGTGCCGTTGACGAACGCCAGGTGGCAGACGACGTCGACGCCGGCGCACGCGCGCTCGACCGCCGCCGGATCCCGGATGTCCCCTTCGGCGTACTCGAACTGTCCGTCGAGCGCCCGCAGGCGCGACGCGCGGCCGCGCGAATTGTCGTCGAACACGCGGACGCGGTGGCCGTCGTGCACCAGCCGCGTCACCAGCGCGCCGCCGAGGAACCCGGTTCCGCCGGTCACCAGATACGTCCGTCCGCTCACATCGACACCTTTCCGCCCATCGCTGTCGCCGCCGGGATGCGGACTTGCGTCGGGCGGCGCGAGCCGCGCGGCGTGCGCAGCGAGCGCTTCAGCCCCCACATGAACCACCGCAGGTATTCCGACACCCACGGGCCGAGCACGAACGTCGACTTGCCGCCGTAGAGGCGATCGATCGAGACGATCGGCACCTCGCCGAGCGTCAGGCCGGCGAGCTGCGCCTTGATCGCCATCTCGAACGTGACCGCCCAGCCGATCGGCCGCGCCTGCAGATCGAGCGTCTCGAACACCTCGCGCCGGAACATCTTGATCCCGGTCGTCGCGTCGGTCAGCCCGAGCCCGGACAGCCGGCAGAACCATCGATTCGCGGCGCGCGACAGCTTGCCGCCGATCCACGATCCGCCGAGTCGCCGCCCGCCGTGCGCGTAGCGGGTGCAGCTGACGAAATCGCAGCCATCGTCCATCAGCGCGAGCATGTCGTCGATCGCGAGGACCGGGCCGACCTCGTCGGCGGCGAAGATCAGCACGTAGCGGCCGCGCGATTCGGCGACGCCGGCCGACAGCGCGTTGAGCACGCCGACGCCGCGCGCGTTGCGGATCAGCCGCAGCTCGGGGTAGCCCGGCATCATCGCCTCGACCACCGGCAGGCTGTCGTCGCCTTCGCGATCGTAGACGACCAGGACTTCGTGGGTCGCGTCGACGACCGCGCGCAGGATCTTCAGCATGATCTTCAGGTTGATGCCCTCGTTCCTGACGGGCATCACGATGCTGAGGACCGGCGCGGGGTTGGAGTCGTTCACCTTACGCGGCGTAGAAATCGCGGATCGTGCGGCAGACGGCCGCGACGTCGTCATCGGTCAGCGACAGCGCGGTCGGCAGCCACAGCGCCTTCGGCATCAGCCGCGAGCTGTTCGGAAACTGGCTGTCGGGCCGGCGGTACGGATGCTGGGTGTGCAGCGGATACCAGAACGGCCGGGTGTGGATGCCGCGTGCGAGCAGGTGTTCGACGAGGCTGTCGCGCCGCTCGGCGACGATGTCCACCCACTGCGGCGTCTCGCCCTGATCGACGTCGAAGCCGGGCAGCGTGACTCCGGCAATCCCCTGCAGCCCGTCGCGATAGCCGCGGTAGATCTGCCGCAGGCGCGCGACGCGCGGCTCGAGCCGCTCGACCTGCGCGAGGCCGACCGCCGACTGCAGATTGGTCAGCTTGAAATTGAACCCGAGCGTCGGATGCTCGTCGTTGCCGCCGGTGCCGCGCACCGGCCGGCCGTGATCCTTCAGCGCGCGCAGCCGCGCCGCGAACGCCGGGTCGTTGGTCAGCACCATGCCGCCCTGACCGGTGGTGATCGTCTTGTTGGGCGAGAAGGAGAAGCAGCCGGCGGTGCCGATGGTGCCGAGATTGCGTCCGCCGGACGCGGACAGCAGCGCTTCGGCCGCGTCCTCGATGATGGCGATGCCGTGCTCTTTCCCGATCGCGAGCAGCGCCGGCATGTCGGCCGAGCGGCCGCTGACGTGCACCGGAATGATCGCCTTGGTGCGCGGCGTGATCGCATCACGCACCTGCGCCGGGTCGACGTTGAGCGTGCGCGGATCGACGTCGACCAGCACCGGCGTCGCGCCGGCGAGCCGCACCGCGTTGGCCGTCGCGATGAAGGTGACGTCGGGGACGATGACCTCGTCGCCGGCGCCGGCGCCGGCCGCCGCGACCGCGAGAAAGATCGCGGTCGTGCCGCTGGTCGTCGCAATCGCGTGCGCCGCGCCGAACAGCGCGGCGATGCGCTGCTCGAACGCCGTCGTCACGTCGCCGTCGTTCAGGTAGTTGCTGTGGATGACCTCGAGGACACGGGCCTCCTCCGCGCCGGTCATCACCGGGTGCCACCACGGAATCGTCTTCGCCTGCGTCGTCATGAAGTCCTCAATTGTTCGAGCCGCGTGCGCAGCAGCCCGGCCTGCGTCGTGACCGCCTCGCGGTTGCGGCGGCCGACCAGCCGGATCGGACTGCCCGCGTACACCGACCACGCCTCGAACGCGAACGCCGTCGGCACGAAGCTCAGCGCGCCGATGACCGTACCTTCGGGGATGTGATTGGCCGGCATCACCACCGAATTGGAGCCGACCGCCGTGCAGTTGGCCAAGGTGACGTCACCGGCGATGACGTGCTGTTTCACGTCGTCCACACCCGGCGGAATGATCGTCACGATGTCGTTGACGAAGTCGTCGCTGGAACACCAGATCTTAACACCGGACGAAAGGCTGCAGAAGTCGCCGAGCGTGAACAGGTGCGCGGCGCCGCCGGCGACCGAACAGCCCGACGCGATGTGCGAACAGAGGCCGATTCGCACGCGGGTCGAGAAATAGCAGAAGTCGTCGACGATCGAGTGATCGCCGATCTCGAACAGCTCGCGATGGCGGATCCGCGTGTTGGCCGAGACGATCGGCGTCATGCCGGCCTGGCGATCACGTTCCACAGATCGACGACCTCGACGTGCGGCGGCACCGTCAGCGAGCGATAGGCGCTGTGCGGCACGCCGACGATCACCACGTCGCTCTGCGCGACCAGCTGCTCCTTGGGGATGAACGTCGGGTCCTTGGCGAACTCGTCGGAGTACATCACCTGCGAGCCCTGGAAGCGGAGGATCTTGCCCAGCTTATAGGACAGCGAGTCGCGGATGTCGTCGATGTCGGCCTTGAAGGCCATGCCGAGAATGCCGACCTTCAGGCCGGCCAGCGCGCGGCGGCGGCTCAGCTGATCGACGAGGAAATTGGGCAGCCCTTCGTTGATCGACATCGCCGCGTGCCCGAGCATGAAGCTGCTGTTGTTGAACGCGGCGAGCTGCATCGTGTCCTTGAGCAGGCACGGGCCGGCGGCGAAGCCGGCGCCGGGCAGACTGGCGGCGCGCCCGTAGCCGTCGACCATCGCCTGGCGCACGCGATTGAAGTCGACGCCGATGCTCTCCGCCATCATGTAGAACTGGTTCGACGCCGCGAATTGAATGTAGCGCCAGGCGTTCGAGTAGAGCTTGACCAGCTCGGCTTCCTCGACGCTCGTGCGGATGATCTTCGGCGCGATCAGCGCGAACAGGGCCGCCGCGCGCTCCGCCGCCGCCTCGGTGACGCCCGACACGATCTGCGGCAGCTCGCGCAGTTCCCTGACCGCATGGCCCTGGACGATGCGCTCGGGACAGTAGGCCACCAGCCAGTCGCCGCCGTCCGCGCACAGCGCCCGACGGACGTGGCCGCAGGTGTGCGGGAAGACGGTGCTCCGGATCACGATCAGCTGCTCGACGTCGAGGTACGGCCGCACCTTGTCCATCAGATCGAGCAGCGATCGCAGCTTCGGATTCAAATACTCGTCCACCGGCGTGCCGATCGCCACGATCACGGTGCGGGCGCGCGAGATGTCCTTCGGATCGGACGAGAACAGCAGCCGCTGATCGCGCAGCGCCGTTTCGAGCAGCGGCTCGGCGCCGTACTCGGTGAACGGCATCGTCCCCGCGGCGATCTGCGCGAGCACCGCCTTGTTCAGGTCGTAGATGATGACGCGCTGGCCGGCGGCGGTGAACACCAGAGCGAGCGGCAGGCCGACATGGCCGGCGCCGCCGATGATGCAGATGTCGTGATCGTGGTGTGTGGTCATGAATGTTCGCGTGCCGTGACGGAAGCAAATGCCAGCCTGCCGCGCGCGATCGCGAGAAACAGCACCGACAGGTTGAGCGCGTGATCGATCGGCCCGTCCACCGCCATCCGCAGCACGTCTGCGGCGGGCAGGGCCATCGGCGTGACTCCGGCTTCGAGCTGCGGCGTACCGCCGCTCGGCCGCACGTCCGCGGCGAAGTAACACCACATGCGGTTCGTCAGCCGGCCGCAGTCGGGGCTGAGCGTGCCGAGGTGCTCCATCGTGCCGGCGACGAACCCGGTCTCCTCGAGCAGCTCGCGCCGGCCGGCCTGCTCCGGCGACTCGCCCGGGTCGACGTGCCCGCTCGGCAGCTCGATCGTTTCGCGCTCGACGACGGGGCGGTACTGACGGACGAGCAACAGATCGCCCTCGACGGTCATGGCCAGGACACTGACATAGTCGTCGAGCTCGAGCATGTAGTACGGCTGGCCGTCGGGCGTCGGGCGAACCACCACGTCGAACCAGTTGGTCGAAAACGCCACCGGCGCCGAGTTACGCCGACGCATGGTCCACCGCGACGCCAAACTCGTTCAGCGTGCGGAACAGCGCCGCGACGACGTGGCCCTGATCCTCGGCCGAGAGGGTCTGGTACATCGGCAACGCGAGCGAACGCGCGAACGTCGACGCGGCGACCGGAAAATCCGCCGGCGTGTATCCGTACGACTGGCGGTAGTACGTCGTCATCGGGATGTTCCAGGTGCCGATCGAGGCTTCGACGTCCAGCTCGCGCAGCCGCTTGATGATCGCATCGCGATGGACGGCGCCGTGTTCCGGCAGCAGCACGACGTACGACTGGTAGACCGTGTCGCGTCCATCGGCGACGAACGGCGGCCGCACCGCGCTGCCCTTCAGCAGCGCCGCGTATCGCGCCGCGGCGCGGCGCCGCGCCTCGACCGCTTCCGCCATCCGCCGCAGCTGCACCAGGCCGAGCGCCGCCTGGAATTCGGTGAGCCGGTAATTGAAGCCCGGGCGGACGAAGTCGGTCGACGCCGCCTCCGGATCCTGACCGTGGTTCCGCAGCGTCCGCAGCGTCCGTGCCAGCGCCGCATCGTCGGTGACGACCGCGCCGCCTTCGCCGGTCGTCAGCGCCTTGCGCGGATGGAAACTGAAGCAGCCGAGCCGCCCGAGCGATCCCGCCTGCCGTCCGCCCTGGGTCGCGCCGAGCGCGCACGCCGCATCCTCGACGACCGGGATACCGGCGCGATCGGCGATCGCCATGATCGCGGCCATGTCCGCCATCTGGCCGAAGGCGTGGACCGGCAGCAGCGCACGCACACGGTCCAGCGTGCCCTGCTGCCGCAGCTGCTCGAGCCGCGCCCGCAGCGCCGCCGCGTCCATGTTGAAGGTGTCGGGTTCGATGTCGACGAACACCGGCCGTGCGCCGCACAACTCGATCGCGTTCGCCGTCGCCGTAAAGGAATACGCCGACACCAGGACGAGATCGCCGGAGCCGATGCCGAGCGCGAGCAGGCTCAAATGCAGCGCCGACGTGCAGCTGTTCAACGCGACCGCGTGCGCGCTGCCGACAGACGCGGCGATCGCCGACTCGAACTCGGCGACGCGCTTGCCCTGTACGAGGTAACCGCCCTCGAGCACCTCGCGCACCGCGCGCAGATCCTCGTCGTCGATGAAGACGGCGGTGAGCCTAATCATGTTGCCGGTAATAGTCCGCGGTCATCCGGATGCCGTCGTCGAGGTCGACCTTGGCGGTGAAGCCGATCAGCTCTTCCGCCTTCTTCACGGACGGAATGCGCAGCTCGACATCGGCGTAGTTCTTCTCGGTGAACTCGATTGTGGACGACGAGCGGAGGACGCGGATCACGGCGCTGGCCAGGCCGTACATCGTCACCACGGCGCGCTGGTTGCCGATGTTGAAGGTCTCACCGATCGCGCGGGGGTGCTCCATCGCCGTCAACGTGCCTTCGACCATGTCGTCGACGTAGCACCAGGCGCGGATCTGGGTGCCGTCGCCGTGGATTTCGATCGTCTGGTTCTTGACCGCGCGGCGGATGAAGGTGCGCAGCGCGCCTTCGCCGGTCTGGCCCGGGCCATAGATGTTGAACGGCCGCACGACCGACGCGGGCAATCCCTTCTCCTTGTAGTACGCGATCGCGAGGTGCTCTTCGGCGAGCTTGCTGACGGCGTAGGTCCAGCGGGCTTCGCCGACGCCGCCGACGGTCGCGTTGCTGGTCTCGTCGGATCGGAACGCGCGCTGGCCGAACACTTCGCTGGTCGAGAAACAGACGACGCGATCGCAGTGGTCGAGGCGCGACGCCGCCTCGAGCACGTTCGCCGATCCGATCATGTTGACCCGCATGGTCGTCACCGGACTCTTGATCACGGTGTCGATGCCGGCGATCGCGGCGCAGTGCACGACGATGTCGGAGCCGGCCATCGCCCGCACCAGACCGTCGGGATCGAGGATGTCGCCTTCGAGCAGCTTCAGGTTCGCGTCGTCGCGGTAGGACACGCTCTTCAACGTATTCCGCGACAGGTTGTCGTAGACGACGATCCGGTTGCGCGTCAGCAGCGGACGAATCAGCGTCGATCCGATGAACCCGGCCCCGCCGGTGATGAAAATCGTCTTTCCCTCGATCAACCAGTCCTCCGATCAGTCGTGTCTTGGCACGCGCGTCAGTCCTGCGTCAGCAGCGGCAGGACGTGGTCGCGCCGGAATGCGGCGGCGTCGAAGGGCGCCGCCGGCGGCAGCCGCCGCAGCACGCGCCGCCACCAGAACGACGACAGCTCGAGCATCGTCTTCTTGATGCTCCGCCAGTTGGCGACGCCGGTGGTGCCGATCAACCGCGGCAGGTACTCGATCTCCACTTCGACGGTCTTGTACCCGTTGTCGCGGGCGAGGACCAGGATCTCCGCGGTGATGAAGACGCCCATCGACCGCGGATAAAAGCGGTCGAACATCGAGCGCCGGTACGCCTGGATGTAATTGAATTGCCGCAGCTTCATGCCGAACAGGAAACGGATCAGGGCGATATTCGCCACCGACATGCATTTCCGCAGGACACTGTAGTCGCGCCGGTCCGATCTTAACCCATTGACGACGTCGGCGTGACGCGACGCGGCGATGAACTTCGCCAGCTCGCCGGGGCTCATCGCGAGGTCGGCGGGAACGAAGATCACGAAGGCGCCGGTGGCCACGGCCATGCCGGTGTAGACGCCGACGCCGGGGCCCATGTTGCGGCGGTGGCGGTACAGCCGGATGCGCGCGTCGCGCTGCATCAGATCGCGGACGACGGCCACGGTGCCGTCGACGCTGCCATCATCGACGACGACGATCTCGAAGGGGCACTGCGCTTCCTCGAACTCGCGCGTCAGCGTCGCGATCGCGGTGACGACGTTGCGGTCCTCGTTGTAGACCGGCATCACGACGCTGAAATACGGCGGTTCGACGGCGGATGGGATCATCGCGATTCTCCGATCGCGTCGGCCAGGCCGGCGATCACACGGTCGATCTCCTCGCCGGTCATCGCCGCGAAGATGGGAAGAAAGATCGTACGGCGATAGACGTCATCGCTCACAGGCAGCTGCGGGCCGCCGCCGCGCGCGAACACCGGTTCGTGATGCAGCGGCGCGATGCCGCGCAGGCACGCAATCCCCTGCGCCGCCATCCGCTGGATGACCGCGTCGCGATCGCCGTCGCCGTCCGCTGACAAGGTGACCAGATAGGACTGCCACGCGTGGACCGACCCTTCAGGCACGAACGGCGGGGTCGCCCGCGTCATCGCCGACAGCGCCGCCGTGTAGCACTCGGCGACGTGCGCCTTGCGGCGCAGGATCTCGTCCAGCTTGTCGAGCTGCACCAGGCCGATGGCCGCCTGGATGTCGGTGAATCGGAAATTGTGTCCGACGTCGTTGTAGCTGCCATACAGCAGGCCGCCGGCCTGATGGCGCTCCAGCGTCGATACCGATGCGCCGTGCGAGCGGTAGGCCCGCGCGCGTTCGGCAAACCCGGCATCGCCGGTCGTCAGCACCCCGCCTTCACCGGTCGTGATCGTTTTTCGCGGATGCAGGCTGAAGCACGCCGGGTGGCCGCCCGTACCGATGCGCCGCTGCTTGTAGGCGGCGCCGAGCGCACAGCCGGCGTCCTCGACGATCGCCAGCCCCGCGGCGGCCGCGATCGCGGTGAGCGCGTCGAGATCCGCGGGCAGGCCGATCTGATGGACCGCGAGGATCGCGCGCGTCCGCGGTGTGACGGCGCGTTCCACGGCGCGGGGATCCATGTTGAAGGTGCGCGGATCGATGTCGACGAAGGCCGGCACCGCGCCGACCTGCAGGATCGCGTTCGCGCTCGCCATGCAGGTGAACGACGGACAGATGACCTCGTCGTCGCGGCCGACGCCGCTCAGGTGCAGGGCGATCTGCATCGCCGACGTGCAGGAGTTCGTCGCCACGGCGTGCGCGACGCCGATCCATTCGGCGAGCCGCTGCTCGAACTCGGCGGCCTTCGGCCCCTGGCTGACCCATCCGGATCGGATCACCGGCGCGACCGCGGCAGCCTCGCGCTCGTCGTAGAACGGCCGGGCAATCGGGATGTTCATGATGACGAACGGATGATGGAAAACATCGGATAGTAGTCGCGGACGACGACCGAGGTGTCCGGCGCGGTGGCGGCAATCGACAGGTGAATGGCCTCGACGCCGTCGAGATGATCGCAGTCGACATACCAGTAATGCTGGATTGTCTGCGACGACACATTGACCGGCGTACAGCTGACCGGCGCATTCGCGTGCGCCGCGTCGGTCACGGCGCTGACCTGGATGGCGCCGCTGCGCACGTCGAGAAAGGCGGCGAGGCGCAGCTTCGGCGCGCCGCGCAGCAGGACCGGCGGCAGCGACGCCGGACTCCCGGCCACCGGGCGGATCAGCTCTCCCGCCGGATCGGCTGCGACCGGCAGGCCGGTGATCGCCGGCAGCCGCACGTAACCCGGGCGGTTGGCCGCGGTGTCTTCGAGTAGCTGTGCGGTCTGCGACTCGAACACGCCGATCACCTGCAGCAGTTTGTCGCGCTCCCCTTCCTGTCCGATCAGGTGGTACGCCATGTAGCCGGCGTGGTCGTGCGTCGGCGCCGCCGCCAGCGCGCGGCGAAAGATGGTCGGCCACCCGGGCTCGTTCAGCATCAGGGCATAGCTGCCGAAATGCGGATTGTCCGGCGCCTTCTGCAGCGCCTGCTGGTAGAACGCATGAATGTACGATTCCGCCTCCGACTGGAAGCGTGCCTGCAGCGCCGGATCCTTGGTCGCCGGTCCACGTTTGTAGAGACGGTTCTGGTAGTTGTACACCCAGAACACCCACGTGCCGTACATCTCCACCGCGCCGGGCGGTTCGTGGCCGAGCGCCTCGAGCTTGCGCACGGCCGCGGCGAGTTGCGCCGGCGAGCGCCAGGCCTCTTCGCCGATCGGCCCGTAGTCGGCGCCGAAGTGGATCGCGTACCACAGCCAGAACGCGGTCACTTCCTTGCGCGACTCACGGACGCCGTACACGAGAGCGGCGGCGACGATCACGGCCAACGCGGCGGCGGTGCTCCACCGGACCGCCGGCGTCATGGCACCGGCGGCGTTGCGGAGCGCCGCGACCGGCCGCGCGTGGAGCGACGCGCGATGGCGGAAGACGCCGACCGCCATCGCCGGCGTCAACGCCAGCAGCATGAACAGCCCGGAGAACACGTAGTTGACGTGCAGATGCACCATCGTCAGCAACGTATTCACGCCGAGGAGATGCCAGCCGACGAGGGCAGCCGGCGGCCACAGCAGCGGCCAGGTCGCTGGCAGCGCGAGCGACGCCACCACGACCGCGGCGAACATCGCCATCGCCGTCAATGCCACCGCGCCGCGAACGACGGCAGACCGATCGTGCTTGTAATACCAGAACGGATTCAGCTCGCGGTGATAGACCGTCTGGATCATCACGCGCTTCCAGATCGCCTCGATCAACGTGAGCGGATGCCGCCAGACGGTTTCGGACACGAGGGCGCGGCCGCTATGGTCGAGTGACTGGTGGACGACGAGATTGGGCGCCGTGTACAGCAGGTACGGATCCATGTTCTGGATCCAGGTGAACGCGTAGTCGCCGTTGGGCAGTCCGAGATACGTGGGCCGCTCGTACAGGCCCATCGCGATCATCGCGGTCGTGAATGCGTCGCCGGCCGCGAGATTGAAGTTGGTCAGCTGGGCGTGGAGCGTCTTGCTGTCGCGGTAGTACGGCTGCATCACCGCCCACAGCGCGACGGCGAGCACGACCGCCCGCGCCAGAATGCGGCGATTGCGCAGCAGCACGCCGCAGGCGACGATCACGGCCAGGATCACCGACGCGTTCATACGGTGCGTGAACGGGTACACGAAGATCTGAAGCAGCGAGTGGAACGCGACCGCGGCGATCAGCAGCCCTTCGGCGGCCCAGCGCACGGCCGGGCGGCGGCTCGCGACGAGGGGTTCGGGCGCGCACAGCAGCTGGCCGGCGTACATCGGCACGAACGCGTTGAACACGAAGAACCAGGTGCCGCCGGAAATCTCCCACGCGTCCCACGCAAACAGGCCCAGCGCGACGGTCGCGAGTCCACCAATCGCCGATCCGGTGAGGCGGCGGGCCGACAGAAACAGGCAGATCAGCCCGATCCAGGATCCGACCATCAGCACCAGCGTCACGTCGATCGTCGACCCGCCCAGGCGGCGCATGATCCAGATGAACGGCGTGTCGATCGGGAACCCGGCCTGGAAATACGCCGCGTTGCGATCCTCCTTCCAGCACGAGGCATCGGGCGGCGGCGAGAAATACAGCGCGCGGATGTCGTGGGTGTACACGCTCATCAATCGCGACATGCGCGCGATTTCCGAGGGCGTGCTCGCCTTGATGGTGGTGAGCGACGTGCGCAGACCGCTGATCACCGGCGGCAGCCGCGCGCCGAACGCGTCGCACAGCTCGGTCGGGCGCCCCTGCAGCGCCGCATAGACGTGCGAGCCGGGGCCGCCCTGCTGTTCCTGCAGATCGACCGACCGCGCCAGCAGCTCGTCGGCGGTGAATGGCAGCCGCTGCAGCGCGAGGAACAGCGTCAGCACGCAGCTGATCGCGGCCGTCCACGCCGATCGATCGATCGTGCGCCACATGCGACCCGCTCCGCCCTGGCGATCTGGCTGCATCAATCGGTGGGATTCGTCGCGCCGGTCGGCTTCGCCGGCACGCCCATCACGACGGACCGCGGCTCGACGTCACGCACGACGACGCTGCCCATGCCGACGAGACTGCCGTCGCCGACCGACAATCCTTGCCGGATCGCGGCGCCGGCGCCGATGTACGAGTGGACGCCGATCGACACCTTGCCGAGAATCACCGCGCCGCTCGCGACGATCGCGTACTCGCCGATGTTGACATCGTGGTTGATCGACGCGTGCGACATCACCAGCGCCTGCCGGCCGATGCGCGTGCCCGATCCGATGAACGCATAGGGATAGACGACGGCGCCGGCCTCGACCGACGAATGCCCCGAGACCACCGCCGACGGATGCACCAGCGTCGCAAACCGATCGGGCGGGATGCCGAGCGATTCGACGATGCGCCCGCGCCGCCAGTAATTCGACGAGGAGCCGAGGCAGTTGACGAATAGCGCGTCCGGGAAGCGCGTGAACTCCGGCAGCGTCCCGAGCACCGGCAACCCGCACAGCGACGTGCCCTGCTTGGCCGGGGCGTCATCGAGAAAGCCGATCGCGTCGAAACGCAGTTCGCCGGTGTTGATGTCGTCGACGAACCCCAGCACGTCGGCGCTGGTCCCGCCGGCGCTGAGCAGGACGAGGGGCTGCACCGAAGGGTGGCGTCTCATCGACCGCGACCGCCGAGAATCCGCGCCCAGTCGATGTCCTCATCGACGATCCGGTGCATGCGCGCCGGCGTGCCGTACGACAGGCTCCGCGCGGGAACGTCCTCGAGCACGATCGAACCGGCGCCGACGATCGCCTCGTCGCCGATGCGCACGCCCGGCAGCAGGATCGCGCCGGCGCCGACGAACGCCTGGCGGCCGACGTGGACGTGCCCGGCGGAGTGCACGCCCGGCGACAGGTACGCGCCGTCCTCGACGATGCTGTCGTGATCGAGCGTCGTCGCGGTGTTGATCACGACGTTGGTGCCGAGCCGGCAGCCGGTGCCGACGGCGGCCTGCATGCACAACACCGAACCGGCGCCGATCTCGACGTCGTGTGCGATCGTCGCGGAACTGTGGATCGCGGTGTACAGCGCGTACCCGGCGGCGGTGATGCGCGCGGCAACGGTCATGCGCATCGCGTTGTTGCCAATCGCGACGACGACTGCAGCCGGACGCGGTCCGCCGGCCAGCCACTCGGTGGCATGGAAGACCGGCAGGCCGGCGATCGCGACGCCGGCACGGTCCGGACGATCGTCGAGGAAGCCGGCGGCGACCCGCCGGGCGTCCGAGCGCACGATGTCGAGCAGGACGCGGCCCTGCGGTCCGGCACCAAAGATGAAGACAGGTGTGCTCACGAGTTGAGGGTCACAGCGGCTGGCGCGGCCGGCGGGCGTCGTGGCCGTGGGCGCGCGCCATCAGACCGCTACGGTAGTAGTGTTTCGGATAGTCGACAATAGGATAGTAGTCCCGGAGTTCGACGGCGCCGCCACCCGATCCCGCCCGCACCCAGAGGCCGAACCAGACGTCGCCGTCCGTCGCCGTCGCGAAGAAGGTCTGGTAGCGGCCCGCCGCGGTCTGTGACGCGCCCGTGATCGGACGCGCCGCCACGAGGCGAGGCTCGCCGCTGGCGCCGCGCAGCGCGATCCCGGAGTCGACATCGCCCTCAGTCACGTCGAGGTACGACACGAATCGAATCGACGGGCTTTGCCAGGTGCGCTTGAACGCGAGGAACGCGATCGCGCCAGGGCCCATGCGGACCCGCAGCGTGGCGCGCCGGTGTGGACGGCTGACGCGCTCGCTGGTGACGGGTCCCACGGTCTGCTCCACCCTCGGCACGTCTTCGAACCCGGGAATGCGCGAGCGTCCGGACGCCAGAAAATCACCGGTGAGCGCTTCGTTCTGACGAACGACCCACGCTCTCATCGCCGGGTCGAGCGCTCGTCCAGAATAGTACAGCGCGGCGGCGGCACCGGGCGCGTACGGCGAATGCGGAAACCGCCGCACGCCTTCTTCGAGGTACGACTCCCAGCGGCCGATCTGCAGGAACTGCGCGGCAAACAGGAAGTGCGGGTTGTCCGGCGCGCTCGTCAGCGCCGTCTGGTAGTAATTCTCCCGCCACGCGTCGACTTGCTGGCGCTGATCCGCCGGCAGATTGGGGTACCTGCCCGTGTACATGCGCAGGATCGAGACGATCCACATCGCAATCTCACCGTGGGGATCGGCCGTCTCGACGCGCATCGCTTCGAGGTCGCGGACGATGGCGCCGAGCTTCACCTGGCCATCCGGCGGCTGATGGATGTTCATCCAGGTCTGGACGAACTGCCGCTCCTGACGGACGGTCGCGATGGTGGCGCGCAGGATCCAGCCGGCGCCGGCCGCGACGACAAGGCCGATCGCCGCCAGGCGGAGTGGTCTGGCCGCGAACGCGGAGCGGAGCGCTCGAGCGCGCCGGCCGAGACCGCGTGTCGACGGCAGGAGCCGCACCGCTGCGAACACGTACACCGGCGTCACGGCGAACATCAGCATCACGCCGAGCAGGCTCCAGCGCGAATGGGTGTGGACGAGGGTCATCACCGTCCCGACCAGGAACTGATTCACCAGCAGGCACAGTGTGACCGGCATCAGGACGACGAACAGCGGCCGGCGGATCCAGGCCCACGCCGTCACGCCGCAAATCGCGGCGAGGGTGCCGGTGTAGATCCAGTCAATCCGCATCGTCCAGAAGACCCAGACGGGCGCGTACAGCGCCTGCATCAGCACGCGCCTGAACGCCGCGCCGATCAGCGTCAGCGGCTCGGTGGTGATCGCCTGCCAGACCATCGCGCTGCCGGTATACGCATACGACTGGTGCACGGCCGCGAACGGGGCGACGTGCGCCAGCACCGGATCCTGATCGATGATCCACGCGAATATCTCGTCCATGTAGAACAGGCCGAACGGGGATGGCCGCTCGAACAGCCCCATGTAGATCATCACGTTTGTGTAGGCCTCGCTGCCGAGATGATTCGCCAGCGACATCGCCGCATAGATCTGGCGTCCCGGCCACTTGAACAGCGCGTCGAGCGCGAGCACCGACACCGCCGCGAGCGCCGCCAGGGCCATCACCGATCCGCGCCGATACGCGATGCCGATCACGCCGACGTAGGCGGCGCCGACCAGCACGAAGATCCGCGCCACCGGCGTGTCGATGACGTAATAGACCAGCGCGTGCACGGCGTACACCAGCGCCAGGACCGCAATAGTCCACCAGTTGCGCTCGCGCGCGTCGAGGTGGACGCGGCGCACCATCAGGATCAGCAGCAGGATCGTCACCGCCGGAAACAGGAATTGCTGGCTCAACGTGAGGATCGGCACGCCCGGAATCACGACCGCGTAGAGGCCCTTGAACACGCCGCTGACGAGAAACGAAGTGATCGCGAGCGCCGCCACCGGCGCCAGCGGCGATCGCCAGAAGTACACGGCCAGCAGCGACACCGCCAGCACCCCCAGCCAGCCGGCGACAATCTGCAGCAGCGCGAGCCGGATTTCGGTCAGCCTGAGCACCGCGATCGCGAAGTAGAGCGGATAATCCTGGGTGAAGATCGCCTGGAACCGCGCCGAGTTCTGGTACGGCCGCCACGCCGTGCTGCAATCCGCTTCGTAGACGGCGCCGATCATCGCGTCGTAGTCGCGGGCGATCGTCATGACCGCCATCGGTGTCGAGGCGGACAATTCCTTGACTCGGGCATCGACGAGCCGCATCGCGTCGGCGCGGCGGGCGTAGAACGAATCGCAGTACGCGAACGGCTGCTCGTGCAGCTCGCTGTAGACATCCGCGTACGAGAACTGCAGGTGCTGCGCGCGCGAGACGAGCGACGCGACCGTGAGCGGCTCGGTGCTCCACGCCACGTAGCCGGCGACGAGCACCGCGCACACCCAGCTCGCCCGTCGGCTGAGCGCGATCATCGCGAATGGCCCGCGCGCGCGGCACGTCCCCGCACCCGTTCCATCAGACCACTGCGGTAATAGTGGCTGGGGGTATCGGCAATCGGATAGTAGTCGCGCACCTCGACGGTCGCACCGCTGGCGCCCGCGCGCAGCCACATGCCGAAGGTTGCCGGGTGATCGACCGCGGTCGCTTCGAAGAACTGGTAGCGACTGTCGACGCGCTGCGACGCCTTCGAGATCGCGCGCACGCTGGTTGCGGCAAACGCCCGCTCCGCTCCATTTCCGCCGAATGCCAGCGCTCCCTCGAGGTCACCCTGCTGCACGTCGAGATACGCGAACATCCGGACGCCGGCGCTGTCATGCGTGGGCACATCCGACAGGAGCGCCACTGCGCCGGGCGCCATCGTCAAGACGCGCCCAGCGCGTCCATCGTGGGCTGACGTGAGCTTCTCCGTTACCGAACCTTTCGCGGTCTGAACGACGGCCGGAATGTCCAGGAAGCCGGGAACACGTCGGGCTGCGGTCGAGAGAAACTGACCGGCCAGGGTTTCATACCGCCGCGCGATCGATTCGCGCGTAGCGTCGGGCAACCCCTTGCCGTAGTAGTGAAGAGCGGCGGCGGCACCAGGCGCGTAGACCGCGTCTGGAAATCGCTCGAGACCCCGCAGCAGGTACGATTCCCACCCGTCGATCTGCAGGAACCACGCGGCGAAGAGATAGTGGGGATTGTCCGGCGCCGCGGCGACGGCCACTTGATAGTAGTGCTGCCGAGTCCGATCGAGCGCCGCCCGTTGCTCCGGGGGCAGGGCGCTGCGCCCTTCATAGAACCTGAGCACCGAGACGATCCACATCGCGATCTCACCCCGCGCATCGCCGGTCTGCATCCGGATCGATTCGAGTGAGGAGACGATCGCGGCGATGTCCACGCCAGCCGCCGGCGGCTTGTGCAACGTCATCCACACACGTACGTACTGACGCTCCTGCTCGAGCGTTCTCCGGGCACGCTGCGCGAGCCATCCCGCGGCGATCAGCGCAACGATGAGGGTTGCGGCAACCGGCGGCCGCATCGTCGCGCGCCAGTTCGGCCACCGCCGGCGCGGCGTTGACACCAGCAACTCGATCGCGGCGATGCCGTACAACGGCGCGACCGCGAACATCAGCATCACGCCGAGCACGTTCCACCGTGAATGGGTGTGCACCAGGGTCATCACGGTGTTGACCGCGAACTGATTCAGCAGCAGGCACAAGGTGATCGGGGTGAGGGCGAGAAACAACGCTCGGCGCCGCCACGCCCAGAGATTGATCGCCACGATCGCGGACAACGTCGAGGTGTAGACCCAGTCGATCTCCAGCGTCCAGAACGCCCACAACTGGCGGTGAAAGACCTGGACCAGCAACCGGCGGAATACCGCATCCACGATCATCAGCGGCTCGCGGGTCATCGCCGTCCAGACCATCGCGTTGCCGACATACGCGTACGAGTGGTGCACCGCCATGAACGGCGCGGCGCGCACGAGCACCGGATCCTGATCGATGATCCACCCGAAGATTTCGTCCATGTAGAACAGACCGAACGGGGTCGGGCGCTCGAAGAACCCCATGTAGACCATGACGTTGGTGTAGGCCTCGCTGGCGAGGTGATTCACCATCGTCACGGCCGAATAGATCTCGAGTCCGGGACGTTGCAGCAGGCGATCGAGCGCGAGCTGCGCGATCGCCGTCGCGGTGGCCGCCGCGGCGATCGGCCAGCGGCGATACACCGTGGCGACGATTACGACATACGACAGGCCGAGCAGCGCGAACATCTTTGCCACCGGCGGATCGATCGCGTAATACAACAGCGTATGCGCGAGGTAGACGACCGCGAGGCCGATCACCCACGCAGCCGCGCGCGCGCCGCGCGGCTTCAGCACCAGTTGCAGCCACCCGAGAATCAGCAGAATGGTCATCGCCGGGAAGAGAAAGTCTGGTCGAATCGTCCGAACTGTGCCCAGACCGCCAAGCGTGCTCAATGCAGTGCGAACGAACGACTGACTGCCCAGATACGACGTCGCGTAGAGCGCCGCGACCGGCGCGAGCGGGGAGCGCCAGAAGTAGACAGACAGCAGCGCGAGCGCGACGACTCCGAGCCAGCCGGCGACAATCTGCATCAAGGCGAGCCGGATTTCGGTGAGCCGCAACTCCGACACGAGGAAATACAGCGGGTAATCCGTGGTGAACACCTTCTGCAGGTTGGCCGGATTCTGATACGTGTGCCACGGAACGCGACAATCCTCCTCGTAATGTGCGCTCAGCGCCGCGTCGTAATCGCGCACCGTCGTGACCACCGCCGACCAGCCCGTGCGCTGGCGTTGACCGGCCTGCGCCCGGACGACGCCGAGCGCATCTGTACGTTGCGCATAGTAGCTGTCACACCAACCGAACGGCTGTTCGTGAAGCTCGCTGTAGACGTCGGCGTAGGAGATCTGCAGGCCCTCGGTGCGAGCGAGGAGTCTTTCCGAGGTCAATGGCAGCTGGGCCCACGCGACCCACAGGCCCACGAGCACCGCGCACGGCCAGCTCGCCATCCGGCTGATGGCTCTCAGCTGCGCGATCATTCGCGGTCGCGTCTCTCCAGCACGCGGGCAGGAACGCCAGCGACGACCGCCCCGGCAATCACGTCGTGCGTCACGACCGCGCCGGCGCCGATCAGCGCGCCTTCACCGATGATCACGCCGCCGCGAATTGTCGCCCCCGACCCGATACTCGCCCGTGTCTTCACCACCGTCCGCTCGCAGGTCCAATCGGCTCGTGACTGCAGCGAGCCGTCGGGATTGACCGCCCTCGGCGTCCGATCGTTGATGAACATCACGCCGTGGCCGATGAAACATTCATCTTCGACGACGACGCCTTCGCAAATGAAGCTGTGGCTCGAAATCTTGCAGCGGGCGCCGATCACCGCGCCGCGCTGGATTTCCACGAATGCGCCGATCTGAGTGCCGCTGCCGATTCGGCATCCGTAGAGATTGACGAACGACAAAATTCGCACGTCGTCGCCGAGTTCGACGTCAGGTGCGATGCGAATGAAGTTGTCGCGGTCCGCATCGGCGTCGCGGCGCGGGTGGGTCATATCCGGGACTCCGCCGGCATCATCAGACAGGCGGCGATCACTCGGTCTTGCTCGGCGTCGGTCAGGCCGTGAAACAGCGGCAGCAGAATCGCGCGATCGCGCAGCCGCTCACTCTCGGCGAGCGACTCGGACGCCGCTTTGGTCCAGTTCGACCGCCCGGCGTAGGCGGGCTCCTGATGCGCGTTGACGATGCCGCGCTTGCAGGCGATGCCGCGGTCGAGCAGATGCTGCATCGCGGCGATCTGCGTCAGGTCAGCCCCATCGCGCAGGACGATCGGAAAGCTCTGCCAGTTGGTCCGACCCCACGGCTGTTCGCGCAGGACGTCGAACAGGCGGTGGTCGTGGAACGCCTCCAGGTAACGCTGCGCCAGGCGCCGCCGCTCGGCGACGATGCCGTCGAGGCGCGCAAGTTGGATGCGGCCGATCGCCGCCTGAACGTCAGTCATCCTGAAATTGAACGCCGGCTCGAGGTACTCCTCGAACACAACCTGCGACGCCTGGTGGCGGGCGGTGTCGGAGATCGACATGCCGTGCTGGCGGATTTGGCGCACACGATTCGCGAGCCCGGGGTCGTTGGTCGTCAGCATCCCGCCATCGCCGGTGGTGATCACTTTTCTCGGGTGAAACGAAAAGCAGGCAACCGCGCCGTGCGGCAGTCCGATCCGTTCCCATCGGCCTTGCCACGAGATCAGGCTGCCGATCGCACATGCCGCGTCTTCGACCACAGGCACGCCGTGGTGCCGGGCGATGTCGACGATCCGCTCGAGATCGCACGGGATGCCGATCTGATGCACGCACACGACCGCCCTGGTACGCGGCGTGAGCGCCCGTTCGAGGCATCCGGGATCCATGCCCAGCGTTTCACGGCGCACGTCGACGAAGACCGGCCGCGCGCCGGCGGCGACGATGGCATTGGCGGTCGCGACGAAGCTGTGGCTGACGGTGACAACTTCGTCACCGGGGCCGACGCCGAGTCCGAGCAGCGCCGCCTGCAGCGCGGTCGTGCAGCTGGACACCGCAACCGCGTGCGCGGCACCGACCGCAGACGCGAACTCTCGCTCGAAGGCGGCGACTTCGGGTCCCTGACTCAGCCATCCCGAGCGCATCACCCGTGACACGGCGGCAATTTCCGCGTCGCCAATCTCAGGACGCACAATCGGAATACGCGTGGCGCTGGACGTGCTCATTGCCAGTTCTTCAACACGACGCGGCCGGCCAGTTCCTCGAGCGCCGACGGCGGCAGCGCCCGTAAGCCGCGGATCAAATCGGCGATGCCGTCTTCGAGGCGAATGACCGGTGAGACATTCAGGACATCGACCGCCAGACTCGAATCGGCCACCAGCCGGCGTACGTCGCCGGGCCGGGGCTCGATGTACTCGATCGGCAGGTCATGCCGACCGCAGGCGCGTCTCACGAGATCCGCCAGCGCGCTGATCGAGATCTCCATCCCTGAACCGACGTTGAACGTGCCGCCGATGGCCTGGTCGCGGACCCCGGCGGTGGCGATCGCGACCGCTGTGTCGTAGACGTGCGTCAGATCGCGCGTCTGCAGCCCGTCACCAAAGACCACGAGCGATGCGCCGGCGAGCGCGCGCACGATGAACCGCGGCAGCACCTCGCCGGAATCGCCCTCGGCATGCGACCGCGGACCATACGCATTGAACGGCCGGACGACGACGGTCGGAAAGCCGTAGCAGCGGTGAAACGCGCGGGCATAACACTCCCCCGCGAGCTTGCTCGCCCCGTACACGGTATGGGGATCGGTCGGATGCGACTCGCTCATCGGCACCGACCGCGCCGTCCCATACACCTCCGAGGACGAGACATGGACGAATCGGCGGACTCCGGCGCGACGGGCGACCGACAAGGCGGCCAACGTCCCGGTCGAGTTCACCGCCGCGTTTTCGATCGGCGAGTGAATCGAGTGCCTGACGCCCAGACACGCCAGGTGGAACACGATATCGGAGCCGTCGACCACGCGTGCGAAGCGCTCCTCGTCACGCACGTCGCCCCAGTGGAACCTTGCAGTCCGCCCGACCTCGTCGCCACAGGCGAGATTGCCGAGATTGCCGGTCGCAAGATTGTCGAACACCGTCACGTCGGCGCCGCTCGTCAACAGCACCCGCACCAACGCAGAGCCGATGAAGCCCGCGCCTCCGCTCACGACGCAGCGCTGGTGTTGAAACGAGGGGACGACCGGAATCACCAACTCAGACACAGTGCTGTTTCGCTCCAATCAACGAATGCCTCGATCCGGCGTCGCGTACGCTTCGAGGACCGGATTGGCATGAATCAGCCTGGCCGGAATGAGCAGCGGCGCAGCCACAATCCGGACGGCGGTGTCGAGCCCGCGCAGCAACAGTTCCTGCCATCGCGGCATGTCGAGGAATGTCTTCCCGGATCCGGCGCCGGTCTGCGGCGCCAGCAGATAATATGCGAGGAAAAACAGGTAGGTGCTCGCTCCGGTGCGGATCGTCGAGACCGTGAATCCCTCCTGCCGCAGCAGCAGACCGAGACTTTCGGGTGTGAAGTAGTGGATGTGCGCCGGCGGGATGTACCACAGCCACCGCTTCCCCGTCAGCCGGCGCAGCCAGCCGCGGTGATTGGGCGTCCGAATGACGACACCGCCGTCATCCGCCACCAGCCTTCGGATCAGCCGCACCAGCGATCGCGGATCGCGCCAATGCTCGATCACGTCGAAACAGGTCACCACGTCAAACGGCCTTTCGAACGCGCAGTTCACCAGAGGCGAGCTGCGCAAATCGATCTGCAGCGCCTCCCGGCCGAGCGCCACCGCTTGCGCTGCGACATCCTGCCCATGCACCTGCAAGCCGCGATCGCGCAAGGTCGCGAGAAACACGCCGGACCCGCAGCCGATATCGAGCACCCTGGTCGACGAGCGGCGCATTTTTTCGGGAACGAAGCGGTCGAGATATCGGGTGCGTTCGCGTTGGTAATACCGGCGAACGACAGCCGGATTGTTGCGGTAGTCCTCGAGGATCGAAAACGATCCGGAATTCCAGAGCGTCGACTCGGACGTGTTATAGAACTCGTCGAGTTCCCGTTCCGTCGGGGTGTCATGAAGCCAGACGTGCCGGCAACCGCGGAACGAACAACGATCGAGGGCATAGCGGCCGTGGCGCCGGTACGGCATGCCTTCAGCGCCACAAATCGGACAGGCGACCGCCACGCTAGTGTGGGTGCACCGAGCGGGCTTCGCGACGCTCTGGCTCCTCTTCCACGAAGAAGCGCGGCCGGCGCCGGGCCGCCTCGAGCGTCCGCCACAGATATTCGCCGAGCACGCCCAGCATCGTCATCTGCAGCCCGCCAAGTACCAGAATCACGACGATCAAGGATGCCCAGCCCTGGATCGGCGTGGCGCTGAACATCCGGAGATAGACCACGAGCGCGGCGTAGAGAAACCCGACCAGGCTGCAGACGATGCCGACGTAGGCCATGAACCGCAGCGGGACGAAGGAGAAGGCAACAAAGGCATCGATAAATGCCCTCACCTTGCGGCCCAGTGTCCACTTCGACGCGCCGGCGTGGCGCCGGCGCTTGTCATACGGGATCGCGTGCTGCCGAAATCCGAGCCGCGCGATTTCCCCGCCGAGGCTCGGCGTCGTTCCGGCCGAGGCGAGCAGCGCCCGGACGACCACACGATCGAGGAGTGCGAAATCCGACCCGCGAGGCGGCACGGCCACCATGCCGAACCTGTTCAAGAGCCAGTAAAACGCGCGAGATGCCGCGATCTGGATCGCGCCGGTCCCCTCGCGGTCTGCGCGAACGGCCCAGACCGTCTGGTAGCCCTCGCGCCAGGCCTCGATCAATCGAGGAATCAATTCAGGCGGATCCTGCAGATCGGCGGCGAGGAAGACCGCGCAATCATCCTCCGAATATTCGAGCCCGGCGAGAATCGCGACATGGCTGCCTGAATTGCGTGAGAGTCGGAGATAGCGGAAGGCCGAGTCCTGCGCGCACAACTGACGCAACATCGGCAACGTCTCGTCCACCGAATGATCATCGACGAACAGGACGTTCACCTGATAACCGTCGAGCGTGCGGCGCAGAGCGGTGATGCGCTCGACCAGCGCCGCAAGGCCGCTCGCCTCGTTGTAGACCGGGATGACGATCGAGATACTCGGCACCGGGTTACCGATCCGCGCTGTCTCGCAACGACGCGTCGACCGCCTCGAAGACGTTCCTGGGCGACACGGCATCGTCGCGGAACAGGCACAACGCGAACTCGAACGGCAGGTAATCGTGGCGCAGCACGAGACGGCGCGTGAGCGATCTGGCCTCGGCCAGCGCCCAGCCTGGATCCGTGTGCCAGGCGTCGGGCTTTTCGAAATCGGCGAAGCTACTCAAGAAATCGACACTGACCGCAATGTCGGCAAGCGTGTGCATCCGCCGCAGCGCCTCGCGGATGTGGTCGCGATTATCGCCGGCGTGGAGTCGCGCATTGAACACGCCGGAGGCGATGACAAAATCGTGGCGCGTCAGGGCGTCGGCACCCGGAGCGGTGACATCGAGTTCACGGACGTCCAGTCCCGGCTCCCGCTCACGCGCGATCGCCAGCAGCTCCGGGACGATGTCGATGCCCGTGTAGGTACCGTGCCAGCCTCGGGCTCTGAGAAAGGCGTGCAGGTCCGCGAAACCGCAGCCGACGTCGAGCACCGATGACTGCGGACGCTGGAGCGCTTCCTCCGCGAGGACGGCAAAACGGACCTCCTGACGGCCGTGCTCGCCCCAGCCGAGCGTCTGCGGCGAATAACCGTGCCGCGCGAGCCGCCGCCGATAGCGCGTCACGTACTCGTCGCGGTCCTGATCCTGCACGTGCTCCTAACTGTCAAACAGTAGTCGGCGAAGATTATTGTGCAACACATTGTCACGCTTATGCGGTGTCGTCGACGCGGACAAGCGGCGGAACGCCGACAGTGCGGCGTCCGGCCGGCACTCCGGAAAATCCGATCCGAAGAGAATCCGGCGGTCGAAGTGTTCGAGCAGGAACGCGATGTCGGCGCCGACCGAGCTGTGTTCGTAGCGAACCAGCGTGAACGAAAGGTCGATGAACGCGTTCGGACAGTCACGGACCGCCTCCGCGAGGCGCAGCAGATCGCTGCCGGCGCCGTGCAGCAGGATGAAGGTCAAGGCCGGGAAGCGGCTGACCAGATCGTGCACAGCTGGCACCGGCGCCTTCCGCAGCGTCAGGCCGTTGCGATAGAACAACGTATCGATCCAGATCAGCGGCGGGGCCGCCATCGCGGCGATCGTCTCAAGCACGGCCAGACAGCGGGGGTCCAGCGGATCATAGCCATGCAGCCGCGGGTGAAGCTTGAGCACCCGAGCGCCACTGGACACCACGTCGACGATCGCACCGGCGGCATCCCGCTCATCGCGATGCGCAGCGGGATCGAACGACACACCGGCGACCAGCCGATCGGGATGTCTGGCGCAGACGTCGAGCACGAACCGGTTGTCGATGAATCCGGCCAATGCGACGACGACGCTGGTCGCGACACCGGCATCGTCCATTTCCCGGAGAAGCTGCGTGTCCGTGGCGTTCATCGGCCGGCCGAACCAGGAACCGTCTGGCGTCACGTGAACCAGCGAGTCGAGGATCGTCACCGTCCGCCCGGCTCCGGAGCCGCCATTGACCAGACGACACGCGCGACGGCGGCGTCGGCCGCTGACATCGCTTCCTCTCGCGTCCGGCCGCCGGTCACGACGAAGCCAGGCCGATCGGCATCACTCGCAATGACGCCGACCCGCGTGCCGGGCTTGAGTTCAACGTCCATGTCCAGGACGCCTGGTAACCGGCGCGCCTCGGCGAGGCCCGCCGCGGCCATGAAGAGCCCTGGCGGCGGACCGAAGAAGCGGTAGCATGCGCCGCGTTGGTATCTCGGCTGGATGTCAATCGGCTCGCCGAGCAGGATCCGGACCAGCGCCAGCGGCATCGGCACGCCGCTGACCTGCTCGGCAATCAGGCCGAAGATGTGCCCGCCACCGCCGCGTGCACCCATTTCGACCAGATTGACCTCGTCGCCGTCCACCATGACCTCGCAGTGAAACGCACCATCGACAATGCCCAGAGCGACTCCGGCCGCGCCCACGACCTCGGCAATCCGCTCGAGAACAGCGGCCGGAAATCTCGCCGGGTAGTTCAGGGCCATGGCCACGCGCAATCGGGGATGAATCTGGTGCTCCTTGTCCGACATCGCGAGCACCTGCGGGATCCGTCCGCGAATCAGGCCTTCAACGGTCGCTTCGGTTCCAGTCAACGCCGATTCGATGATGAATCGCCCGCTTCGGTGATGGTCGGCCGCGACCGCCGCGGCTTCAGCGAGCCCCCGCGGGTCGTTGACAAAACTGACGCCGCGGCTGCCCCAGTTGGCGGTTGGCTTCACGACCAGCGGGTAACCAATCTCGTCGGCCGCCCCAAGAATATCTTCGACCCGGTCGACGACCCGGTACCGCGGCTGGCTCAGACCCGCCTCTCTCCAGCAGTCGCGCATCAGGCCTTTGTCGAGCGCCCGCCGGGCAACGTCGGGACTCAGATTCGGCAGCCCAAGAAGGGAGCTTGCCTCAGCGGCCGCGAGCACCCCGGCTTCGTTGACCGCGAGAATCAGATCGGCGCCGATGTGCCGAGCATATGCGGCAATCGCATCGGCGTCCACGACGTCGATCGCGGCATGGCCGTGCGCCGCCGCCCGCCCAGGCGCTGATTCGTCGCGGTCGACGACGTAGACCTCGTAGCCCCCCGCCTGGAGGATCCGGATCGACGGGACCATCAGGCGTCCGGCACCGAGTTGGAGGATCCGCTTGCCGGCCATCAGGAGGTGCGGTCGATCAGGGCCTTGATCTTGCGGAGACCCTCGCGATTCTGCTCCTCCGTCGCCGTCCCGATCGAGATGCGAATGAACCCGTCGCACGACGCTCCGTAGCCGATTCCGGGAACGACGCTGACGTGATTCTCCGCGAGCAGACGCGTGGCGAACTCGTCCGACGTGAGTTTCGACGGTGCAATCGACACGAAGAAATAGAACGTCGCGGTGCCCGGCAGGTAGGCCACCCCGATCTCATCCATGTACGCAGCGATGTCCTGGCGCTTGCGGACCACCGCGCGAATCTGCGGCCGGGTAATCTCAATCAGGTCATCGAAGTGCCTGGCCATATAGAACTGCAGGATGCTCGCCGGACATGTCAGCAAGTGCTGGTTGACTTTCAGAATGTTGAAGAGCAGCGCCCGACAGGCGACGACATATCCCAGACGCCAGCCCGAGACGCCGTAGTTCTTCGAGATGGTGTTGAAGATCACACTGTGATGCTTCTCGGGGTCGAGCCGTCCCAGTGAGACGAAGCCGTCGTCGCACAGGAAATCGCTGTAGGCCTCGTCGGAGAGCAGCCACAGGCCGCGCTCGCGCGCCAGTGTGAGAAGGTGGCGGAGTTCGGCCTCCGTCAGGACCGAGCCGCGCGGGTTGTTCGGGTTGTTGATGATGATGGCTTTGGTGCGCGGCGTCACGTATCGATCGAAATCAAAGACCGTCTGCTGATGCGGCACGCTCACCGGGGTGCCGTAGCACAGGCGGATCTGTTCCGGATAGCTCACCCAGGCTGGCTCGTGGACGATGACCTCATCGCCCGGATCCAGAATCGACATCAGTGCCATGTGAATCGCGGGCTTGGAACCGGCGGTGACGAGGATCTCGTGCTCGGGGTCGACCGGCACGCCGTACGCCGATCGGAAGCGATCGGCAAGGCACTGGCGAAGTTCGGGGATGCCGAGCGAGTTGGTGTAGTGATAGATGGCGGGCGACGGCAGATCGTCCATCGGGTACAAGGGGATGTCGAAATACGCCTCGCCGAGGCTCATCACGATCACCTCGATGCCTCGGCGGCGCATCTCGTAGACCTGGGTGTTGTAGGCGATCGAAATCGCCTGCCTCGTGTCGCACGTGACACGCGAGAGGGACGGCGCCTGCGGCAACGCGCGATCGTTCAACGAATCAGTGGTCATCCTGGTTGGTCCAGCGCTCAGTGGGCGAATAACGTGCTCAGGTGATGCGCGCGGACGGGTTGACGGTGCATCACGAGGTGACCGCGCACAGCCAGCCCGATCAGATCAGGCACGGACGGCCCGCTTCACGAATTGATCGCGAGGCGGCCTCGAGCACCCGCACGACCGCCAGTCCGTGATCGCCGGTGGCGCGCGGCACCGCCAGATGATTGATCGTCCGGGCGATGTCGGCGATCTCATTGGACAGCGCTTCGGAGGGCGCGATCGCCGGCGCGCGCATGTCGCCCTTGCGGTAGCTGACGAGCAGCTTACGGCGGCTTTCGAGGTCGCCTCCGTTGAACGCGACCCCGTACTCGTATAGCTTGATCTTGGCGTCCTGGTCGAGCTCATCGAAGATCAAGGATTGCGCGGTGCCGGCGACGATCATCCGGCGAACTTTGACGGGTGACAGCCATGACACATGCAAGTGCGCGGTCAGGCCGTCACCGTAATCGAGATGCAGGTAACCGACATCGACGGTGCCACCGGGGTTGTGCGATGTGCCGACGGCGGAAACGGTACGCGGGCTGCGGCCGAGTACGAATTGCAGGATCGATAAATCATGCGGCGCGAGATCCCAGACAACGTCGACGTCCGGTTGAAACAGGCCGAGGTTGATTCGCACGGAATCGACGTACAGCATGTCGCCGAGGCCGCCAGAATCCACCTGCCTCTTCATTTCCTCGACCGCACCTGTGAACACATAGGTGTGGTCGACGAAGATCTGCCGCCCGCAGCGTGCGGCCTGATCGAGCAATCGTTGCCCCTCCTCACCCGTCGACGTCATCGGCTTTTCGACCAACACGTGACACCCGGCGGCGATGCACCGTTGCGCGATCTCATAATGTGATGCGACCGGCGTCGCAACCGCCACAAGCTCTGGCGACAACGCGAGCATGTCGTCCAGTCGTGTCACCGCCGTCGCCCCCGGATAGAGCAGCCCGGCCTTGGCGAGCCGAGCGTGATCGCTGTCGCACAAGGCGACGAGCTCGAAATCCTCGCTCGCGGACAAATTCCTGGCGAGATTCGGCCCCCAATAGCCGAGACCGACTACGGCTGCACGAATCATGCGACCACCGACTTCAACATGGACCGGCTCACCGAAACCATCGTGGATTCTCGACCAGTGGATAGAGATCGCGGATGACGAACTGGGCGCCCCGCGGTCCGGCTCTCAACTCGAGCCGCGCCGTGCGATCGTCCTCGCGCCCGCGATGCACGGGCGGGCGGCCGTCGATGCGCTCGAACCTCCAGGCACGATACGCGATCGTGTCAGCGGGCGACATGGACGGCACGTCGCCGAGCAGGCGCCCCGCCGCATCGACAAGCTGTCCCGCCACGTCGCCATCGCTGACGCGGAGAAAGAGCCCGAGTGCCAGGCGATCGGTCCCGAACGTCGAAAACGGTTCAACCAACACGATTTCGCCAGGCCGCGCACTCACGGAGACTCCGTCGACCGTGGTGGTCACGGGCCCGGACGCGGTGATGTGCGGCAGCGGGCGGTAGCCAGGCCGGTCCGACTGCGAGTCGCGGAGTTGCGCGCGAACTGACGTTTCGTACAAGGCGCGATACCGCGCTCTGGCGGATTCTGGAAGGTTGGGCGCCTGGGTCGCGAGGACCCACGTCATCATCACACGATACGGGTGATCCGGGAATCGGCGCAGCGCCTCCTCGTAAACGGCCGGCCAATCAGGATCGTCGAAATATCTGGCGTAGGTATACAGATGCGGATTCTCAGCGCCCTCCGCAAGTCCGCGCTTGTAGTACGAGAACATCAAGTTCTTGACGTGATCAGCGCGAATCGGCTGGCCGGTCAGCTCGATGTACGAGTTGAGGCGCTCGAGGTAACCGAAGAGTGCCCATGCACCGTACATGCTGACGGTACCAGGCCCCTCACCGCCGAGACCACGGATAGCCTCGATCTCCCCGGCGACTTCGTCCGGGGTCCGGAACGCGGCCCGTTCGATCAGGCCGGCATGAACGGCGCGCCAGACGTGCGTCACGTGTATCTCTTTGCGGATTTCGCGAGCGCCCCACCAGGCCGCAAGCGCGACCGCGATGGCCGCCGTCAACGCCCGGCCGACTGGGAGGATGTGCGGTCGGGTGGCGATGAGTGTACGACGCACGGCCAGCAGCTGCGCGGTGCCGCTCCTGACCGCGACGACCGCCATGCATGGCATCGAACACCACAGCAACACGAGTCCCTTCATCAGGTACACGTAGTGGACGTGCATCAGCGCTAAGAACGTCTGCAGGCCGAAGATTTCCCAGAACACGACCGCGAGCAGCGGCCATGCGTTCGCGCGATCGCGGCCGCTGAACACCACGGCACAGCCCAGAGCGAGGCCAAGCCAGAAGACCGCCGTTCCCCACCCCGGATGACGGCCGTAGATGCCGTACGACAGGTCCCTGTGAAACCAGACCTGCACGGCGAAGCGCTTCCACCACGCATTCGGCAGTTCCGTGGTGTGGTGCAGTACCGTCTCGGTCAGGAAGCGGCGTCCCCAATATGGGTAGCCCTGGTGGAACGCCGCCAGCGATGACAAACGACGGAGATAGTAGTCGCCGTCATGAATCCAGGTGTTGTTGTAATCGAGAATGAAATTCCCGAAATGGGTCGGGCGCTCGTTGAGGTACTGCACTGCGCTGACCAGTTTGAACTCGTCGGCGGCCGCGGAATTGACGGCGCTGACCGGCGCGAACAGACTTGCCGAAAAGCGCTGATACGGCCACTGAATGGCGATCACCAGCACCAGCAGGAACACCGCACGGCGAAACACGTCGAGGTTTCGCTTCGCGCCAGCCACCAGGAACATCGACCCGACGACCACCATTGCGTCGAGCCGGGTCGGTACGAGTCGAGGAAACAGGAGCAGCAGCGCATACACCGCGAACACGCAGCAGGCGGAGATTTCCACGAGCCATGCGCGCCGGACGCCGGCTGGCGACGGCAGTTCGCAGAGGAACTGGGCAATGCCGAGCAGCGCGAATGTGTTGAACAGATTCAGGCGAAAATCGACGTATTGCAGCGCGGCACCGTTCGAGCCAGGACCGAACCAGGTCCTGCTCACCTGAGACACGCTGAACCACAGAACTGCCAAACTGACGAATCCAACGACTGACGATTGCGACAGGCGCCGCGTGATCAGAAACAACGAAAGTATTCCGAACCACGATCCCACGATCAACAGACCGGCGACCTCAATCTCCGAACCATGGAGCGAGTCGACGATCCACGTCATCGGAGCCACCATGAGGACGTTTTCGACAAAGTAGAACGAGTAGGTCCAAGGCGCCGGGCATGGGGACGCGTAGAACGCGCGCGATTCCCGGCTGAACGCTCGGCCCAGGCGAAACAGGCGGATTGGTTCGAACCGCGAGCTCGACTCGATGCCGGGAATCGCCGCCTCGACGCGCGCGAGCGACTCGACGCGCCGCGCCTCGATGCCCGGACACACCTCGAACGGCCGCTGCTGAACCTGAGAGTAGATCACGCGATCGTACGGTCCGAAGGTCGTTGTTCGCGCATAATTCGCGGCCGCGGCAAAGACCGTCCGCGTATCGGCCGGCGACAACCACGCACAAATCGCGACCACCGCGAACACTTCCAGCGCCGGCCGCATCCATCGGAACATGTCCACCAGCCGGAGTGGTTTGGAACGGCTCTCTGGGGCGAGCGGGTTCACGCTCAACGGTGCCTCGCCGCAGGCGGCACCACGGTTGCGCGCCGAGCGACGTACATCGGCGCGGCGGCCGTCACAGGCAGTCCTCGCGCCCTTCGATCCAGGACGCATGCCACAGCACCGCGTTCATCACGGTCCAGATCTGGAAGCTGTAGCCGCCGCGTCCCGACATCTGGCCCTTCAGCAGATCGGTGAAGTAGGCGCGATCGAAGAACCCGTCTTTGGTCAATGCCGACCGCTCGAACGCGGCGAGGCAGCGGCCGCCGAAGTCGCCTTCCTGGAACCACTCCTCCATCGGCGCGCCGAAGCCCTGCTTCTTGCGATACACGAGGTCGTCGTCCAGAAACGGCGCCGCCGCCTTCTTCAGCAGCGACTTGCCGACGCCCTTCTGCAGCTTGTAGGACGCCGGCAGCCTGGTCGCGAACTCGACGACGTCGTGATCGAGAAACGGCACGCGCGCCTCGATCGCGTGCGCCATGGTGAGCTTGTCGACGCGCATCAGCAGGTGCTCCGGCAGGCGGAGCTTCATCTCCATGTACGGGATTTTCTGGAGCACCTCCGGCTCGCACAGATGGCCGGTGAGATCGCCGAGGTACTCGCGGACGACCGCGTGGCTGTCGAGCTGTCGGTGCGACGGCGGCATCAGCCCTTCGACCGGACAGTCGATCGACTGTGTGAACGGCGCGGCCGTCGGGGTCAGCGCCTGACGCATCTCGCCCCACCAGCACACGGCGCCGCCCCAGAACAGCTCCTGTCCCGCCCTGGCGCGGCTGATGATCTCGAGATCTTCGCCGCTCGCGCCCGGCGCCGCGGCTTTCGCCCTGGTGCGGAAGGTCCGCCACCAGCCCGGGCGCTGCAGCGCCGGCTTGTAGACGTCCTCGTATTTCTGCCGGTAGTGCTCGCACCACCAGTAGCCGAGGAAATTCTCGTCGGCGCCCTCGCCCACCTGCACGACCGTGGTGCCGCTCTGCTTGACCAGACGGGCCAGGAAATACAGCGGGATGCAGACGTTGTCGGCGATCGGCTCGTCCTGCAGGCGCACGAGCAGCGGCAGGAAATCCTGCGCCTCCTGCCGGCTGATCAGCGTCTCGTGGTGATCGGTCTTGTATCGCTGGCTGACCCGGCGCGCGAACTGGAATTCGTTGTAGTCCTCTTTCCCTTCGTAGCCGATCGTGAACGTCGTCACCGGCCGCGACATCAGCTCGCTCATGAGCGCGACGTTCAGCGACGAGTCGACGCCGCCCGAGAGCAGGACGCCGAACGGCACGTCCGACACCATGCGGCGCGCGATCGACTGCTTCAGCAGCCGCGTCAACTCCGCCACCGCTTCGTCTTCACTCAGGTCGCGCTCGCTGAACAGGCCGGACGCCGACGGCTTGCAGTCCCACCATTGACGCGCGGTCGCCCGGCCGGTGTGATCGATGGTGATCGCGTGGCCCGCCGGCAGCTTGAAGATGCCGCGGAACAAGGTCATCGGCGCCGGCGTGACGATGAACGTGAGGTAGTGCCAGAACGCGGTCTTGTCCATCTCCGCGCTGACGTGCGGGTGCGCGAGCAGCGCGCGGATCTCCGACGCGAACAGCCACTCGCCCGCCGCGGTCTTCGTGAAGTACATCGGCTTGACGCCGACGCGATCGCGGATCAGGTGCAGCACCGGACGATCCGGCTGGCGCGCGTCGTAGATGCCGAGCGCGAACATGCCGTAGAACCGCTTGACGCAGTCGACGCCCCACTCTTCGTAGGCGTGGAGCAGCATCTCGGTGTCGGAGTGATCGGTCTTCCAGCGGTACTTGCCGAGCGCCTCGAGCTCGCGGCGCACGTCCATGTGGTTGTAGATCTCGCCGTTGAAGGTGACCGCGACGGTGCCGGCCGCATTCAGCATCGGCTGCGCCGCCGCGTTCGACAGATCGATGATCGACAGCCGGCGGTGGCCCAGCGAGCAGGTCCGATCCGGCGAGGTCCAGATACCGTAGCCATCCGGTCCGCGGTGCGACATCCGATCGCGCATCGCGGCGACGACGTCGGCGCCGCACTGGCCCTGGCCGACGGGTTTGAACGCTCCAACGATTCCACACATATGTTTGGCGATCCGGCTAGCGCGATCGATTCGCGAATTCGCGCATGAGAGTGTCGACGTACCACGCGTCGGCGAACACCGCGTAGCGCCCCTGGTCGACGGTGAAGCGGCTCGCGACCGACGCGCCGCCGGCGTTGCAGTTGCTGACGACGATGAACATGGCGTGATTCGGCCCGGCGTGAAACCGATGGATCGGCGCCTGATCGAGCGGCCTGACCAGCCATTGCTGCTGACGCTCGTCGAGCACGCCGGTGCAGACGCGGCCGGCCTGCGACGCGACCGGCAGGCGGACGGTGACGTCCACGCCCGGGGTGACGTCGATGCGCGGGCTCACCAGCTGATAGCCCCATGCCGACGCATTGCCGCTGACTTCGACGCGCGATCCCGCGGCCACCGCGGTGACGCCGCCGCTGGTGTCGGGCACCCACGCCATCAACGGCGGCAGCGGCTGCTCCGCCATCCGTTCACGCGCGAGCTGGTAATCGGTGAGTCCGCTGATGCGCAATGTGTCAACGCGGCCGATGCGGGCACCGCCCTGGTCGGCAAACAGGTTGAGGCCGACGCGGCCGCCGCCGTGATGGCGCAGCAGGTAGATCGGCTCGCTCGCGAAGCGCGCGGCCACGTCCACGTCGGGCGGCAGATCGCCCGCGATGTACTCGTGCGCCGATCCTTCCGCCGCGGTGATCAGCAGTCGAGGACGAGCATCGCCCTCGACGTCGATCCGGAACAGGTACCAGCCCGGCGCGAGATCGGCGGCGACGGCGCTCGCGGCCGTGCGATGCCACCGCCGCGGCCCTTTCGCGATGCTCAGCGATCCCGCAGCCGGCTGCCACGCGACGGCATCGACCGGCGCCGCGTCGTGCAGCCAGCGCTGCTGCGCGGCGTCCCAGACGCTGATCGCCGGCAGCTGCGGCGCCGGCATCTCCGGAAGCCGCCGCTGATACACGCGAGTCGCGCCGTACGGCGCCGCCGATACGATCGACGCGAGCGAGAATTCGGTGCCCGGCAGCACCCGCGGCAGCAGTTCGAGCGGATCGCGCTGCGGCTCGGCGAACGGATTGATGACGGCGGCCGCCGACTCGGGGTGGCCCCAGACGAGGTAGTCGGGCGCGAGCGCCTGGCGGCGATCCGCGGGAATCGCGGCCATCAGCCACAGCGCGGTCTCGGTCGAGATCAGCTGGATGCGCTGCGGGCCCTCGGTGGCGAACGGCTCGGCACCCCACGCGACCGCGCGCTGCGGGATCGGCCCGAGCACCGCGTCCAGGTACGCCGGGATCGAAATCCACGATCGCGCCAGCGCCAGTCGAGGGTCGTCGTCGGCGCGGGCGAGCGCGTAAGCGGATCGCGCGCCGGCGACGACGATCGCGATCGCGACGATGACCGCGAGAAGGCGACCGCCGACTGCGGCACGGCTCTCGACGTCGGCCAGCACGACGTACATGGTGCTCGCGACGATCCAGAGGCCGACCAGCTGCGGCAGGATCACATAACCGGTGTGGAAGTTCGAATAGAACCCGAGCGTGACCGCGTAGAGCACGAAAATCGCGCAGCCGGGCAACAGGAGAGCGACGACATCGAGCGCCGCAGGCGTCCGGCGCCTTACGCTGGCGGCGATCAAGACGATCGCGACGATCAACGAAACGACGACGGCCGCCACGAAGAAGCGCGGCACGCCGGAGGTCGCGATCCGGTAGTGCTCGGCCCACACCGCGAACGGCCCGCTGCTGCTGAGGGTCGCGGCCGCGGCGGCACGAACCCTCGCGCGATACTGCAGCAGGTTGGTGATGTGATCGACCACGCGGAACCCGAACGACGCATAGAACATGACGGCGCTGGCGAGCCAGCCGAGCGCAAGCGACACGACCGGGCGAACGAACGCGTCGCGCCGAATCGTCACCGCGGCAGCGAGGACGATCAGCGACGCCGGCACGAGGCTCGCCCCGATCAGATGCGATAGGGCGCCGCAGCCAGCGGCCAGGCCGCACAGGAACCAGTCACGCTGCCGTCCGCTCCGCGACGCCACCGCCGCGCTCCAGATCAGGGCGGCCGCGAACAACGTCACGAAGATGTCGGGACGGAACATCGGCCATTCGATCTGCACCACGGCGTAGCTGACGCCGAGCCCCACGATCGTGGTCGCGATCGCGCCGCGCAGGCCGGTGAACAGCCGGGCGGCGACCAGGACGAGCGACCACGCGGCGATCAGGTGCAGCGCGCGCAGCGCCTGCACGCTGAAGCCGAACAGCCACGTGATCGCGGCGCCGGCCGCGAACGGCCACGGCCCGTAGATGAAGAACCCGCGGTAGCGCTGAACATCCGAGAAGCCTTCGACCGGCGCCGAGGGATCGCCGTAACGCCCGGTCTGCAGCCACGACGTGCTCACCACCGACAACCCATCGTCGATCGACCAGTACGGATAGTGGCCGACATACGCGAAGAAGTTGTGCACCGAGACGGCGGCGAACACCGCGAGCACGACATACAGACACGCGATCAGAATCCGGTCGGTCCGCGACGCCGCGGCGATCATGGCGCCACCGGCCACAGCACCGTGCGGATCCGCGCAAGCATGCTGCTCTGCACGTCGTAGGTGATCGAGTCGATCGCGAACCGCGACGCCACCGGTTCATCGGCCGGCTGGCGATTGTTGGCGAACACCACGAACACGCGATCGCTCGCACCGGTGTTCGCGACGAAATCCGAGCGGCCCCACACCGGCGGCAGCAGCCACCGATCGCCCGAGGAGCCGAGCACGCCGACGGCGACGCGCCCCTGCTCGACGCCGCCGAAGACGCGGAGCACGACGCGTGAGTGTGGCGACACCGCGATCGGCGGGCTCGAGAGCTGATAGCCGAATGCGCTGTCGTTGCCGCGCACGACGAATTGTCCGTCCCGACGGGTGACTGACACGCCTTCGAGCGCAGTCCAGGCCGTCAACGCGGGCGCGGCAATCGGCAGCGGCGTCAGGCGCTTGACGAACGGCGGATCCCACGCCACGGTCGGCGGCGGCAGCGGCGGCGGCGGCGACGTCAAGGCGGCGGGCACCGGACGAACGCGGGCGGGCGAGACCGCCGTCAGGTTGAGCACGTGGTGCATCGGCCGGCCGGTCCAATCGTCCGGCAGGCGCAGTCTCAACAGCAGCGGATAGCCGTCGAGATTCCTGACGCGCGAGACGGCGTGCACGCGCAGCAACGCGGGGCCGGGACACTCGAACCCCGCGAACGCCTGATACGGCAGGTGCTGATAGACCGGCCACATCACCGTCCACATCTGATCGGCCCGCTCGCACGGGATCGTCAGCGACTCGCGCCAGTACGACGGCCGGCGATAGACGGCGACGACGTCCGCCGCTGCCGCACCGACACATTGCAGGCGCAGCGCGAGGTAGCTCGTGTCGACGATCGGCGAATCGAACCGCGGCAGCGATGCGGAGTCGGCCGGCGGCGCGTCGACGTCGTGCGCCGCGACGCCTTCCGGAATCACGAGCGTCGACGACGATCCGCTGGCGATCGAACGCGTCGTCACTCGCTCGAACCGGTCTGGTTCCACATAACGCGTCAGCAGCCCGCGAACCTGGCGATCCTGATACAGCCGCGCGGCGATCACGACGCCTGCGGCGACGACGAGCCCCGACGTGACCGCGATCGCGACGGTCGTCCACGAGTGACGCGGCCGGTGTGTTGCGAAATCGCCCGGCGCGGCCGCACCGCGCACGCGTGACCCCAGCGCCGCAACACCCTGCGCGACCGCGAAGCCGACGAACCACCACGGCACGAATTCGAGGTGGAAGTAGTGCTTCGGCGCGAACACGAGCGACACGTATCCGACCATGTACGCGATCACGAACAGCACGAACCATGCGAGGCGGAATTCGATCCGGCACAGCCAGACGAGGGCGAACAGCGCCACGACCGCGCCGCCCGGCACGAACTGAAAGACCTCGAGGATCGCCGCCCAGGTTCGCAGCAGCATGTCGCCGGCGAACGTGCGCTGCAGGCGCGCGACCAGATCGATCGCGCCGTGCTGAATCACCGCCGAGTAGAACAGTCCGAACTCCCTGGATCCGTTGACGCGCTGGTTGTAGCTGTTGATCACCGCCGTCACGTAGCCATCGTCGAACTCGATGCCGTAGTCGTAGATGGCCGGCCCGGCATACTCCTGGTCGAACGCCGGGGCCATGCCGCCGAGCACCTGAATCGGCAGCAGGCTGCGATTGGGGCCGAAGAAATGCGCGCGGATCATCGGCGCACCGGCGACGAGCACCCCAGCGGCGTAGGCCGCGACCACCAGCGCGCGTTGCCGTCGCCCGCCGTCGACGCCGCGAAAAAACAGGGCCAGCGCCAGAACGCCGAAGGGCGCGAAGACGAGCACGTCAGGCTTGAAGCCGAAGCCGAAGCCGACGGCGAGGCCGGTGGCCAGCGCCACGCCGTAGCTCGCGCGCGCCGACATTCGCGTGCCGACGAGCAGGCCGACGCCGAGCAGGCACGCGGCGAAGAACGGCGCCTTCGCATACTCAATCGGCGCCAGCGCCATCTCGAGATGGCGCGGCGAAACGGCGAGCGGAATCATCACCAGCGCCGCGACGACGCGACCCATGCCGAGGCGCATGACCCCGAAGATCAGCGCGAGGAACAGGCCGTACTGGATCGCCTGGTAGTACGCAAAGCCGGAGAGCCGCGGTCCGGTGACCGCGAACACGGTCGAGAGCGCGCGGTGCAGATGCCGGTGCAGCCAGTAGTTGTACGACGCAGGCGCTTGCGGAACGCCGGTGAGCGCTTCGCACGGAAACGTGTCTGTATGCCGGGTCAGGAACGCGCGCCATTGGGGAAGAGCGATCACCGCGTCGGAATCCGGCACCACGCCGAAGCGCGTCATGCACGGAGACAGGACATCGTCGCGATACGGCGCCACCATCGCCGAGACCAGCCGGAAGGTCTCCTCGTCGCCGGCGTTCGGCGCGTAGTGCGCCGCCACGTGCGCGAAGGCCACGGCCGCCGCGGCCACGGCGATGAACAGCGCGAGGACGATGTCGATCCAGATGCGGCCCGGCCCCTGCGTCATGCCGTCACGGCGTGCGCCGGATCTCGAACACACTCCGCGTCACGGTGCCGCCGGTCGGCGTCGCGTCGGCGACGACGAGCTGGACTTTGGTGTTGCGGCCGCTGAAGAACGTGAACGTCGCCGCGTCGAGCGGCGAGGAGATCCAGGTCGCGCCCGACTGATCGAGCACGCCGATGCCGATCGTCCCCGAGGTCACCGTCGTCGGCAGTGTGACGCGATACGTGGTATCCGGTTCAACGGGAATGTCCGGGCTCAGCACCTGATACTCCCAGCGGTTGCTGGTGCCCTCGACCGACAGCCGTCCCGAGTCGAGGTTCAGTTTCACCGCGGGTGAGCCGGCGCGCCACTCCGCCAGCGCCGGTACCGGCAGCAAGCGTGCTCCCGCCGCCAGCCGCTCCTCGACCTCGGCGATGGTGATCGTCGAGAACGTGATCGGACGCTCGATGGCCGGCGCGGTCGTGGTCGCGTGCGCCGCGAGCCGTTGCTCCACCAGCGGCAGGAGCTGCAGGAACGTGATCCACCCGTGCAGTTTGATCCCCGGGTACGACAGGTGGATGCCGTCGATGAACAGCGCGGGATCGCGCGCGAACCATCGCGCCAGATCGACGAAGTAGCAACCGTCCGCCTCGGTGAATCGCTGGAAGACGCGGTTCTGGAAATCCGCGAACCGGCGGATATCGTGATACGTCAGCGGCCACACGACTTCGTTGCCGTTCAGGTACCAGTAGATCGCCCGTTCGTTGGGCCGCGATGCCAGCAGGCGCAGGTGATCGTCGGCCATCCAGACGAACGAAGAGACCGCGAGATCGGCGCCGATCGTCTGCAGCGCCGCTCGGATGTGTCCCGTATCGCGAACAATCGTCGGCAGGTCGAGCGGCAGATCCGGCCGCGACACATCAGGGGTTTCTTCGCTCAGACCGGCGGGCCAGTGCACGACGTAGTGCGGCTTCGGCGCCTCGTCGAGCGGCCTGAACGCGGCGATCGCCGTATCCCATCGGCGCCGCACGTCGGATCGATAGTTCGCCGGCGCGCCGCCAACGACGCCCGTCGTCAGGAAATCAGCCCCAATCGGCTTCACGTTCGTGTCGGACACGGTCAGCAGCCGCTTCGCTTCGCCGAACTGGTTCGCGCCTTCCTTGTAGACGACGATGTCCGGCGAGAGCGGAACGACTTCCTGGTCGACCACCGCGGCGAGATCGGTCGATTGAAAGCCTTCGCGGGCGGCGTTGATCGTCTCGAACCGCACGTCGAGACCGCGCGCGCGCGCCCACAGGTTCAGGTAGTGGCCGACGTAGTCCGGGTGCGTCAGCGGAAATGACGGGTGCTCGATCGTCGTCGAGGCGCCGACGAAGACGATGCGGCAGGTGCGCGGCGGTTTGGCCGGCGACACATCGCGGCCGCGATAGCCGAGATTGTTGGTCGACATCGTGCTGGTCGGCCAGGCTTCGGCGTGCGGATCGTTCGGCGCGAGCCGGTACCGCGGGTACTGGGAATGATCCGCCGGATCGAACACCCGGATCGGGGTTTTGATCTGCTTCAGGAACTGCCAGTAGCTGTCGCGATGCTCCGCCACGCGCATGACGAAGTTCACGTTCCACGTACGTCTCGCGAATTTTCCGAGCGTTTGATCGGCGATGCCGTTGCTGAGCGCATCCAGATCGGGCCGCGGCGCCTTCGCCGGCGGCGGCGGCGGGTCGCTGTAGAACCAGCTCGCGTCGACGCCGGCGGGCCGGGGGATTCCGTCGAGATGTGGCGCGGCGACATCGTTGGCGCCGGCGGTCGGCCATTCGGTCACCTGGGGCCGCGGCGGCGCGAGCGACTTCACCGGCACGAGCCGTATCGACGTCAACCGGAAGCCATCGAGCCATCGCAGCCCGAGCTCGCCGGCGACGGCGATGCCGAGCACGCTGACCGCGAGCAGCAGCAGCCGCGCGGCGATCCGGAGCGCACCGGTCCTCATCGCGTCTGACGGACCTCGAACACGCTCGGCGTCAGCGCCTTCTTCTCCGGCGTCGCGTCGGCGACGACGAGCTGCACTGTGGTGTTGGCGCCGCTGGAGAACGTGAACGGCGCGAGGTCGACCGGCGGCGAGACCCACGTCTGACCGGACTGGTCCAGCACGCCGACGCCAATCACGCCGGCTTTCACCGTCGCCGGCAGCGTCACGCGGTAGGTCGTGTCAGGCTCCACAGGGATCGCGGGACTCACGATCTGATACGCCCAGCGGGCGCCGCCGCCCTCGACCAGCAGCGAAGATCCTTTGACCGTCACGTGGACCGCCGGCGCGGCCGCGCGCCACTCACGCAACGGCGGCAACGGCAGCGGCGACGCCGTCGCACGAAGCTTCTCCTGAATCGCCGACACGGTCATCGTCGAAAACGCGGGCGTCGTGTCGCGCGGCGCCGCTGTCGTCTCCGCGTGCGCCGCCAGCCGCTCCTCGATCGCCGGCAACAGCTGCAGGAACGTGATCCAGCCGTGCAGTTTCACTCCGGGATACGAGAGGTGGACGGCGTCGATGAACAGCGACGGATCGCGCGGAAACCAGCGCGCGAGATCGACGAAGTGCGCGCCCGACGCTTGCGCGAACTCCTGAAAGACGCGGTTCTGAAAATCGGAGAAGCGGCGGATGTCGTGATACGTCAGCGGCCAGAACACGTCGTTGCCGTTGAGGTACCAGTAGATGCCGCGCTCGTTGGCGCGGCCCGGAACCAGGCGCAGGCGATCGTCGGCGAGCCACAGGAAGGACGACACCGCGAGCCGTGCGCCGATCGTCTTCAGCGCCGCGTCGATGTGACGCAGATCGCCGAGAATCACCGGCAGGTCGAGCGGCAGATCGCTTTCCAGCACAGTGGGATCCGAAGCTTGGAATTCACGTGACTTGAAGTCGCGGC
>JADMIO011482753.1_pt1 | contig 102017 bp, 101 predicted proteins | sample 8958161 | NCBI WGS metagenome assembly JADMIO01 (sample SAMN16585339, study PRJNA669376) | soil metagenome | isolation source: Crop rotation soil | place: USA: Cullars Rotation, Alabama | collected 2011 | reverse complement strand
CGCGACTTCAAGTCACGTGAATTCCAAGCTTCGGATCCCACTGTGCTGGAAAGAATGGCGGTGCCGGCAACGGCATCGTCGATAAGATTGAAGGCGCCCAAATCGGGAAAGACCAGAGCGACAATCGCGAGAAAGACCTGGGCCAGCCATCCCGCGCCCTGGGTCTGAAGCCAATATTCGCGCGCGATCCCCTGCAGGTGTCCGATGAAATAAACGAAAACCATGACGACGATGGTGAACAGCTGGCTGGTGGCGAAGGAGGAAACGAAGAGAGTCAAAGCAGCGAGGAGCGCGCCTTTGAAGTAGATGGTGCAAATCGCCGGAATAAGGTCGCCGTTGAAAGCGGACTGACGAACACCCTGCAGGGCTGCGAGCATTTGATCGCGCGGCGCGGCCGACATCTGCCGCGCGGTCTCATGGAGGACGCTTTGTTCGCGAGCGTAGAGGATGCAAAAAAAGAGCGCGCTCAAAAGCAGCATGCCGAGCGCGAGCAAACAGAGCACCCCAAGAAGTTTGCCGACAAGATATTCAAAGCGCGCCACCGGCTTGGCCAAAATCGTGTAGACCGTCCGGTCTTCGATGTCCTGCGGGACGAGCCGCGCCGTTCCGGCGATGGCGAGAAGGCTGGTCAGGAGCGACATCACCCCTAACGAGACGTCTTTCAAGATTTGAAACTCCTGCTGAAAACTGAAGCGCGCCATGAAAACGGAGCTCGCGATCAGAAGCGGCGCAACGATGAGCGCAAAATAAAATACCTTTTGCCGCGTCAGATCCGTCAGTGCGTTCCCGGCGATAGTGAAAATCCGCCTGAAAGACGCCGTCATTACGATTGTTCTCCTTTGGCGGTGTTCTCGTTTTCGGTCGCTTCGAGAAACAGTTGTTCGAGCGTTTTGCTGGCTGGTCCGCGCTCCACGAGTCGCGCGTGATGGCGTGCGAGAACCGATTCGATGTCGCGCATCGCTTCCGGTGAAGCATTTTCCACGACGAACTGAGTCCGATCCGGTGTGGCCACGAGTTCCGGCAGGGCGCCTTCGCGGACGAGATGTCCGGCCGATAGAATTCCCACTCGGTCGCAGATTTCCTGGACCTGCGCGAGCAAGTGCGATGAGAGCAGAACGGTGACGCCTTCGCTCTTTAGTTTCAGGATCAGATTGGCGATGTCGCGCGAGCCGGCTGGATCGACCCCGGCGGTCGGTTCGTCGAGAATGACGACCCGCGGCTGATGAATCAGCGCCTGTGCGAGAGCGATGCGCTGGAGCATGCCTTTGGAAAAAGTTCCGAGCCTTCGATCGCGCGCATCCTGCAGCGAGACGATGGTCAGAACTTCGTCGACCCGCTCATGCAGCCCACGGCCGGTTAGGCCTCCGAGTTTTCCGAAAAAGCGAAGAGTCTCGGCGCCGGTGAGGAATTTGTAAAAGTACGGATTCTCCGGGAGAAAACCGACGGATTTCCGGCTTCTGACTTCGCGGCTATCGATTCCGCAAATCTCCGTGTGTCCCTTGGTTGGTGAAAGCAATCCGAGAATGATTTTCAACGTGGTGCTTTTCCCGGAGCCGTTAGGCCCGAGGAGACCATAAATTTCTCCCGGACGAATGTTCAGATCCAGATCACGCACGGCCACGACCGATTTTCTCCGAAGAGGAATCGGGAAGATTTTCGTCAGGCCCCGGACTGCGACGGCAGGTTCACTCATGGCGGATCTCAAAGCCGGTGGCCTGCACCGGCGCGGCCAGCGGATGGTCCGTTTCCTTGCGAATGTGCGCGCGCAGCTCGCTTTGGTTTATGGCCTCGAGAAAATCTTTGATCTCGTTCGGCTCGCCGGAAACCTGCATCTGCACACGGCCGTCGGAGAGATTTTTGATCCAGCCGATCACATCGAATCCTTTGGCGATGTGACGGACCGTCCAGCGGAAACCAACTCCTTGGACGCGACCTTCGAAAAAGACTTCAACGGAACTCATGAGCCGGGCTGATCTTACGAAAAGCTCGGCATAACAAAAGTCTAGTGGCTATCGGCTTGTGTCGGCAGCGCAGCGGAGGGGGGCGAGAGTGGCGCAAGCTTCAGCTTGCGACTCGTGGATGGCAAGCGAGACGCTCGCCCCACGACCTCGTCCCGGTCGGGGGCGTTGAGTTGACCGGCCCGGGGGCGGGCCGGCTCCAACACGCATTGTGTGAACTTCGGTGGCGTGGACCGGTCGAGGAGGTCGAGAAGAAAAGGGGCGCGCAAGCTTTCAGCTTGCGACTTGGTGGATGGCAAGCGAGACGCTCGCCCCACAATGAAGGCGGGACGACCTCGTTCTGGTCGGGGAACGGGCCCTCTCTTATTTATATGAGTAGACCAGGCAGAAACTGCTCTCCTTGCCTTCGAGGAGACCGACCGAGACGTAGTACTGTCCGCTGCTCGTCGGCGAAAAGCCGGCGGCGGCGCGTTCGCCTTCACTATAACTTTCCGTGGCGACCTGCTTGCCGTTCTCGTCGTAGACCGAAACTTCGACCTTCTTAGCCGGCTCGACCGCGCCGACGGCAAACCAATATTGGTTGCCGGCGTAAAGGTTGACCGCGATCAAAGCGTGTTCCTTTGGCTTGAGCGTTCCCGACCAGTGGCCGTCGCGGATCTTGAACCCTTCATTCGTGAAAGCCCCGACAAGATCGAGCACCGCCTTGTGCGCCTCGACTTCTTTGTCCGTGTCAGCGCGGAGCGGCGACGCCATCGCAACGCCGGCAACGACGAGGAGAGCGAGGAAGCGCATCATTTCGATTCCGACTTCTGCTGGATTTCGTCCATCACCTTGCCGACGGCCTGATTGACCTTTCGGACGTCCTCCTGTGTCGGCGGCTTGTCTGCCGGGAAAGAAACGAGGGCCTTAATACCGCTCAACTGGTCGCTCACGTCTTTGACCAGCGGGTTGTCGCGCAGTTCGGGAGAGATCTTGTCGATGCGAGACCGCATGAAATCGACCAGGGCCGGCTGGCGAAGAACTTTGGCCGCGCGTTCGTCGTAATTTTGCATGACTGCGCCGCTCACGACCTGGGTACCGCGGATCCAGCCGCCCAGACTAACGAGGATAACGAGGTCCTGATCGCTGTGCGATTGCATCGACGATTTTACTTCATTTTGGGTGGCATCGAGCTCTTCCTGGAGCGCGTCCCATTCGCTGTTCTCGGCGAACTCATTGATGCTGTTCCCGCGACTGAGGATGTTTTCGCTGACACCGAGCGCTTTCGCCATTTTAATGATGTCGCTCCCGATATTTTTCACCTGCTGGCTGTCCTGCGCTTCCACGGCGATGAAACCGTCCGCGATCAGGCCGCCAAGATTGAGCGCGATCTGCGCGCGGTTCCGGTAGGTTGTCGGCAACGGTCCGCGGAACTGCCCGGCCCAATTTGGTTTTCCCGGCTTCTCCAGAGCAGCGAAGAGTTCTCCCGGAGTCGGGATACTAATGGCGTCGTTCCGTACCGCCCCGGCCATTTGGTCGGCCGGCAAATGCGGTGCTTCCGCGGCGCCAATGGCGAGACAGCCGGCTAACAGGATTCCGGTCCCGGCAATGCGGCCCCAGTGAGTCATATATCGCCAGCGTACCCGTGGTTGCGCATATTGCCAGCAGGAATCTTTGGGGGAAGGACCAAGGTTCGAAGGATGGGCCTTGGCTGGCGGACGAGACAAGCTCGTCCCTCCCGCTTCTCTTCCCGTTCGCAGTTCGCACCGGAGGGACGCGCTTGTCTCGTCCGTGCAGATGAGGTCCTGTTGGTCTCCGGCGCGATGCGGCATTTCTTCAGGCTACGCGCCACACTCACTCTTACTCGCCTCGAAGCTAGCTCATGACATTTGCTGAACGTTGAAAAACGTGATGCAATCCGCCATGGCGCAGAGTTCTATTTCCCAAGTCAAAGCTCGCGAGATTCTTGATTCGCGCGGTAACCCGACGGTTGAAGTCGATGTTCGTTTGCAGGGCGGGGCACTCGGACGCGCGGCCGTGCCGAGCGGGGCCAGCACCGGCGAACATGAAGCGTGGGAATTGCGCGATGGCGACAAGAAGCGCTACGGCGGCAAAGGCGTTTCGAAAGCAGTGGCCAATGTCAACAAAACGATCGCGCCGGCAATCAAGGGCTGGGACGCGCGCGAGCAGGCGAAGATTGATGCCAAAATTATCGAGCTCGACGGCACGGCGAACAAAAAGAATCTGGGAGCCAATGCGCTTCTCGGTGTCTCCCTGGCGGTCGCTCATGCCGCCGCCGCAGCTGAGGGCGTTCCGCTCTTTCGTTATCTCGGCGGAAAGAATGCGCACGTTCTGCCCGTGCCGATGATGAACATCCTCAACGCCGGGGCACACTCCGATGCCCCGATTGATTTTCAGGAATTCATGATCATGCCCAAAGGCGCGCCCTCCTTCGCCGACGGCTTGCGCTGTGGCGCCGAAGTTTTTCACGCGCTCAAATCCGTCCTGCACGACCGCGGCCTCTCGACCAATGTCGGCGATGAAGGCGGATTTGCTCCGCAATTGAAGTCGGCTGACGACGCGCTCGAGTCGATTGTTCAGGCGGTCGAGAAGGCGGGTTACAAGATCGGCCACGACATTTTCATCGCCCTTGATGTTGCTTCTTCGGAGTTTTTCGATCGCAACCAGAACCTGTATGTCTTCAAGAAGTCCGATGGCTCCAAACGAACGGCCGATCAGCTGATCGATTATTACGCCGATCTTTGTCAGCGCTTTCCCATTATCTCAATCGAGGATGGTTGCGCGGAGAACGATTGGGCCGGCTGGAAAAAGCTGACCGAGCGCCTGGGCGACAAGGTTCAGCTGGTGGGCGACGACCTATTCGTGACCAACGTCGAATTTCTCAAGCGCGGCATCGCGGAAGGCGTGGCCAATTCCGTGCTCGTAAAGGTCAACCAGATCGGCACGCTCACCGAGACGCTCGCGACCATCGACCTGGCGATGAAGAATCATTACACCGCTGTGATCAGTCATCGTTCCGGAGAGACCGAGGACACGACCATCTCCGACATTGCGGTCGCGACCAACGCCGGCCAGATCAAGACGGGATCGCTTTGCCGAACCGATCGCGTGGCCAAGTACAACCAGCTCCTGCGAATTGCCGAGGAACTTGGTGACAAAGCGGTTTACGGCGGTAGAATGCGCTGAAGTGGACCTTGTAGATTTTCGCGCGAGGCGCGACGCGACTGTTTGGCAACAGCTGAACCGGATTCTCCTGATCCTGCTCGCCATCGCCATTTGGCTTGGCATCATCACACTGTTCGTCCCGCCTTATAAAAGACTAACGAAAAGCCGCTCGGATATCGATCAATTGCAGGCGCAGGTGAACGAACAGAAAAGCCTGCTCGCTCGACAAACGCGCCAGATCGCTCTTTTGAAGAGCGACACGACTTACCTGGAAACGATTGCGCGCGATCGGCTCGATGTGATGAAGCCGGGCGAAACAATTTTTCGGCTGGAACCGCCGAAGCGTTAACTTTCGAGGACTCGTGCCCGGCGGTGCCGCGAAAGCGCCAGTCTGGGTAGCGCACTCGTCTCGAGTGCTGGTTTTGGCGTCTCGCCAAAACAATCTTCAAATCCAAGTCCGCGAACACGGGACGTCTTTGCCGGCACTCGAGACGAGTGCGCCACCGGAATCGCGCACTCTCACCGGCTTGGCAAAGAACGCGCTTCGACTATCTTGCCGCCATGGCCGAGCAAATTTCCCAGATCGATCCCGCCGCTTTGAAGTCGCGCGTCGACGAACTGCGGAGGTTTCTTTGACCTGCCCAAACTCCAGGAACAGTTAGGCACAATCGAGGCGCGCATGAGCGCCCCCGATTTCTGGGATAATCGCGAGCGCGCCCAGGCCGATGTCGAAGAGGTCTCGCGTTTGCGCGGATTGATCAATCCCTTCCGTGAACTCGAGCGCGAGGTGGGCGATTTCGAAGCGCTGCAAGAACTCGCTGCTGAGGAGACCGATGCCCATGCGCGCGCCACAGCCGAGCAGGAAGTGGCGAACGAGCATGCGCGCCTGCTGCATAAGCTCGGCGAGTTCGAGCTGCGGCAGTTTCTCTCCGGGGAGAACGACCGCTCCAACGCCTTTCTGACGATTCATTCCGGCGCCGGGGGAACAGAATCGTGCGACTGGGCTGACATGCTTCTGCGCATGTATCAGCGCTGGATCGAGCGGGATGGGTTCAAGTCGCAGACGGTCGACATTCAGCAAGGCGAAGAAGTCGGGATCAAGTCGGTCACGCTCCTGGTCACCGGCGAATATGCTTACGGTTATTTGCAAACCGAACGCGGGGTTCATCGCCTCGTTCGGATCTCTCCTTTTGACGCCAACAAACGACGGCACACGTCGTTCGCCAGCGTCGACGTCGTTCCGGAAATCGCCGAGTCGGCTCCGATCGAAATCAATCCGGCCGATTTGGAAGTTGATACCTTCCGCAGTGGCGGCAAAGGCGGTCAGAACGTCAACAAGGTGGAAACGGCCGTGCGTATTTTGCACAAGCCGAGCGGCATCGTTGTTGCCTGCCAGGCGGAGCGAAGCCAGGGACGCAATCGTGAGCTCGCCATCAAAATGTTGAAGGCGAAGCTGTATGAGATCGAGCAGGACAAAAAGCGCGCTGAAATCGACCGGCAGTACGGCGAGAAAGGCGACATTGCCTGGGGCAGCCAGATCCGGTCATATGTTTTTCAGCCCTATCAGATGGTGAAAGATCACCGCACGGGCGCGGAGACGAGCAATGTCCAGGCGGTCATGGACGGCGACATCGACCTTTTTATCCAGGCGAAGTTGCGCGGGGAAAAGAATGCCAAGGGCGACAGTGGCGAGGTGTAAGCCTCGATTTGGCGGCAGACGGCTAATTATAGGGCAATCGCGACACGCTTTGTCACGAGCGGTCATACTTATTTCGAAGGGAGGTCCCTCGCTCCGCTCGGGATGACATCCTTAGGGCGCCGACATGACGAATCAATGCCCAGCGTGATTCTCGCGGGTCATCCTGAACGAAAGTGAAGGACCTCTCGAGTGAATCGGGCACCCTTGCTGATGCGTCGATGTGCGTCCGCGCTTAATGCGCCTGAATCAACTTCAGCTGAAATCGCCGATCGAATTTTCCACGATTGTAAGCGCGGCAACACGCCAGGCAGGCGATCGGTCTTCGGATCTTGCGGGCCCGTGGGAAAGCGCGCGCGCATTTGGGGCATTTGTAATGATAGCGGCGAAGCATTCGCCTGGTTTCGAAAGGCAGGTTATGGCACCGCGCCTCGCCGGCGATGCCGAGATCGCGACACGCTTTTCGCCAGGCGTCGCCGTGCGGCGGAATGCGACGGCGACCCGCGCGAAACTGCGCCACCAAATGGGCCAGTTCATGCCGCAGCGTTCGATCGACCTCGGCCAGCCCGTGATCGCGCAGCCGCGGATTGAGCGAGATCAGGCAGCGGCGCGTATCGGCCCGGCCGGCACAGGTTCGCAGCCGGGGATTCCATTCAATTCGGACCTGCCGGGCGAACTCGTGGTATCCGAGACCGCGGAGAAGGGTGACGGCAATCCTTCGCAGCTCAACAACATTGACCGTCGCCGGTGTTGCCGGCGGCTCGAAACAAAAATCAAGTTGCCGCAACAAGCGCGTCAGCCTCCTGAGCCCCGATTCGCTCGCTCCAGCGGCGCGCGAGCTTGGCAAAAACCGCCACCGTCGCGTCAATTTCCTTTTCGGTGGTTTCATGCCCTAACGAAAGCCGGACGGCTGCCGCGGCACGTTCTCTGGACAATCCCATCGCGAGGAGAACATGCGAGGCCACGACCGATCCGACCATGCAGGCGGATCCGCTCGACGCGCACACACCCTCGAGATCGAGGGCGATGAGCAGGGTTTGAGAATCGATTGCGGGAAAACTTACATTCAGGGTGTTGCCCACTCGCGGCGCTCCTTCGCCATTCAGAAGTGCGCCCGGCCACGCCTGTTTGATTCCGTTCCAAAGCCGGTCGCGCAGTTGCCGCTGTCTTTCCATTTCATTCGCGTCGTAATTGAATTCAGCCGCGGCTTCGGCCATGCCGGCAATCGCGGCGACATTTTCTGTTCCTGGCCGCCGCTGGTTTTCATGCGAGCCGCCGAACATGATCGATTGAATCGGCAGGCCGCTGCGCAGAAAAAGAATGCCCGCGCCTTTCGGACCATGAAATTTGTGGGCCGCGAAAGTGGCGGCATCGACCAGGGAAAGATCGAGCGGGATTTTGCCGAAAGCCTGGACCATGTCGCTGTGCAGGAGAACGCCATGTTCGCGGCAGATTTTCGAAATCTCCGCCAGAGGCTGAATCACACCGGTTTCGTTGTTGGCCGTCATGATCGAGACCAGAATCGTTTCGCGGCCTAACGATTCGCGCAGATGCTCGAGGTCGACCAGTCCGGCGGATGTGACCTTGAGCCAGGTGACGGAAAATCCTTCGCGCTCCAGTTGCTCGACCGCATTGAGAACGGCGTGATGTTCTGTCCGGCAACTGATGATATGTTTGCCGCTGCCGGCGTGGTAGCGGGCGAGTCCAAGCACCGCCAGATTGTCCGCCTCGGTGCCGCCACCGGTAAAAATGATTTCGTTAGGGCGCACTTTCAGGATCGACGCGATCCGGTCGCGCGCATCATCGATGGCGGCGCGCGCTTTTCGCCCGGCTTCGTGAACGCTCGAGGGGTTGCCGAATACCCCATCGAGATACGGCAGCATCGCGGCGCGCGCCTTTGCCGAAAGCGGTGTGGTCGCATTGTAATCGAGATAGATCATTCTTCGCGCCCGTTTTCGCTCATATTCCCGTCGGTAAATCCTTCAGCTCGCGGCCGCAGCTTGTGGGCTCGCTTTTGCACGATTTCGATCTGTTTCTCTTCGTAATAGACCAGAGAATTTGGCGGAACGCTGTGGGTCAGGAAGACGTTTGCCCCCACCGTCGAGCCCGCTCCGACGACGGTATCGCCGCCCATGACAGTCGTCCCGGCGTAAATCGTCACATTGTCTTCCACCGTCGGATGGCGTTTTTTGCCACGGAGATTCCTCACCCCGGAAAGCGATTTGGCGATGAAGGAAACGCCCTGGTAGAGCTTTACGCGCGTGCCGAGCCGCGTGGTTTCGCCGACGACCACGCCGGTTCCATGGTCGATGAAGAAGTACGGCCCGATTTCCGCGCCGGGATGAATATCGATTCCGGTGCGGCTGTGGGCCCATTCGGTCATGATTCTGGGGATCAGAGGAACTTTTTCGTAGAGCTCATGGGCCATGCGATAGATCGCGATGGCTTCGAGCGAGGGATAGGCGAGCACGATTTCCTCGTAACCCTTGGCAGCCGGATCGCCATCGAAGGCCGCATCGATATCCGTCCAGAGGACCTTCCGCACGGCTGGCAGCGCCCCGATAAATTCGTCCAGGATGTGATCGGCCTTTTTTTCTGTTTCTTCGTTAGGCGGAAAGCTTCCAAGGCTTTTGCAGATTTCGGTTTTGAGCCTGCTTTTCAGCGAGCGGATGCGGCTGCGGGTGATGTCGGCCAGGTCGGTCGAATCGACCAGCGCTTCTCCGCGAAATCCGGGGAACATCAGGCTCATCAAATCTTCGCAAACCGCGTCGATGCTGGCGCGCGAGGGCAGCAGCGCGGCCACGTCGAGATAATTGATCCCGCCCGTTTCCGTGTAGGTTTGCAGCAGCTCGTTGACTGCGTCTTCCGCTTTGTTCGCCACCTGCCTAAGTTAAGTCATTGAGTCGTCGAAGCAATGTCTCCCGGTCGGGTTGACGCCCAATCCTCATTTGCGCCATTGATCGGAAGAACAGGGGGAAATGCCGGGCTGTGTGCAGCGCTTTGTGCTTTGACGACGGCAAGCATGCAATAAGTTGAGGGAGTCATGAAGCCTTTTGAAATTGTCGGATTGCCTCCGGATGAGCTGAACGCCTTTCTTTCAGCGACCCATCCCGATCCTTTCCGCATCCTTGGGCCGCATCGCGTCGGCGAAGATCTGGCTATTCGGATTTTCCGGCCGGACGCCCAGAAGGTTGAAGTCCTAACGAACGGCGAATCCGGCCAGCCGATTGAGGCCGAGAAAATCCATCGTGACGGTTTTTTTTGCGCGCGCATCAGCGGAGCCAATCGCGACCTGCCTTATCGCCTTCGCTTTACCGCGTGGAACGACAGCCAGTGGACCATGGCGGATACCTACCGCTATGGCCCGATCATGGGCGAAATGGATTTGTATTTGTTCTCGGAAGGGCAGCATTGGCGTTTATACGACAAGTTCGGCGCGCATCTGCGGACAATCGAAGGAGACAGCGGGGTTTACTTCGCCGTCTGGGCGCCGAACGCGCAACGCGTCAGCGTCGTTGGCGATTTCAACGGCTGGGACGGACGGGTCCATCCGATGCGCAAGCTTCTCGGCAGCGGTTGCTGGGAGCTCTTCATCCCGGGCGTCGAGGAGGGCGCGCACTACAAGTTCGAGATCCGGACGTTTCAGGGCGCGCTTCTGCTCAAGAGCGATCCGTTCGCATTTTTCAGTCAACACGGGCGCTCAACCTCGTCGTTAGTCTATAATCTCGAGCGCTACAAATGGAGCGACCATGCATGGATGGAAGCCCGGCCGAAACGTGATTGGGTCAAGAGCGCGATCAGCATCTATGAAGTCCATCTCGGGTCGTGGAAACGCCGCGCCGACGAAAACAATCGCCACCTGAGTTATCTCGAATTGGCGCAAACGCTCGTGCCTTACGTCGCCGACATGGGTTACACCCACGTCGAGCTCATGCCGATTGCGGAGCATCCCTTTGAAGGATCATGGGGCTATCAGGTGACGAATTATTACGCGCCCACGAGCCGGTTCGGGAACCCCGATGAGCTGCGCCACTTCATCGACGCCTGCCATCAGGCCGGCCTGGGCGTGATTGTCGACTGGGTCCCGGCGCACTTCCCGAAAGACGCGCACGGCCTGGCCGAATTCGACGGCACGGATCTCTACGAACACATGGATCCGCGCCAGGGCGAGCACCAGGATTGGGGAACTTTGATTTTTAATTTTGGACGCAACGAGGTCCGAAATTTCCTCATCGGCAACGCCCTTTTCTGGCTGGAGAAATATCACATCGACGGCCTGCGGGTCGACGCCGTGGCCTCGATGCTTTACCTGGATTATTCGCGCAAGGAAGGCCAATGGATCCCCAACGCCTACGGCGGCCGCGAAAACCTCGAGGCGATCTATTTTCTGAAGCGCTTCAACGAAGTCTGCTACGAAAAACATCCCGGCATCATGACCATCGCGGAGGAATCAACCGCCTGGCCAAGTGTCTCCCGGCCAACCTACCTCGGCGGACTCGGTTTTGGATTCAAATGGAACATGGGCTGGATGCATGACTTCCTCGAGTACATGAGCCTGGACCCGATCTACCGGCGCTTTCATCACAGCAACATCACCTTTTCGCTGCTCTACGCCTTCCAGGAGCATTTCGTCTTGGTTTTGAGTCACGACGAAGTGGTGCACGGCAAGCGCTCGCTCATCAACAAGATGCCGGGCGACGAGTGGCAGAAGTTTGCCAATCTGCGGATGTTTTACGCCTGGATGTACGGGCACCCCGGAAAAAAGTTGCTCTTCATGGGCGGCGAGTTCGGTCAGTGGCACGAATGGAACCATGACCAGAGTCTTGATTGGCATTTGCTTAACGAACCGAAACACGACGGGCTGCGCCGTCTCGTCCAGCATTTGAACTACGTCTACAAAAACGAGCCCGCCTTGTGGGACCAGGACGACAGCTATGACGGGTTTGAGTGGATTGATTTTCACGACGCCGATAACAGCGTGGTCGCGTTCATGAGAAAATCGCGCAATGGCGACGTCATCGCTTTTGTCGTGAACGCGACGCCCATGGTGCGAAACGACTACCGGCTGGGGGTGCCGCATGCGGGCTTTTATCGCGAAATCATCAACACCGACGCCGAGACCTACGGAGGGAGCAACGTCGGCAATCTCGGCGGAAAAAACAGCGAACCAACGCCCTGGATGGGACGGGAACACTCGATTCCGATCAACCTCCCGCCCCTGGCGACGGTGGCTTTTGAGTGGGAAAAACCCAAGGCGGAATAGGGACTTGGCCCTTGCCGCTTGCGGCGCACCTGCGTTTGAACCGAAGAATCCTTACCTCAATCCTCTCCTGACAGGAGAGGAGAAAGAGGTGGCGCCGTACGCTTTGAGTCCGCGGGTGCCATAGCGATCCCTTCTCCTGTCACGAGAAGGTTAGGATGAGGAAAATTGTGACTGGTCCGCCTCGATGCGCTCTTATGCCATTTTCCCCATGGTATCCGCGCTTTAATCTTGACCCTGGAGCCGTTTCCAACGACCTTTTCCCACCCCAAAAAATCCAATGACGAAGAAATCCCTCGCCGCTTTTACCCTCGTTGAAATGCTCGTTGTCATCGCGATTATCGCGACGATCGCGGCCTTCGCCCTTCCCGCCATCACAGGCGCCCTGACCCGTGGTCAGCTTGCGCAAACGGTGAACAACGCTCGCCAAATCTACCTTTCCACCTTCGCCATGACGACTGACGGCACGCAGACGGGCGACGCAAAGTACGGCTGGCCCGGGGACCTGGCGGCTTCAACCGACAGCACGGTTCAAATCGCCACCGTAACCGATTTTGTGCAGCGCCTGGTGGACAATGACTATCTCAAATCCGGAGATTTAAAGGTTTTTGCGGCGCCCGGAATCACCCCATGGAACGGCACTTATCAGAAGCCTGCGGATGCGACGGGGAAAGGGACTTTTGCGCCCCTCTTCGACGGCGACAAAAATTGCGCTTTCAAGATCTACAAAGTGACCGACAAGGACGCCGGCACCGCCATCTTGCTGGCAACGAAGAATTTCACCTACACAAGCAACTCGACGAACGCGATCGACACGACCAAGAGTCCGTTCGGCGACAAAGGCTTCGTGATTTTCCATAAGGGCGGCGACGGCACGTTCTACAAGCGGCAGCAGGCCACGAGCAAGAGCCTGCTCGGTTACACGCCGGATCCAAACAACACGACTGATCCCGGTTCGGGCACGCCCGCGGACGAGACGACGAATTCGTATCTGACGCAGAAATAATCCCGAACCAATCGATTTCGGACGGCCGGTCGTGAGACCGGCCGTTTGTTTTGCGAAGGAAAGACCCATTTTGGGTCCGAGTCAGGAAACGGTCGATTCGAACTCGCCGTCGCTCAGACGGGTGCGAACGCGCGCTGCGGGACGCGCGTCCTTCACGCTTCGAAGGAGGCGTCCCTGCAGATCCGTGGTGATACTGAATCCACGGCGCAAGGTCGCGTCCGGGCCGAGGACGCGCAGAAGATCGGTCATGCGCGAGAATCGTTCGCGCCTCTCCGCGACCACGCGCCGCGGCATCAGCAGGAATCGCTTGCTCATTTCTTCAAAGCGTTGCCGCCTGAGCAGGATTTCGCGCGCCGGCGCCCGATCCTTCAAAGCGCGCGCGGCATGAAGCAGGTTTCGCCGCGACTGCTCCAATCGCTGCGAGATCAGTCTTCCTAACGAATCCTTGGCCAGATCGAGCCGCTGTTGGCTCTCGCGCAGGCGATTGGCCGGCTCGCGCCGGAGGGTTTTTTGTGAAAGAAAACGCAGGCGAGTCCGCTGGTGTTCGAGAAAACCGAGCAGACACTTTTGAAGGCAGCCGCTGAGTTCCTGGATGCGCCGGCGCAAGTCAGTGATGTCGGGAACAATCAGCTCCGCTGCCGCGCTCGGTGTGGGCGCGCGCAAGTCGGCGACAAAATCGCAGATGGTGAAATCAACTTCATGGCCGACGGCGGAAACAACCGGGAGATTCGCCTTGGCGATGGTCCGGGCCAGGATGTCTTCGTTGAATTCCCAGAGGTCTTCCATGCTTCCACCGCCCCGCGCGACCACGATGAGGTCGAGCGCCGGCCAGCGGTCGTTAGGCGCGTCCAGTTCACGAATGGCGGCTGCGATTTCGCCGGCCGCGCCCGTGCCCTGCACCCGCACGGGATGGATCAACAATTCCAGCCACGGCGCCCGCCGCTGCAGAACATTGAGAATGTCGCGCAGGGCTGCGCCGCTCGAGGAGGTGACGATGCCAACGCGTCGCGGAAATCTTGGCAGGACTCGTTTTCGTTCCGGCGCGAAGAGGCCTTCAGCCTCGAGCTTGCGTTTGAGGGCGTCAAACTTTGCCTGCAAGAGGCCAAGGCCGCGCGGCTGCAGGATTTGGACGTTGAGCTGGTATTGGCCGCGGGCTTCAAACACCGAGATGCTCGCATAAACCTGGACCTGCGCGCCGTCGGCCAACGGCTGTCGCGGCGGGGTGATATTCGTGCTCCGAAAAATGACGCAGGAGATTTGGGCCCGTTGATCTTTCAGGGTGAAATACTGATGGCCGCTCGGATGCAGCTTGTAGTTCGAGATTTCGCCCTCCACCCAGACGGCGCCGAATTTGGTTTCGAGCGTGCCGCGAATGGCGCGGGTGAGTTGTCCAACGGTCAGGACCTTGTTCGTCCGGGGAAAGAGGTCACTCGTTAACATGCGATCAATTCGCCCGGCAAGAGCTGACAAAACATCATGCGTCGAAGAGATCTTTCTGCAGGCCGGCCGGCATCTTCAGCCCCAGCTTCTTGTAGGCGTTCGCCGTGGCCACGCGCCCCTGGGGCGTTCGCTTCACGTAACCCTGCATGATCAGATATGGTTCGTTCACCTCTTCGAGCGTCCCGGCCTCTTCACCAACCGCGACCGCGAGCGAATTCAATCCCACCGGGCCGCCATTAAATTTGTGAATCAAGGTTTCGATGATGCGTTTGTCCCATTGATCGAAGCCATCGCGATCGATCTCGAGCATGGCCAGGGCCTTGTCCGCCAGCTCGGCGGTGATTTTCCCCTGCGCTTTGACCTGCACGTAATCGCGGGTCCAGCGCAGAAGATTGTTCGCTGTTCGCGGGGTCCCGCGCGAGCGCGCGGCAATTTCAGCGCCGCCGGCTTCATCAATCTCCACGCCTAACAAATTCGCGCTGCGCATAATGATTTTTTGCATCTCCTCGGCGCTGTAATAATCGAGGCGCGCCGTCATTCCAAAGCGCGAGCGCAAAGGCGAGCTGACCATGCCTGCGCGGGTCGTCGCCCCGACGAGTGTAAATTTCGGCAGGTTCAGCCGCAGGCTGCGCGCCTGCGGGCCTTGATCGATGATGATATCGAGCCGGTAATCCTCCATCGCCGGGTAGAGATACTCTTCGATCGTCGGCTGTAGCCGGTGGATTTCGTCGATGAAGAGGACGTCTCCTTTCTCCAAACTGGTTAGGAGGCCTGCCAGTTCGGCGGCTTTTTCGATCACTGGGCCGCTCGTGTTCTTGATGTTCGCGCCCATGGCATTTGCGATGATGTGCGCCAGGGTGGTTTTGCCCAGGCCCGGCGGGCCGCTCAGCAAAACGTGTTCGAGAACGTCGTTGCGCTTTTTCGCGGCCGCGACCATGAGCTCGATGCGTTCGCGCACCTTGGCTTGTCCGGTAAATTCGCTGAACGCCGGCGGCCGCAACGACACTTCAAAGGCGGGATCGTTCTCCAGGGCTTTCATTTCAAGAAGTGATGCCGGCCCGACCTCGGGCCAGTCGGGAAAGCCAACGCGTCTTAAGCTGCGCGCTTTTTGGGTTTTGAAAATGAACGAGTTTCTTTCGCATTCGGGCCGGCCGCCTGATCCTTCAACTTCTTCATCAGAACGAGCTCGGTCCCGCATTCTTTCAGTTTGTAATCCACCTTGTCAAAAGCGTTGCGGATCAAATGCAAACCAAGGCCGCCGGGTTTGAGGAATTTTGATGCCCGGCTGCGGAAGGCATTTTTCGGCGCCTGCTTCCCGTAGTCTCGAAGACGGATGCGAATGCAGCCGCGGCCAAGTTCCATCGAGAGCGAGATCAATTGATCATCCCGCAACGCATAAGCGTATCGAATAATATTGGTGCAGGCCTCGTCGACTCCCAGAACCATGAGGAGCCGGTCTTTTTCGGTAAACGCATGAGCTTCGAGAAATGCGCGCACGCGTCGCCTGACCAGAGCGAGGTTTCCGCTGTGGCTGGTAAACTCGATTTTCTCCTTACTCACAGAGTCGAAAAGCTGACGAGAGATGGCACTGCATTCAAGTCCGGATGGAATGCGCGCGAATGCAGGGGCGGCAATCGCTTAAAAGAAATGGACAGCCGAGTGAAGCGGTTGTTCAGTTTTTCCGATGTTTAAATACGCCGCGCCGCTCTTTCTGGTTGTTAGTTCGATGTTTGCGCAGGAAGGCGGCACCGCCTACGAGGCCTTGCGCGTCGTCGGCACGCAGCTGAATCGCGCTTACGTGGACCGCGTTATTTCCGTCACGGGCGATGGCGGCAACCCGCAGCCGGCGACCTGGAAGATCCTCGTTGAAGATCAAAAGGCGCGCGGCGGAGTACGTGAACTCGAAGTGACCGGTGGGCGAATTTCTTCGGAGCGAACGCCGGTGCGCACAGTGGTTGGTTCGGCCGAAGGCGCGACCATTAAGACCTCGCGCCTGAATCTTGATTCGAGCGGTGCCTACGCAGTTGCGGCCCACACGGCCGACAAGTCCAATGCGCGCTTCGAGACCGTCAGCTACACCCTGCGCACGGATGAACGCGGCGAGCCTGTCTGGATCGTGACCTTGCGCGCGCGCGGCGGCCAGCCGGTCGGAACAATTTTCATTGGCGCCAATCGGGGCACGGTCATGCGCACCGAGGGAATGTTTAACGGCGCAACCATGCAGGACGTCGAGACGGACCGTGACGCCCACGCCGAACACGAAGGCGGGATTCTTTCGAACACGAAGCTGCGCATCCGCGATACGTTCCGACACGCGCAGGATGAAGCTCGCGGAATGTTCGACCGGGTGAAGCGTTCGTTTGTCGATTTCATTAACCGTACCTGATCTCCGGATGAAGATCGACGCCGCCGCGCGGGCGCAATTCTGGCCGGCTCTTCCCTTTGCCGACTGGTCCCAAACTGCGCGCACTCTGCATCTCTGGACCCAAATCGTCGGGAAAGTCCGCCTCGGATCCACCCCATGGATCAATCACTCGTGGCACGTGACCCTTTATGTCACTTCGCGCGGACTAACGACTTCGCCAATCCCCCATGGCCTGCGCACGTTCGAGATCCTGTTCGATTTCATCTCTCACGAGCTTCGAATTTTGGTGAGCACGGGCGAGATCGAGGTCATTCCGCTTCGGCCCCAGTCGGTCGCGGCTTTCTATCGCCAGGTCACGGCGGCTTTGACGAAATTGCAGTTGCCCGCGGCGATCAACCCGTTGGCTAACGAGCTGGCGGAGACGATTCATTTGAATGACGACGAAACCGATCGCGCCTATGATCGGGAATGCGCCAATCGCTTTTGGCGCATCCTCGTGCAGGCCGATCGTGTCTTGACTGCTTTCCGGTCGGAGTTCTGCGGGAAATGCAGCCCGGTTCACTTCTTCTGGGGCAGTTTCGATCTCGCGGTCACCCGTTTTTCCGGGCGGCCGGCGCCACCGCATCCCGGCGGTATTCCTCATCTGCCGGATGCGGTCACGCGCGAGGCCTATTCGCAGGAAGTCAGCAGCGTCGGCTTCTGGCCGGGCAACGAACAAATGCCCACGCCGATCTTTTATTCCTATGCCTACCCGGAGCCTGCGGGATTTTCCGACGCAAAAGTGACTCCGGCAGCGGCGAAGTACGACAGCAACCTGCACGAATTCACGCTGCCTTACGACGCTGTCCGGGCAGCGGATTCCCCTGACGATATGCTCCTCGAATTCGCTCGAAGCACTTACGACCAGGCGTCGATCCTGGGAAAATGGGACCGGGTCGGCCTTGAGGAGAAGAAACCTTAGGGCCCGCACGATTGGCGAATTGTGGGCCTTGCGCTAAGCGCAATCGCACCGGTAATTAACGCGCGATGAACGTTGGCGATGAAAAAGAAGCCTGGCGCGAAGTGGCCGATGGATGGCGGCCTCTTTTTGGGGATGTCGAACGATTCGGCCTTGGCGTGGAGTGGCACGATTTTCAAACGACCCGGCCATTCGATTGGGGGAAGACTTTTCACCAGGAAAGCGTTGAGTTCTGCCTGAATTTTGACGGTCACGGGGCCGTCGCCGAGCAAAGCGCGGCGCAGCGGGATTATCGCCCGGGCACGGCGGGTTATTATGCCATCGCCGATGAGCCGCTTGCCGCGAGCCGCCAGGCGAACGAGCGCCATCAGTTTGTGACTTTCGAATTTGGCCGGGCGCACCTGCAAAAGCAGCTGGAGCATTGCGAAGAGGAGCTCGATGCGGGGATGCGTGATCTTCTTTTCTCCGACAAGCGGGCGCTGCGGGTGTCGGCGCCGCGGCCGATTACGCATGATCAACGCAAAGTCGTTGGCACTTTGTTGCACCCGCCGGTTCCGAAAGCCGCGCAGGCGCTCTGGTACCAAAGCAAGGCGCTCGAGCTCATGTCGCATTTTCTTTTCACGGCGAAAGACCCCGAGCTTTTCTGCATGCGGCACAAACGTCTGGCGCACGAGCGGGTCGAACGAGCCAAGGATTTGCTCGCGCGCAATCTAACGGAGCCACCGAGCCTCGAGACCTTGGGGCAGGAGGTCGGTTGTAGTCCTTTTCATCTCAGCCGCATTTTCTCGCGCGAGGTCGGCCTGACCATTCCGCAATATCTGCGCAAGCTGCGCATGGAGAAAGCCGCGGAACTTTTGCGCACCGGCCGTTACAACGTCACCGAAGCCGCGACCGAAGTCGGTTACTCCAGCCTGAGCCATTTTAGCAAGGCCTTCTGCGAGACCATCGGCTGCTGCCCGGTGCTGTATCCGTCGGCGAAGAATGTGATTCTTGATCGCTAAAGCGATTGCACGGCGTGATTCGTAAACCGTGAATCGTAATACGGTTTCGATGTAACGATTCTCGAATTTCGATTCACTTCCTCTCGATCTTGAAAATAGCCCGCGCTCTCATTTCCGTTTCCGACAAAACCGGCATCGCCGCCTTTGCCCGCGCGCTCGAGAAACAGGGCGTCGATATTATTTCGACCGGCGGAACGGCCGAGCTCTTGCGAAAGGAGAAGATCCCGGTCCGCGAAATCTCCAGCTTCACCGGTTCACCCGAAGTTCTTGAGGGCCGCGTGAAGACGCTGCATCCGCGCGTTCATGGTGGCCTGCTCTTCAAGCGTGACAACCCGGAGCACGTTGCTCAGGCGAGGGAATGCGGCTTTGAACCAATCGATCTGGTGGTGGTGAATCTTTATCCGTTCGAGCAAACCATCGCCAAGCCCGGCGTCACGCTCGCTGAAGCGATCGAGAACATCGACATCGGCGGCCCGTCCATGATCCGGAGCGCGGCCAAAAACTATGAATCGGTCACGGTCGTGGTCGACCCGGCCGACTACGACCTTGTTCTCGCCAATATGAAGGATAACGATGGCGAAACGACTTTGAAATTGCGCGAGCGTCTGGCCATCAAGGCCTTCAGCAAAACTTCGATCTACGATCGCGCGATCACCGAGTATCTCGATCGCGAACAAGCCACCGACGCCTCATTCGCCTTGTCTCTGCCGCTCGTCACCCGATTGCGTTACGGAGAGAATCCTCATCAAACCGCGTCGCTCTACGGAGATTTTGAGCGGCATTTCGAAAAGCTCCACGGCAAAGAACTTTCCTTTAACAATATCCTCGATATCAGCGCGGCCACGGAACTGATCGCTGAATTTGAGGACTCGACCGTCGCGATCCTCAAGCATACCAATCCCTGTGGCGTCGGTTCGGACAAGGATTTGCGGCTTGCCTGGGAGAAAGCGTTTGCGACCGACAAGCAGGCGCCCTTCGGCGGAATCATTGTCTCGAATCGCCCGGTCGATGAGGGCCTAGCGCGGGCGATCAGCGAAATTTTTTCGGAAGTCATCATTGCGCCGGAATTTGAGCCGGAAGCGCGCGCGATTCTGCAGAAGAAAAAAAATCTCCGGCTGATCCGTTTGCTGACTTCGGCGCGCGAAGCCATTTCGGTGCGCAATGTCCGCTCGGTCGCCGGCGGCATGCTCGTCCAGGACGCGAATACCATGTCGGAGATCACGCAAAACGTAGTCACGAAACGCGCGCCGACGAAGGCCGAGCTGAAAGCAATGCTTTTCGGCTGGCGCGTGGTCAAGCATGTGAAATCAAACGCCATCGTTTATTCGGGCGTCGATCGCACGCTCGGCATCGGCGCTGGTCAAATGTCGCGGGTTGACGCCTCGCGCATCGCCATTTGGAAGGCCGAAGAGGCCGGCCTTTCGTTGAAAAAAAGCGCGGTCGCGAGCGATGCTTTTTTTCCTTTTCCCGACGGCCTGATCGTCGCCGCCGATGCCGGCGCGACTTGTGCAATTCAACCTGGCGGCTCAGTGCGCGACGAAGAAGTGATCGCTGCGGCTAACGAGCGCAACATGGCCATGATCTTCACCGGAGTTCGTCACTTCCGGCACTGAAGCGCCTGCAGAGGACGGCCTGGGAGAGCCGATCGGAATTCGTTCTCGCGTCTCAGGGCGAGAAGGTCAGCGGAACTTCAGCGCTCCAGTCGGTGCCGGGCGCGGCTTTCCATGTCCTTAACGTCTGCAGGGCGGCGGCGTCGAGCATTTGGCTGCGGGTCGACTCTACGATCTGCACGCTGTGCACCAGGCCGTCGCGGCCAAAGGAAATCCGGTAGCGCCCTGATCCGCGCTGAATGAAAGGCCCGTGGCGCGCCTCGTTGGGGTAACGTGGACGCGGAGCGAAAACCAATTTCTTGGTGCCCGGCGGGTAAACCACCGGCGGAGGAGACGCTTTTGGCTTCGGTGAAGGTCCTTCCGCCGGGGGGGCGATTTCATCCGGACTAACTACCGCCCAGGCCGCCTTGGCGTGTTTCTCCAGATGCGCCAAAAGCGGCGTGAGCGCGTTCGCTCCGCGCACAACCGTGAGCGCGGCACCCTCTCCACGCTCGAGGGTTACCAGGCCAAGAATTTCGCCTTTCTCGGTAATGACGGGCGCGCCTAACGAATCGGTGCCGAGGTTTGCCGTTAAATCGTTCCAGTCGCCGGCGGTGTTCGAACGGTGGCCGCCCAGTCCCGAGATTGCCAGATTGTCCGTTCGGCGATCGACCGGACTGGAAACGATCGCGACCGGCTTCGACGGGTCGAGCGCCGCCGCCTTGTCTGTGGCCACAAACGGCACCGTTCCTTTGATTTCAGTCTTGAGAATGGCGACATCGCGCTCCGCATCCTGCGAAAGGACCCCGGTCACGTTGTAGATTTTGCCGTCGGTTGTCTTCGCAACCGCGTGCGCACCTTCGTTAACAACCGAACGACTGGTGGCAATTTTGCCGTCAGGGCTGATAAAAAATCCGGTTCCGGTTCGAAGCAATCGTCCCGGTCCGTCAAAAACAGAAAGCGCGACAACCGCGGAGGCGATGCGATCCGCTGTTTTCCGAAGTTCCTGCGATGGAGCGGTATTTTGCGCTAGCACCGGAGTTGGCGTTGGCGTGGCTGCCGGCGCGGCCGCCGGCGGCGGAATGAGCAGACTCGAATTCCCTGGCGCGGTGGTCGGCGTCGGAGTCGGTTGCGGAGCCTGTGTGATCGTCGTCTTCTGCGAATTGCAGCGCGCAATCCCAAGAACGACTGCGAGAACGGCGAAGAAGAAAATCAGACGCGATTTGTTCATTTCCAAATCGAGGAACGCGCGACTTTTTTCCGTGGCCAACCCATATCGGCATTATCCCTCTTTCGAGGCTAAATTGTCCAGTTTCTGGGTTAGACCAGCCTGGCCGGTCGGTCGTTGAACGACTACGCGGTGGGCGCGGCTGGCCGCCGGCGTAACCCGCCCGCCTGCGCAAGGATGCCGACGAGAACAAGGACCACGAAGAGAAGCGCTTTGCCCGTCGGAGCCAGGGCAAAGGGATTTAGAATGAGGTGCGCGCCGACGATGGCGGATAGAAAGATCAGCGCCCAATTGAAGAGCGACAACAGCAGGATCGCGCCGATAACGCCACCGACGAGAAAGGCAATCCAATAACTTCCGCCGCCGGTCGAGACCGCGAATGCCGTCGCCAGGGCCACGGCCAGTTTTCCACCCGCGACAAATCCGGCCACGGCGATGGCGATCTTTTGCAGGAAAGTCGCGAGCAACGCGCCTGCGAATCCGAGGACCAGCGCGACCGTCAATTGCAGCAAGGGCGTTGGCTCATGCAGCAAATGCGGCGCGAGTTCGACGCCGGCCGCGAATCCAACCGCGGCGACGCACAACCAGAAAATCCGGCGCCCGAAAAAAAGAATAATCGCGCCGAGAAGAAGGCTGACGATCGGAAGCGACCCGCCAGAGAGGCCGGCTCCGGAAAACCAATCCGCCGGCGGGGTCGCGGCAAAAGCGAAGGCGATCATGATTTTGGATACCAGCTTTTTAAGTCGCGCTGCACAAGTTTTTCCACTTCCTGGAGATCGGATAGAAAAGTTTGCCTGAGCTTTTCCATGGTCGCCGCTGGAGCGGCTTGCTCCGGTTCGTGATGAAAAACCTCAGCCGCGGCCGGTGAGAAGGAATCGTCGACGTCGAGGAAACCGAAGACTTTGCGCAACGTCTCCTGATGATGGTTCCGAAGGTCTTCATTGAGCAGGACGAGACATTGCTCGTGTCCGAAGGTGCTGAAGAGACGCCGGAGCTGGCCGGCGTAGAATCCGCGGTCGACATATGAGTAGGTGCGGTGTTGCAAGGGAAACGCTTCGCGGCAGCGCTCGGTTTCCTGTTCGATGGCGTGCTCGAAAGAGAGATTTTCGCGCCCGCGTTGTCGCTCCATGTTCCAGGCTGAGAAGGCCCGCTCGGCCGGATCGCGCAGGATCACGATCCATTTCATCTCGGGGTTGTAATCGCGAATGCGCGTCGGCGCCGGATTCCAATACATGTAAATCGGCGTCGCTTCGCCGATAGCGGTTTGGTCTTTCCGAGGACGAAAGAAGGCGTGGTAACGCCGGTAATTCGGCTCCTTTTCGAATTCCTCCTCGCGATCGAAAAAGTGAACCTCTTTCTTGTCCGCCGGCATGCAAATCTGCGGATGCTGGCGCAGAAACGAAGCCAGCGCGGAGGTCCCGCCTTTTTGCGTGCCGCCGATGACGAAGTTAACCTTCATTTTTTAACCGCGGATTTACACGGATTCACACAGATTTTGAGAGAACCTGCAAGAGCGACGGCTGCAGCAACAGATTGCGGTGCCCCGCGCTTCGAATCACAGCGCGCCAAGATTGCTCGCTGAGGAAATGGAGGGTCGAGCTCCTGCGAGACCTTGGCCGCCCCCGGCGCAGGAGCTCCGCCCTCCACGCGCACCCTGGGAAGATATGGAGAAAAGACTTCGAGTCAGTCGGCTCGTTATCTGTCTGCCATCGTGGCTTACTTCCTGGTCTTTCGCTGAAACTCGGAGCTCGGTTTCCATTCCGCCGCCTTGGCGGCGTTCGCCACCTGCGTGCCGATATCGAAAAGCAGCTGCGCATCCTCGACCGCGCCGGAAAGGTCCCAGTCCGGTTTAATCTCGTCGCTCACCTGGTGATAGTCGTGGGCGTCGAATTCGTCCGAGCGCAAAGGCGCATCCGATGGCCGGGAAATGAGATGCTCCCCATTTCCGATGTAAAGCGAAGGCACACCGGCCTTGGAGAATTCAAAGTTGTCCGCGCGGTAAATTGTCCCTTTTTCCGGTCGCGCATTCGGGATGACGCTCCGGCCCTGTTTTTTCGCTGCCGCGACCAGCAGATCGTCCATACTGGTTAGGCCGAAACTGATATCGACGACATCGCGCGCTTTTCCCCAGACGTTCAATTCGTCGATATTGATATCGGCGACGGTCTTATCGAGCGGGTAAAGCGGATGTTCTACGTAATATTTCGCGCCGAGAAGGCCGGCCTCCTCCGCCGTCGGCCACAGGAAAAGGATCGAACGTTTGGGCGGTGGATTGAGTTTGCCGAAGGCAGCGGCGATTTGCAGGACGGCAGCGTCGCCCGAGGCATTGTCATCGGCGCCATTGAAAATCTGGTCGCCCTTCAGTTCCGGATGTTTTCCGAGATGATCCCAATGCGCGCTGAAGATGACATATTGGTCCTTCAGCGCGGGATCGTGGCCGATCAGTTTGGCGACGACATTGTGCGATTTGAACGAACGCACCGTCTGTTTGACGTCGAAGGTTGCTTTTGCCGTCAGGGCGACCGGTTTGAAATTCTTCGAGAGGGCGGCTTTCTTTAACGCGTCGAAGTCCTGCCCGGAATCGGTCAGGAGTTTCTTCGCCACCTCGAGCGTGATCCACGACCGCACCGGAACCATTCCGGCGTTCTTGTCGGCGGCGTCGAGTTCGAAGTTTTCCTTCGACCAGCTCGTGCGCACAACCGAGTAGGGATAGGCCGCAGCCTCGGTCTCATGAATGATGACCGCGGCGGCCGCGCCCATCTTCGCGGCGATCTCGTACTTGTAGGTCCAGCGCCCGTAGTAAGTCATGGCGCGGCCCTTGAACATTTTTTCGTCGAGCTTCGAGGGATCTTTCGGATCGGCCACGGGCGGATCGTTGATCAACATCAGGATCGTTTTCCCTTTTACATCGACGTCCTTGTAATCGTTCCAGCCGTACTCCGGCGCGACGATTCCGTATCCCACAAAAACGATATCGGAATTTTCGACCTTCACCTCGGGCTCGAGATGGGCCGACGAGGCCACGTAGTCGTCGGGAAAATGGAGCTGGGTCGTTTCTCCTTTGACGGAAAAGGAAGCCTGTGGCGCGCTCAATATGCCGGCGAGCGGAACTTCCTGGACGTAACTGCCGTCCGGGTTGCCCGGCGCAAGGTTCAGTTTGCGGGCTTCGCTCGTGAGATATTGGACCGAGAGTTCCTCGCCGTGCGATCCGGGCGCGCGCCCTTCGAATTCGTCCGATGAAAGGACTTTGATGTGCGCGAGCAGGCCATCGGGGGTGATGGCGTCGAGCCCGGGTTTTAGTGCCGCATCGATTGGAGCATCATCCGCGGCGAAAGCGGCTGAGCCCGCCGCAAGAACTGCCAGGGTAACGAGAAGCGCGCGCATCCTGAATGTTTAACGGCGCGCGGCGCTTCGCGCAATCGCGCCCACTCTTCTCGCTGTCATCCTGAGGCAGCCGTAGCTGCCGAAGGACCTCTCAGTCGGAGTAAGCGGTACACAACTTATTTATCGTGCGGCGAAAATAATTGCTCTGGTTGTCGATACGAAGCCAACACGATTTCGCGTACCCAACCAGTGCGTGGAAGGTCCCTCGGCGCGCTATGCCGCCTCGGGATGACACCGTTTTGTGTCAGATCCGCGTGCTCCGCGGTTCCTAAGATTATCTCACCGGTTGAGGCAAAGGACCCGCCGGCGCCTTCGTGTTCGCAGCGCCTTTCTCGATCCCGATGTGCTTCAGGAAGGCGTCGATCGATTGCTTGCGCCCGAGGAATTTCTCGATCGAAACATTCACATCACGCGAATCTCCCATGGCGTAGATCTCATTGCGCAGCCGCATGCCCGCGCCTTTATCGAGATACTTGTCCTTCGCCTTGTCGAACACCGTGGCCATGTCGGCGGCAATGGCATCAGCCCAGGCGTAGCCATAATAACCGGCATCGTAGCCGTTGAGATGGCCAAAATAGGTCACGAACGTGGTCGAGGGATCAATCGGCAGAAAAACTTTCTCGAGAATCGGATTCGAAATTCCAACACAATCATAGGGCGCGTTCTCGGGATGTTCGTCATGCAAGGCGAGGTCGAGCGCGGCGAAAGCAAACTGGCGGCGATAAACCACTCCCGCATTCGCCAGGCGCGCATCATTCATCTTTTGAATGATGTCCGCCGGAATCTTTTTCGAAGGATCACGGTAATCGGCCGCGAAGGTATCAAGAACATTCTTGTCCCAGACCCAGTTCTGCAGCATCTGCGACGGTGCTTCGACAAAATCGCCGGGGACATGCGCGCCGGAGAAACGCACGTATTTCGCGCGCGTCGTGATCGAATGGAGTGCATGCCCAAATTCGTGGAAGAGCGTTTCCACATCTCCATGAGTCATGAGCGAAGGTTTATCCGCAGACGGCGGCGGGAAGTTGCAAAGCAGAGCAACTGTCGGGCGCTGATATTTGCCGTTAGGCTGCAGTTTGCCGCAAATGATATCGAACTGCGCGAAGTGATTGAATTTTCCCTCGCGCGGAAACATGTCGAGGTAAAACATCCCGAGCGGCTCGCCGCTGGCGGAATCCGTCACCATGTAAAGCTGGAGGTCGTCGACCCATTTGAAGGGCGCGGTGATCTTCTCAAACTTCAAGCCGAAGATGTTTTGGTAGATCCGAAACATCCCGTCGAGCACGGCCTGGAAGGGGAAGAAGTTGCGCAGCGCCTCTTTGTCGACGGCATATTTCTGTTTGTTGAGCTGGTTGTCGTAATAGCGCCAGTCCCAGACCATGATCCTGGCGTTGGGATCGTTCGTGTCCGCAGCCTTCATCTTCTGAAGCTCGCTCACTTCCGCGGCGAACTTGGGCTCGATGCCGGTGATCAGGTTGTTGATGTAATTCTTCGCGCCGGCGCCGGACTTGGCCAGCTTGATCTCGGTCTGGTAATCATCCCACGATTTATAGCCGAGACGCAGCGCGATCTTGTTGCGCAAGGCCAGCATCTGGTTGAGCACAGTCGTGTTCGTGTCCTTGGCTAACGAGTCGCGGATGACGTAAAGTTTTTTGCGCGTCTCTTCGTTCTTGGCGTTTTCCAGGACGGTGTTGGCCTGCCAGGTGACGTTCGCCATCACGGTGTAGGCGTCGTCTCCGGTTTTGACTCCGGGCGAGGCGAAGAAGCTGTCGGGCACGCCTTCGAGCTCGGCTTTCGTAAAGACCACCGGCGCCTTCACGCTCACGATGTTGGTGTCGAAATCGGTCCCCAACTTGTTGAGGTCCTTGCGCAGTTGTTCCACTTCCTTGCGCTTGTCGGGTGCCAATTCGAGACCGGCTCGCCGGTAATCGCGCAACGTTTCCTTGAGCAGTTTGGCGTCTTCGCCTTCCAGCTTGGGCTTCTTATCGGCGAAAGCTTTGATCGCCTTGTAAACGTCTTCGCGATAATCGATGCCAACGACCCAGTCCTGATAGACCTTGACCGCGTCTTCGCCCGCCTTGCGCATGGCCTCGTTCGTGTTCGTCTCTTTGATAATGGTCGCCTTGTTCGCGGCCACGAGTGCGGCGTTCCCGAGATCGTCGAGGGCGACCACGGTGTTTTTGAAATTCACCTGATTGGGTTTGAGCGCACCGATCGCGTCGAGCGCCTTGTTCGCGGTGTCGATGGCGCTTTTCATCATCGACTCGACTTCCGCCGGTGTTTGTTCCCATTGGGGAATCGTTAGGGTGGCGTGGGCCTTGTCGGCCGCGGCTTTGAAATCATCGACCGTTTTTGCCGCTGGCAACAAACCGGTGGGCAACAGAACGGTCAGAACGAGTTGTGTGACAAGAGACGAACGTTGAATCATGAGAACCTTTCGTTGTGCGAAGCAGCCCTAAATCGTATACAAAGAGGCCGCTGGCAAAGGGAAAACCGCTCGTAAGATGTTGATCCAGAAGTTTCTCACCGCTTTCATTCCGGTTTTTGTCGCCATCGATCCCATCGGTCTGATTGCCATTTTCATCGGGCTCGGCGCCACCGGTTCGAAGGAGAATCGACGGCACCAGGCCATGCTCGGAATCCTGACCGGGCTTTGCGTGGCCAGCGGTTTTATATTTCTCGGCAAAGGCATTTTTGCCGCGCTCGGCATTACCGTCTCCGATTTTCAGGTCGCGGGCGGATTGATCCTGCTCGTTCTCGCCGTTCGCGAACTGGTCGGCGGTCCTCATGAGCGGGGTGGGGGAGAAGATTTCGGAGTTGTCCCGTTAGGCATGCCCTTGATTGCCGGTCCGGCTTTGCTGACCGCGATGCTCATTCTCCTCGACACCGTCGGCATCCTCATGACCTTGCTTTCGCTCATCGCGAACCTGGCGCTGGTCGCGGTGGGGCTGTGCAATGCCGACCGGGTGACCCATTGGTTAGGCCGGCAGGGCCTGCGCGGGGTCTCCAAATTGATTGCGCTCCTGCTCGCCGCCATTGCCGTCAGCCTGATCCGGCGCGGCTGGCAAGGGCATTAGCCCTCGGAAACGCTCCTCACCTCAGTCCTCTCTTGAGAGGAGAGGAAGGAGATAGCCCTAGCCCGTTCGAGACCACTCGCTCGTGAGCCGGCCGTCTTGATCCCGGTGTCGGACGTCGCCCGACCCGGCCTTGGTTGACACCACGGATGCCCCTGTTACTATCCTCGCTCCAATGAGATTTCCCCTCGCGCTCACCAGCAAGATTGCTGCGTACATCATCGGCCATAAGCTGCGCGGCACCAAGCGTTTCGCCACGGTTCTGCAGCTGGAACCTTTGCATACCTGCAACCTCACCTGCACCGGCTGCGGACGCATTCGCGAATACTCCACTTCGCTCAAAGACATGATGAGCCTGGAAAGCTGCCTCGGGGCGGCCCAGGAGTGCAACGCCCCCATGGTCTCCATCTGCGGTGGCGAGCCCCTGATTTATCCGCACATCGAAGCTTTGATCAACGGCCTGCTAGAGCAGGGCCGCATCGTTTACGTCTGCACCAACGCCATGTTCATGCGCAAAAAAATGCGTGATTGGCTGGCCACCCAGGTGGCGAAACAGCCGGCGTTTGTTGAGGAAAAATTGACCGCTCTGCTCGCCGCTGGACTCGTCACCGAAAAAGACGCGGCCGAAGTTCGCAAGGGTCCGAAAGATCCTAACAAGCCGGTCATCGCACCGTCAGACTGGATGTATTGGAATGTCCACCTCGACGGCCTTGAGCGGACGCACGATCTGATCGTGGAACGCGAAGGCGTTTTCCGCGAATGCGTCCTTGCGATCAAGATGGCCAAGATTCTCGGCTACCAGGTGGCGACCAATACCACGGTCTACAAGGAAACCGACATGAATGAGGTCGAGCAGATGTTCGATTTCCTTTCCGACCTCGGGGTCGACGGCCACACGATTACGCCAGGTTACGAGTACGACGCCGCTAAGCAGGACATGATCAAGCGGCTCAATCTGCAGCCGGAGAACTTTTTCCTGACGCGAAAGAAGACGGTGGAGAAGTTTGCCAAGATGGATGAGTGGATGAACCGCTACACCTTCTTTGGCACACCGGTTTATTTCGAATTTCTCGCCGGCAAACGCGACCTGACCTGCTCGGCCTGGGCAATTCCAACGCGCAACATGCAGGGGTGGAAAGCGCCATGCTATTTCATGACCGACGCCTTGGGAACGAACGGCACTGGCCATTACGAGAGCTACGCTGAACTGCTCGAGAACGTCGATTGGAACAAATACGGCGTGGTCGATGGCGTGGCCAAAGATCCGCGCTGCGAGAATTGCATGACGCATTGCGGCTATGAGCCGACGGCCAGCCTCGGCCTGCAATCGCAGCCCGGCGATACCTGGAAGACCATCAAGTTTAATTTCGGACCAAGACCGAAGCCGACGGGCTGCGGCAGTGAGACGGTTGTATTCAACGGAGTCACCTCCGGCAACGGCCACCTCACGGGCAAGCAGGCGGAAGAAGCGGCCAGGGCTTCGTAGTATTGCCAGGGCAGGGCCCGGCAGTTAAAACCGTTTCCGGTAAACCGATGCAAACCACGACATCTCGTCCATCGCATTTGATTCCGCTGCCGAGCGCTCGCGCCGAGGAGCCGGATTCGTTTTTGCCAAAAGAAGCGGAGATCTCGGCGGCGATTGCCCGCGCCCAGGAAAATCTCCTGCGCCAGCAGCACCCGGACGGTCATTGGTGCGGCGAACTCCTGGTCGACAGCACGCTCTGCTCTGACTTTGTCGTTTTCATGCACTGGCTCGGGGATGTCGACGCGCAGCTGCAGGAACGTTGCGTGCGTCACATTCTCAAGCGCCAGCTGCCTGACGGTGGCTGGAACATTTATCACGGCGGGCCGAGCGAGATTAACGCCTCGGTCAAAGCCTACTTTGCGTTGAAGCTGGCCGGTTGCTCGACCGATGCGCCTTTCATGTGCGAAGCGCGCGCCACCATCATGCGCCTGGGCGGCATTCCGCGGACAAACACTTTCAGCAAGTTGTATCTCGCCTTGCTCGGGCAATTCCCCTGGAAATATCTCCCGACCATCCCCGTGGAGATGATCCTGCTGCCGACGTGGGCGCCGTTTCACATCTACAAGATGTCGTCCTGGAGCCGGGCCATGCTCATTCCGCTGGCGATCATCAATCATTTCAAACCGACGCGCGTTTTGCCGGGCGACAAGCAGTTGCACGAGCTTTATCCGTTAGGCACGGAGCACAAGGATTTCACCCTCCCGCGCGACGGGCGCTTCTTTACCTGGCGAAACTTTTTCCTCCGGGTCGACGAGTTCCTGAAAGTTTTGCATCCTCTTCGGGTTCGGCCGATGCGGCAGCGCGCCCTTGAGGAGGCCGAGCGCTGGATGCTCGATCGCATCGGTGAGGGGAGCGACGGGCTCGCGACGGTCTTTCCAGCGATGCTCAACTGCCTGATTGCGCTGCGCGCTCTTGGTTATCCCAAAAATCATCCGGTTTACGTGAAGGCTGCGAAGGACTTCGCCGGTTTGTTCGTCGATGACCCGGAGGATTTTCGTATTCAACCTTGTCTGTCGCCGGTTTGGGACACGGCGATTAACGTGATCGCGTTGGCCGAATCCGGCCTGCCCTCCGTTCATCCGGCGCTGCGCAGCGCAGCCGACTGGTTGATCTCGAAGGAGGTCCGCATTCGCGGCGACTGGGCGGCAAATAACTCGCATCCCGAGGCGAGCGGCTGGGCGTTCGAGTACAATAATGTTTACTACCCGGACACGGACGACACCGCGATGGTCTTGATGGCTTTGCGTTATGTGAAACCGGCCGATCGCGACGCGCTCGACGGCCTGTTCAAGCGCGCGCTCGCCTGGCAATTGAGTTTCCAATGCAAGGATGGCGGCTGGGCGGCGTTCGACAAGGATGTGACCACGCCATGGCTCGAGGACATGCCCTTCGCGGATCACAACGCCATTCTCGATCCGACTTGCAGCGATCTGACCGCCCGGACCCTCGAGCTCTTTGGCTATATTCGCTTCGATTCGAAGGCGCCCTCAGTAAAGCGCGCCATTCAATATCTGATCGATACGCAGGACGACGACGGTTCTTGGTACGGTCGTTGGGGGGTGAATTACATTTACGGAACCTGGCAGGTGCTGCGCGGACTGGCTGCGATTGGCCAGGACATGACACAGGATTGGATTTTGCGCGGACGTGACTGGCTGGAGAGCTGCCAGAACCCTGATGGCGGCTGGGGCGAAACCTGCGGCACCTACGACCATCCGGCGACCAAGGGCATCGGCGAAAGCACCGCTTCGCAAACCGCCTGGGCGCTTATGGGCATCTGCGCGATCGGTGACCTGAACCGGCCGAGTATTCATCGCGGTTTGCGTTTTCTGCTCGATTCACAAAAGCAGGACGGCTCGTGGGATGAACCACAGATCACCGGCACAGGTTTCCCGAAGGTCTTCTATCTTAAGTACGATATGTACCGGCAGAATTTCCCGCTCCTCGCCCTGGCGACATTCGCCAATCTTCGCCGAGGCATCCGCTGCCCGCGCAGTGAATATCACTGCCGCTAGGCAATACTGAATTAAGAAGCCAGGAAACCCAGGAGCCATCGCTCCCCGGAAACTTTCGATTCAGATCTCAATCGCGTCGCCGACGTGAATTTCGCCCGGCGTCAGGATCTGCGCGCGGATCCCGCCTTTGTGCAGCAGGCCGCGTAAGACTTGGGGCGATGTTTGTTTGGCCAGATAATTGCATGGTTCGCACAATCGAAGGGCGCGAATGCGCACCGTCCCGATGCAGAACTCGCGGCCGACTAACGAATTCAGGTCGACCCCTTCGGTGACGATATTCCGGCGCGCATCTTTCCCACTGAAGACAAGTCCGCTTTCGGCGGCGAAGGCCTCAATATTTTCTCTCTCGATCAGGGTCAGTTCGCCGTCCGGCCTACGCGGTGTCTTCGAGAATGTTCCGGTGCTGTTGGCATAACGATCGCCTTCCAGTCCGCTTCCCGGCATTGCCTTGACGCGGACGACGTTGGTCGCCGGCTTGGCCGGGCTCGTCGCGATCAGGATTTCGGTAACTCGCGCCATATAAGGCTCGTGAGTTTATCATTCCTTTCTCGTTTTCTGGCTTTCAAATTTTCTCCTCCCCCCTCTGATTGACCGATTTCCTGCGCGGCCTACGGTAGAGTTCTATGGCTTACGAACTTCCCAAATTACCGTATTCCTACGATGCCCTTGAGCCGCACATCGATGCGCGCACCATGGAAATTCATCATACCAAGCATCATCAGACTTACATCACCAACCTCAACAACGCCCTCAAAGGCAAAGCCGATCTCGAAGGCAAATCGGTTGAGGATTTGATCAAGAATCTTAACGCGGTTCCGGAGGATATTCGCACTGCTGTGCGCAACAACGGCGGCGGGCACGCGAATCACTCGTTCTTTTGGAAAATCATGGGCCCTAACGCCGGCGGCAGCCCCGCAGGCAAGCTCGGCGACGACATCAATTCTACCTTTGGCGGGTTCGATGCCTTTAAAGAAAAATTCGCCGCGGCCGGCGCCGGCCGTTTCGGAAGCGGTTGGGCGTGGCTGATAAAAAACAAAAGCGGCAAGCTTGAGATCATGTCGACTCCCAACCAGGACAGTCCGTTGATGGATGGCAACACACCGATTCTTGGTGTCGACGTCTGGGAGCACGCTTATTATCTGAACTACCAGAACCGTCGGCCCGACTACATCAAAGCCTGGTGGAACGTGGTCAACTGGGACGCGGTGGCGAAGAATTACTGAGCGCCTTTTGAAAATTTGGAGGGACGAGCTTCGTCTCGTCCGAAAATTTGGGACACGACGAAGCGTGTCCCTCCAATCCCTTGGCCTACCTAAACGAAAACTATCTCAAGCTGCAGGCCGGCTATCTCTTTCCTGAGATCGCGCGCCGCGTGCGCGAGTATTGTGAAGCGAATCCCGGGGTTGAGGAGCGCCTGATTCGTTGCGGCATTGGTGATGTCACCGAACCTTTGCCGCGCGCGGCCATCGACGCGATGCACAAGGCGATCGACGACCTTGGGCGGCGTGAAACTTTCCGCGGCTACGGCCCGGAACAGGGATATCCCTTTCTGCGCGCGGCCATTGCGCAAGGCGATTTCCGCGATCGCCATATCGAAATTTCTGATGACGAGATTTTTGTTTCCGACGGATCGAAATGCGATTGCGGATACATCCTCGATATCCTCGGGGACCAGAACAAGATTGCCATTACCGATCCGGTTTACCCGGTCTACGTGGATACGAACGTCATGGCGGGCCATACCGGCGACGCGCGTGAGGATAAGAGTTATGAAGGAATCGTTTACTTGCCATGCACCGCCGAGAACGGTTTCGTTCCCGCGCCGCCGAAAGAGCATGTCGACCTGATCTATCTCTGTTTTCCTAACAACCCGACAGGAGCGGTGGCTTCGCGCAAACAGCTCGCTGACTGGGTTGAATATGCGCGCTCGCACGACGCGCTGATTCTTTTTGACGCCGCTTACGAAGGTTATATTTCGGACCCTGCGATCCCGCATTCAATTTACGAAATCGAGGGGGCGCGCGAGTGCGCGGTAGAGTTCCGCAGCTTTTCCAAAACCGGCGGCTTCACCGGCGTCCGCTGTGGTTTCACGGTGATGCCGAAATCGGTTCTCGGAAAGACTGAAGCCGGCCGCAAAGTGCCGCTGCACGGTTTGTGGCATCGCCGATGGAGCACGAAATCGAACAGTGTCAGTTATCCGGTGCAGCGCGCGGCCGAAGCGCTTTATACGCCGGAAGGGCGGAAACAGATCGCGGTCTTAATCAAACATTACATGGGCAACGCCGCCATTTTGCGCGAAGCCGCGGCCGGCGCCGGCATGAAAGTTCACGGCGGCAGCAACGCGCCTTACATCTGGGTCGAAACCCCGAAAGGCCTAAGCAGCTGGGAAATGTTCGATCGCTTCTTGAAGGAATTGAACGTGGTTATTACTCCCGGAAGCGGCTTCGGTGCACAGGGCGAAGGCTTCATTCGCATTTCCGCCTTCAACAGCCGGAGCAACGCCGAAGAAGTCGCGCGACGCCTGGAGTCGTTCAAGGCCTGACGCGCCGCTTCACCCACCGTTCCGCGTCGCTCCATGGATCTCGGTAGGGCGGGACTCCGTCGAGCCGTTCGCCTGATCAGGGCCTGCGTCTGCAGCTCGAAAGCCTGCCACAAGTAGACAGTTGCCCCGCGCCTTGCGATAATCCGAAGGCGCGTCAGATTCGCACACCTTGGAAAAGCACGGCCTCCCTACCAAAAGCCTGCCGCAACTTTATCGCTTCTGTTTCCTGATGACAGGCGACGCGACGAAGGCGCAGGAGGCTTTCCAGGCAACCATGCATGAGGCCGCCCTGCACGCCGCCCAGGGCGAGCTGCCGCGCGATCCCCTCTTTCTCTTCCGCGATGCCCGGGGACGGTGCCTGGAAGCCTGCGAAACGGGCATTCAGCCTGAAGAAGTGGAAATGGAAGAGCACGATGTCGCGCCCTGGGGGTCCAAACAAGTTGCGCAGCTCGAGCCGGAGCAACTGGCCATCTGGATCCATGGCGCTCCCGAACCGCAGCGGAGCGCGCTCGCCCTTTTTTACCTCGACCATTTTACGAACGAACAGATTCTCGATCTGCTCGATCTCAAGGAGCCGGAATTCTCCAAGCTCATTGGCGGAGCCCGAACACAATTTCAGGCGTGGCTCAACGCAACCTTCCCGCACGAAGAGGAAGATGAAAGCAATCACGCTCAGCCGTAAACAAAAGATGCTGGCGCGTTGCGCGCCCTTCACCGACGAGCGCCTAACGAGTCGGGCGATGCGTTCGGCGGTTTTTCGGGCGAAGAAAACCGACGAGTTCGTGCACCAGCAGGCTTTCGACCGGGCCGTGGCCGCGGTCGTTCAGCAGACGCACATTCCTCCGGAAGTCGCCGAATGGTTCACCAAGGAAACGACTGTCGCCCCGCCGAAACGGACCTGGAAAACCATTGCCTTCAATCCGGCCGTCCTCGCCATTGTCATCGCCCTGCTTGTCATTGGGACGATTTTTGGACTTCGCGTAAGCGAACGCATGAACGATTTCCCAAGCGGCGAGACAGCCCGAAAACTCCTCGCGACCGCGGCATCGACCCGCTCGGTCATGCTCGATCCGATCAAAACCGAGGCCGGGGCCCTGAGTGATTTGTTTTTCATGAAACACCGGCTCGAACACTATGATGTGCCGCCGGAGTTCGCAGAATTGAGGACGATCGGCGCGCGCGTCTTTGATAACGAGGAGGTTCATCAAGTCGCGCAAATCTGGCTGGCGGAAAAAAGGATGCAGCTGTTTCTGTTTCCGGCGGAGCGCGATCCCAAGACGGCCAAGGTTCTGGAGTTCTCCGGGTGGCGTTACGTCGATCAGGAAGGCTGGGTGGGAGTGGTCCGCGAGAAGAATGGAGTCTGTTTCATGGCCTGCCTGCGCGGCCGCGAAAAGGATTTGAAGGCTTATCTCGGGAAATCGACCCCGTAGAGAAGGTTCTGCCAGGGGGGAGAGTTGAACTCCCGACCAAGGGCTTATGAGTCCCCTGCTCTACCACTGAGCTACCCTGGCGTGAGCCGGAAAGATTCGCGGCTCGGTGGCTGATGTCAACGAACGGCGGCGACGCGGCGGCGAGAAGTGGAGGGTCGAGCTCCTGCGAGACCGGTTAACCGGCGTCGCAGGAGCTCCGCCCTCCACGGTACGTTGATCCTTTTCTTACGGGCGGTAAGGCCAGTTGCTCAAAGAAGCGACTGACGCACGTTTGCTAGGTGCTCAGGCGGGCGTGGCAATTCGTTTCGGCGGGCGGAAATGATTTTCGCCTGACGCGCTTTGTCATTCTGCGCTTGTTAGGCCTGGTTTACACCGTTGCCTTTCTCGTCGCTGTCAATCAGCTCCTGCCGCTTATTGGCGAACACGGATTGACCCCGGCCAGTCGTTACCTCGCTTACAACCGAGCCGAGCTCGGCTCGACTGCCGCTGGCATGTGGCATTTGCCCACATTGTTCTGGTTCGGAATCTCGGATGACGCCTTGCGGCTGGTTTCGTGGTGCGGCCTGGCGCTGTCGATTCTCGTCCTCTGCGGTTATGCCAACGCGCTCATCATGGCGGCGCTCTGGATTCTCTACATGTCGATCGTTCACGTCGGCCAGATTTGGTACGGTTACGGGTGGGAGATCCAACTGCTCGAAACCGGATTCCTGGCGATTCTCCTTTGCCCGCTGCTCGACTGGCGGCCGTTCCCGCGCCGTCCACCACCGCTGCTGATTATCTGGCTGTTCCGCTGGCTTGGCTTTCGCATCATGATCGGCGCCGGATTGATCAAGCTTCGTGGCGATCCCTGCTGGCGCGAGCTCACCTGCATGTATTACCACTACGAGACCCAGCCGATCCCCAACCCGCTCAGTCGCTACCTTCATTTTGCGCCCCATTGGTTTCACAACATCGAAACTTTGTGCAACCACATCGTCGAGTTGATCGCGCCCTGGTTTTCGTTCGCTCCGCGGAAGCTTTGCCGGATGGCCGGTGTGCTCATGATCCTTTTCCAGGTGCTCCTCATCATCAGCGGCAATCTTTCTTTTCTAAATTGGCTCACCATCGTGCCGTTCATTGCCTGTCTCGATGATGAATTCCTGAGGCGATTTATGCCCGGGGCACTTTTGCGACGATTTGAAGGCCGTCCGCGCCGCGAATCGACTGTCTGGCAAAATGGATTTGCCGCGGCCTTTGTTCTCTTGGTCGCCTGGCTCAGCGTTCCGACGGTGACGAATCTCCTCTCTGGCCGGCAGTTGATGAATTATTCCTACGATCCCCTCGACCTGGTAAATACCTACGGCGCTTTTGGCAGTGTCGGGCGCGAGCGAGACGAAATCGTTTTTGAAGGGACGAGCGATGACATCATCACGGTCGATACAAAATGGCGGGAGTATGAATTCAAAGCCAAGCCGGGCGATCCCATGCGGCGTCCGGCGATCATCGCGCCTTATCAATGCCGACTGGATTGGCAAATCTGGTTCGCAGCCATGGCGTCACCGGCGGATTATCCGTGGACCTTCCATTTCGTCTGGAGATTGCTGCACAACGATCCGGGAACGCTTTCGCTGCTGGAGGACAATCCATTTCCTGATCGGCCGCCGCGTTATATTCGCGCGCGCCTCTATCACTATGAGTTTGCGCCGCCGGGAGCGCGCGAATGGTGGCGACGGAAGTCGAAAGGTGAATGGCTTCCCGCTTTGTCGGTCGACGATGCGGAATTTCGACGAATTCTAAATCTGATGGGCTGGCTCGATTAGAGATAACGCTCCCGCAGCCGCGCGAAGGTTTCGCGCATCATCCGGTATCCAAAATGGCCTTGCGGAATTCGCAGTAATTCCGAGCCGCCCCACTGTTTGTGCAGTTCGGCAATATCGTCCGGCGGCGCGACCAGGTCGTAATCGCCGGCAACGAGCAGAATTCGATCGGTTGGGACGAGCGGCGTCATAAAGAGGGGCGAGGTGAGGTGGAAATGCCGCGCGATCAGGGCCGCATCGATGCCCCTTTTGCGCAGATGGCGGCGCATCATCATAGAAGCGGGACATCGCCAGATGGCGTGTTCGACATTGACAATCGGCGCCATGAGCGCGGCAAAGCGGATGTCGCGCTCGACCGCGCAGGTCAAGGCCGCGATCCACGCCCCGTAACTGGTGCCTAACAAGCCGAATTCATTGCAGCCCATTTTTCGCAAAGCGCGCATCAGTTGGCGCGCTTCCATGACGCCTTGCCGCAGGCCTTCGGCATTGCGAACGAGGTCCGAGGTGATCGCGAGCTCGCCGTTCCAATAGCCCGGCGGAACCCGGGAATAATGATAGGGCAAATGGAGGAAGCAGGCATTCCAGCCGAGAGCGTTGAAGCGCGCGGCCCAGCGTTTGTAGCCGATATCCGTGGCCGACATCAACGCGTGCAACATCAAGACGGTCGGGGCCTCCCAACCGGCACGGGAGGGAAAAACGTCGACGCGGGCGACGTTGTTGCGCGGATATTGCGTCGTTAGGGGACTCGGCCAGGTGAAGGTCTTCTCGCCTGAAGCTTCAATTTCTGGGAGCAAATCTGAGTGCGTATGATCAAAATACTGCGCCGGTGAGAGCGTTTCGCATCGCCGCACATAATCTTCCATGGTCACGCGGCTGTCGGGAGCCAGGCGATGCCTCGCCTGCACAAAATTCATCGAGGCGCACATGGCCGCGTCGACGATGCTCGCGCGAACTCTCGCAATCATCGATTCATTCGTAGTTGAGGCGGTTGCGGCAGGTCATCCGCCGAAAGCCCGAATTTCTGCCGCATTTCATCGTAAAGATTCTTAAAGGCCGCCGCCAGTCGGGCCTCGGTCGCGTTGCGATCGCGATTTGCTGCCGAGACCGGAATGGCCTCGCCGTAGCCGATCCAGATGGGCGTCCGGCGGAACGGGCGCCAGTTCGACTTTGCGTAGAGCCGGTCGCTGCCAAGGATCACACAGGGAACAATCGGAGCGCCGGCGATGTGAGCCAGGGCGGAGACACCGGGGCGCAGCGGCGCCCCTTCAAGAACTGAAGCGGCCCCATCACGAATTCCACCCTCCGGAAACATTCCGAGAATTCGTCCAGCCTTGAGGCGTTCGATGGCATCGCGAAGCGTCCGGCGTTCGGCGCGATGGCGATCCGTCGGCAGACAATCGATCGCCCGGAGAATTCGGCCGAGGATGGGGTGGGGAAAGAATTCCGCCATCGCCATCCAATCAACTTTTTGTCGAATGACCGAGGCAATGATTGGGGGATCGAAGTGGCTGATGTGATTGGCCGCAAGAATGAATGGACCTTGCCGCGGGCGGCGATCATCGCCCATGAGGTGGATTGAAGCGACAAAGCTAAAAAGCAATTTGGCGGCAAGGCGGGTTACGTGGTACGCCGCCAGATGATAGAGCGAACGCATTTAGCCAGGAATAACTCGTTAGGCGACCGTCAGTTCCTTGCACCGCCCGAGATCGAGCTTTCCGGAGGCGAGAATCGGGATCGCTTCAATCCGGCGAACGACTCGCGGAATCCAAAGATTAGGCAGCCCGGTCTCGCGCAATTTCGATTTCAACTCTTCCAGCTCGATATCGATCGAACTCAAGAGGACGATCGCTTCTCCTTTGGACTCGTCCGGAATCCCCATGATGGCGATGACGCGTTCCGATTGGCCGTGCAAACCAAGGGCGCCGAGGATTTTCTGTTCGACAAGTTCGTGCGGCACCATTTCCCCGCCAATTTTCGAAAATCGCGAGAGGCGCCCTTCGATGTAAAGAAAACCATCTTCATCGAAACGGCCGATGTCGCCGGTCTTGAACCAGCCGTCGCGAATGACCTCGGCGGTGCGCGCCGGGTCGTTGAGGTATCCTTCAAAGATATTCGGGCCGCGTAGCCAGAGCATTCCGCTATCGTGCAGTGAAAGTTTCTGGTCGGTTTCAGGTTCTCGGATTTCGGCGGCGATTCCCGGCGCCATCTTCCCGACGGATCCCGGCCGGCTTGAAGGTTGAACGAGGTCGGTTGGCTTTTTTTGTTTCGGTTCGGGTAAATTTACGCTCACGACCGGGGAGGTTTCGGTGAGGCCGTAGCCTTCAAAGACCGGTCGGCCGAAACGTTCTTCAAAAGTTTTCGCAAGATCCTGCGGCAGTTTTTCAGCGCCGGTGATGATCAGCCGCAAGCTCTGCAGCTGCGCCGGTTCGGCTTTGCGCAGATAGGCTCGTAGAAATGTCGGCGTCGCCAGAAGCACGGTGAGTTTGTATTTCTCGATCAAGGCCGCATTTTTCGCTGCTTCCAGCGGATTCGGATAGGTCACAATCGGCACCCCTTCGATCAGGGGATACCAGAGCGTGACCGTGGAACCAAAGCTGTGAAAGAAGGGGAGGGAAGCGAGCAGGGCATCGTCTTTTTTGGCATCGAGCAGAGCATTGAATTGCGCGACGTTGCCGAGAATATTGTGATGGCTCAGGACCACACCCTTCGGTTCGCCGGAACTGCCGCTGGTGAACAACAGAATCGCCTCGCGATGTCCTCCTTCCTTGGGAATTCCTAACAGGCGCACCAGAATCGCCGCCGGGAGACAGGTGGCCGCGATCCACCACCACAGGATCGAACGCTTCAACTTCGGAAGGAGTTCCTCGAGTTTCAGCGTTTCCTCAGGCCAGGGAAAATCGTTCAGACGACTCATGAATGCACCCGCGCTCAGGGCCACCTTTACATTCGCCTGGCGGCAGCACGATTCGATCGCCCCCCGGCCGGCGGTAAAATTCAGCCCCACCGGCACTTTGCCGGCTAATGCGACCGCCAGGTTGGCTACAACCGCGCCTTTGCTCGCCGGGAGAACGATGGCCACGCGCGGCTCGTTAGGGTATTGTTTTCGCAGATGGCGGCTAAGCGCGGCCGCCGCGCCCAGGGTCTTAGCCCGCGTGAGCCGTGAGCCGTCGAGACCATCTGTCACGAGGGGTCGCGATGAATTGCGGCTCAATCCGCGGACACAGACGTCCGCCAGGTGTGCGCGCAAACTTTGACGTCTGCTAAAACAGAATTCCCCAAGTTTCAGGAGTTCTTCACGCACGGTTGCGATGTCTGCCTTTGCCGCGGGAATGAGCGGACCGAAAGCGACGGAGACGCGATAAGGGATGCGCTTCGGCCATTTCTTAAAAAAACGCCCCCCTTGAAATGAGAAGATCGATCCCCAAAGCTCGTCCATCCAGACTGGCAAAACCGGCGCTTCCGATTGTCGCGCGATCAATTCGTAACCGCGCTGAAGCCGCAGAAGCGTGCCCGTGCGCGTCAGTTGACCTTCGGGAAAGAGGCAAACGACTTCGCCCGCGCGCATTTGTTCGCCGGCCCGGCGAATGGCTTCCTTGGCGCGGCGCGCACTGATCGGGATGCAGCCTGCGAGTTCGAGAATCGGATGAAGCCATCGATTCTTGTAGAAACCTTCATCGACGACGAAGCGAATCCTTCGCGGACAGGCAAGTTGCAGAACGATGGCATCGACAAATGAGATGTGGTTAGGCAGAAGAAGAAAACCCTCCGCAGGAATATTCTCGGCGCCGACGGAACTGACCCGGTAAAGCAATCGGCCGAGGGTCAGCCCGACAAAATAAAGGATTCGCTCTCCTGCCGAAAGTCCGTGCACGCTTTATGATTTACATTCCCGCTTGCGCCGACTGCAATCGGCAAGTTTTCGATGTCCGCGAATCAAAAGAGTCAGTCGAGGGCGCGGATGGCCCTTTTTCTCCTGTTGGGGATTAACCTTTTTAACTACATCGACCGGCAGGTGCTGGCCGCACTCGAGCCGGAAATTCGCGCCACCTTCTTCAAGGCGAACGACCCGAACGCCATGGCGCTCACCGGCCTGCTCGGCTCGGCATTTCTCGTGACCTACATGCTGAGCGCCCCCGTTCTTGGATTGCTCGCCGACCGCATGTCGCGCTGGATCATTGTCGGTACCGCCGTCGTTTTATGGAGTCTGGCGACCGGCGCATCCGGTCTCGCGGCGACCTTTGGGATTCTGCTCATGTCGCGCGTCTGCGTCGGCATCGGCGAAGGCGGCTATGGGCCGGCCGCTCCGACCATCCTCGCGGACATGTTTCCGGTGGCGACCCGCGGAAAAATCATGGCGATTTTTTGTGCGGCCATACCGGTTGGGAGCGCGCTCGGTTTTGTGGTCGGCGGGCAAATCGGCGCCCTCTTCGGCTGGCGCTGGGCTTTCTATCTTTTGACGCCGCCAGGAATTCTTCTTGGCCTTCTCTGCTTCTGGCAACGCGATCCGCGCCTCGGGGCCCATCAGGTGGTACAAAAAGCCCGGCTGAAGCTGGCGGATTATACGCAGCTGATTAAGACGAAGTCATACGTCCTGAACTGCATCGCGCAGACGCTTATGACTTTCGCAATAGGAGGCCTGGGCTACTGGGTTTCGGCCTACCTCGAATATCGGCATCAATCGCCCGCCGCCGGCAAGTCGACCTTCGGTCTCATCACGGTCGTTGCCGGATTGACTTCCACCATCCTCGGGGGCGTGGTTGGCGACAAGCTTCGGCCGCGTTTTCCCGGTTCGTATTTTTGGGTTTCCGGGCTGGGCATGTTGATCGGTTGCCCGCTTTTCGTGATCAGCCTTTATGTCCCGTTTCCTGCGGCCTGGGTCTTCATGTTTCTTGCGATCTTTTTCTTTTTTCTCAACACCGGCCCTTCAAATACGGCCTTGGCCAATGTGTCCCTGCCGGGGGTTCGGGCGACGGCGTTTGCGATCAATATCTTCTTCATTCATGCGCTCGGCGATGTGCAGGCCTTTTGGATGCTGGGTTACATCGGCGGACACACCAACATGCACATCGCCTTTCTTGTTGTTTCCGGCGTCATTCTCGCGTCCGGGGTGGTCTGGTTGGCGGCTGCAAAATTTCTCGCAGCCGACACAGCTGCCGTGGAAGCCATCGCTCCATCCGTCTGACGATCACGCCGCAGGCCGCGGCTCACCGGCGAAGCAAAAGGGCCGCGCGGAATGTTCCGCACGGCCCATTGTTATGCCTAACAAATCTGCTTATTCCTTTTCCTCGCCTGGAGTAGCGCTCGACTCGCTCTTGGCACCTTCGGAGGAACGATGATGCTTGTGCCCCGAAGTTGAAGGAGTCGCTTCGTCCGAGCTCGACTCCCCGGCAGTTCGCTTTGCGCGGCTCGACTCCGAGGAGCCGGAACCTTTCCCGGTATTTTCCGAGGCACTTTGATGCCGCTCAGATGCCGATGACGTGTCCTGTGTCCCTTTGCTGTGGCGCGAAGGCGACGCACTGGCCGCGACCGACGCCTCCGGCGAAGCGCTGGCTGCCGGATTGAGCGTTGCGCTTGGGATCGCACTCGCAGTCGCCGTGGGGGTGGCGGTGGCCGTTGCTGCAGGCGTCGCGATCGGCGTGGCTGAAGCCGTTGCCGCCGGGCTGGCGGCCGTTGTCGTGGTTGTTGTTGCGGCCGCGTTATTCGTGTTCGTGGTCGCGGTGTTGCTGACGCCGGCGCTGACTCCGACCGACGTGCCGCCGCTGACCCCATAGTACGAGTAGACGTTGTTCAGGTAGTTTCCCGTGGAATATTCGCGGACTCGCGCATAATCGAACACCGGAGCGTTATAGATTTTTTCTTTCTCAACGCGAACGGTCACGACTTTCGGATCGGAAGTCATGGAGTAAACCGCCCACGGCACGGCAACGGTTTTCGATGAACCGGTCAAACGGCTGCCCGTCCCGCCTGTGGACAGGACGGTGTAAGCCATGCAACCGTTTTCATCGAGGACGATATCCTTGATCTCGCCGACTTGATCTCCTTGCGAGCCCTTGACCTTTACGCCGATCAATTTACTCGCCTCGATATAAGTGGTGTTGGTGGTGGTTGACGTGCTCTGGGTTTGGCCCAGGACTGTTGATGCGATCATCCCCAGAACGGTGATCGCGGTCCCAATCGACAGAATTCTTTTCATGAACTTTGGGACGAACGCGGCCGGCGCCTTATTCATTTTCCGCCGTACAATGGGTAAAATCGACCGATATTTGCCTAACGAACGAGGCGAGAACGATTTATAAACGAGTGCGGTGCTCGTTCAAGTGAACGTCGTAGGCAAAGGCTTCCTCATCCGCCCATGACGCTTCTGTCATCTTGCCGCGCTTGCGCAAGAGTTGCCCGAGCAAGTCCCAGCTTTCCGCCCGGTACCATTCGCGGCGCAGACATCCCTGGAGCTCGACAATCGCCGAGTCGGTCGCGCCAAGCTCGTCCATCAAGCGGACATAACGCTTCTCAATTTCCCAGTTAGGCGATCCGCTGCGCGAGGCCAGACGCAGGCGCAGTGGATTGGTCGATCCCTTCTCCTGGTAATCAATCACGGCGAGAAGCTCGTGCGCCTGGGCCTCGACCCATTCCTTCTCCGAGGCTCGCTTCGCCAGCGTGCGCGCTCCGGCAAAATCTTTTTTCCGCAGGGCAACGATGGCCAGGTCCAATGTCGCGAGCGGCTGGTCCGGTTCTTTTTGCAACGCCTTGTCGAAGTCGGCCTTCGCGCGGTCAAGGTTGCCCTCGGATAGCTCGACACCGCCGAGATTGATCCACATTCTGGCCGAGTCGCCCCCGGCGGCGATGGTCCGTTCAAAAAATGTTCGTTGATCTTTCCAGTCAAAGGTGCGGACGACCGTTCGTCCGGCGAGGAAAACCATCCAGCAGGCGACCCCTGTCGTTAGGCCGCGAAAGGCAAGGCGCCGCAGGTTGAGTGCTTGTAATTCGAGAGCAGCGGCCACGAAAAGAAAAGCTGTCGGTAGGTAAATCCAGTGTTCGGCGACGGTCGCGTTGAGCGCGAAGAGCCCGCTCACCGGAACGTAGGAGAGGGCTGCCAGGAGAAGGAACCGAAAAGCTGCCGGATTTCTCCTGCGCGCCCGGACCGTCCAGTAGGCCAGGCCCGCTATGATGAGAACCCCCAGCAGCGTCTCGATTTCGCGCCAGGCGAAAACATTGACGGAATCATCAACCGACGGAAGCGGCTGCGCGTTCACGTCGCGATCCATGTGCAGGTTGAGCGGCAAAAGGATGAGCCCGGTATATTCGGCGACGGCTCGGAACACCGTAATTGGGCGGGTTGATAGGGCCGGAGCTTCTCCGATCTTGGGCACAGGCGATCGTTCGGCTGGCGCGCGCAAACTGAAGTAAACCGTCGTCACGAAGACAATCGCCAGGACAGCGCGCAGCGACCTTGGCCCGTTTCGCCACAGGCTGAGAACGAGGACGATCAGGCAAAAGATCAGCCCGCTTTCCTTGCTCAAAGCTGAAAGCAGCAGGCTTAAACCCGCCGCAATGGTGAACCAAAGGGAGGTCGAGCGTTTGTTTGCCGAATCGCTCCGCAATATGAAATAGCACGCCAAAAAGCCGAAAAGAGCCGCCAGCGGGTCCGCGCGTCCGGCGACGTAAACCACGGCTGCGCTTTGCACCGGGTGGATCGCCCAGACGAGAGCGCCAAGAAACGCGGCCCACCGCCGCTCGCGAAGGTCGAGCGCAACGACCAGGAGGAGTTCTTCAGCGAAGAAGAAAAGGGCGATCGCCGCCGCCGCGTGCAGCAGAATGTTGGTGAGATGATAAACCGCCGGTTGAAAGGCGACGGCCGCATACTCGAGCGTGTAACTGAGCCGTTGGATCGGCCGATAAAAGTTCGAAGCCGTCGCGTCGACGAAAAGGAAATGATTGAACCCTTCCGGAATGAGGCGCCAGCTGCGGATGAGCGGGTCGCGCAGAATGAGGGCGGTGTCGTCCCAGACGAAGCCGTTCCTGACCGCGGGCGCGTAGGTGGCCGCGGCGACGACGAAAATAATAGCGGCCGCGAGAAATCGCTTCACGACGAAATGGGGTTGGACAGAGTTGGCACTTTAGGCGTCTAGATTTGCAAATGATGAACTTGCTTCTCCGCAGCCTCGTGTTGGTTGGGATGTGTCTGGTGGTCAGCAATGCCCATGCCGACGGGGTGCCGTCCGATTGCACCCAGCTCATTGTCGGACTCGCCCCCACATGGGATTCAATGCACGGGACCTTGCAGCGATTCGAGCGCACGGGCAACGGGCCCTGGAAAGGTGTTTCCGCTCCGGTGCCGGTTCTTTTTGGGAAGCACGGGCTCGCGTGGGGGAGCGGGATCGCCGGACAGGATGAACCCGGCCTGCATAAGGAAGAACGTGACGGGCGCGCACCTGCCGGGATCTTCCGGATTGGGAGGATTTACACTTACGACTCGCATCTGCCGAAGGGCGCCGATTTCCCTTTTCATCAGGTAACGACTGCCGACGCATGGGTCGATGACGTTAACCACCCTTACTATAATAAGATGGTGTCAATTCCCGATCCGGCGCATCCGCCGGCCTGGTTCGAAAAGCAAAAGATGCGGCATAACGACTTTGCCTATCGATGGCTAGTCGAGATCCGGCACAACTCCGATCCACCCGTCCCGGGAAAAGGCAGCGCGATCTTTTTTCACATACGTCGCGGGGAAAATCGCCCGAGCGCCGGCTGCACGACCATGGCCGAGGAGAATCTCGTTAAGCTCATTACCTGGCTACGGGCCGACAGGCACCCTTGTTATGTCCTGCTGCCGCAGGAAGAGGCTAACCAGAAGTCGGCTCAATGGCATCTCCCAAAAGAGGTAACGAAAAAAGTTTCAGAAAATGGTGTAACTCGTTGATTACCGAATTCTTTAGGCTACTTTCACACCTCAATTCCTATGCGGCGACGACCAAATCCACAATCAGAGTCAAATATCCGACGTATCGACACGAAGGCCAAAGCGCGTAAACAAACGCACGGTTTCCAAGTTCATTTCTTGCGCGGAAACACTGCGGTTACCAAAATGTTTAGCGACTCCGTTTACGGAGGCAAAGAGGCAGCTCGTCGAGCGGCGCGAAAATTCAAGAAGAGCGCGATCGCGAAAGCTTCTCGCGGCGCAAGCAAGACCGCCTCGCGCGGTCGCAGCAGCTCTCGCAAGACGTCTGCGCGACGAGGCAAGTCGCGCCGTCGTTAGCGAGAACGGCTGAGCCAGGCTCTCCAGCACTCAACGAATCCCGGCGCAAAGTCGCTCGGGCGAGCGTCGATCCATGCCGTAACGATTTCTGGCGGAAAAAATTCGCCGGCTTCGATTTCCGCGGGATCGAACGAGATCGGTCCGTCCGAGCGGCCCGTATAGATCCAGATAAACTCCTGTCCGGTCTTTTCCGACGCCGGAATGCGCACCAGCCGCGCCAGGGGGACCCGGAGGCCTAACTCCTCTTCCAGTTCCCGCGCGGCCGCCTGGTCGTATTCCTCGCCGGCATCGACGTGGCCGGCCGCACTCGAGTCCCAAGCCAGCGGATGCCGGTCTTTCCAGCGCGACCGCTTCTGAAGAAAAACCTCTCCTTTGGCGCTGAAAAGGAGGATATGCACGGCGCGGTGCCGCAAGTTATTCCCATGCACTTCGCCCCTCACGGCCGATCCGATCACGCGGTCCGACTCATCGACCACAGGAAAAACTTCCGAGTCCGTTTGCAGGCGGCTGAGGGGCTTGATTGGGCGGATCAAGTTGGTCAAGGCGATCCATTGATGAAGGTCGAGGCGCTCTGCCCGGACTCGCGGGTCCAGGCCCAGGCTGGTCGCGGCTGCGGGCCAATCTGTCACATGATCGCGCAACAGTTTCCCCAGCTGTTTTCGCCGCTGGGAAAAGCCCAGCCGGACGAGATCGTGAAAGGCTCCAGAATCGCACATCGCCAGCTCATCGGGCGCCCGCGGCCACAGCCGGACGATTGCGGAATCAACGTCTGGCCGGGGAATAAACACGCTCGCCGGAATGATTCGGAGAAGCTCGCATCGGTAGTGCAGCTGCACCGTGAGCGTCAGCGCGCCGTAATCCTTTGTCCCCGGCATCGCCGTCAGCCGCTCGGCCATCTCGCGTTGTAACATTAAGAGGGTCAGCGAGATAGGGGTCGGCCATTTGCAGAACTTGAGGAGTAATTGGCTGGAGAGGTAATACGGAAGGTTCGCGACAAATTTCACCCGCGGCTTCGTGAAGAGGACGCGGACATCGAAGTCGAGCGCGTCCATATGCCGTATCTCCACCTTGTCTGCCGGGAGACGGGAGCGAAGGAAATCGGCCAGGCGCGCGTCCTTTTCCAAAGCCAAAACGCCGCCCGATTCCTGCGCTAAAAGTTCGGTCAAAGCGCCTAAACCAGGGCCGATTTCAACGACGAAATCGTCTCGGTTAAGCTCAGTCTGAGCAACGATCCAGCGCGCGAGGTTTTGGTCATGCAGGAAATTTTGACCGAGGCTTTTGACCGGTGAAACCCGGATTTCGCGCAAGGTATCCGCAATCTCCGAGAGAGTCATCGGAGGGCGGCTCCGCAAATCGATAGCACGCGCGCGGCCAGCCCCTTCTTCACAAAAACGGTGTGAATAAACTCCCCCGAGCGAGCCGAATTATTCACAAGTTATTCATCACCCGTTTCGCCGTTCCTCTCGGCAAGCGGCAGCGGGCGTTTTCGGCCTATGAAACGGCGTTTGCCGGGTTTCCGGCGGCTGGCGAGATAGGTTCGGCGCGCATCCTTTAAAGAAACGCCTTCAATAAAGAAAACCGTAGCGGCACGGCCTATGGCGTAGGTGCCGGCACCTGCGACGGCGCCGCAGACGATATTCCCCCAGCCGGGAAAAAACTTCAGGATGGCGCGAGCCCCCTCCCGCAGGAGCATGCCTGCGCCAACGTTCACTCCAAGGGCGCCGACAAATTCCGTGGCCGCGCGCATGCTCCGCTCGCGTCCGCTGACGTACATGATCCCGGAGACCATGACGAGTTGAAGTGTCGTCAGGATGGGCAGGTCGGCCAACGGGATCGGTTGCGCTCCGATGGCCGTGCACATGGCGGTGGTGGATTTGACCAAAAGGTGCGCGATCTCCGATTGGACCGCAGTGTCTCTGGAGATTCTGGCCATTTCGATTCGCGCGCAGTTCGGCAGCTCCCGCGCAAGCGTCGTGACGAATCGTTGCCGATATTCCTCGCTCGCCATTTTTTCGAGCTCGAAGGTCCCGGCAAAGCGCAGACAGCCGCGCTTCAAGCTCGCTAGTTCGGACGATTTCGCGCTCCGTTTGGGCGCCCGATCGATCAGAACAAGCATGGGAAAAGATTCCGTGCCGGTCCGGTTCAGCCGATCGCCGCATCGAACCAGCCATTCCAGTTCTTCGCTCTCTTTTTTCTTTTTCTTTTCATCGTCTTCCAGAAAAAGGATCGCGTCGGGTGCGTGCCTCTCGAGTTCGTCTTCGATCGCGGCGTGTCCCGCTCCGCGCGCATCAATCGTCGAGATGGAACCGTGATCGGGAATGGTGATCTCGTTCCATTGGCCCGGAACAAAGCCTGGAAGGCCTTCGCGGGTGAACGGATGATCAAAAAGGTCCTGCAACAATTCCTCGCGTGGCCGGTTGCTTGAGCCGGCCAGCATGAGGCGCGGCGGGCGTTGCTGAAGGAAGAGCTCTTTCAGCGGAGTGAGCTCATGCAAAATGGGCTTCTGAATCGCGCCCGGCAGTTTGGCGACAAACGCCTCCAGCCGCTCGACCACATGAAGAAGAAGGGGCTGGTTCACTCGATTTTAGAATGTAGATTTTAATTGCAGATTTGCCAGTCTGGCGCCGTTTTCGCGCGCGAGTTCCTAATAAACTGCGGTTACCTCAATCTTATTTTGCTCATGAGCCTTAACATTGAAACTCTCTCGCGTGCGGCCGACGAAGCTCGCGGCCTTTGCATGGATGCCGTGCAGGCCTCCAAATCCGGTCACCTTGGCCTTCCGCTTGGCTGCGCCGAAATGGGTGCCGTGCTTTATGGCTACGCGCTCAAACATAATCCGGATAAGCCGCGCTGGATTGGACGCGATTACTTCGTTCTCTCGGCCGGCCACGGGAGCATGTTTCTTTATGCCTGGCTGCACATGAGCGGCTACGACCTTTCGATGGACGACATCAGGCAGTTCCGCCAGCTGCACTCGAAAACGCCCGGTCACCCCGAATTTTTTGAAACGCCGGGAGTCGAGTGCACCACCGGGCCGTTGGGACAAGGCGTCGGCAACGCGGTCGGCATTGCGACAGCAATGAAGATGGCCGCGGAGCGGTTTAATACCTCTGAGCACCGGATCTTTGATCAGCATTGCATTTGTCTCGCGGGAGACGGTTGCCTTCAGGAAGGAGTCTCCGCGGAGGCGAGCGCATTCGCGGGTCATTTTGGTCTCGATAACCTCATTCTGATTTACGATTCCAACGCGGTCACGCTCGACGCGCCGGCGACCGCGACCCAGAGCGAAGACACGATGATGCGTTACAAGGCCTACGGCTTTGACGTCCAGGAAATCAACGGTCAGGACATGCAAGCTTTCCTGGATGCGCTCAACAGCGCGAAGGAAAATAATAATGGCAGGCCCAAGCTCATCGTCGCACACACGTTAGTCGGAAAAGGAATTCCGGAAGTGGCCGGGACGTACAAAGCTCATGGAGAGGCCGGCGCAAAGTTTGTCGACGCCGCACGCAAGGCGCTTGGTTTGCCGGACGAGCATTACTACGTCTCGAAAGAGACCTACGATTACTTTGCCGCGCACAAGAAGCAGTTGCTGTCGGATTACGAGCGCTGGGAGAAGACCTACAATGACTGGCGGAAAAAGAATCCGGAGAAGGCACAGCAGTTGGACGACGCGATTGCGCGGAAGGTTCCCAATGACCTGCTTTCCAGGATCCCGGAGTTCCCCAAGGATGCGAAGCTCGCGACGCGAAAGGCGGGTAGCGAAGCGCTTCAGCCCATTGCGCAGGCTCTGCCGTTTCTGATCAGCGGCAGCGCCGATCTTCATGGCTCAACGCTGAATTACATCAACGACGGCGGCGAGTTCACCCGCAATACGCCCGGGGGCCGCAACATTCATTTCGGCATTCGCGAACATGGCATGTGCGCGATTATGAATGGCGTTTCCTATCATGGAATTTTCCGCGCATCCGGCGCAACCTTCCTCGTCTTCACGGATTATTGCCGGCCATCGATCCGGCTGGCGGCGCTTTCGAAACTGCCGAACATTTATATTTTCACCCACGACTCGATAGGCGTGGGCGAAGATGGCCCGACGCACGAACCGGTTGAGACGGTGAGCTCGGTTCGGGTGATGCCCCAAATCGATGTCATTCGCCCGGCTGATCCCGAGGAAACCGCGGGAGCCTTCGTGGCCGCGGCCGAGCGAATCGACGGGCCGACCCTCCTGGCCCTGACGCGGCAGACTGTGCCGATGCTGAATGATATTGAAGTGAGCGCGCGGCGTGAAGGTGTTCGGCGCGGCGGCTACATCGCCAAAAAAGAAAAGGGAAAGCTTGAACTCATTATTATGTCGTGCGGCAGCGAATTGCAGCATGCCTTGGCGGCGGCAAAGGAACTTGGCGAGGGCGCGCGCGTCGTTTCCATGCCCTGCTTCGAGCGGTTCGAACGGGAATCGGAAAAGTATCGCGATGAAGTCTTGCCGGCCTCATGCCGCAAGCGCATCGCGATTGAAGCCGGTGTCCCGGACACGTGGTATCGCTACGTCGGCCTTGATGGGAAAGTGATCGGCCTCCACCGGTTCGGCCTGAGCGCGCCGGGCGACCAGGTGATGAAGGAAATGGGCATCACCGCAGAACATGTGATAAAAGCGGCGAAATCGTTATTAGCGAGTTAGCATCGCCTAACGAACCGCGTGTATGCGGACGCCGGGTAGCGCACTCGTCTCGAGTGTTGGTTTCGGCGTCTCGCCGAAACGGACTTTGAATAAGGTTTTCGTGCGCCCGAGGCTAGCTAAGCCGCGTCGCGCCGCAATATTAAGTCCGCGATCGTCGGGGACGACATCGCCAGCACTCGAGACAGTGCGCTACCCGGAAAAACTAGATCCCTTCGGGTTCGGCTACATCCCGCGCGCGATCGACAAATCGCGTGTATTCACTCAGGAAGGTGAGCGGAATATCGCCAACCGGGCCGTTTCGCTGCTTCGCGATCACCAGATCGGCATTCCCGGCCGCTTCGATGCGCTCTTCTTCCGTGTCCGCATAATAAGCTTCCCGCACGAGCAATCCCACCAGATCGGCGTCCTGCTCGATACTGCCCGATTCGCGGAGGTCGCTCAGGCGCGGCCGGCCTTTGCTGTCGCCGGTCCGATTTTCGGGATTACGATTCAATTGCGCGACGACAATAACGGGAACCTCCAGCTCTTTCGCCAAACCCTTCAGGCCGGCGGAGATTTCGGAGATTTCGATCTGGCGATTGTCCTGTCCGCGCCGCGTGGTCGATCGCAGCAGCTGCAGGTAATCAACCACGATCAGCTTGATATCGTGCTGCGCTTTCAGACGCCTCGCCTTCGCCTTGAGTTCGAGAATGCTCAGACCGGCGGTGTCATCGATAAACATCTTCGCCTCGGCGAGTTTCGAAGCCGCGGACGTGAGACTGTCAAAATCGCGCTCAGCGAGAAAGCCGTCGCGCACTTTTTTCAGATTCACGCGCGCGCGTGAGCAAAGCATGCGTTGCACAAGTTGCTGGCTGCTCATTTCCAGGCTGAAAACGGCCACGGGAAGCTTCTCGTGAATAGCCACGTGCTCGGCGACGTTCATGGCGAAGGCCGTCTTGCCCATGCTCGGCCGCGCCGCGATCACGAGCATTTCCGACGGATGCAATCCGCTGGTCATGCGATCGAACTCGATAAAGCCTGTGGAAACGCCGGTGAGACTGCCTTTGCGCTCGTAGAGTTTCTCGATCGTTTCGATCGCTTCCATGACCTGGTCTTTCATGGAAAGCTGCTGCGCTTTGTAGCGATCTTCGCCGACGGCAAAAATCTTCTGTTCGACTTCATCGAGCAGATTATCGACCTCGCCCTGTTCCTCGTAGGCGCGCCGGACACTCTCCGTGGCGGCGGCAATGATTTGCCGCAGCACGTATTTATCGCGAACGATATCCAGGTAGTAGCCGACGTTGGCCGCGGTCGGCACAAACGTATAGAGATTGGTGATGAAAGCCGCCCCGCCGACGGTCTCAAGGATATTCCGATCCCGCAGGATCTGGGTGAAAGTGATCAGGTCGACAGCCTGATTCGCGTTCCAGAGCTCCACCAGGGTGCTGTAGATGATCTGGTGCGCGGGAACGTAGAAATATTCCTCGGTGATTCGGCCGACGCTTTCTCCGATCGCCTCCTTCGGCGAAAGGAGCATTGAACCGAGCACGCCTTGCTCCGCTTCGGTGCTGTGCGGCGGCGGACGGTGAATATCGTGTTGAGAGAAGCGAATAAGTTTTGCTTCGCTTCCCTCCGCCGAGCCCCGGGCGCTTCCATTCGGCGTCGCTTTACGGGGCTTCTCAGGCGCAGAGCCTTGAGAAGTCGGCATGAATTATTCTTTCTTGCGTCTGAAGAATGAGCGAGATTTTTTTTCGCCCTCTGCTGATTCAGTTTCCGCGGCCTCCGCTTTCGGCTCGTCCGCTGACTTGACCTGAAAAACAAAATTCGTCGGCACGTCGTGATGCAACTTGATCGCGACACTGTGTTCGCCCGTCGTCTTAATCGGATGTTCGAGAACGACCTTGTGACGATCGATGTCGGCGCCGATCTCGTTTTTGATGCGCGTGACAATGTCCTGCGCGGTGATGGAACCAAAGGCTTTCCCGGTTTCGCCGGTCTCGAGCGTGAAGGTGACACGCATCTTGCCGATCCGACGGCTCAGCTCCTCGGCGTCGTTGAGTTCACGCGCTTCCCGCTCGGCGCGCTTCTTCTTCAAATTTTCCAGCTGCCGCATGTTCGCCGGGGTGACTTCATGCGCCTTGCCCTGGGGCAGGAGATAATTGCGCGCATAACCGCGACGAACTTTGACAATGTCAGCTTCCGCGCCCAGACCGGGCACGTTGTCGGTTAAAATCAGTTCTGTTAAAGGCATACGAAGTAGTCGTTCGGGAGTAAAACAACGTCCGAACCGGGACGCGCGGGGAAGCGACTATGCAAAGGAGTCTTTCATCTGTCAAACTTTTGTCGCGCGCCACGGATTGCGATAGCGAAACGAAACCCCGCACTTGAGGCGGCGGTTGATCAGATCATGCCGAGCTTCATTTTGCCGGCCTCGCTGATCATGCTTTGGTTCCACGGCGGATCCCAAACGAGCTGAACGTCCGCTTCGTCGATCCCATCGATCGAAAGAATCTTGCTCTGGGCATCGTGGGCGATCGCCGGCCCCATGCCACAACCGGGTGCTGTTAAAGTCATTTTAACGTCCACCTTTGTTCCGCCGCCGTCCTTTTTGGTCAGACGACAATCGTAGACCAGGCCGAGGTCGACGATGTTTACCGGAATTTCCGGGTCGTAACATTGCTTCAACTGGTTCCAGACGTCCGCCTCTGAAACTTCGCCCGATGCGCCATCAGTGCTGGGCGCCCCGTCCGTGCTCGCCTGGGGCTTTTCAAGACCCAGCGCATCGAGATCCTTTTCGGCCACGCGTGCCAGGCCTTGATAAGTGGCGACGGTGTAAGTGCCGCCGAGAGCCTGGGTAATCACCCCCTGCGTTCCCTCGGGGATGGTAATCTTCTCGCCGCTCGGGATCTGGATTGCTTCGCAATCGCGCTTCAGGGTGAACTCGGTGTTTTCGTACATAAACTTTTTTTAATTCAGCTCTTTTTGTTCAGGACGACCTTCACTTTTGCAGAGGGCGTTGCGTTGAGCTTGCCTAACAAGGTATCGCTCCCGGATGGTTGCTCCGATTTTTCACCGGTGAGGGCGGCGCGCAAGGCGCCTTCAACGAGTTGCGCGCAGTGGATTCGGACCGGCGGGAGCGCCCCGAGAGGCGCGGCCAATTCTTCGCCGGACATCGCCTTTGCTTCCGCCTCGGTTTTTCCGGCAAGGAGTTGCGTTGCGACGCTGGCCACGGCAATGGCGGTCTGGCAGCCGAAGGATTGAAAGCTGGCCCGGTCGATCACTTTCTTGCCGTCCTGCTCCTTAAACTTGAGCCACATCCGCAGCATGTCGCCGCAGTCGGCGCTGCCCACCGTGCCGACAGCGTCGGCATCGGCCATTTCGCCGAGGTTCTGCGGATTCTTGATCGCTTCTTCGATCCTTGCTTCAACGTCGTCGTTCATGGCGTTTCCAAATGGTATCTCGGAAGATCGGTATCGACCTCGGCGCTCCAGGCATCGATTCCGCCGCGAAGGCTGCGGACATTTTTGAAGCCATGCCCTTGAAAGTAAGCCGCCGCATCCATGCTCCGGTCTCCGTGATGATCGTAAATGACCAGAAGGTCGTCGCGATGCCACCCGGACATGGCCTTCTGCATCAGTTCCTGCGTGAAAAATTCCGCGCCATCGATTTTCACGGCGTCGTATTCTTCGCGGGTCCGGACGTCGAGGAGCTGCACCTTTTCCTTTGCGGCAATTCGTTTGGCCAATTCGGCCGGTTCGATCTGCATGGCCCGATCGGCGGCATCGCTTTCGATCACGTGTTCGATTGCTTCCGCCGGATCCAGGTTCTCATTTCGCAAACAAACCGCGGCCAGGGTTTCGTCAGGCGAGAAACCGCAGCTGGCGCAGCCGCCAATGTGATACTTCCGAAAAAGTGCCCGCTGCGCACCCGGATAGCGGGCGAGCAGGTCGCGCATGGTGATATTCGGATCGATTAGCGTCGTCGTGGAAGACATCGGTGAACGACAACTTAATGGAGCAGGCTCAGGCATTCAAATTGAGCGCGCGGGAGCAAACCGGCGGCCAATTTTCCTTCACCAAGGTTATTTCTCTGGTTGAGAGGTCCTTCGGCGGGCTGCGCCAGCCTCAGGATGACAGGAAACGAGAGCGCCGTTTATTTCAGAGCTTCGCCGGCTCTGCGAGGAGATCAGTTACACGCTTGAGCAATCTGCCCGCGCCGCCGCCATCGAGGCTGCGATGATCGAAACTGAGCGTGAGCTCGGCCTGCGTCGTGGGGACGAATTGCTGCTTTTCCTCGCTCCACGTGGGCATTTTTTTTCCAGCGCCGAGCCCGAGCAGGAGCGTTTGGTCGGGGAGGGGAATCGGCGTTCCCCAGTCGAGACCGAAAGTTCCGAAATTTGAAACGGAGGCGATCCCGCCTGCGGTCATCTCAGCGGTGACCCTTCGGCGGCGCGCGAGCTCCACGAGCTCGGTGTATTGATTCGTTAGGTCGGCGAGCGACGTTTTATCGGCGTTTCGAATCACTGGAACCATGATCCCATCCTGCGCTTCCACGGCCACGCCGATGTCGATCGAAGGCGATTGAACCGCTCGACCGCCAATCAGGCGAGCGGCCGCGTTCGGTTGTTCGGCCAAAGCGAGAGCGAGCGCGCGCAAGGCGTAAAGGGCGGGTCCGGGTTTGGGATCGCGTGCCTTGCGATCTTCCAGAATCGGATCGAGAGACATGGCCAGACCGACGGTCGCAAGGGGTCGGCTCCAACTGCGCCGCATCGCGTCGGCAACCCCCGTGCGAATCGCGCTCGGTTTTTCAGCGGTTTGCTTTTCGATTTCGCTGAGAAAATTCTCGAGATCGTTGATGGTCACGCGTCCGGCGGCGCCGCTGCCGGCCACGCCGGCAAGATCGGCCTGTGTCAGCTGCAACTCCGCCATGCGCGCGCGCACCCGCGGCGACAAATAACCGGCGCCTTTGGCACTCGCCGGCACCGGCAGAATCCCGCCGGCTTCGACTTGAAAATGCGAACCCGCCGCGACCGGCGGCAATCCCGCTTCATCCACCTGGAAATGCGAGCCGCTTCCGTTCTGCGTCTTCACCGCGCGGGCCCCTTCTTCTTCACGGCCGGGAATTTCTTCCGCGACTTCGCCTTGCGGCGGTTGCGGCGCGCGTTTCTGGAAACGGGCCGCGTCCGCCTCGCTGGCTTCAACATAGCCGAGAACGGCGCCGACTGGGTAGGTTCCTTTCACTTCGGCATCGATCTTGGCGATCTCGCCCGCGCAGGGTGTTGTCACCCCCATGACAGCCTTGTCGGTTTCGACTTCGATGATTTCCTGGTCGGCTGAAACCTTCTCGCCCGGCTGAACCTTGATCGCGACGATGGTCGCTTCAGCCATCGATTCGCCGAGCTGCGGCATGGTGATAGGAACTTGAGGCATAGGAGGTTGAAGGGTTGAAGCGTTGAAGCGAATTATTCCTGTAAAACCTGGCGAGCTTTGGCCGCGATCGTCTTCGCGTTCGGCCGATGCTCACTCCAGAGATTCGGGTGGTAAGGAATCGGCGTGTCCTTGGCATTGATTCGAGCCGGCGCTGCGTCGAGCAGATGAAAACCTTCAGCGGCGACGCGCGCGATGACTTCGGCGGTAACGCCGCCCCACGGAAAAGCTTCGCCCACACAGAGAAGCCGGCCGGTGCGCGCGACCGAGGCCAAAATGGTTGCGCTATCGAGCGGTTTGACCGTGCGCAGATCGACGACCTCAATTTCGTAACCGTCGTTTTGCAGCTGATTGGCGACGGCCAGGGCTTCATGAAGCATTGCGCTGTACGTGACGATGGTCAGGTCGCGCCCCGGCCTAACGATTCGGGCCCGCCCAATCGGAAGGCTCTCGGTCGGCAGCGCGTCGGCCTTGAGGTGATAATAAAGATATTTGTGCTCGCAATAGATCACCGGGTCTTCCGTCGCCACGGCCTCGATCAACATGGTGTAGGCGTCCTCAACCGTCGCCGGCGTGACCACGACGAGCCCGGGATAATGCGAGTAAAGGCCTTCCATGCTCTGGCTGTGGAACGGTCCGCTCCCTTTCGTCCCACCGGAAGGCAGGCGGACAGTGATCGGACAGGGGACGTTTGTGCGCCAGTAGAGGGTCCCGGCATTGTTCAGTATCTGGTTGAGCGCGATACTGGAAAAATCGGCGAACTGCATCTCGACGATGGGCCGCATTCCTTCCATGGCCGCCCCGATGGCCGTCCCGACCATGGCATCTTCACTGATCGGGGTATTCAAAACGCGGCCGGGGAACTTTTCCGCCAGACCTTTGGTCGCTTTGAACGCGCCACCAAATTTTCCTGCGATATCCTGGCCGTAAATGAAGACGCGCGGATCGTCGCGCAGGAGCTTGGCTTGCGCCTCGCGGATGGCCTCGAGATAGGTGACGCTCATTTTTGGAAAAATGACGAATGACCAATTCCCAATGACGAATTTCGAGGAATCAAGATCTTCGAGTCGCTTACTTTTTGGCTTGCGTGCCTTGTCATTCCTTGGTCATTCGTCATTCGTAATTCGACATTTAGCTCGCCGGATTATCGACCAGCCTGCGAGTGGAGAACGCGCACCAATCTTCCTTGTCTCCACTCGGCGGATCTTCCTGCTGCGCCTGCGCGACGGCGGCGTCGACTTCCTGCGCGATCTCCGCTCGCAGTTTTTTTAACTCGTCTGGGTCCATGAGTTTTCGCTCAACGATGAGTTGCTCGGCTTTCGACAATGAGTCCTGCGCAAAGGGCTCGTTCTTCATCTCGGGGGGAACGTAACTGGCATCGTCATGTTCACCGTGGCCCGCGAGACGAAGCACGGTCGCGACGACCAGCTGTGGTGGACGCCCGGCGCGCGCGCGTTTGACCGCGGTTTCGATCACATCAAGGCACGCGGCCAGGTCGGTGCCATCGACTTTATGGCCTTCGTAGCCGTAGCCTTTGGCACGGTCGACCAGGTGCGCGCAGGCGTATTCGCGTTCGTTAGGGGTGGAATAGGCGAAATGATTATTGGTCGCGACCATGACCAGCGGGACCTGCTCGACCGCGGCAATGTTCAAACCTTCGTGGGTTGCGCCGGTCTGCATGCCGCCCTCGCCAATGGTTGTTAGGCCGACGAAATCTTTTTCGCCTTTCATTCGTTTCGCCAGAAGTTTTCCAACGAGTACCGGGATCATGGCCCCGAGATGGCTGATCATGGCCAGCTGGTTATCGAGCGGGCGGCCGCGATGAATATTGCCGTCGCGTCCGCGCATCGGACCCTGGCGGGAGCCAAGGTAGGTGCGCACGACGTCGATCAACGGCTCGCCGAAAGCCGAGCGCCCCGCCTGGTCCCGGATGAGGGGCGCGAAGACGTCACCCTTCTTGAGAAACATCCCGCACGCGGCGCTGACCGCTTCCTGTCCGCGACCAAGGTAAACCCCGCCGGTGATCATCCCGCCGCGGTACAGACTGGCCAGTTTATCCTCGAGAATCCGCGCCTGCAGCATCCACCGAAATGCCTCGAGATATCGTTCGTGCGGCGCGGCTTTGGACTTGGTCGATTTTCCTTTGCGCGCCGCAGCCTGAAGCATCCGGGTATTCTGCCTTCGACGACAAATTGGCGCAACCGTGTGCGCTGCGATTTATCCGGACCGCTCCTGGCGGAGTCGCACAAGCCCTGCGCTTGAGAAACGATCAGATCGCAACCGGACCGGTGGCGCGAGCTTCCGCTTTAATTAACACCGGCCAGCTCAGGTTTCCGGTTCCCCCCTTCCAAAGGGAACACCCCCTGTCTGCCATTGCCGGGATTTCCGTTGCTCGGTGCTACGAAATTTTCCGGCCGCTCGGCCATTTTCATTCCCACGAGTTTGCTGATACCGCGCTCCTCCATGGTCACGCCATAAAGGACGTCGGCCTTGGCGATGGTCCGCTTGTTATGGGTGATGATGATGAACTGGCTCTGCGCGACGAAACGATCGAGCACGCGAATGAAGCGATTGATGTTCGTCTCATCGAGGGCCGCGTCCATTTCATCGAGCACGCAGAATGGGCTCGGACGCACCATATAGATGGCAAAGAGCAAGGCCACCGCCGTCATGGTGCGTTCGCCGCCGGAGAGCAACGAGACTGACTGAAGCTGTTTGCCGGGCGGTTTGGCGATAATCTCGATCCCGCAATTCAGGGGATCGTTTTCGTCCATCAGCCCAAGATCAGCGCGGCCACCACCGAAAAGCTCGGCAAACATCTCCTTAAAGTTCGTTCGAACCTTGGCGAAGGTTTCGGCGAACAATGTCTGCGTGGTTTGATTAATTCGCGCGATGACATCCAGAAGTTCGCGACGAGCGTTTGTGAGATCGCTGTTCTGTTGCTCGAGGAACTGGTAACGTTGCTCGAGCTCATCGTATTCCTGGACGGCTTCGAGGTTGACCGGCCCCATGTTGTCGAGTTGCTGAGCCAGATCGGCGATCAACCGGTCGATGTCAGCTTCGGGAACGGCGGCATCAGCGGATCTCTCGCCTTCGCCTTCGGGTTTTTCCCGGCGCTTCCACTGGGCCTGAAGAATTTTCGTAAAGCTGTCTTCGTCCTGGGCGCTGGTGCGCAGATCGACGTGATAACGCCGCTGCACGTGGTCGATCAGGTTGTCGATCTTCATTTGCAATTGCGATTCCCGCACCTGTTGCGCGGCCCGGCGTTCATGCAGGCTGTCTAACGAATCGCGAATTGTGCGAATGGCCGCTTCGTCTGCGTGCAGGGCACTGGCCATTTCGCTTCTTTTCGCGGTCAACGATGCGAGCGCATGCTTGCGTTCACCCTGACGAACTTCGTGCTGGGCCAGGAGCGTTTGGGAATTCTTTGAATCGTCCGCCTGTGATTCGATGCGCGCTTCAAAATCTGCGATCTCGCGCCGGCGGGTTTCGATGGTCTCAGCCAACTCAGCGCTGCGCGCCGCAACCGGAGCGCGTTGCGCGGTCAGGCCGTCGTAACGTTGCTGTTCGGTAGCCACGGCCAGGCGCAGGTCGTTCAAATGCTCGGCCGCTCTGGTTTCTTCGAGGATGGCCGCGCCATGGGCCTGCTCGGCCGCCATGCGAAGTTTCTCTTCCTCGCTGACGGTCGCGCGGACCGCGCTCAGGCTTTCCTGAAGCGTGGCGATGCGCGCATCTGCTGAACTGATCTGCTGATGCAGAGTCGATTGCTCGTTCTTGAGGTCTTCAAGCCGCGCGCCGGCAATGTCGACTTCACGTTCGAGGACGGCAATTCGCGAACCGGCGGCCGATTGCGCGAGTTCTGCGGTGCGATGGGCGGCGCGCGCTTCTTCCAGATTGCGCGCGGCCTTATCCATCTCCGCGTTGGCCTTGGCGTATTGCCGTTCGGCGTGTTCGCGTTCGCTGGCCGAAGCCGCATGCTCGTGAGCGAGCGCGGCAATACGGGTCTTTCGCTCGAGCAGCGACTCCTTGTGCGTCGTGCTGCTGCCGCCGAAAACAATTCCTTCGAGAGAAATGAATTCGCCCGCGAGCGTCGCGCAGGCCAGTTCGGGATGCGACTTCTTCGTCGTCCAGGCGGCTTCCAGATCATCGAAAATCGCGACGCCGAGCAGGAGCTTTTTAACGAGCGGCTCCAATGTCATTGGGGCGACAACTTTTTCCCAAGCCCAAGCGACAGCGCCGTGCGGCAGCGTCGGGGTCACGTGCGGCGGCGGGGTCGTTGCCAGTTGCGGAAGGAGAAGCGCAGCCTGACCGAGTTTCTTTTTGTGCAGGCGATGCAGGATCTCGCGCGCGAGCTTTTCATCCTGGACGACGATGGCATGCAGGTTACGGCCAAGCGCCGCCTCGATTGCCGGGACAAATTTCGGATCGACATCAAGTTGGGCCACGAGCGAGCCGGCCACGGTGGCGCGGAACTCTTTTAACTCATCCGTGCCTTTAAGCAGTGCCTGGGACCCCTGGGTCAAGCCTTCGCCTTCTTCGTTCAACTGTTTCAGGATCTCGAGGCGCGATTGCTTTTCGGCCACGCTGCGCTCGGCGTTTGTTAGGGCCCTGCTCGCTTCGTCGATCAGGCTGCGTTGCGCCTGCACGGCGGCCTCGGCCGATTTCGCCGCTGCCAGCAGCCCGTCGACCTGTTGATGCTCGCTCTCAATTGTCCGGCGCGTTTCGCTCAGGTTCTTTTGCGCTTCCCGATGCTTCTCTTCGGCCGCGCTGATGTCGCGCTCGAGTTTTTTCATGTACTCTGCGGTGGCTTCGCGCCGGGCAATCATCCCGCCAATTTCGTCTTCGGCGGTCGAGACCCGGCCTTCCGTCCGGGAAAAGTTTGCCGCGAGAGTTTTCAGTTCCTCCTCACGCTGCGAGCGGTCTTTGCGAAGGGCCGCGAGCTTGTCATTGAACTGCTGCAACTCTTCCTGCTTCGACGCCAGGGCGGCGCGCGATTTTTCCACCTGCGCGTCCAGCTCCTGAATCTCCGCGGCCTGACGCGCCTGTTTCGCTTCGGCCGCTGCAATCTCCTCTTCGGCGCGGCTGATCAGGTCGCGAATTTCTTCGGTGCGCTGCTGATTGAACTCGATTCGATTTCGGTGAGTCGTCATCTCGTGCTGCAGCTTCTCGATTTCCGCGCGGACACTCGCGATCTGTGAATCCATCTGGTCGAGACCGGAGCGTTGCTCCGAAAGAACGTTCTCGCTCTGCTCGATCTTTTCCCGGGTGCTGCGCTCCGATTGGTGAAGTCCCTGGAGTTCTTCGCGGCACGCGGCGAGTTCTTTTTCCAGTGACGCTAGATGTTTGCGCGATTGATAGGTATCGAGCACCTGGAGATCGGCGAGCAGAGCCTGGTAGCGGCGGGCCTTGCCGGCCTGACGCTGGAGCGATCCGATCTGTCTTTTAACTTCTTTAATGATGTCGCCCCCGCGCACCAGGTTCGCCTCGGTGGCTTCGAGCTTGCGCAGGGCCTCGCGCTTTTGCGTCTTATATTTAGTGATGCCGGCGGCTTCTTCGAAAACCGCGCGGCGATCTTCCGGACGGGAGCTCAGGATCAAATCGATCTTTCCCTGCTCCATCATCGAGTAAGCGCCGCGGCCGACACCGGTATCGGCAAAGATGTTTTGGATATCGCGCAGGCGGCAGGGCGTTTTGTTCAGGAAGTATTCGGAATTTCCGTCGCGATAAATCCGGCGGGTCACGCGGACTTCGTGCCAGTCGACGCCGAGATCCGTTGCGCAATCGCTCAGGGTTAAGGAGACCTCGGCGAAGCTGAGAGGTTTACGCGTATCGCTGCCATTAAAGATGACATCGGCCATTTCCGAGCCGCGAAGCGACTTGGCGGATTGTTCGCCGAGGACCCAGCGCATGGCGTCGAGGACGTTGGATTTGCCGCAACCGTTAGGGCCGACGATAGAGGTGATGCCCTCGTGGAAATTGAGGACGGTTTTGTCGGCGAAAGATTTGAACCCGAAGAGTTCAAGGGAGTGGAGGTGCATAGAATAGAGCTGAAAAAGGGGGCAGAAGGCTGTCTCTGTGGGTATAATAGACCTCCTGGAGCCAGAGCAAGCAAAAACCACATGATATTGTGGTCGCCCCAAGGGCCGAGTCCAAGATTTGGGGTGGAGGAGGCGAAGTCGCGGGAGTAGTCCTTGGGTGTCGATTCCGCTGGCGGCGGCCTCGTGTGACTGACCACGCGCTTGGGAGGTCCCTCGCCGTCTCCGCGGGCACGGCATGACCAGATTGTATGTGTTCGAGAACGCCCAACTCCCTCACCGCCATCCCAAGTCGGCGAAGCGCGGCGAGGGACCTCTCAAGCGCTCGCAAATTTGCGCTCGAAGGGCGGACAGCCACCGGCATCGAACGCGTAAGCGCTCCTATTAAGATAGCGACCATCGCCCGATCGCTCCCAAGAAAATCCTCATTCCCGAACGAACGCTTCTGGTTAAAGTGAGCGCATGCGTGCTTCTCATCTCGAGGATTTTTATTCGTTCCTGCGGCTGCCGAGTGTCTCCACGGATGACAATTACTCTGAGAAGCTGACCGAGTGCGCGCATTGGGTCGTGGAAAAGCTGACCAACATCGGCTTGGAAGCGCGCCTTGTTCCGACGCCCGGTCATCCAGTGGTCTGGGGAAAGAACAAACACAAACCCGGCCGGCGAACGGTTCTGATTTACGGCCATTACGATGTGCAGCCCCCAGATCCGCTCGAGTTGTGGGACTCGCCGCCGTTCGAGCCGGTCTTGAAAGACGGTTTTGTTTTCGCGCGCGGCTCGACGGATAACAAAGGACAAATCCTTTCGCACATGCTTGGAGTGCAGGAGGCGCTCGAGAAGGATGGCGATCTGCCGGTCAACGTTCACTTCGTCATCGAAGGGGAAGAAGAGATCGGCAGCGGCAATCTCGGAAATTTCCTGCACGAAAATCGCGAAGCTCTGAAGAGCGATGTCGCGCTTGTTTCCGATACCGGAATGATCGCGCCGGGAGTGCCGACGATGAGTTACGGGTTGCGCGGTGTGACTGCTCTCGAGTTGAAAGTGCGCGGACCGGCGATCGATTTGCATTCCGGGATTTACGGCGGCGCGGTGATGAACCCGGCGACAGCGCTGGCTCACATTTTGGCCAGCTTGCATGACAAGGACGGGCATGTGGTCATTCCCGGTTTTTACGACGACGTTCAACCTCTGGAGGAATGGGAGCGGCAGGCATGGCGCAAAATTCCGGTCGAAGCCGACAAAGAACTTTTGAAAGAAACTGGGGCGCCTGAGCTTTTCGGTGAAAAAGGGTATTCCAGCCTGGAACGGATTTGGGCACGGCCGACGGCTGAGATCAATGGCCTTGGCGGCGGCTACCAGGGGCAGGGAACGAAGACGGTCATTCCGAGTGAAGCCATGGCAAAACTGACTTTTCGGCTCGTGCCTAACCAGGATGGAGACAAGATCCTCAAGCTTGCGCGCAAGCATCTGCAAGCGCATACGCCGCCGGGAGTGAAAGTGGAAATGGTCGACGGCCACAGCGGCCCGTGGTATCTGACTGATCCGCACGCCGCCTTTGGCGAAGCCGCCCAGCGCGCCCTGAAAAATACATTCTCCCGCGAAGTCGCATTGATTCGCGAGGGCGGCAGCATTCCGATCATTTCCGAGTTTCGCCGCCAGTTAGGCGTCGAAACGCTTTTGATCGGCCTGGCCTTGCCGGGTTGCCGGGCGCATTCGCCTAACGAGAGTTTCCCGCTGGAAAACCTGGATGCCGGTATCCGGATGAACAAGGCGGTGCTGCACGAAATCGCTGCCTGAGATCTTGCCGGATGAAGGGGAAGAGCGTTCTTGTCGGGTTGTGCGTTCTCCTCGCGCTGGCTGCGCCGGCGCGGGCGGTGCGTGAGGAGGACGAGTCGTTAGGGAGCAAGATTAAGAAATTCTTCGCCACGCCGACGCCCCGTCCCAAGAAGCGCGCGAAGTCATCGCCCTCCCCGTCGCCGCATCATCGAAAAGCCTCGGCCTCGTCGCCTTCGCCGAAGGCTTCGCCAAAATCTTCTCCAAAATCGACGCCCACTCCGACTCCAAGTGCGACGCCGACCCCCGAGGAGAGCGCCTCTCCGCTGGAGACACCTTTGCCGTCGGAAACGCCCTCAGCCACGCCGCGGCCGAAAAAGATTCGAGGGGAAGCAGTTCGAGCGATTTCACCGGGACCTAACCAGAAACGTCTGAAGAGTCCGCCTGAAGGAACTTCGATTTCCAAAACGTCACCGTCGCCCGCTCGATCGGTTTCACCGGAGAAAAGTGCGCGCCCAAAAGAAGAAAAAACGCCTTCGCACGGAGGTGCTTCTTCCCCTGAAGCGAGCAAGACGACCGCGCGGGTGGCTTCGATTTCATCGGACAAGATCGTGCGTTACGAGGAAAACGATCAGCCGGTTCGAAAGATCCTTGACCGGGCTCTCGCCCTAACGACCCAGAACCTGGATTACAAATATGGATCGGCCGACCCGGCGAACGGCGGAATGGATTGCTCCGGTTTCATTTACTATGTCTTGAAGAAAAGCGGCTTGAAGGATGTGCCGCGCGATGCGCGCGAACAGTACATCTGGGTGCGCAAAGCCGGGACGTTTCAGGCGGTTCTTGGACATAGCGAAGATACTTTTGAGCTGGACGCGTTGAAACCGGGCGATTTGCTTTTCTGGGCCGGGACTTACCGGACGGAGAAGGATCCCGCGATCACCCACACCATGATTTACCTCGGGCGGGAAAAAGGTACGAACCAGCGAATCATGGTGGGGTCGAGCGATGGCCGGGTTTACAAAGGCCAATCGCGCTTCGGCGTCAGCGTGTTCGATTTTCATGTCGCGGCCCACAAGCGCGCGAAAGCCGATTCTGACGACGAGCAGGCGTTGACCCCGGTTTTCGTCGGCTACGGTCGAATTCCGAGTCTCGAGGCTGCTCGTTAGGAATCTGGAGGGACTAGCGTCGTCTTGTCCCCAAAAAGCTCGAGACGCTAATCTTCCTCTGCTTGATCGTCCGCCGGAGCTTTCGAGTCAGGTGCGGTTTGCGTTGGAACTGATGGCGAGACCTTCAGCTCAGCTTTTCGGTAATGATTGAAGGCGCTCACGCAAAGCAGCCCGAGAATGATCAGGAGCACAACCCGCTGTTCCGGTTTCGTTAGGGCGAATAGATGCTGTGGAATTTTCATTATGCGGCGTAAGCAATCGGATCCTGTTGTCCGGCTTCCTTGAAGCCTTTCTGGCGCAGAAGGCAGGCGTCGCACTGGCCGCAAGCGACTCCCTCAGGCGAGGGGTCGTAGCATGAATGCGTCAACGACAGGTCAACTCCGAGGTCGACCGCAGACCGCACGATTTCCGCCTTTGTCATCGAGACCAGTGGCGCGTGAATTTTGAAACGCGCACCTTCCTGTCCGGCTTTGCTGCCGAGATTCACCAGGTTCTCGAACGCGGCGATGAATTCCGGCCGGCAATCGGGATAACCGCTGTAGTCGAGCGCGTTGATTCCGAGAAAAATGTCGGTCGCCGGAATGACTTCCGCCCACGCGGCGGCGAACGATAAAAAAATCAGGTTCCGGCAGGGCACATAGGTCACCGGAATGCCGTCGCTGATTTCCTTTTCCCTGCGAAGTTTGGGAACGGCGGCGCTGCCGGTCAGGGCGGATCCGCGAAAAAGTTCGGGATCGAGCCGGGCGACACGATGCTCCGCGGCACCAAGGGCTTTGGCGACGCGTTTGGAGGCTGCGAGCTCCACCTGGTGCCGCTGCCCGTAATCAAACGAGAGTGCATAACATTCGAAACCCTCGTGTTTCGCGACCGCGAGCGTGGTGGTCGAATCCAGTCCGCCGCTCAGGAGGACCACGGCCTTTTTCATGGGCCTTTGTAGGAAGCGTCCACGCGCAGGGCGATGCCGCCGCGCGCGGAAAACTGCGCGACAATCCGGGCCTGCTTCGGCTTCACTGCGCGGACGAAATCGTCGAGAATATGATTGGTCACGGCTTCGTTAAAAGCGCGCTCGTTGCGATACGAGGCGAGATAAAACTTCAGTGACTTGGTTTCGACACAAAGTTTCGCGGGCACATAATCGATCTCGATGCGGGCAAAATCCGCCTGCCCGGTGATTGGGCAAAGCGACGTGAAATCGTCCGTCTCGAAATGAATGCTGTAGTCGCGTTTTGCGGGATTTGAAAAGGTCTCCAGGCGCGCTTCCGCGGGTGATGTCGGAATGCGCGATTCGCTGCGGCCAAGCAGGGTCAGGCCGTTGGATTTGGTCGTGCGGCTCACCGGCGAAGTATCATGCTTCCTTGGAGCTTTCTCAATACGGAAGCTTCGGTGTAGCGGCGGTCTATGGCCGTCGCTCGCAGAGGACTCAAAAAAGAATGCGGCGGTCAGAGACCGCCGCTCCAGAAGAAAAACGCCTAATCCGGATGGCGCAACATGGGATCCTTCAATGCTTTCTCGCGATCACCTTCCTTGAGGTACTTTTGATAATCGGCCCTGAGGCTGTTTTTCAATTTATAGGTGCTGCCGTCCCCTGCCTTCCATTCCCGGAGCAGGAAAGGGAAATCGCGATCGACGCTGAATTTGTTAGTCACTTTTTCTTCGCGAAGCTCCACTTCGATCGTCCGCGGCTGCGTTTTGAAGCTAACCTTGCAGGTGGATCTTCCGATGATCCGCGTTTCTCCTGGCGGTTCGGCATCGATCAGCCGGCATTCGAATTCGCCGGACTGTTTGGAAAGATCGAGCATTCGAACTCGCAACGGTAATTCGTTACGCAAGATCGTGGGCGTTTGCTCTTCCAGCGGAAATGTCATGGCTTCGCGGGGAGAGGTTGTCTCAACGGTGATTTCTTTGGCGTCGGGCCGAAGAAAGACGTGCGACCAAAGAATGTCGCCCGGCTGAGTAATCGTGCTGTCGGCCGCGAGCAACCGTCCTTCCAGCACAAAGCAAAGAACGCTCGCGCGTTGTTCGTTGACCAACCCGCGCGGAATCGTCATTGATTGCGACATGCGAATCACGGGAACGATTGGTGGCGGTTTCTGTGACGGGTCCGGCGGGTCTTTCGGAATCGACAGAGTGCCTTTGGCCAAAATGATCTGAAGTTCGCAGTGCCGCGGCTGTCCATCGCGCATGACTTGAGCGTCGTAGAAATCGACCTCGGCCTTGCCGTCGCCCCAGTAGCTGTCGTTTTGCAGAAAGGCCGGGGCGAACTGCGCCTGTAACGGGCTCAGCGACGCGAGAAAAAACACCGGCCAGCGAAGCAAATTTGCGGAGCCGACTTTCATGAGAAGGGAGGACGTGCAACCTTGCGCGCGCAAGGTTTACTAATTTTAACTTGAAAGATCAATCAGCCAGTCAAAGTCGCTCGCGCGCCGGAGTCATTGATGTCGTTGGCCATGACCTTAAGAGTGATGAGGCCGTCCTGGTCATGAACGAGCCGGATCCGTGGGACGGCTCGGACGAACGGCTGCACGAGCTTCAGGAACGTTTTAACGCTTATGCCTCTTTTTTATTGGACGGCGAATGCGTGGAGACGCATCCCGAACTGACCGGAAAACGCGCCCGGATCGAAGTGCGTTGCGCGCACATGCCCGATCAGCGCGCCCTCGAGTTGTTAGGCATGATCCACGATCAGCTCGCGTTCCAGGATATTAAACTGGAAGTGATCGTGCCCGGAGAATCAGGGTGCGGTGAAGGCTGCAGTTGCGGGCATTAAGGAATTTCGAATCGCGGATTTCGAATTGCGGAATGAACGGAGACGCGGACGAGACGAGCTCGTCCCTCCTGGCTCGAACTCGGGGACACGTCACTGGGAGGGACGCGCTTGTCGCGTCCGCTTTAGAATGTCAGAAAGGACTTGGTCGGAACAGGCGCAAGTTTTTCGCGTCCTTTGAGGAACTCGAGTTCAATCAGGAAAATCGCTTCGGTCAGTTCGCCTCCCACCTTCTTAATCAACGCGGCCGCCGCGGCCGACGTGCCGCCGGTGGCTAACAAGTCATCCACCAGGACCACTTTTTCTCCCGGAGCCATGGCGTCAATGTGCATCTCCATTTCGGCTTCACCGTATTCGAGCGAGTATTTGGCGATTTCGGTTTTGAACGGGAGTTTGCCGCGCTTGCGAATCGGGACAAAGCCGACGCCGAGCTCGTAGGCCACGGCTGAGCCGAAAAGAAATCCGCGCGCGTCGATTCCCACCACTTTATCGATGGATTTGCCGCGGCAATGCTCGAGAAAAACATCGATCGAGGTCCGGAAAAGCTGGCCGTCGCTCAGGATCGGAGTGATATCTTTGAAGACGATTCCCTTCTTCGGAAAATCGGGAACGTCCCGCACTCCGGCGCGTAATTCTTCCAGTTTTGCCGACGACATCGCGCGACGCTAGCCCCTGAGGGTAAAAGGTCAACCGCGAGACAGGGTATGGAGCCGCCGGCGCAACGGCCGTATTTGGAACTTTTGCGTGGCGCCAGAGAAACCGCTAGGGGCGAGATTGCGTGATCCCGGTCACACCTCTAAAGTCAGGGGACTTTTGTGGACCGCCTGATCCTTTTCGCTGCGACGATTTGCTTTCTGGCCGCTGTGGTGCGGACAGCGATCTCGCTCTACGCCGGCGATTTCCGGCTCGGGCGATTCAACTTTGTCGCGATCGCGGCCGGGTTCGTTCTCCAGACTGCATTTCTTTCAGTCCGTGGTCACGCTCTGGGCCGATGCCCGCTGACAAACCTCTTTGAGGTCCTGATCTTTTTGGCGTGGTCACTCACGCTCATCTACATGCTCGTTGGCCCAGCCTACCGACTTTCGTTGATGGGTGCTTTTACCGCGCCGCTGGTGGCTTTGATTCAGGGTTTTGCGCTCCTTGCGCCAATCGATGTCCGTCATGCGTCGAAAATGGCGCCTAACAACTGGCTCGAGTTTCACGCGTCGATGTCGATGATTGCCTACGGCGCCTTCGCGCTCGCCTGCATCGCCGGGGTGATGTATCTCGTCCAGGAGCATCAACTGAAGACGCATCATCTTCATTCGGTGTTCTATCATCTCCCGCCGTTAAGCGATCTGTTCGTCGCGATTACGCGTTTGCTTTGGTGGGGCTTCGCGCTTTATACGCTCGGTTTGGTCAGCGGCTTTTTTGTCGGCCAACCACTTCCGCGGTTGCAGATCATCTGCGCGTTCGGTGTCTGGCTGCTTTACGCAGGAATTTTACAGGGGCGGCACTTGCGCCGGCTCGCCCCGAAACGCGTGGCCGCGCTTTGTATTATCGGCTTCAGCGCCGCGCTGACGCTGCTCTGGGGCATCACTTTTAGTTCGCAGGTGCATTGAGGATGAATCTTTTTTGCGTCGGGCTCAGTCATCACGAAAGCAAAGTGAAAACGCTCGAGCGTTTCGGCGGTCACGCGGAAACGCGCTGCCTTCTGCGCCATGCCGGTTGCAGTGAGACCTTGCTCTTAAACACCTGCAACCGCGTTGAAGTTTACGCGGTTGCGCCGGCGCCTCCGTCGACCGTCGATGTTGCGCGGTGTCTCGGCGAGTTCGGTAATGGCGACACGCCGGACGGTTTTTATCGCCGCGATGCGCACGATTGCGTGGCCCATCTTTTTCGAGTCGCCTCCGGACTCGATTCCATGGTCATCGGCGAGACGGAAATTTTCGGGCAAATCAAGAAGGCCTACGAAGCGGCGCGTTCGGCGGGCGAAGCCGGCCCGGTTTTGCATCGCCTGTTCCAGCGCGCGTTTCGCGTCGCGAAACAGGTCCGAACGCATACCGAAATCACCCGCGGCCCTGTCTCGGTCAGTTCCGTGGCGGTCGATCTTGCGGCCAGGATTTTCGGCGATCTCTCAGCGCGCAAGGTTTTGCTCCTTGGAGCTGGTGAAGTCGGCGAACGGACCGCGCGCGCCTTGCGATCGCGCGGCGTTACCGATTTGCGCGTGGCCAATCGCTCCTTCGAGCGGGCGAATGAGCTCGCTCAGGCGGTTTCCGGGCGAGCAGCTCCGTTCGCGGAATGGAAAAAGCAATGCGCTGAGGTCGATATCCTGATCAGCTCCACCTCGGCGGAAGCTCCGCTGCTCGACGCGCAAAGTCTCGCGCCCCTTCTGCGCGCGCGCATCGATCGTCCGCTCTTTATTATCGATATCGCTGTTCCACGCGATGTCGACCCTAACGTCAACGAGCTCGAGGGTGTTTTTCTCTACGACATTGATTCTCTGCAGTCGGTCGCGACGCAATCGCTTGCCTTGCGCCGTAAACAAATCGCGGCCGCGGAAGAAATCATCGCCAATCACGTGCAGGATTTCTGGCAATCACGCATGGCTCGTAAGGTAGACGGAGCGAAGGCCGTCGAAATGCCTTCGATCCCAGTCACCGAATTGCGGGCCTCGCAGTCCTAGCGGCGCCTCTTTCACTAACAATGGTTCGCGAGCTGGTGGTGGGAACCCGCGGGAGCGACCTGGCGCTCGCGCAAACAAAGCTGGCGAGCGACGCGATTAACGCGGTCCGGCCGGATGTTCGGCTGGTCCCGCGAATCATTAGCACAAGCGCCGACGAAGGCGGACCGGCGGAGAAGGATCCTGGGCCAGCGGGACGAAAAGGGCTGTTCACCGCCGAGATCGAGCGGGCGCTGGTCGCACGCGAAATTGATGTGGCTGTCCATAGTGCGAAAGATCTGCCGAGCGAGCTCCTCTCGGCGACGGAAATCGCGGCGGTGCTTCCTCGAGCCAATCCCGGTGACGTTCTCCTGACCCGATCGCACGGCGACCTAGAGTTTCTGCCGGAGAAAGCCACCGTGGCCACCGGAAGTGTCCGCCGGAAACACCAATTGCACTGGCAAAGGCCGGACCTCACTCTTGTCGATCTCCGGGGGAATGTTCCGACGCGTTTGCGCAAGCTTCACCAGAACCAGTGGAACGGAATCGTCCTGGCAATCGCCGGCATCGCCCGCCTTCTCGGCCATGAGCCTAACGAAACATTCTCATTCGAGGGCCGCGATTATTTTGTTTCTTCTCTGGCGCCGGAAACGTTCGTGCCGGCGGCCGGACAGGGCATCATCGCACTTCAGGTTCGGGCAGGAGATAAACTTGTGCTCGACGTCGTCGCTCCGGTCGACCATGGCCGGACACATGCCTGCCTGCGGGCTGAGCGCGAATTTCTTCGGCTCCTTCAGGCTGATTGTAATTCTCCCATTGGCGTTTTTGCCTGGATGGACGATGCAAAATTGAAAATGCGCGCGCAAATTTTCTCAAAGAATCAGGCGGCGCCCGGGGTCGCCGCGGTTGAAGATGCGGTCGAGCCGGAAAAATTGGCCGCAGAACTGTTTCGAAAAATCCATGGCAGCTGAATCCTCAAAGGCCAGGGGCAAGGTTTATCTCGTCGGCGCCGGCCCGGGGGACCTCGGCCTCGTGACTTTGCGCGCGCGCGAATTAATCGAGAAGGCGGACGTGATTGTTTACGATCACCTGGCCAATCCCGAAATGCTCGGCTGGGCGCGTGACGGTGTCGAAACGGTTTACGCGGGGAAAAAAGCGGGAGCGCACATCCTGGCGCAGGATGAAATCAACCGGCTGTTGGTCGAGAAAGCGCAGGCCGGGCTGCGAGTCGTTAGGCTAAAAGGGGGCGACCCTTTTGTTTTTGGACGCGGCGGAGAGGAAGCTTTGGCTGCGGCGGACGCTGGAGTAACCTTTGAAGTTGTCCCGGGCGTGTCATCGGCCATCGCCGGGCCAGCCTACGCCGGAATTCCCGTAACTCATCGCGGTGAGAATTCGCACGTCACATTTTTCACCGGGCACGAGGATCCATCGAAACCGGAGAGCGCGATCGACTTTGCGGCACTGGCCAGGCTTGGGGGCACGCAGGTCATGCTCATGGGACTGGAAACGCTGCCGGCGATCACCGCGAAGATGATTGAGAACGGCGTGCCGCGCGATCTGCCGGTGGCCGTGATCCGATGGGCGACAACGGGACGCCAGGAAACGATCGTCGGGTCACTAGAGGAGATTGCGGACAAAGCCGCGGAGCGCGGATTCACGTCTCCGGCGCTGGCCATTTTTGGTGAGGTCGTTTCGCTTCGCGAGAAACTGAACTGGTTCGAAGATCGCCCCCTTCAAGGAAAACGAATCGTTGTCACGCGTTCCCGCAAGCAGGCCAGCGTGCTGTCGAACGCCTTGCGTAATCTCGGCGCCGACGTCATGGAGTTGCCGACCATTCGGATCGATCCTCCGACCGATCTGCGCGAATTTGCCGAGCTCGTGCAGGATTCGCATTCTTATGACTGGATTGTTTTCACCAGTCCCAACGGTGTGACCGCGTTCTTTGAAATGTTCTTCAGGCTTTATGATGACGCGCGCGACGTTGGCGCCGCGAAGATCGCGGTCATCGGCCCGGCCACGGCCCAGCGGGTGAAGGATTTTCACCTCAAGGTCGACCTGCAGCCGGAAGATTTTGTGGCCGAATCGCTTGTGAAGAAATTCCAAAAAGAAGGCGGCGTGGAGAACCTGCGCATCCTGCTTGTCCGGGCGGAAAAGGCGCGGGACGTGCTACCGCAGGAACTCAGCCGATTAGGAGCTATTGTGGATCAGGGTTTTGCTTACAAGACGGTCCCGGAGACCGCCGATGTGACCGGCGCGCGCGTTCGCTTCGCCGAGGAGGGTGCTGATCTGATCACGTTTACCAGCTCTTCAACGGTGGATAATTTTATCGCTCTCGGACTTCCGCGCCCGCAAGGGATGCGCGTTGCCAGCATCGGACCGATCACATCGAAAACCGTCCGAGATCACGGCCTGACCGTCGACATCGAAGCAAAGCAACATGACAGCGCGGGTTTGGTCGACGCCATCAGCCAACTTTTCGCGAAAGAAAGAAGGGGTCGCAGCCGTGGATGAGCCAGTTTTGGTAGCGGACGAATTCACCGCGGCCATGCAGCAGCTCAGCGCCGAAGCTGAGAAAACGCTGCCCCCGACGGGACTTGCCAAAGGCGGCAGCGACGCAGACGCCGCTCATTTCCAGCGTCAGGTGGAAGGACTGGCATCGCGGTTTGAGAAATTCGAGCAGTCGATTTCCAAGAAGCTCGATCAACTGGCAAATCTCGCGAAAAAGAATGAGCCGGCCGATCTCACCGGGCGTTTTGCAAAAATCGAGGAACAACTGGAGGCCATTCAGAGTTCGGAGACGGTCAATCATCGGCTGTTCGATTCACTGCACAGCGAGCTGCTGACTTATCGGGACAACTTTCTGCACGAGTCGCTGCAAAAACCGTTCATTCACGATCTGGTGCATTTGTACGACGATCTGACCGGTCTCTCCGATCAGCTCAAAACGGCTGCCTCGGAATCGCCGGGAATGAGCGCGTTACGTTGGCGCGATAATCTTGAGAATGCCATTCATTCGCTGGTCGAGATTTTGCATCGATTCGAAGTGAAGGAGATCGAGCCGAAGGAAAAGGTCGATCGCGGGATTCACAAGGTTCTCAGCTTTGAGCCCGCGGACTATCCCGAGGAGGAAGGCCGCATCATCATGCGGGTTCGCCGGGGGTTCGTCTGGAGAGGCAAGTTGATTCGCCCGGAAGAAGTCATCGCCAAGCGTTTCAGTTAATCCCTTTTTCTCCGGGAAAAGCCGCGTTTTTACCTTCGGCGAGGCGCTCGGCAGGATATTCCGTCAGGAGCAGAAATTCGGCATGGAATCTGCACGGGAAAAGGCAGGGAAAACTGGGAGAACCCCCCGCAACACATGTCTTCACGAAAAGCAGTCGGCATTGATCTCGGCACCACCTTTTCGGCCGTGGCGCACATCGACGCCTATGGCAAGCCGCAGATCATTCCAAATTCTGAGAACGAGCGCATCACCCCTTCGGTGATCCTGTTCGACGCCGATTCGGTCGTCGTCGGCACGGTCGCGCGGAACAATGCCGTGGCCGAACCCGAGAAGATTGTCGATTTCGTGAAGCGCGAAATGGGCAAATCGAAGGACCAATTTTACCGCGAGTTCGTCGGCAAAAAATATTCTGCTGAAGAACTTTCGGCCGTCATCCTGAAAAAGCTGAAGGAGGATGCGGAGCATTATCTTGAACAGGGAGTCACTGATGTCGTCATCACGGTGCCGGCATATTTCAACGACTCTGAACGCACGGCCACGATTACCGCCGGGCAACTCGCGGGTTTCAATGTCTTGCAAATCGTCAACGAACCGACGGCCGCGGCGCTGGCCTACGGACTCGACAAACTCGAGCAGGATCAAACCGCTTTTGTTTTCGACCTCGGCGGCGGCACGCTCGACGTCACGATCATGCGGATCAAAGATCGCAAACTCGAGATCATTACGACGAACGGCGACCATCGGTTAGGCGGAAAGGACTGGGACGACGTTATCGTCAACTACGTGGCGGACGAATTCTCCAAGGCCCATGGAGAAAATCCTCTGCTCGACCTGCAAAGTTACCAGGACCTCCAGACGCGCGCGGTTGCGGCGAAGATTCAGCTGAGCAGTCGCGACCGCACGACGATCGTGCATCACCATAACGGCCAGAGCGTGAAGGTGGATCTGACCAAGTCGGAATTCGAAAACCGCTGCAAGAATCTGATCGAAAAGTGCAAGGCCATTTGCGAAATCGCGCTTCAGGAAGCGAAGATGAAGTGGGAGCAAATCGACAAAATCCTCCTCGTCGGCGGAATGACCCGGATGCCGATGGTCCGCGAGATGATCACGCAGCTTTCCTCGGTTCCGATCGCGACTGATGTCAATCCGGATGAGGCTGTCGCCATGGGCGCGGCGATTCAGGCGACGCTGGCGCTTCTTCGCGAAGAAGATGAGTCCGGCCAGGTCATTCTCGACCAGGACACGCGCGCGCAGTTTTCCACGCGCGAAGGCCGGCTCATGCAGGTGGTCGACATCACCTCGCAGACTCTTGGCGTCGTTCTGTGGGATGACGCTAACCTGGAGGAATACGTTTATCCGATGATCCGGAAACGGACGGCGATTCCGGCCGTGGCGAAAAATTTGTTCGGCACGGCCGACGCAAACATGCCGCGCGCGATCGTCAAGATCGTCGAAGGCGAAAGCACTGTTCCGGGCGAGTGCACGCCTTTGGGAGTTTGCGACATCACTTTGCCGCCGTTTCTCCCCAAAGGATCTCCGGTCGAACTGAGTTATCAGTACAACGCCAACCAGGTGCTGGAGGTCGCGATCGAAGCCTGCGGCAAGCGTTCCAATATTTCCATCGAGCGAAACACCGGCCTGGCGCAATCCGAAATGACACAGGCCGCATCAGGCCTTGAAAAGCTTCGCATTGAATGATGGCCACGTGCGAAACGACCTTTCCAATGCCTCTTCCCGATGATCCCCAGAAGTGGGACGGCTGGACCAAGTACAAGTCACCCAATTTGTACGAGCGTCTCTGCCTTGATGCCCGGGCCAATCCGAGCAATGAAGTCATCGAAGAGCATTGCCGTGAACTGCTGAGATGGTGGCAGAAAAAACTGCCACTGAAGAATCAGCCAAGCAATCCGCTGGCTCAGCTTCTCCGACCCGGCCTGGAAGAGTCTTCGCGCTATCTCACCGAAGCGCGCATGGAACTGCTCGATCCGGAACGCCGCCGCGCGATGGATGACGAGCTTGCCGCACGCGAAGAAGAAGAGGCGGTCGCCGAGTTTCAAAAGTACCTGGCCTTTGCAATCACCGAGGGCGTCCTGACCGCGCCGCAGGAAAAAAACCTTCTCCATTTTGGAAGTCAGCACGGGCTGAGCCTTGCCAAAATGACCAGTTTGATTGACGCGGAGCTGGCAGACAGCGGGGCGAAGCGAGCCGACCCCGTGCCAGTTCCCGCGGCCGAAACCGCACCCGCAGGCGAGCGGTCGCGCGCACGCGCCCGGCGAAGAGGATCTCTCGATCCGAAGGCGGATTTCGCCCGGATGCTTCGCCTGAGCGGGCTCGACGTCAATTCGATGACCGACGATCAGCGCGACGCTTTCATTAATATTGCCGAAAATCTCGGGATCGATGTCGATGAAGCCGAAGACATGGTCGACGCTTTTCTCGACGAATCGGAGGAGGGCGGGGCCGCGTCACCTTCCGAGGCCGCGGCACCGGTGCCTTCCCCAGTGGTGCAGGTAACGGCGCCGCCCCCACCGGTCGTCGAAGAACCCGTTCCCGAACCGCAAACCTTCGACGTCAAGGCGGAGCGCGCGCAGTATATCAATTTCCAAAATTCGCTTGGTGGCCCAATGCATCTGGTGACCTCGGGAGAATTTACCATGGGCTCGGAAGCTCCGGACGCTCCGCCTAACGAAAAGCCGACGACCCGCGTGACCGTCAGCCGTTTCTTTTTGTCGCGTTATCTGGTGACCAACGCCGAGTACGAGCAATTCGACCCCTCGCACGCGCGCAAGCGTGCTCCGGGCGCGAGCGATCGCCATCCCGTGGTCTACGTGAGCAGCCTCGAAGCAATCAAGTTTTGCGAATGGCTGAGCTCGCGCGAACGAAAACGTTACCGCCTTCCGACCGAGGCCGAATGGGAATACGCCGCGCGTGGGACCGACGGGCGCCGTTATCCGTGGGGGAATTACGAAGGCCGTGGCGACCTGGCGAATTTCGCCGACAAGAACACGGTCTTTGCGTGGAGCGATCGCGAGATCGACGATGGTTACCCGGAGAGTTCGCCAGTTGGGGCGTTTCCGCTCGGCGCGAGCCCGTTTGGAATGGAAGACATGGCCGGGAATGTCTGGGAATGGTGCCTGGATTATTTCGAGCCGTATCGCGTGGCTCCAAAGGTCAATCCGCGCGGACCGAAAAGCGGGGCCAAACGTGTTTATCGCGGCGGCAGCTGGAAGTCGCGCTTTAACAGTCTGCGCACGACGACGCGCGGCTCTAACGTGCCCAGTTTTCTCTGCAACGATCTTGGATTTCGGGTCGCCTGCGATTGCGATTAGAGCTCCTCGACAGGAAAGGAATTCGCGACGGGTGAAATGGAGGGCGGAGCTCCCGCGGCGCCGATCGGGGTCTCGCAGGATCTCGACCCTCCACGCTCCTTTTAAGCCTTGAAGGAGTTTGCGACCGCGTCGACCAACAAAAAAGGAGTCGCAAAGCGACTCCTTCTCGAAAGCTAAATTTTCGGGGTGATCAGGCCGGGTTAAACCGGAATTTCGTTCGGCCGCGTTTGGCGTTCGCCTTGGCTTTGCGCCGGCTCTTCTGCGAGGGCGTCTCGAACGCACGCAAGCGGCGCACTTCCTCGAGAATCCCTTCAGCGTCGAGCTTGTTCTTCAGGCGTTTCAGCGCGCGGTCGACCGGCTCACCTTTGCGGACAATGACTTCAGGCATGTTTCCTCTTTTTCTAAAAAAACTCCTACGTTCGGGGAGAGCCTAACCGGTGCCAACAGGGCCGTCAACTGCGGTGAATAACTTTGCCTCCAAAGAGATTCGGGAGAGATAACCTATTGGAAATAAACGGCTTATGCCTATCCAACCGCAGGGTTCGGACTCGTCCGTTGGGTAATCTCCCGGCGCAGCGAACTGGCGCTCCCACCCCGGGCCCGGTTCCACCAAAGGACGATTGGGGAAGCGATGAAAATCGAGGAATACGTCCCCACGACCACACCGATGATGATCGCGAGCGAAAAGTCCCGCAGGACAGCGCCGCCCATGAAGAAAAGGAAAACGATCGGGATCAACGTGACCGTGCTCGTCAGAATCGTCCGGCTCAGCGTCTGGTTGATACTTTCGTTCATGATCTGCTCAATCGTGCCGCGGCGTCCGCTGGCCAGACCTTCACGGATTCGGTCGTAGACGACGATAGTGTCGTTGATCGAGTAACCGGCGATGGTCAGGACTGCACCGACCATGGTCAGGGTGAGTTCGCGATGAAGAAGTGAGAAGGCGCCGACGGTAATGAGAACGTCGTGCAGCAGGGCCACGATCGCTCCGACGGCGAACGACAGCTCAAATCGCAAGGTGACGAAAATCAGAATCCCGAGGATGCCGAGACCGAGCGCGATCAATGAAGTGCGCGCAAGCTCGCCGCCGACCAGCGCGCCGACGTGCTCCGAACCTTCGACTTTCAAGCCGGGCATGTTTTGAGTGAGCGCCTGCTCCACGGTGACGCGGGTGTCCATCGGCGTACGAACCGTGACGTAGGATTTTCCGCCCTGATTGGATTCCTGAATTGACGCGTCGGCCAATCCAATGGGCTCGAGGCTATGCCGCAACTGACCGACGTCGATATTGTTAGGTGAACTCAGAGTCACCAGGTCGCCACCGCGGAAATCAACGCCGAAATTCTTTTCCCCGCGAACGTAAAACGAGCCGGCACCGGCGAGGATAATGGCGAGGGAAATCATGCAGGCGAGGAAGCCTTTACCAAGGAAGTTGATGTGCTGTGATGAAATGAGGTGCGCCATCGAGACCTTCTTGATTTTGTCGGTATCGACGAACCAGCTGAGGCAATTGCGCCCAACGATGAGCGCGGTGAAGAGCGACGCGAGAATGCCGATGGTCAGGGAAATCGCGAAGCCCTGCACCGGCCCGCTGGCGCGCCAGAAAAGAATGGCCGCGGTAATCAGCGTGGTCACGTTGGCATCGAAGATCGAGCTGAAGGCTTTTTCGTAAGCCGCCTGAACCGCGACCTTGAGCGACTTGCCGAGAGCGAGTTCTTCACGCAAACGCTCGTAGATCAGAACGCTGGCGTCGACTGAGAGGCCGATGGTTAAAATGATGCCGGCAATGCCCGGCAGCGTCAGGACGAAGCGGAACATGGTCAGCGCCCCGATCAACAAGACCAAGTTTACGATCAGTGTCAGGTTCGCGATCAAACCAAGGAAACGGTAGTAAAGGAGAACGCAGAACATCGTCACGACGAGACCGATGAGGCCGGCGATGATGCTCGCCCGGATTGAATCCGCGCCCAGCGTCGGCGAGACGCTGCGCTCTTCCAAAATACTGACTGGAGTTTGCAGCGGGTTCTCCAGGACGCTCGCGAGACCGCGCGCTTCCTGTTCACCGAACTTACCGGTAATGACGGCGTCGCCATTATAGATCGCGGTGCGAATGACCGGGGCGGACTGGATGACGCCATCAAGGACGATGGCGAAACGGTGGCCCACGTTTGCTTCGGTGATCTTGCCGAAAGTCTTGGCGCCTTCGCTATCGAAGCCCAACTGCACCGTCCAGCCTTCGTTGCCGTAATAGGCGGCGGATTGGCGAACATGATTGCCGCCGAGATCGGCCTTTTTCTTGATGAGCAATCTTTCCTCAGAAGGCTTCTCGTTTCCTTCCGCCTGATGCTTATAGGTCTCCACCTTGTAATCCGGCGGAATGATCTGCTCGCCGGCCTCGATCTTTTTCAGCATTTCGCCGCCGTCGGGATAAACCATGCGGAACTCAAGTTTGGCCACGCGCGAGAGTTGTTCGCGCGCCTGCGCGATCGTTTCCGGTTTCAGGCCTGGGATCTGCACTTCGATTCGGTCTGTCCCGACCGGTGTGATCACCGGTTCGCTCGTGCCGAACTGATCGACGCGTTTGCGGATGACTTCGACCGCCTGGTCGAGCATTGCCTTGTTGATATCCTTGTCGGTCTTGACGAGCTGAATGAGGAACCGTGTGCCGCCCTGGATATCGAGTCCGAGCTGAATCTTGTCCTTCGGCGGGTAAGCCTGGCCGACGGCGATGCCGATGGCGACGATCGCAAGCGCGAAAGCGAGCCAGCGTTTCCGCGAACCAAGATCGGTCGCCAGATACCATCCGAAAAGGATCAGGAAACCCAGGAGGATGAAAAAGAGCATTGCCGGCGTCATGACGCAGCTCCTTCCGCCGACTTGAGCACGTTGGTCACGGCCGATTTTTCCATCTCGATCTTCACGTTATCAGCCACTTTCACGATGACGGTCGTTTCCTTCACATTCGAGATCAGGCCGTGAATTCCCGCGTTGGTCACGACGCGGTCGCCGGTCTTTAACGCCGACATCAGGCGCTGCTGGTCCTTCTGGCGTTTCATCTGCGGACGCAGCAGGACGAAATACATAATGACGAAGATGAAAATGAAGGGGACAAACGCCGCGATGCCGCCGCCTCCGGGCGCGGGTGCGGGCGTTTGAGCAAGAAAAAGGAGATGCATGGCGTCGATAGTCTACCCCCGGGCCGAGACGGCAGGGGCGGGGAATCTTAGAGAGCACGAAGGGGCGAGGTTTGCAATGGAAAGGTGACTGCAAAGTGCGCGCGGAGGGACGACCTTGTGTCGTCCGCTTTGCTCGGGATGAGGCGAGCTCGTTCCCTCCACGTCACGCCGGTGTTTCGTCGCGCGTCCTGTAGTTGCTAACGAATTGTCGGCGAAATTCGCCGAAAGTGCCGTCCTCGATCGCGGCCCGCGCCCGCGTCATCAGATCCAAATAAAAATGCAGGTTGTGCAGCGAAACCAGGCGCAGGCCGAGGATCTCTTCGGCTTTGAGCAAGTGCCTGATATAGGCGCAGGAAAATTCGGCACAGGCAGGACAAGTGCATCCCTCTTCGATCGGGCCCTTCGCTCGAGTGAACTCCGCGTTCTTGAGAATGATCGTGCCGGCGGCGGTGAACGCGGTGCCATTGCGCGCGACGCGCGTTGGCAGGACACAATCAAACATGTCGACACCGCGCGCGATCATCTCGAGCATTTGCGGCGGCGTCCCCAGGCCCATGGCATAACGCGGTTTGTCGGCCGGCAGGAACGGTTCGCTGTTCTCAACGGCCGCCATCATTTCCGGCACGGGCTCGCCGACGCTGACCCCGCCAATGGCATAACCATCGAAACCGATGGCGACGAGGGCTTCGGCGCTCTGTTTTCGAAGATTGGCGAAGGTCGCGCCCTGGACGATGCCGAAGAGAAGCTGGCGCTTAATACCGGATACCGGAGAGCGGATACCGGAAAGGTTGGCTTCGGCGACGCTCTCCGCTTTTTCCTTGCAGCGTTTCGCCCAGCGCAGGGTCATTTCCAGGCTGTTCGCAGCGTAATCGTATTCGCACGGCCAGGGCGGACATTCGTCGAGCACCATGGCAATATCGCTCCCGAGGGTCTGCTGAATCTCGATGGCGATCTCGGGACTGATGAGCGCGGGCGTCCCGTCGAGATGATTTTGGAAATGCGCGCCTTCCTCGGTGATCTTGCGCAGCTTGGCCAGGGAGAAGATCTGGTAGCCGCCGCTATCGGTCAGGATAGGGCCGTCCCAGCAGATGAACCGGTGCAGGCCGCCGAATTCGCGAATGACATCCATTCCCGGCCTAACGAACAGGTGATAAGTATTCCCGAGGATGATCTGGGCTTTCATTTCCCGGAGCTCGCCGGGCGAGACCGCCTTGACTGAGCCCTGGGTGCCAACAGGCATGAAAACCGGGGTCTCGATGACGCCGTGCGCGGTCGTTAGGCGTCCGCGCCGGGCCCTTGATGAAGCGTCGGTCTTTAGCAGCTCGAAAGACACGGCTGACACTTGGAAGAGGAACGTAGGCGCCGCAAGCAGTTTCCCGGAGAAGGTGGCGCAAGCCTCCGGTTTGCGATTTTTGGGGTTCGCAAGCCGGAGGCCTGCGCCACTTTCACTCGATGGCCAGGCCGCGTTCCCTCGGCGAATTGAGGAGATCCTCAAGGGCCGGTCTTAAGGCCGCGAAGGCAAAAGGGAATTCCTGCCTCAGAAAATGCTCGGGAATCGCGCGTTGGCTCATGAGCGCCAGCTTTCCGTCAGTTCCCATGAGCCATGACCCGATGCGAACGGCAATCTCCGGTACCCGCGGACTCCAAGGCCGATGCAAGACGGCCCGCAATGTATCCATGAAATCCTTGTTCTTCGCCGGGTTTGGCGAGCACGCATTATAGATACCGCTAATTTCCGGGTAATCGATGGCGGCGAGGAACATCGAGCAAAGGTCCCGAATGTGGATCCAGCTGATAAACTGCTCGCCGTCACCGGCCTGGCCACCGAGATAAAAGCGGGCCAGTCGTCGCATCACCGGAAGAAACCCGCCGTCGCGGCCGAGAACGATCCCGAAACGCAACAGCACCTTGCGGACGTTCGGTGCGCTGACAGCCGCAAAGGCTTCCTCCCATTGGTCGCAGACCTGGGCAATGTAATCGAGCCCGTGCGGAGACGACTCCGTGCAGATTTCGTTGCCGGCATCGCCGTAAATCCCGACGGCCGACGCCTGAATATAGAGTGGCGGAGGATGGGCGGCGCGCGCGAGGGCTTCGCCGAGAACGCGAACTGAGTCGACGCGCGATTGCAAGATCTTGAGCCGATTCTTAACCGTATGCCGGCAGTTAATGCTTTTGCCGGCGAGATTGATCAGGACGAGCGCGCCGTCAATTTCCGCGGCCCACGGCCCGATGGTCTTTCCGTCCCAGACAACCTTGCGCAGGCCGCCGATGGACTTGGCCGAGCGGGAAAGAACAACAACTTCGTAATCCGCGGCGACAAGTTGTCGAGACAGGTGGCTGCCGACGAACCCGCTGCCACCGCCGATGACGATGCGCCCCTTCATAAGTTCGCGCCTAACGACCTAGTCATTGTGGGAGTATGGAAAGGAATTCCGGGGTAGCGCATTCGTCTCGCAATGATGAATGCGATGTCTCGCCGCAACAATCTTGCAATGGGTCCGTGATATGGCGAGAGACCTGCCCGCAGCGCTTGGCGTAGCAATGCGGGGCGGGCGCCATCACGCGGACTCGACACGTCGCTCCTCCGCCCAATGCTTTTCACGCATTCGCTTCCACGGCTGGGAAATCCCCTAAAATTCCCTTTGCACGCCTGAAAAACCGCTCTATGTTTCGCGCTCTCCGCATCAGGGACGCGAAGAAATTGCGTGGAACTGAGGCGGGTTTTTTGTCGCCTCTTCCACCCCCGGGGGGCGCCTTTTTTGTACCAGAAAATGCCGACCATTAATCAGCTTATTCGCAAAGGACGCCGGAAGGCGGCGGTGAAATCAAAGTCACCGGCCCTGACCAATTGTCCCCAGCGCCGTGGCGTCTGTGTGCAGGTCATGACCCGCACGCCGAAGAAGCCGAATTCCGCCCTGCGGAAGGTCGCGAAAGTGCGGTTGACGAATGGCCAGGAAGTGATTGCCTACATTCCGGGCGAGGGACACAACCTGCAGGAGCACTCAATCGTGCTCGTGCGCGGTGGAAGGGTGAAAGATTTGCCGGGCGTGCGCTACCACATTGTGCGCGGCACCCTGGATAGTCTGGGCGTTGATGGGAGACGCCGCAGCCGCTCCAAATATGGAGCGAAACGTCCGAAAGGTGGCGGCGCTGCAGGCGCGGCTAAGGACGAGAAGAAGAAGTAACTTTTGAACAACGGTAAAAATCATGTCGCGTCGGCGGAAGGTTTACAAAAAGGAAGAGCGCGTCGACTCCCGCTACGGGAGTGCGGCTGTGGCGCGTCTGATTTCCACCGTGATGAAGCGCGGCAAGAAGTCGCTTGCCGAGCGCATCGTCTACACGGCGATCGATAAATCGCGCGAAGGTTCCGACGCGGTCGATCCGCTGGAAGTTCTCAACAAAGCGCTGGAGAACGTTCGTCCTCGCCTGGAAGTGAAGTCCCGCCGTGTCGGTGGCGCGACTTATCAGGTCCCGATGGAAGTCACCCCGGCCCGCCAGGTTTCGCTGGCCATGCGCTGGATCGTCCAGTACGCCGACGGTCGCCGCGGCCAGACCATGGCTGAGGCGCTCGCTTCCGAGATCAAGGATGCGGCCGCCGGGCAGGGGAACGCGATCAAGAAGCGCGAGGACACTCATAAGATGGCGCAGGCCAACCGCGCCTTTGCTCATTTCCGCTGGTAAATCGTATGGCCACCGCGACCGCAGAGAAACCAGCCGTGAAAAACCCGAACTCGCCTAACCGCAAGTTCCCCCTCGAGCGTACGCGCAATATCGGCATCGCCGCGCACATCGACGCCGGCAAGACCACCATCACCGAGCGCGTCCTTTTCTACACGGGCATGATCCACAAAATGGGTGAAGTGCACGAAGGGACGACCGTGACCGACTGGATGGAACAGGAACGGGAGCGCGGCATCACCATCACTTCCGCGGCCACGACCTGTAGCTGGTCACAGAAGAAGGAAGAGGGCGTTTACAAGATTTTCGAAGGGATCAAGCAGCGGATCAACATCATCGACACTCCCGGCCACGTGGATTTCACGGCCGAGGTCGAGCGCTCGCTCCGGGTGCTCGATGGCGCGATCGCGGTGTTCGACGGGGTCGCTGGCGTCCAGCCGCAATCAGAAACCGTCTGGCGACAGGCCACGAAATATAACGTCCCGCGTCTCGCCTTTATTAATAAGATGGACCGCGTCGGCGCCGATTTCGCGATGTCGGTCGAGAGTATCCACAAAAAGCTCGGCGCGAACGCCTGGCCGGTTCTGCTTCCGCTCGGCCGGGAAGATCAGCTCAAAGGCCAGCTCGATATCATTAATAAGAAGGCCATCATTTACTCGGAGAACGACCAGTTCGGTTCGACCTATGAGGTCACGGAGATTCCGAAGGAACACCTCGACGAGGTGAACAAGGCTTACGAGACGCTGGTCGAGCAGATTTCCAACATCGACGACGAAGTCGCCGAACTTATCATTCACGAGAAGCCGGTGTCGCCGGAAGTTTTGAAGGCGGCCATTCGTCGGCAGACGATTGCGAACAAGTTTGTTCCGGTCATTGGCGGATCGGCCCTGAAGAATATCGGCGTGCAATACCTGGTCGACGCGGTCGTCGATTATCTCCCGAGCCCGCTGGACATTCCCCCGACCAGAGGCCAGAACCCGGACACGGGCGAGCCGATGGAAGCGCCGACGGACGACAACGGCAATTTCTGTTCGCTGGCTTTCAAGCTTTGGAGCGACCCCTTCGTCGGGAAGCTGGTGTTCTTCCGGGTTTACTCGGGCACACTTTCGAAAGGCGACACGGTTTACAATCCGCGCACGAACAAGCGCGAACGCATCTCTCGTTTGATCCAGATCCAGGCGGACAAACGCGAAGACATCGAAACCTGTTACTCGGGCGACATCGCCGCGATCGTCGGCATTAAAAACATTACCACGGGTGATACCTTGTGTAACGAGGATCACCCGATTCTTTTGGAACCGCCGTCGTTCCCTGATCCCGTTATTTCAATGGCGATCGAACCGAAGACAAAGCTGGATCAGGAAAAGATGGCGACCGCGCTCCAGCGCCTCGCTGAAGAAGATCCGACTTTCCGCGTCTTCACGCACGAAGACACCGGCCAGACGATCATCGCCGGCATGGGCGAGCTTCATCTTGAAATCATTCGCGACCGTATGTTCCGCGAGTTCAAGGTCGACGCGAACGCGGGCAAACCGCAGATCGCCTACCGCGAAACCATCACTGGCAGCGCCCACGGCGTCGGCAAGTTAATCAAGCAGTCAGGCGGCCGCGGTCAGTACGGCCACGTCGAAGTCGATGTCCGTCCCGGTTCGCGCGGCACCGGCCTGGTGGTGGAAAACAAAATCGTCGGCGGCGTCATTCCGCGCGAATACATTCCCGCGGTTAAGAAGGGCATCGAAGAAGCCGTCCTCAATGGCGTTCTCGGCGGCTATCCGGTGGTCGATGTCGAGGTCGACATCGTTTACGGGAGTTTCCACGAAGTCGACTCGAACGAACTTGCGTTCAAGCTCGCGGCTATTTTCGCGATGAAAGACGGCTTTAAACAGGGCAAGCCGATTCTGCTCGAGCCGATCATGAAAGTGGAGAATTCCACTCCCGAAGAGTTTCAGGGCGACATCATCGGCGATCTCAACCGTCGTCGCGCCAAGATCAACAGCATCGAACCGCGGGGCAATCTCACGATCGTCAATGCGGAGGCGCCACTGGCGGAAATGTTCGGTTACGCCACCGCCATTCGTTCACTCTCCAAAGGCCGCTCGAGTTACTCGATGGAGCCGTCACACTTTGAACAGGTCCCGGGCAACCTCGTGGCCGCCATCCTCGACCAGAAGGAGAAAAAATAATGGCTGCCGGGCAACGCATACGCATTCGTCTCAAGGCATTTGATCATCGCATGCTTGATCAAAGCGCGGTCGACATTGTCGAAACGGCCAAGCGCACCGGCGCCCGGGTGGCCGGCCCAATTCCGCTGCCGACCTTGATTGAAAAATTTACCGTGAACCGCTCTCCGCACGTCGACAAAAAGTCGATGGATCAGTTTGAGATTCGGACGCATAAGCGCCTGCTCGATATTATCGAGCCGACCGCCAAGACGGTCGACGAATTGAAGAAACTGAACCTGCCTGCGGGTGTCGATATCACGATCAAAATCTAGCGCTTGAGAATTTTAGAACGTTTACGCCATGAGCATCGGGTTACTTGGACAAAAAATCGGCATGACCAGCGTCTACGACGCCAACGGTCGGCTGCGTTCGGTGACCGTGATCGCCGCGGGCGATAACGTGTTGTTAGGCCGGGCGACGGCTGAGAAGAACGGCTACTCGGCGGTCAAGGTTGCTTTCGGCGCGCAAAAAGAATCGCGCCTGACCAAAGCCATGGTCGGCGAGTTTAAGAAGGCCGGCGTCGAGCCCAAGAAATTTGTGCGTGAATTCCGTCTCAAAGCCGACGCCGCGGAGGGCGAGGTGAATCTGGGCCTGACGCAATTCCAGCCGGGCGATTTCGTCGATGTCATCGGCCGTTCAAAAGGCAAAGGCTTCCAGGGCGTCATGAAGAAGCACAATTTCGCTGGCCAGGGCGCGGCTCACGGTTCCAAGACGCACCGGCGCAACGGCGCCATCGGCAACCGTTCGACCCCCGGCCGCATCTGGAAGAACATGGGCATGCCCGGACATATGGGCGATGAGCGCGTGACCGTGCAAAACCTCCAGGTGCTGCAGGTCCGCGAGGCCGAGAAAGTGATTTTGATCAGTGGCGCGGTTCCGGGCGCAAACGGCAGCTATGTCATCGTTCGTCCGGCGATCAAGCATCCGGAAATCGTGCGCGCGGCCCATGCCGAGCACCGCAAACATGATCAGGAAGAGGCCGCCAAGAAACCTCCGATCACCGTTCGATAAGTCATGAGCGCGAAAGTTTTAACCAAAGCCGCAGCCAAAGAAGCCAAGATCGACCTGATTGAGAACGGTCGCGGATCACAGGCTGTGCACGAAACCGTTGTGGCCATGCGGGCCGCGCGTCGCTCAGGTTCGGCCAATTCGAAGACCAAGGCCGAAGTCGACATGTCTGGCTCCAAGCCGTGGCGGCAAAAAGGTACCGGGCGCGCCCGTGCCGGTTACGTTTCGTCGCCGGTTTGGCGTGGAGGCGGCGTCGTTTTCGGCCCGAAGCCGCGCGATTACAGCAAGAAGGTCGGAAAAACGACCCGCCGCCTGGCCTTCAAGAAGGCGTTGAGCGAGCGCATCAATGCCGGCGATGTTCTCACGGTCGACAAACTCAGTGTCACTGAAATCAAGACCAAGGCGTTCGTTAGCCTAGTGAAGAAAGCCACGGATGCCGCGAAAGTTTTGCTGATCTCCGACGTGTTCGAAGAAAACCTCTACAAGTCGGCGCGCAACGTTCGCGTGGTCACCCTGGCGACAGCGACGGACGTGAACACCGAGCAATTGCTCGCCTTCCACAAGATTTTGGTTACGGCCAAGGGCCTCGAGAAGCTCGCCGAAAGGACATCGAAATGAACGAGCATTACGACCTTATCCAGACAGCTTCTCTGACCGAGAAGGCGACCCTTCTGAGCGAAAAACAAAACAAATATGTTTTTCGCGTCAGCCCGCGGGCCAACAAAATTCAGATCAAGAAAGCGATCGAGACGCTTTTCCAAAAGAAGGTCGTGAGCGTGAACACCTGCAATTATGCGGGCAAAAAGAAGCGCGAACGGACACAGAACTACGGACGGAAGGCGCATTGGAAGAAAGCCATCGTCACGCTCAAGGAGGGCGAGAAGATCGAACTCGTTTAAGTCATGGCCCTCAAGAATTTTCGCCCACTCACGCCGACGCTGCGCTTCAAGTCGCTGCCGTCCTTCGATGAGATCACCAAGGATCGGCCGGAGAAGTCTTTGCTCGAGCCGAAGAAGCGCTCCGGCGGCCGCAACGCTCATGGCCGGCTGACTTCGCGTCACATCGGTGGCGGCCACAAGCAGCACTATCGCAGGGTTGATTTCAAACGACGCAAGCACGGTGTCGCCGCGGAAGTTGTCGGGATTGAATACGACCCGAATCGCTCGGCCCGTATCGCCCTGATCAAGTACACCGACGGCGAGAAGAGCTATATTCTCGCGCCCGACGGATTGCGCGTCGGGGCCAACGTCACCGCCGGCGAAAACGCCGCTCCCGAAATTGGCAACGCCTTGCCGCTCAGTGCGATTCCGTTAGGCACGAACATTCATAATATCGAGCTGGCTCCAGGCGGCGGCGGCAAGATTGCGCGCAGCGCCGGCCAGCAGGCCACCTTGAACAACCGCGAGGCCGGTTACGCCCTGGTGAAAATGCCTTCGGGCGAAATTCGCCGGATCCACGAAAATTGTTACGCCACTATCGGCCAGGTTGGGAACGTCGATCACATGAACGCTTCCAGCGGCAAGGCCGGGCGGACCCGCTGGAAAGGCCGCCGCCCGCACGTTCGCGGAATGGTCATGAACCCGATCGATCACCCGATGGGTGGTGGCCAGGGCAAATCCAAGGGTGGCGGCGGACGCCATCACCCGGTCAGTCCCTGGGGTCAGCTGGCCAAAGGTTTCAAGACCCGGACGAAACACAAGCCGAGCGACCGTTTTATTTTGGAGAGGAGAAGGTCGAAGAAGAAGACCTAGCGTGAATCGATCCCTCGAATTACGGAACCAAATTTGATTTTTATGGCCAGATCGTTAAAGAAAGGACCCTTCGTCGAAAACCATCTTCTCGAGAAGATCGATAAGATGAACAGTTCGGGCGCGAAAAAACCGATCAAAACCTGGTCGCGCCGCTCGATGGTGACGCCGGATTTTGTGGGGCACACCTTTCTCGTCCATAACGGAAAGATTTTTCAGTCCGTCTTCGTGACCGAGAACATGGTGGGTCACAAGCTCGGTGAGTTTTCGCCGACTCGTATCTTTAAGAAGCACGGGTCGCACACGGCGAAGGTTACGAAGTAATTTTAGATTGCAGATTTCAAATTGCAGATTGGACGCGGGCCGCCGGAGGCGGCTGCTGCTGAAGTTTGCAATCATAAATTTGCAATTGGCAGTTGGGGTGGGCGCGCAGGCGCCAGGGAACAGTTCTTTGTCAGAATCCAAAGTTGAAAATCAGGAACGCACCGTGACCTCGGCAGCGTTGCTGGCGCAGAATAACGATTTGCGACAGCAGCTGAGCGTGGCCCAGGAGTCTTTGAAGACTCTCACGACGAGCCTGGCGGAGTCGAATGCCGAGGCCGAACTTTTTCGGCGGAAGTATTCCGATCTCGAATTGCGCATGGAAGCGCTCGGTTTGCAGTCGGCCGACAAGGACCGGACGAAACTCGAGCAGCGGCTTCTGGCGGCGGTTGGAGATCTCCAGCTGATGCAAAAGGAACGCGATGAGTTTCGCGACCAGATGCTGCGGCTTAACGAAAGCATCTTTCGTTATCTGCAAACGTCAGCCGGCGGCGATGCTCAGGCACGCATGGATGTGGAAGCGCAGTTGCGCAGCACCAACGCCTTGATCACCAAGGGGGATCAGCCGGCGGTGCAGCCGGGTTTGATGGACGGCAGCGTCATCAGTGTGAAGGAGGAATGGTCGCTGGTTGTCGGAAACATCGGTGAAAACCAGGGGGTGAAAGTGGGGATGCCGCTGCGGGTGATGCGGGGCGACCGCCGGGTGGCCACGTTGAAGGTGGTCGATGTTCGCCAGAGAATTTGCGGCGCGATTGTTCAGCGAATGGATTTGGAAAAAGAGAAGGTTCGGGTGGGCGACCGGCTGCAGGTCGATGCTCACTCTGACGTGAGTGAACGGTGAAGCGAGAATCGTGAACCGAGAATCGTAAGACGAATTACGATTCACGAATCTCGAATTACGAAATAACAATGGAAGTCAGATCGATATACAGGTACGCGAGGATCTCGCCCTTCAAGGTGCGCGAGGTCACGCGCGCCATTCAGGGCCTGCCGGTTTCGGCAGCGCTCGATATTCTTGCGTTCACCCCCAAGAAAGCCGCCGGTCTTATTAATAAGACCCTCAAGAGCGCGGTCGCGAACGCTGAGAATAACGCGAACCTGAAGGTCGAAGGCCTGGTTGTGAAAGAAGCGGTCGTGGGCGAAGGCCCGACGATCAAGCGCATGATGGCGCGCGCCCGCGGGAGCAGCAGCCGCGTCCTCAAGCGCACCAGCCATATCCGCATCGTTCTGACCGACGAAGTGAAAGTTGAAAATCGTGAACAGCGGAAGGCCCGGCTAAAAGCCGAAGCCAAGGCGGCCAAGGGCGAAGGCCAGGCGCACGAAACCAAAGCTCACAAGCCGAAAGCCGCCAGGAAAAGCGCCAAGTCGAAAGCCAAAAAGTAATTATGGGTCAAAAAGTTAATCCAATTGGTTTCCGTCTCGCGGTCAATCGCGACTGGCGTTCGCGCTGGTATGCCTCGCCGCAGGAGTTGCCCGGTTTCCTCCATAGCGATCTCGAGATTCGCAATTACGTGAAGAAAAAACTTCAGTTCGCCGCGGTCGCGAAAATCGTCATCGAGCGCGCCTGGAACAGTATTCGTGTGACCATTCACACCGCCCGTCCCGGCATCGTCATCGGACGCAAAGGCGCCGAGATCGAAAAGATGACCGAAGAGATTTCGAAAATGGCGCAGGGCAAGCAGGTCAAGATCGACATTCAGGAGATTAAGACTCCGGAGCTCGATGCCCAGCTGGTCGCCGAGAACGTCGCCCTTCAGATCGAGCGCCGCATCGCTTATCGCCGCGCGATGAAGAAAGCGGTGCAAACCGCGATGGATTTCGGCGCGCAGGGAATTCGCCTTCGCTCTTCCGGTCGTTTGAACGGCGCGGAAATTTCCCGCTCGGAATGGTATCGCGAAGGAAAGGTGCCGCTGCACACTTTGCGCACCCCGATCGACTACGGATTTGCCGAGGCCAACACGGTTTACGGAAAAATCGGCGTGAAGTGCTGGATTTGTAAAAAGGAAGAAGCCCCACCGGAACAGCCGGGCGCATCACTGCCCCCGCCGCCTGCTCCCGAACCCGCCCAAGCCTAACAACAGGAGATTTTTGTCATGCCCTTGATGCCCAAACGCGTGAAGTATCGCAAGACCCAGCGGGGAAGCCGCAAGGGGACGGCGTCGCGCAATCTTCGCATCGATTTCGGCGAATTCGGCCTGCAGACGCTCGAACGCGCCTGGATCACGAACACCCAGATCGAAGCGGCCCGTGTCGCCCTGACGCGCAACATGAAGCGCAAAGGCAAACTTTGGATCCGCATTTTCCCGGACAAATCCGTGACCGCGCGCCCGCCGGAAACCCGAATGGGCAAAGGCAAAGGCCAGCCGGAATATTGGGTCGCCACGGTCAAGCCGGGTAACATCCTTTTTGAATTGGACGGCGTGCCGGAATCGGTCGCGCGCGAATCCTTGCGCCTGGCGGCCGACAAGCTGCCGGTGCGCACGAAGTTTTTGACCCGTCACCACGTGGCGGCCTGATTTTATGAAGATCAAAGAAATTGCCGAGATGACTACGGATGAGTTGCTGACCAAACGTCGCGATCTCCGGCAGGAAACGTTGCATCTGCGTTTGCAGCAACAGAGCGGCCAGCTCGAACAGCCGAGCCGGCTCCGTTTGCTTCGTCGCGATGTCGCGCGGATCGAAACCATTTTAACGAAGCGCAGCAAGGAGACGCCGGCGGCGAAATAGCTATGGCAGACGAACAAACAACCACTGCGCAGGAATCTTCAGCGAACGCTCGCGGAACTCGCAAGACCCGTGTCGGCGAAGTCGTTTCCGCGGGGATGAACAAGACCATTGTCGTCCGCACGGTCACGCGCGTCCCGCACGCCAAGTTCGGCAAGATCGTAAAGCAGAAGAAGAAATTTTACGCGCACGACGAAGAGAACAAGGCCAAGGCCGGCGATACCGTCCGGATCATGGAGACGCGTCCGTTGAGCAAACTGAAACGCTGGCGCCTGGTGGAGGTCGTCCAGAAGTAAGGAGGACGTTATGGTTCAGATCCGATCAAGACTCGATGTCGCCGATAACAGTGGCGCCCGCATGGCGACCATGATCGGCGTCATTGGCAAAGGCGACACGCAATTCGCGCATATCGGCGATGTCATCACCGCGAACGTGAAGGAGGCCAGCGCCACCGGCACGGTTAAGAAAGGCGAAGTGGTCCGCGCCGTTTTGGTGCGCACGCGCCAGCCGATCAAGCGCGACGACGGATCGGTTCTGCGTTTCGACAACAACGCCATCGTCATTATCGACAAGGATTTGAATCCGCGCGGTACCCGCATCTTTGGACCGGTCGCGCGCGAACTGCGCGAGCGCAATTTCATGAAGATCGTTTCCTTGGCACCGGAGGTTTTATGAACCGGGTGAAGTTTCACGTAAAAAAAGGCGACAACGTCGAGGTCATTTCCGGAAACTTTCGCGGTTCATCCGGCAAGATCCTCGAGGTCTTGCCCAAGAAGCAGCGAGTCCTCATTGAAGGTGTGCGCATTATTAAGAAGCACATGCGCAAATCGCAGGATCACCCGCAGGGGCAGATCGCTCAGCGGGAAGGTCCGATCCACATTTCGAATGTGCGCTTGATCGAAGCGAAGAAGGAAGGCAAGGCACCGAAGGGCGAGAAGAAAAAAGCGAAGAAGGAGCCGGCAAAAGCGGCTAAGGCGTAATGCAGAACGAATTTTACACTCATTATAAAGAGCGAGTCATGCCGGCCATGCGCCAGCATCATGGCTACAAGAACGTCAACCAGATCCCGCGGATCGAAAAGGTGGTCATCAACACCTCTGTCGGTTCGCAGCAGGACGTGAAGCAGGCGGTAGAAGACGCCAAGGCGGAGCTGACCCTCATTACCGGTCAGCGCCCGGCAGAGACGCGCTCGAAAAAGAGCATCGCGAATTTCAAGCTTCGCAAAGACCAGGTCATCGGCGCGAAGGTCACCCTCCGGGGCGAGCGTATGTATGAATTCCTCGAGCGCCTGATCAAAATGGCCCTCCCGCGCATTCGCGACTTTCGCGGCGTTTCCCCGCGCTGTTTCGATGGGAACGGCAACTACACCCTGGGCGTTTCCGACCAGTCGATCTTCCCCGAAGTCGAGCTCGATAAAATCAAGCGCAACATCGGTTTTGATGTTACTATCGTGACCACCGCGAGGACGAACGAAGAGGCGAAATCGCTTCTCAGCGAGATGGGCATGCCCTTCAGCGACCGCGCCAAGAAAACGGCGACTTCCTCGGCCAGTTAACCGAACATGAGCACTGTGACAGATCCCATTGCAGACCTTTTGGCGCGTATCCGCAACGGAGCGCAAGCCCAGAAGTCGGACATGTTTGTGCCTTATTCCCGGATCAAGGCCGACATCGTGAAGATCCTGAAGGAGGAAGGCTATATCACGGATTATCAGGTCGATACCCAAGCGGCCCATCCGCGAATCAAGATCACAAACAAACTCGTCAACCGCTCGAGCGCGATCACCGGTTTGAAACGGGTCAGCCGTCCCGGACTGCGCCGTTATGTCGGCGCCGATGAAATCCCGCGTGTCCTCGGCGGCATGGGCATTGCCATCCTTTCCACACCGCGAGGCGTTCTCTCGGGACGCGAAGCAAAGAAACAAAAAGTCGGCGGCGAGCTGCTCGCCTACGTTTGGTGATTTTACGTTTTAACGCTTTAACTCTTTAACGAATCATATGTCGCGAATCGGAAACAAAGTCGTCGAGATCCCGGACAAGGTGAAGGTGAGCATCACCGAGCAGGGGACCGTTTCTGTCGAAGGACCGAAGGGAAAGCTGACCTGGAACCTCCCGCGCCAGATCAAAGCCAGCGTGGCCGACAATAAGGTCACGGTCGCGCGCGAAGTGGAAACTCGCAGTGTGAAGGCGCTTCACGGCCTCACTCGCGCTCTGGTTAACAACATGGTCCAGGGCGTCAGCCAGGGTTTCAGCAAGAACCTCGAGATCGAAGGCGTCGGTTTCAAAGCCGCCGTTCAGGGTCAGAACTTGAATCTGAGCCTTGGCTTTTCGCATCCGATTCTTTTCCCCATCCCGAAAGACATCAAAATCGCCGTGACCGACAACACCAAGATCAGCATCACCGGCATCGACAAGAAAACCGTCGGTCAGGTGGCGGCCGATATTCGCCGCTACTACCCGCCGGAGCCGTACAAAGGCAAAGGCGTTCGTTATGCCGGCGAGCAGATTCGCCGCAAGGAGGGCAAGACCGTCCAGTAACTTATGGCTGCGATCAATCGCAAGGCGACTCGCCAACGAATTCATCAGCGGATCCGGAAAAAGGTTTCGGGAACCGCAGAACGTCCGCGTTTGACGATCCATTTCTCGGGCAAGCATGTTTACGCCCAGGTGGTGGACGACGACTCCGGCAAGACGCTCGTCTCAGCTTCGACCCGCGACGGCAAACTTGTCGGCAAAGGCAAAGTGGCGGCCAATCGCGCGAATGCCGAAGTGGTCGGCAAAGCGATCGCCGAACGTTTGCTGGCGAAAAAAACCAGCGCGGTCGTGTTTGATCGGGGCGGATATATTTATCACGGAAAAGTGAAGGCGCTGGCAGACGCGGCGCGCGAAGGCGGTTTGAAATTTTAATTCATGGCTCAACAAAACCAAGGCAGAAGGCAGGATCGTAACACCGACAGATCGTCGGCTCAGCGCGGTGATACCACCGAGAAAGTGGTCTTCATCAACCGCTGCGCCAAGGTCGTGAAAGGCGGCCGGCGTTTTAGTTTTAGCGCCCTGATCGTTGCGGGTGATCATGACGGGTCGGTTGGCGTCGGTTTTGGCAAGGCCAATGAAGTTGCGGAAGCGATCCGCAAAGCTTCGGAGTCCGCCCGTAAATCGATGCAAAAAGTTTCCCTGCACGAGAACACGATTCCGCACGAGACCATCGGTGAATTTGGCGGTGGCCGTGTCCTTTTGCGCCCGGCTTCGCCCGGCACCGGTGTCATCGCCGGCGGCGGCGTGCGCGCGGTCGTCGAAGCGGCCGGCATTCGCGACGTTCTCGCGAAATCGCTCGGCTCGAGCAATCACGCTAACGTGGTCAAGGCGACGATCGCGGCGCTGAAATCGTTGCGCCGGCGTGACGAGATTTGGAAAATGCGCGGCATTCGCGGTCCGGAGACGACCGCCCCGGCCGGCGCGACCCAGGCTGAATCATGATGCGTTTACACACATTACGGCCCCGGCCGAATTCGCGGCACCGCGTCAAGCGGTTAGGCTGCGGCGAGAGTTCCGGGCACGGCAAGACCAGCGGGAAAGGCCACAAAGGCCAGAAGGCGCGCTCGGGCGGCAGCATTCGCCTTGGTTTCGAAGGCGGCCAGATGCCGCTCATTCGCCGTTTGCCCAAGCGCGGGTTTAACAATGCAGCTTTTCACAAGACCTGGGCGGTGGTGAATCTTGGCGATCTCGGCGAGTTCAAAGCCGGCACCGTGATTAACGAGAAATTGCTTCGCGAATCGCGCCTCGTTCGGGGCGATGTCGCTGGGGTGAAAATTTTAGGCAACGGCGAGCTCAAGCACGCTCTGACCCTTGAGGTCGATAAAATCAGCGCCTCGGCCCGTGAGAAAATCGACAAGGCCGGCGGCACGGTCACGATTCGCGATCGCAGCGCCGCCCAAGCCGCACCGGAGGCGGAACAGCCGCAGAGCGAAGAGACCAAAGCCTCAGGCCCGAAAGCCGCGCGCAAGAGCTCGGCCAAGAAATCCGCGAGCTCGTCCAAGGCCGGCTCGAAAAAGAAAAGCTCACGCAAAGGTTAAGCCGGCGCGTTCACTGATTTAGCGGATGGTCTCGGCGTTTCTAAATTCGGTCAAGATACCGGAGTTGCGCCGGCGGATCCTGTTCACTCTGGCGGTCATTGTCATCGTGCGCTTGGGCGCGGCCGTGACCACGCCCGGTGTTAACGCCGCCGTCCTCCAGGAGTGGATCAAAGGCACCCTGACTGAGCGTTCCGGCGGCGGTGTGGCCGCTCTTTTCAATTTATTCAGTGGCGGCGCGCTTGAAAATTGCGCGATCTTCTCGTTAGGCATCATGCCTTACATCAGCGCGTCAATCATGATGCAGCTGCTGACCGCGGTCATTCCGCAGCTCGGGCGGTTGCAGCGTGAAGACGGCGGCCGGCAAAAGATCATGCAGTACACCCGTTATGCCACGGTCGCACTCTGCGCCTTTCAGGCCTACCTGCTCGCCAAATCCCTCGAGCATCCCGCGACTTACCAGATGCTTCCGGGCATCGGCGAAACGATTCAGGCAATGGGCGTCCCACTGGTCCCCGACCCGGGGTGGGGCTTTATCACGATTACGATCCTTTCGCTAACCGCGGGAACGATGTTCCTCATGTGGTTAGGCGATCAGATCACCGAGCGAGGCATTGGGAACGGGATCTCGCTTATCATTACCATTGGTATTGTCGCCCGCCTGCCCGCCGCCCTGGCCCAAGCATGGAAAACTTTCGTGCCTTCGAGCGGAGCCGGTGGGCAAGTAAACCCGTCGGTTCTTGTTCTCCTGGTCGCGTTTCTCTTTCTCGTGATCGCCGCGGTCATCGCCATCACCCAGGGCGTGCGCAAAATCGTCATTCAATATGCCAAGCGGGTTGTCGGCCGGAAAATGTACGGTGGCGGCACGCAACACATGCCCCTGAAAGTGAATTACGCCGGCGTCATGCCGATCATTTTCGCCTACGCCCTTCTCATTTTCCCGTCTACGATCGTGAAGATGGCTTTTCGGAACAATCCGACGGCGGTCCGCATCTCCGAGGCTCTTTCAGTTGGCTGGGCGCACTACGTTTTCCTGGCCGCGATGATTTTCTTCTTCAGTTATTTCTGGGTGGCGACGCAATTTCAGCCGTCGCAAATCGCGGACGATCTCAAGAAGCACGGCGCCTACATCCCCGGAGTTCGTCCGGGAAAACCGACCTCCGACTTTCTCGATTTCACCATGACCCGGCTGACTTTCGCGGGCGCCATTTTCCTTACCCTTATTGCCGTGCTCCCAAGCCTGCTTTCGCAGCGGGCCAACGTTCCGCAGATCACCGCGCAATTTTTCGGCGGCACCAGCCTGCTCATTGTCGTCGGTGTGATGCTCGACACCATGCGCCAGGTGGAGACCCACCTGATTCAGCGGCATTACGATGGTTTTCTGCGCAAGGGCCGCATCCGCGGGCGCGCGTTTGATCGCATGTCGGCTTACAACAGCGGCGATGCGGCCGGACAGAGCACACTGATGTGGCTCTACGTCGTCATTGCCATTCTCGTGATTGCCGGCGTAGCCTTTTTCATCTACGGCCGCTAAGTGAAGAAGCGACTCGTGCTACTGGGGGCGCCGGGTTCCGGGAAGGGGACGCAGGCTGAGCTTATCACCCGCCAGTTTGGCATTCCGGTCACGTCTCCCGGTGCGATTCTTCGCCGCGAAAAAGATCTGGGGACGCCGTTAGGCCTGGAAGCGGCCGAATTCACCAAACAAGGCGGCCTCGTTCCGGACAAGGTCATCGTTCAATTGATCGAAGACTGGCTGCGTCTGCATGGCGGATATGGTTTTGTCTTCGACGGTTTTCCACGAACCTTGCCCCAAGCCGAGAGTCTCCAGGAGATTTTGCAAAGGCATCACACCCCGCTCGACCTTGCCATCTGGCTCGATGTTTCGGAGCAAACAGTGCGCGATCGCATCGGCAGCCGTTTGCAATGCCGCGGCTGCGGTTTCACCACAAGTGTCGCCAGCGCGCACTTTTCTGAGCGTCCAGTTTGTCCGTTCTGCGATGGCCCGCTCGTCCGGAGGAATGATGATGAGCCGGAAGTCCTGCAGAAACGACTCAAGGAGTTTAACGCCAAGACCCAGCCGCTGGCAGAGTATTATTTGAAGGGCTCGATCCTGAACCGGATCGACGGGAACCGTGATCGGGAAGAAGTTTTTGCCGACATCACGCGCCTCATCGAACAAGCCGCGGCCGCATGATTCCGATCAAGACCGCCAAGGAAGCAGAACAAATGCGGCGGGCCTGCCGCACGGCGAGTGAAGTTCTTGAAAAAGTGACGGAACTGATTCGGCCCGGCGTGACCACGAAAGAAATCGACGAAGCCGCGGCGGATTTTATGCAGGAAGCCGGAGTCAAAAGCGCCTTCCTCGGTTACCGCCTCGGGCATCGGGTTTTTCCAGGGAACATCTGCATTTCTCTGAATGACGAGGTGGTCCACGGCATCGGAAGCCCGCGGCGAATCCAATACGGCGACATTGTGAAGCTCGACATCGGCGTGGTGCAGAACGGATGGGTCGGGGACACCGCTACGACCGTTCCCGTCGGAATGGTGGACGAGCGCGTTGATGAGCTTCTTCGGGTAACCGAGAAGGCGCTCGAAAAAGCCATCACCCACGCGACTGAAGGGGGACGGCTGGGAGACATTTGCGCTGCGGTGGAAGAAGAAGCGGTGCGGCACCGTTTTTCGGTAGTCCGTGAATTTGTCGGCCACGGGGTTGGCCGGAGGTTGCACGAAGAGCCGCAGATCCCCAACTACGGCAAGCGCGGCAGCGGTCCTAAGTTGAAGGCCGGCATGACTTTGGCCATCGAGCCGATGATTAATCTCGGGGGCGCCGATGTCCGCCTTCTGGACGATGGCTGGACAGTGCGGACGGCGGACGGCACGCCCTCGGCCCATTTTGAACATACCGTCCTGATTACCCGCGATGAACCTGAAGTCCTGACATGGCGCGAAAAGACGCAATTGAAGTAGAAGGCAAAGTCGTCGAGCTGCTTCCGAATACGATGTTCCGGGTCGAACTCCCCAACGGGCACCGCGTTTTGGCCCATATTTCCGGGAAAATGAGGCTCCACTTTATTCGTATCTTGCCAGGCGACAAAGTTATGCTAGAGGTGTCCCCCTACGATTTATCGAAAGGGCGGATCACTTTCCGCCAAAGGTAGACGCGGATCATCTGGCTCCGCGTTTTTCGTCTCGTGGATTATGAAAGTTCGACCCTCAGTGAAAAGACTTTGTGAAGCTTGCAAGATTGTGAAGCGCAAGAACGTGGTGCGCGTCATCTGCAAGAACCCGCGCCATAAACAGCGTCAGGGATAAGCAGGAAATCCGAAATTCGAAAGATTTATGCCGAGATTACTTGGAGTAGAAATTCCAGCAGACAAACGCATCGAAGCGTCCCTGACCTACATTTACGGAATCGGTTTGAGCACCTCAAAGCGAATCCTTGAGCAGACCGGCATCGATCCGAATCTGCGCGCAAAGGATCTTTCACCGCAGCAACTCAACGAAATCATCCACGCGATCACGAACAACAAACTGCCGATCGAAGGCGATCTGCGCCGCGAGGTTCAGGGCAATCTGAAGCGCCTCCAGGCGATCAATTGCTACCGCGGAATTCGTCATCGCCGCGGCCTGCCGGTGCGTGGCCAGCGGACGTCGACCAACGCGCGCACGCGCAAAGGCCCGAGAAAGACGGTCGGCGTGATCAGAAACAAGGACGCGAAAGCGGGTAAGGTTTAATCAAAATGGCTGACGCGAAAAAGACCCCCAAAGCGAAATCGGACGAACCGAAGGCGAAGAAGGCGAAGGAGACTGCGGCCGGAACTGCGGCGCAAACCGACGCGCCCGCGAAAGCCGAAGCCGCCACGCCGGCGCCAGCCGCTGCCGCGACCGAAACGGCTCCGAAGCCGGCAAAGAAAGCACCCAAAGCGGAGAAGGCAGAAGCCAAACCGGCCGAAGCTCCGCGGGAAAATCTTTCGCTCGACGGCGACGATGTTGAAAAGCCGAAGATCATCAAGGCCAAGGGAAGCAAGAATGTCCACTCGGGGATCGCGCACGTTCTTTCGACTTTTAATAATACGATCGTGACGATCACCGACCTGACCGGGAAGGTCATCGGCTGGTCGAGCGCGGGCAAGGTGGGTTTCAAGGGATCCCGAAAGAGCACGGCCTACGCGGCCCAACTGGTGGCCCAGGATGCCTCGCGGCAGGCCATGGGGCACGGCCTCAAGGAAGTGGAAGTTCGCGTAAAAGGCCCCGGCGCCGGACGCGAGTCCGCGGTGCGCGCCCTTCAGGCGATCGGCCTCGATCTCACCGTCATTCGCGATGTCACGCCGGTTCCGCACAACGGATGCCGACCGCCCAAACAGCGCCGCGTCTGATTCTTTCAACCTCCAACTAACGACTCTCAACTCAGATGGGCAGATATACCGGACCAAAAACGAAAGTTAGCCGCCGCTACGGAGTGCCGCTCTTCGGAGCTTCCAAGTCGCTCGAGCGCAAAAATTATCCGCCGGGCATGCATGGGCCCAAGGGTTCGCGCCGCAAGCAGTCCGAGTACGCCATCGCTCTCGGCGAGAAGCAGAAGCTGCGTTACCAGTACGGCCTCCTCGAAAAGCAGTTTCGCCGCATTTTCCAAAACGCGCTCCGTAAACGCGGTGTCACCGGTGAAACGCTGCTCCAGCTTTTGGAGACCCGAATCGACAACGTTGTCTTTCGTCTCGGCCTGGCCAATACCCGCCGGGCGGCCCGTCAGCTCGTTTCCCACGGGCATGTCACGGTCAATGGCCGCACGGTCAATGTCGCGTCCTACAATGTCCGCCCCGGGGACGAGGTCATGATCAAGGACAAACCGAAATCGCGCCAGCTCGCGCTGCGCAATCTCGAGCTGACCCAGATCGTCCCGGTGCCTGATTGGCTGACGGTTGATCGCGACAATTTCAAAGGCACGGTGGCGCACATGCCGTCGCGCGAAGAGATGCAGCCGATGGTTAACGAGCAGTTAATCGTTGAGTTGTACTCCCGCTAATTCGACGATCTCGCGTCCTGGCGCGCCTAATATTCGGGCGTCGTTGCGAGCAATTTCGCTTTCGTCTCCTCGGGTAACGAAGAGCCGTTGATCCAGTTGGTGGCTCTCGCCGGGTCGGATTTCATCCAGCGCATCACGATCGATTGCAATTCCTGTCTGCGTCGATCTTCTCCGCTCATCGTTTGCACCCAGCGAATCGCGCCCTCTTTCCAGCACATTGGGATCCTAAGCTTAGAATTCCACGTGGACAAGTTGTCGCGGCCGCTTCTATAGTGTCACCTAAATACTAGTGACTCCAGCGTAACTGGACTGGCCACAGTTAGGCCGCAAATGTAATCACACTGGCTCACCT